>Ga0207952_1000360_pt1 | contig 40903 bp, 61 predicted proteins | sample SubbioR12Aug_8Ca_FD_184831 | JGI IMG/M metagenome (GOLD analysis project Ga0207952, IMG submission 184831) | Serpentinite rock and fluid subsurface biosphere microbial communities from McLaughlin Reserve, California, USA - CR12Aug_8Ca (SPAdes) | ecosystem: Environmental > Terrestrial > Deep... | reverse complement strand
TCGTGTTGAACCTGGCTAGACCCTGCTCCACTGTTGGAAATTCCTTTTTGAGAACGAAGGGAGGCAAGGAGTTCAGAGTTTTTCTTGCGAGAGTTTTGAAGCTCTGCTAAGGTCTCGTCATTCCGCTCTGGCTTTTGAGAAAGCTTAGCTTCCACAAGCCGTTCTATCTTCGCATCAATATCTTCATCAAGAGATTCATCTGCAAATCCGTCCGAAGACTTCTTAGCATCTTTCTTCATCCTGACGATTTTCTCCTCAGCTTTCGCTAAGGCTTTGTCACTCTCCTCCAACGCTTCAATGACAATCTTTGTGTCTAATTTGGATTCCTCCGAATTAACTATCTGAGTTTCTGCTGCGGGAGACTCGTTTTGTACAGCGTTTTCGATGTTTTCCATCTTTTTGTACAGGTTTGAAGGGTTCCTGCTCCTCGATTAAAAAAGGATACCGATTAGAGTACCCTTTTACCGAGCCGAGAGAGTATAGGTCTGGGGCTATACGCCTCAGCTAGGTAAAAAGATACCCAACCGCCCAGACTAACATTACTATTATAACACGAAAAACAACTTATTATTAGACTCTTTTCTTTGAAGACTTCTTCGCCACCTTCTTCACGCTCTTCTTTGCTTTCATTTTAGACATCAATTTCTTTTTTGCTAAGCTTCCCATTGCCATGTTTTTCTTTTTCTGGTATTTTTTCGACTTTGAATTTTAATATCGTCTCGATAACTTCTTTGATAGTCTGAACCGCTAGAATCATTGCTTTCCCGAAATATACATCTTCTATTCCCGTAGATTTCTCACACGTTTTCAGTTGGGCTACATACTGGGTTCTCTTTAAGAGAAGTTCCCATAGGTAGAAGTTCTTGAGCATTTCTGCCTCTGTCTGTAATCGGATGATGTCCTGCGAGGGAAGAATGGTATCTCCTATCTTCAGGGTATAGGGGTATACTGCACCGTTGATTGTCTTTGATTCTATGCTGAGAATCTCGTCAGCCGTAACTCCATTGAACACTTCTTTAACTATGAGGTTAAGTAATCGGTCGTTCATTTCTTCTTGGCTACCTTCTTCTTAGGTTTCTCCGCTTCAACTACGGCCTCTTGGATAACCTCAGCGACTTTCTTTGGTGCTACATCTCCACCGAGCGTATTTAAAACCTCACCTAATTTCAGATTCTCGAATATAACGAGATCTTGCTGTCTCACACCATCATCTGCCATCACGCACATACCTGGTGCGGTCTGTACCACCTTTGTTGGAGCTGACCGACCAATCTTATACTCTTTGATAATCCTCGCTCTATCCTCCCACTTAATTGACTTCCATTCGTTTAGTGTAATCATGTTTTTTTATTTATAAGACCTTTGATTGTAAATCCTGGCTTCTGCCAGTTCCCATTAATTTGTTCAGAACGCTTGGTTGACCATCGGGCTGTCCCATCTGCTCACCCTCAGGGATCGCTGGTAACACCTCCTGCTTCTTGATGTATTTGTCCACGTTAAATCTTGTTGCCTCGTAAATACCCAAGAGTAGGTCTTTGGTGACTGCTTCTTGGTCAATAAACGGAAGCTGGATGAGTCGGTCAAATTCTTCGAGAGCCAATGCCTTCTTGAAGTTCTCACTTTGCGGCTGAGCCATCTCTGGAGAAATCATAACTTTATACTTAAGCCCCCGAAATAGTTCAGGGTTCACAATAAAGAGTCTAGTGTCTCCTTCAATTCCCTTCTTTAAGAAGCTATCCTTTTGCTCTTGAGAGATACTATCCATTTGATCCATCCCTGCACCACCCTCCATCATCGCGACTCTCTCGCTCATCGCTTTACTATCTTCTGCCTTGGGCATTTCACCAAAAACAATTCGGTTATTCACCTTCTGCCCCTGATTAACCTGTCCTGGAACTAAGAAACTACGATATTTCAAAGAAGCATCATCCCCCACAATCTCATCGACTTCTCCTACTGTGAGATGCTGGACAATATCTCCTACCCGTAGCTCGCCGAGGTCTCTGACCATGAAAGCCACCATCTTACCAAAAAGTCCGAGCATAATCATGGCGTTCTGTTCAAGACGTGAAATCTCAAAAGCGGTCTGAGAACCAACCATCCCTTGGCCAGATTGCATAGTGTCATTGGAACTTTCGGACAGTGACGATTCGGTCTTCTGAAGGGTGCCCAAGCCAGCGTTCAAGTCTATGCCAATATCAATAGGCTGTATCTTTGAATCCTTACCGAAGGTCGTCATCTGTCCTGGATAAATAACCGAAGAGTTTATTATCTCATCCCCGAAAATAGCCTGGGGGGGCATTACCTTGAGGTATGTGCCATCAATTAACATTCGGTAGAGAGTGTTAATAACTTCGGCATCATCTTTCATCTTTCTTACTAACGAAAAGTAGTAGAAGAACCTACCTTCGTCAATCAACTCATAGCCTGATTTTACAAATGGGTACTTCTTATCAAGGCGTGGGTTTGGTTGGTCGGGGTCGTCCATCAAGACACCACTTACCATCGCAATCTGTAGGTCTTCAGCTTTGTGGTAGTAAATTAGTTCCTCAACAAATTTCTCAACTAAGTCTTGGTCATACTGCTCGTAAAATGTGTCTGTTCCTCCGTCGAAGAGAACCTGGACACCTGGCTTCACAAACTTAAAGTTATCTCTATCACCGTATTTAGCCATCGCTGCCTCATAGGTAATAACCCTACGCCAGATTAAACAATCCTGCTTCTGGATGTCGTGCTGGAAGATGTCTGAGATATAGAGTTCTTCAACGGGAACAACCATATCTTTGAAACCTGAGTTCTCTTCGTCTAGTATATCCTTTTTCTTCCAGCTTCCGTCCTCGCCTATTTCTTTGATAGTCCTATACGCTTTGCGGTACTCAGTATGGATAATGACAGCTGGGTTGATAATAGCCGAAATAACAGCGTAGAAGAATCCTCGGTCGTAGTCAGCCTCGTAGTTGGCGTACTCCATAAGGTTTTGCATTACGATAGCTGCTTCGGTGTCGGATACTTGCTGGTCGTTCTGAGCAATGATGTTTGGTTGCATCACCTGCTTTGTCATGTGCGCAGCAATAGAAACCGACCGATTCCTTACGATTGGACGTATAGCATCAGATTTCCACTGCTCATCAGGGTCATTAGACTTAGCGGGGCGGTAATTCAAGAAGAGCTTTTGACACTCATCCTGTAGCTCAAGGACAGACTTGTTATTGAACTGCCGATACGTCTTCCTCATGGTTGAGTAGGAACGCTCGAACTTCTTTTTGATTTGTTCTATCCTCTCCTTCTCTTTCTTAGAAGGTTTGTAACTAGAAACAGGACTCTTAATGAGTCCTTTTGATTTTCCACTCGCGTAACGGGAGAGAGAGATTGTATTTATCATTAAATCTTTCTCGTCCCCAGACCAACGATAGATATATTATAGCACAAAAACAAATTGCAAGCTACTACCAACTACTCCCAATACGCATCGAAAACATTTATTCCTGTAACGCCCGCACAGAAATCTTGGTCGGCAGGTTGAGTTCTTACTTTGTCGTGAGAGATAGCAAAGTTATTTCCTCTAATAAGTTTTACCGTTCGCTCATATACCGTATCAGGTTCGAGATTAATGAATCCTAATCCACTTGTTATCGGTACAGTCTGTGTATCGTTTCCTACGGTTACCTCGGCGGTGTAACTGGCGTTCTTACTGTACCTGAATTGTACTCCAATACGAGTAGCTCCAATACACAAATCCTGTCCAAAGTTAGAGTCAATCACCTCTGACCTTACCTTTTGTGGAACCGCACCAAGAGAAATAGATGGGACTGGTTGTGAGATTGGCTCAGGGACTAGTTGAGGTACTACAGGGACATATATAACCTGAGGCATAACTATGGTCTCTGGTGTAGAAGTCTGTATCTGTGCCTCTGGGAGTGTTGAGGTGGGGAATGTAGTGGTTGAACTCGCATTCAAAGCTACAATCATCTGGCTTGCGCCACGAAGGATGGTTGTTGAATCGTTCAGTGCCTGTACCCTCTGGTCAGCTGGAAGTGCTGGATTAAGGGCTAAGTTCAAAAGAACCGTCGCAAGAGAGATAATTTGCTTCAAAAGTTCTAGTTTTTCCATGGGATTATACTAGGCTAAAACTGCCTTCTTGTCAATGCTGGACGGTATATCTTGACAACGTGTGCAACTCCTGTTGTGCCGTAGTCAAACTTCATCCTCATCATTAAGGTATCCGAGAAATCAGGGCTTCTTCCTATCTCTTCTTTCACCTCTTCTTTACTACGAACCTTCAGCTTGTTGTCTTTGTCCATATCTTTTGACTTGATAGCCTCTAGCTCCTCGGCCAACATCTCTTTCCAAACCTCAAAAGTAAGTCCTGGAACCTCTGACTTAAACTGTTCTGGTCTTACATTAATAGCCATCATGTGTTTGTTTATCTTATCAGCCATAACGTAATGACACTGTGACCGTAGGTTTGCGTAGTTCTCCTTCTCCTCGGTTATTTTATTCTCCATAGCGGGCGTGTTCGCAATAAATCCCTGGAATCCTTTATTCGTATCCACTACCGCTCCACCAATGCCGTCTTCATCAGCAAGACAATGGCTATACGGTATTCTTTCATCGGCGGCGACAATACGAGCCTTCTCGGATGTAACCTGAGTGTCTTGTTTTTGATAAATCCTTACTCCATACACCCTAAACCCTTCCCATAGGTAGAATACAGTCTTGTCTACGCCGTGCCGTGCCACATCAATCGTTAGGTATCTCTCGCCAACGTCAACCGTATTTGTGAAAAGGTCTATAATTGCATCAGTCTCAATGAGTTTTGCTGGGTCGTTATCGTAATCAAAAGAACCTTCTCGAAGCCTCGCTCTCATAGCGGGGTCTTTGATTCTATTCAACTGCTCGCCGTAAATTTCTGCCGTAAATGGGTTGTCCTTATAAAGGGATTGAATAAACACTGTGTCTTTTGGAAGCGTGCCTTCTTTAGCTTGCTTATGAATACGATACACCCAGCCTTTGTTTGGGTTGTAGGTATAAAGTGTGTCTGGCTTTAGGTTAAATTCTTCGTTCTTGTGTCGCCCGATTCTTGACTGAAGGATATCAATCGCCATAAAAGGAACCTCACCCGCTTCTTCCACCCAACCGTCGGTGTATTCTAAAGAACCTAGTCTCTCATACATTGGGTCGCTTGGCTTATGAGCGAGGTCTAAAAGGTCGATTCTGCTTCCATTAGGAAACTCGATATAGTTATATTTACCGTTTAACTTCCAGTCTTTCCCTGCTTCTAGCCCATGCAAGGAACACACCTTCTGCCATGTAACAAAAGCCGAAGCCATCAATCTAGTAAGTTCATTTCTTCCGATAAAACTTTTATACCCAGGGTAAGCTAAAGCTCTTACAAGTCTTGATTCGCAACCAAGCCAACTCTTCCCACCTCCAGCTCCTCCACCAAAATGAATCTCCCGTATGTCTTGGTCTTGGAGAGCTTGCCACGCCTCATACTGTTTAGCTGTCGGATTTATGTTCAGTACCTTTTCCATTCGGGGGGTTAATATTAATTTGAATAAAAGTATTACTTGTTGTCTCTCCTCCCTGTTCGTAAGCTCCGAATCGTTTATAAATCTCTTGGGAAGCTTTAATCTGATTCTCTTCTTTTCCCGTTCTAAGAATCTTAGCAATAGTCATATCGGCTGCTCCTACCGAGAAGCCTAGACTCTTTAGAGCCTCTTGGAATCCTTTACTTTGAAATATGAGTTTTGGGTTCTTTGCTATTGACTTACTGTATCCGATGTTTTCCAATATGTCTCCTCCATCTATCTTCTCCCCTTTTTCAATAACCTCTTTAACTCTTTTAGCTGCTCTTTCTTGATTAATCGTTGGCATTCTTCTTTGTAAATATAAGGTTACCTCTTGGAGTTACCTCTCTGAATACTAAATCCTTCTCTTTTTCCCAGGTTTCAATTGTGTCTTCCTTAGACATCCCCCCTCGGTTATATACTACCCAATATGTTTTCTTTTTATTCACTGACATTCTATGTTAGTTTAGCCTCTAGTGAATCTTTGTTAACCACTATTACTATATCGTTTGTTAGTCCTCCAGCCCCCGAAAGGAATGGATTTACTCTTACTCTCTCTTTCCCCAGTTTTTCGTAGGTAGATAAATATAAGGCTGGAGAAACTATAACTATCTCCTCCTTTTTTAGGTTCTCCATATTGTCTTTCCTGCCTTGGTATTTTTTAAATAGTTCTGACTGTAAGGTTGCTTTTCCTTTCAAATAAAGGTCCCCTATTGCCTCTTTGAATACACTAAAATCTTCCACCTCAATCTTTTGATTGTATATCTTTTTTCCTATCTTGAGATTAATTTCTGCTGTAAATGTGTTCATTGTACTGCTTGTAATATCTCTTGAAGTAGGTAGACGACATATAGTCCTACTACTATCTTACATCCTTGCATTATTCGTTCTTCCCAGTTCATGGTGTTGATAACTCTTTTTCTTTGAATTTGAACTCCTTATCCCCGATTTTTAGCAAATAAATGACCTCACTCCCGTCTGTTTGATACCCTATAATCTCCCCGATAGTGTTTACAAAAAACTTCTTATTATCGTTTACTATTACGGTCTGACCGTATCTGAATTTCATTGGTAGTTTGATACATTCTTTCTGAATATTTTGTCCTCTAGGGCTTGGAATCCTACTGGATTATGCGATAAGACTTGATGCTCAAAGACTATAGCACATGAATCACAGAGAAAGGTCTTGCCTGTGTCCTTGGGATGAATCGGTTTCCTCTTTATGAAAACTGTCTTCATCGGTGTCGGGGCTAAAAGAACATGGTCGCAAAGAATCGAGTATTTCTTCTCCTCTTCCTGCTTCGCCGCCTTCTCTCGGAGATTCTTGAGGTCTTTTAATAGTGTTTCGTCTCTAGCCATTTAGTGTTTGAGCGATTATTTTAGCCTGGTATTGTCTCGCTTTTTCATAACTCATACTTTTACGCTTCATTATGGTTCCAATAGCCTTGTGCCTGGCTGGACCAACTCCCCCAACTGACAACTCGACAACATTCTTTCGTTCGTTTTTCTTGCCTTTGAGAAGGGGCATATCGTCTATTATACCATACCTAAAGGGTTTTTTGAAGAGCTACCCGTTCCTCATACGGCTTACCTTGAAAGTCATAACCGTCTATCGCTAAGCACCAGTAAAGGTCATTTGTATCTAGTTTTAATCTCCACGGGTTCAACTCATCAAAGAAGGATATAACCTTTTTATATAAATCTCTTCTGAATACCGAGGCGAACCATAATCCTAGAAGAATCAACTTAGACATAGCTCGCCAATCCCTAGCAGAATCACGTTCCACGAGAATCATTATGACTCTGCGTAACTCTTTGCGAGGATTCAATGTGAAGGCATCCTTATTAAGCTGGGAAAACGCATCCTGTAATCGAAATCTGTACGCCTTGTCCTGTTCTAGGATGGTACAGATACTGAGGACTATCCACGCCGTTTCATCATCCTTTAAGTCTACCGTTTTAGAGAATACCCTCATTATCTCACCTACTGGTTCCGAATATAGTTTATAAGTATTAGAGTCGTACCAGTCAACCCTCATAACTTCGTGGCAAAACTGGGCCAGTAGGCTAATCCAGGTATTGAAGATTCTTTTGAAAAGAAAATTCGGTAGGATAAAAACAAGGGGAACAACATACCTAAGTGGCGATACCGATGCCATTCTTAAATCTTTCTTTACATACTTTTTCACGATATTTGCCCGACCAATACTACCCATATCTAGGAATCCCCTGAATGGATACTTCATCCCCTCAAAGTATGTGTGTATACCTCCTTCGTCTGGGTACTCAACTCGGTCTAGTCTTCTTCCCTTGACTCCATGAGGCACGGTCTTTCCTCTATAAAAGAAAAGTTCGTTTGGTAATTGTACGGTCTGGAATTTATTTTCACTCATTATTGTTTATCTTTACCTGTCTATCTTTTTCTATTTCTTTTAGTTCCTCTTTTGACCACTGTTTTGGTCTGGCCCTTTTGTGCATTCTTCTTACTCTTTCTTCCCCGATTTCCTTGATAAGTTTAAGAGTATAAACGGCATAGTTTCCGTGAAGCCTCCGATTGCAATATTGACACTGACCCCTTAGACAATCTAAATCGAAATAAATACCAGCCTTTCCTATCTTCTCTATGGCGTGTCCGGCAACTAACTTACTGAATGGGACAATTCTCCCGCAGGTATAACACCTTCCCTTCGCCAATTTTCTGACTAATTCAGATGTCAATTTCCAAGCCTTCGTACTCTTGAGCTTCTTGAAGGGAACTGTGTTTACCGAAATATACATTCCTCTTATTTTACCACAATTTCGGTTTGCTTTGAATACTCTTTTTCCACTTCTTCGTCCGTCATTTCAAGAACTAAATCTATCCTCTTTCTCGCCGATGTATTCCTTAAAAAACTATCAACTTCTAACTCGAATTCGTCATTGCTTAAATCCGTAGTAACAACTATCTTGTATACTTTTTCCATTAAAACAACGTATTTGATTTTTCGACTTTTGATTCTAAAAGGCTGGTTATTTCCCTAACTTTCTCTGACATTTCTGGCGGTTTTGGATTCTTTATTTTGAATACTCCAATCGGTCGTCCGTGATTTTCCTTTTGCTTGGAATTTATATACCCAACTTTCTCCCATTCGTCCGAATGAAACACCGCCCCGAATACTCGCCCGTCTAGTCCTTCTGGTAGCTGAACCTGAAGTCTTACATCATCAATTGTTATGCTCTCTTTTGTACGAGCTATATCTCTGGCTACCGAGCGACACTTCTTTAAGAAGTTTTGTCGGGTTTCCTCGAATAGGTCGAGAGCTTGTTGTTTGGTTTCTATCATAATCGGCCATCGTTTTTGATTACCTCCATATCAATCAAAGTTTCCCCGATAGTGTCTAATAAGGCCAACTCGTCGGTTTTGTCATACTCCTGACACCCTTTTATGACTTCCTCTTGGTTATCGTATAGTCGCTCAACTCCATACTTGCCGCACATATACCCAAGAGCAAAGTAATCTCTAGCTCCGATTCCATACCCGTCGCCCGCCGCTTTGACGCTTATCTTGTGTACATCCTCTAGTAACTTTTCTTTTGTATGTCTTGGCATTTCAGTAAACTTGTTCGCTATTCTTTTATGTTCCTCATATACTCGGCAATAGAGTCAAAGTGTCTTAGAAATTTAGCTTGAAAGGCATCGTAAAACGCTTCCTCGTTAAATCCAGTATCCTCACCCCCTCGGTCTTCCCATAAGTGATAGATTGCCCCTCGAACCTTCTTGCTCCAACTCCGTTTATCTTTCATTTTCTGAGCTTTGCCCGCCTCATCAACGATCTGAAGGGTTAGCAGTTTCAGGCTGTAGACAATGTTCTCGCTTCCATCCTCATTTGAGGAATGAGCTATTTTCTTCACATCAGCCTGGAATAAACCTTGGTACGATTTATCCATAGCTAACCCTTCAGGCACATAGGCATCACCGACTATTCTTACTATGTGTTCGTTGATTTTCATAATTAGAGAGCTGGCTCGTCGCCAACAACCTGGATTCCGCTTCCTACCCAGTAATCCTTGTAATCAGAGCCACCTCGCTTTTCTGATTTCTTTACTCCCAGATACTCAATCGCCACCATTTTACCTTTAGCAATCGAATCAAATTTTCTATCAATAACCGTACTTCCCCATACCCATACAATATCCCCGTTGCTTTGCTCTAGGGCATACAAGTTAGACTTGTTTGGCCCCTGTTCAACTCGCTTGTCAACATAGCGCCCCTCTACACTATCACCAATCTTCAAAGGATTTTCCTTTGTTGGCCAAGTCTTACCCGTTCCTACTTCCTGGTATCGTGATTTATCAATTAACATAGTTAATTTATTTTTAGTTAATTATTATTTTGGCCGACCTTTTTAATCAGTTTTACTCAGTATTTTATGAAGTGCTAACGCCGCCAAAAATCCATCTTGTGCCTCTTTTGTGTTGTAATGAAACTTAGGCTCAGGCTTTTCCGCACCGAAAGGAAAGATGGCGTAAGAAGTAATCGGTTTCTCTAATCTCTGCATCTCATTACCGTCTTTATCGAGTATTCCATTCTCGGTAATCTGTAGGTCATACCCTCCGCACTGGAAGAACTGGCTCATATAGGCTTCTTTTGAACTCTTGAAGTCCATTAAAACTATATCGCCATTTTTCATTTCAAGAAGCAGGTCGAAGATTCCTCCAACCCACAACTCCTCTGAGTAACAATATCCTTCGGAAGCGATAAACCTTTTTACGTTTTCAACCGCCCACTTTGAGAATATCTGTACCGATGGATGGATTGATTCTGTTTCGCAAGGAATCCCTAGTGATAAATTAAGGCATTCCAAGACATACTTCTCTAGTTCGGCGTGCATATCAACTCCCTTATCGGCCGACTTATCAAGCTTCACACTATGAGCCTTATAGCCACAATCCAGAAGGTTTAAATAATCTTCCGGCGACATAGACTCAATCTTCGTCTTCATCTCGGAGGCTCTCTCTCGTCTTTCGATAGCATTTTTTGCACACTCTTCCTTCGTTGACTTTCGAGTGTCTAACTTCTTTATCCAGCCTAGCTCTTGAACCGCCAATCCACTTGCCCACCAGGTCAAAGGGCGGGCAAGCACTTGCAACGCAGTAGACGTTCCGATAAGCGGTTTCCCGTCTAGTGTATGAAGGTGTTGTTTACCCTCATCAATAAATTTATATCTGTTCATTTTCGTGTTTTTCATCTAATGCGTCCGATAACATCCGAGCCGTCGCCGACTCGCCAAACGCCATTTTTGCTTCTCGAACCACCGCTACTAAATCACTTCGCAACATTTCTCGGTACTCTTGGTCATTTTCTGGTACTCGCTTAGTCTCTATGCCGTTTTGAGTGTTTATTGTTTGTATAATCATTTTGTTTTTTTAGATAACTCATCCTCGATTATTTTTACTATCGCTTGGCATACCATACATGATTCACCCTGACACCGACGTTCGTCCATATGCTTGAGGATGAAGTCTATTTTAGATAATTCTGGCATTTTGTTTTTTATTGAGGGGAGTTCCTCCGGCTTCCTCAGATAGCGAGCAACCAGTGCGGAAACTCACATAGACGTCGGACAAACCCCTTTCAATGCACTCGTTTTTAGTAAATTAATAAAGCTATCGTGGCTAGCACTATCATTCCAGCAATTCCGTAAAACTTCTGCCTATCTTCTATCGGCTTGTTCTGTTCTTCGTAAATAATATCTTCTACCGTCCGGTTTATTTTTAGTTCTTCGAGTTCCATATTATTTGTTAGTCTTTGTTTTCGACCTTTGACCTCCTTACATTAGCATAGTTTCCAATGGATTGCAAGGAGTCAAAAGCTCACTTATCCACAGGTATATTTCTCGCCTTTTTTCGAGCTAGATACTGCCTTTTTACCTCTGCTTCGTAATCTCGGTAGAGCTGGAGACAGATCGGACAGAATCCTTTTCGTAGTGTTTTTGTCGTTAGTTTTTTCATTCTGTATTAGGGGTAGAGGAGAGCTTTGACCTTCCTGGCTTCATACTGAACGTGTAGGTTTCTTTTATTCCGTTTGGGGTGTGAACCTGTTGCACCTCAAGCCTCAACCTTTGCAATCTTTCTGGATTTTCTATAAACCATTCGGATCGTGAGGCTAGGTAGACCTTGCAGAAATCGTCTATTACTTTTGCCCTACCATCGAGAACTGCACCAACCCACTCTTTTATTTTTTCATCAAAGTTCTTTTTCATATTTCTATTCAGAGCTGTCTTTAGGATTAAATCCACGTTGTCCCTTCTAGCCCTTTATCTGTTTTATCCCAGTGAAAGGGGCATAGAAGATATTTATTCTCGACCTCGACAATTCCCTCTTTTGTAGTAATCGTTAGTTTTTCGGGGCCGAACCAAACTGGTGTTGGGTCTGGCTTTAATTCTTCTACGGGGAAAACCTGCAAGCAGTCCGAGCACCAGTAAGTTTTCTTTTCCATATCCTTATCTGTTAATTAGCTATTTAATCTTGGACTTGGGTTAGACCTTTTTGTTCCATCGGGCATCATCCATCCTGAAACTCCCAAGAGGCTTTTAAAGTGAGCCAATTCACATTTGCGGCATCTCAGAACCGTCATATCGTTCCCACCCTCTTCCTCGATGTGTTCAATTTTAAAATCGTGTACACCTTCGCAAACTTTAGCACCAAGTAGTTTATATTCGTCTTCTATAGTCATTTGTTTTTATTTATCCTCGTTGGTTATTGATTCCTGGAGTTTAGTTTCTAACTCTTTTCTCAATTCTTCGTTTTTTCCGGCACATTCTTCACAGGGCTCTCTATCACATTTATAACAGGCATACATATTGTTTTTATTTATCCTCTAGGGATTGGAGGTTCTCGTATTTTATTTCCCCTCGACCAGCATCATCTGGGAACAGTAACCCGTTGTCTTCTAAGACCTTTGAGGCAAACTCTCCAGCCGTCATAAATAGATGTCCGTCCTTGCTACAGTACTGTTCATACATCATACAGAGGGCTTCGAGAACATCTTTTACTTCCTTCTTGGCTTCGGCCCTTATGTACTCTTCCAATTCTTTAGGGATGTCATATTCATAGTCTATCTCTAACTTCTGGAAAAACTTACCTCTCATCCCGTCTTGATTTCCTCTATTATACCCCTCTTTATATCCTTCGGCCTTTGCCTGGGCAATCTTATCATCCCCCAAATTTTTCCGAAGTTTACGCTTTTCCGTAATCTTTGGAAATAAAAAGCCTTTTAGCTCTATTAAAGATGCCTGGGGGTCTGGCATAAGAACCAATCCCCTAAAATAATCCCCCAACCTTTCCTCTATCTCTCTATTTTCATCCTCCCTCGCTCGGGACTCTACTTGTTCGATTTCTTGAGAGATGAAGCCTTTTATCAACTTCCTCAAATCCATATTTGGGATAGAAACTGCTGGGTTTTCTCCTAGCCTGTAAGGAAACATTTCATCAAATCTCGTCCTCCAGTCTGTCTCGGAAGGTTGAGGGATTGGTTGCCCCTCTAGCCATCCGACCATATCTTCACAACACTTGGTTTCGTGTTCTAATCCTCGTATCCATTTTTTATCGTGGCAGGAACAGAAACATTGGTATTTCATATCTTCAGGATTTTCTCCACCGACTCTTTGAACTTTTCCAATTCAGAAATACGGGACTCAAGGGTCAAAGGGTTAGAAGGACTGAGGGTCTTAGGTACTAAGGGCTTGCGAGGCCGGACGCCAGCGAGCACACAGTTGCCGACGAACCCGTTGCCAGTCCAGAACAAGCGCAGCTTGCGGTCCGAGGGGCTACGGTACACGCAGATCACGTGAGGGAAGCGGCGCGGGTGCAGCCAGACAGTTCCTAAGGCAATGATGTAGGGTTTATCACTATTCTCCTCAAGGTGTGTTGCTCCATAGGTCAGTAACTCGTAGGCATTGGCTGGCTCATAGCCTTTGTCTTTTAAGAACTGGATTCCTTCCTTGAAAGTGAAAGATTTTCCAGGGTCAAATATTTCTACCTCTCCTCGGACTTCTTCTTGGGGGAAGTTTTCTGCGGTGATAGAATCATTCACCCACTGGTACTTTCCTTTTTTGATTAGTTGTTTGAGAGTCATTTTAATTAGAGGAGTCTTTATTTTGTTGTTCTCTTATCCACTCCGAAGTTGCGTACCTGAATCTCGCTAAGAAGAATAGGACAAACCACCACTTTGAGAATCCGTGAAAGACTACCAACCAAGAAGATACAAGGATTAGAAAGATATTCCCTATTAGGGAAAGTACGTCGAGTATTACTTCTTTTGTGTGTAGGTTCATAATCTATTTGGTGTTTATTTCTTTTCCGAGACAGCTCATAAATCTTTCGTTTTTCGCCAAATCCTTATACCGCCCAGCGAGTACATATAACTCGAAAATCTTTCCTGCGATAAAAATTACGAGGACGGAAACGATAAGGACGGATAGGAATCTCAGCACCTTCTTTTTAGAACTCTGGGGTTGTTTGGATTTAGGCATTGGAGTTACCAATTTTCTTCTTTATTTTTCATCTGTATAATTGCCCCAAAGATTACCAGGAAAACAGAAACGGGAAGTTGCCAGCCGTATTGTATTCCCATCCACACCATACCTCCCCAGAAAAGAATACCAGCTATGATTTCTACTTTTGTTCTAAATTTCATTTCAATGCTTCTTTAAGTTTCTCGACTAGCTCGGATAGGGCTTGGTTGTAATGAATGTCTCCATCACTCAATCTATCGAAATACTCTACTTCTCCTTTAAAAGTATGCAGTTGTTGCGGATACGTTTTTGTCTTTTTCCTCCCCTCAATTTCTTCTATCACGGCTGAGAGGAGTTCGGATTGAAGGTTAACTACAAACCTGTCTAGTCTTTTGAAGAACTTCGATGTGGGATAAATCCCGCCTTCGGGGTTATCGAACATTTCGCTTATTGCGTCTGTTCTCTCTTTTTCAAACTCTTCCCGCTGTTTCTTTAAGATGTCGGATAGCATGATTACCAGTAATATTTTTCTTTGACCTCTGTGTAACATGCCCAGACGCCGGACTCGTAATGATGAATACAACTAGAGACGGTCAAGTTGTATCTTACACTCATGCGAGCGGGTAATGACTCACAATCGTTTTCATCTGTTTCCCATGTTTTCATCTCTCCTTTCGGGTTGAGCCACATTCCATTATCAATAATAACCGTTGTGCTCGTAGTGGAGTGTTCAACCATCTCTGGTACACAAATCTCCATGTGCGTTACGTCTCGATAATGAGGAATTGAATGATAAGCCCAATTCCCGAAGACAAACAAAGAAATCACGAAAGAGAAAATTATTGGTAGTTTGTAGGTTTTAGTCATCTTAGTTATTATCGTTAGGAATTATCTCAATCCACTTATCATGGGAGCTACCAGATAGGACTCCAGGCACATTCATGGTCTTCCATATAATCCCTTCCGCAAATAAGTTTTCTACCGACAGACCTTTGATTAGAACCTATCTTTCCCCAAGCTTCGCACTCAAAGCCACAGTTTCTTTCTTCCACCGCCACCCACGGAACGTGTTGGTGGGATTCAGTCCTCTCTCTCGGGTACACTAGGACGCCTCCCCACTCCATCCATTTAATCACTGCGCTTCCGGCTATAATGATAATTAATACCCAGAGTAGAAAGTCTCCTACTGCTTCGTATGTGATTGGGTGTTCTTTTTGTTTCATTTTGTTTTTTCATCTTAGTTATTTGAAGGGATGGGGGCTAAGCCTTTAGAGTAAGATTCTCATTACTCACGATGCTTTCTGCCCCGTCGTACTCGTCGATGTAAAACTCCTCCCCCTCTTTAATCCACACAACCTCTAGGTCTTCTGCCCCCCCACAGTAAACATTATCCAATCCAAGCTGTGTTTTACACCACTCTTTGTCTATGTCTTTCTGACGACCCGCAAGAATCATATCCACTACCTTTGGTTCAAATGGACTAACCTCCTCCCAAGTTGACCATCCCGCCCCAAACCCAGGGGAAATACAAACGGCAACCATTCCATTCTTTACTACTTTTTTAACCTTTTTCATTCTCCTAATATATGTTTAATGACCTTTCTTCTATTCTATACCCTACTGTCTACTTTTGTCCAATGGAGGTTATGCACAGAATTAATCTCCCCACCATTCGGCCTTTACCATTTTCGTTGTTATCCCCCGAAACATATTAAAACTCCCGAAATCTACACATACAAATCCAATCCCTTTTATCCAGCCAAAGTTAGAGTATTTAGTATCGGTGAAAAAGTGTGGAATCTTTTTAGGATACTTTTCTTTCGGGAGTTGCTCCGCTCGTCTTTGAATGAGATAGGCTCCCGATTCACTTACATCTACTACTGGAGCGAACCACTTTTGAGCCGGAGTTTCGTTTAATTGATTCCAGATTCTTGCCTCTATAAGATTCACCGCCCTACTCTCCGAATCGTTGGCTATTTTAATGACATACCCTTCCTTGAGGGGAAAAGCGAACACCTCTCGGTGTATCCCTTTGCCAAGTCTTTTACCTAGAAAGAAATTATGTACTTCGTCGTTTATATCAATCATAAATCATACTTCTCTTTTATAGCTGATTCGACTAAACCTTTAGTTTCCTAACTTTTTATATTCTTCCCCAAAAAGTTCCTTGAAAGGGGATTCTCCTAATACTTCCCTCTCAGGATTTTCCATCTTATATTCCCTTAGTTGTGCCAGTTCTGCCATCTTCTCTTTGTGGATTGTGATAGAATCTATACTCGCAACATTCACAATTCCGTACTTCGTTAGAACTAACTTCTTACCTGAATTAGCCTCGGTCAAAAAAGATTGGAGCGACACCTCGCCGTCTATAGGTATTTCAACCCCACTCATCATTTTTATTTTGAATATTTTCATATTGCTAAACCAATTATGTTTCCTTTCGACTTTTCTTCTTCGTTTTTTGCTTTATAGGTGGCGATGTTGTTTTCTAGTTGGACTGGTGTGGTACTTTTTGGCCAGTACTGCTTCTTATTAACCTGGGGCAAAGATTTTATCATTGTCTCAAGTTTTTCACGGCCGAATACTTTTAGCATTCTCTCAACTGCTTTCCTTTGAGGGGGGGAGCCATACAATTTCTGAATCATAGGGTTCACTTCTTTAAAGAGAAAGATGATTTCCGAGACCTCATTTCCCTCACCGCTTGCGGTGGGTAACTTAACTTGTCTTAACTTATCTTTACTTAACTTAACTTGTGGTTCCATTTGGTTGCCATTTGGTAAACCATTGGTTGCCAGCTCTGTATATGCCTTATTTTCCTTAACTACTAAAGAGCTTTTTTCTTCAAGATAAAGGGTTTCCTTATAGCGGTCTTGCCTAATAGTGTTGTGGATAAGCCAATGCTTAATTACGATAACCCCACTCTCAAACCTCAGGACAAATCTTTTAGTAAGTAAAACATTTAAGTCATCTGATGGAGCACCTATAAGCCTCATTATTTTCTTAGGATTAACAAAACCATCATCATCAGCGTGCATCCCTAGATGAAAATAAAGGGCTTGGCTAGAAATAGGCATATCCAAAAACGCATCACTCTCAACTATCGCCTGACTAAATAACCTCCTCTGTGCCATATTAACAATCAAAAAACCACACACCACGATGAAGCCCTTGCAAGGCAATGGTGTGCGGGTCTTTAATAATTATTTTATAGTGCAAGTATTTCATCATCGACACCCCAATAGTACCATTTCACAGAATCTTCACGCAAGTGCCGAACTTATCCACAACTGTGCGTAACTATTCGTAACCTAGCTTTGAAGTTTATGGGGGCAGTCTAAATTATCTCTTTTTCCCATGTTGCAATTATAACAAAGTATTTGATACCCCGAAGGAAAGTTTCTATTTAAAATATATTTATATAAAGAAGAGCCTCCCATCCTAGGTTCTTTTGTTTTTGAACGTGGCACAATATGGTCAATTGTTAAGAATCGTTGGTCTGAAAAACCACAACACTCACAACAGTTTTTCCCCTTTGTATAATGCTTTATAACTTCTTGTTTCCAATTACTATAGTTTTCTTTTATCCACTCTGCGAGTCTTTCCCTGTCTCTTTTAAAAGATGCTTTATATTTTTCCGGATTTTTTCTCCTCCACTCTTGCATCCTATTTATTCTACCTTCTGGGTTTTCCTTATACTGAGAATTTTGATAGTTATTGCGCTTTTCCCTATTTTTTAAAGAACTCCTTCTGTTAATTTCTTTACTCCTTTCTGGATTTTTTTCACGCCACTCCTTAGACCAAAACCTGTGACTACATTTTTCCGTGCAGAAAGTTTTTTCACCATCTTTCCTGAATCTATTACTCACAAAGGTAACACCACAACAAGCACAGTTATATACCATAGACCCTATATTACCATAAAACCGTAACCAAATCAATTTTCAATTGTTATAGTAAATAGAGGCAGTAGCTCTGTCCCAAAACAAGAAATGCTAACTATAGAGCTTTTTGTCCGACCGATTAAATCTTATCAGGTCGGTTTTTTATTCTCTGAGTGATTGGGGTAAGGACTTCCACCTTACATGTAACGCCAGTCGTCTACCCTCGGATTAAAATCGCAAGGTTACCGCTACCTCGTTTTTCCTACGAGGAACTTTCTTGTTTTACTGCGTGGAGTAACTGGCTAGTCGGCGTACTCTCGCTGTGTCTTATTCCACCACCCAATCATTCAAAGAACAATATATCTATCATACCAAAATCCCCCGAAAAAATCGAGGGATTCAGGGATAACTAAAACTGTCTGAAGACAATATAAGTATAAAAGACAAAACCCCTCCTATGCAAGCGAGGGGCCGACTTAACCTATCAGGCTTAATCGCTGAGACACGATAAGTCGTGGGAGGGTGGGGTCTGAAGCGTGTTGTGAGGTTAACTAGGCTTCGTCCTTTAGTCCTTACTTTAAATATATCATACGTATAATCGCACATTTTGTCCCCATAAACATTTAGGACATTTCTTCCCTTGAGTGAGGCTTTCAAAATAGATTCCACACTTACACCGATAGGCATATGTTTTTCTGAAACTCCACTCATCGGAGAATCCTTTGTACTTTTGACCGCTTACCCCAATATACTGACTCCAACAAGCCGCCTTGTGTTGCAAGGTCTCTAACCTACTTTCTACTGTTCGTTCATAAACTCCTTTAGGCATCAGTCTACCATTCCTAATAAGTGAGCACACGACCAGTGTCCTATTTTCCCGTTTTCGATTGCCCATTCCGTCATGGCGATAGCATCAGTCGGGTTCGTTGAAGTTCCTTTGATTCCGCTCAATTTAGAGAACCATTCCCAGGTTCGGTCTTGGTACTGAAGGATTCCTCGGCTCCAACGTCCATTTGAATCCATAATCGTTATATTTCGGCCTGATGACTCACACGCTACAAGCTTATTAATAGCGTTTAAATGCGATATACGGGGCGTTTGAGGGTCGGGTCGTACAATCTCCACCTTGGACCTAAAAACGGGGGAATTGAGAAAGAAGAAAAAGGAAACCATTACAAGAATAAGGGATATAACTAACCTACGTATCGGAATATCATCCATTGAAATAATTAACTATCTCTTCAGCTAGTTCCTTGTCCAATCCCCGTTCCATAAAATCAGTCTTGAAAAGAGGCTGTCCTTCCAAAAAATCGGGTGAGTCATCTACACAAGCATATTTTGATACCTTATGGCCAGGACACATCTGTCGGGTTGGTTTTGGACAACTCGTTGGATTATCGCACTCAATTCTGGGTCTTCCCGCCATGTGGAGGAGAGAACAACTTTAACGCCCGTTCTCTTAACGATGTCGTTTAATATAACCGCTTTATGGGGGTCTACATCTTTTGCTCCGTGCTCTTGGATGTATTTTGCCGTATTAAGCACACCGTCTATATCGAGAAACAATACTTGCATAATTTTATTTATTTTAGATTCACTGAGTGATACGCGTAGTCTCCAGTCCAATGGTACCTTGGTAGGAAGTTTTTACATAGGCTTTCGCCCTTACGCGCATCACTCAAAGAATCATGTATCCCTAGAAGACGAGCCAATCCGATGATTTATAAATACACCCGATTGGTTCCTCCTCACACGAAACAACAGAAGAAAGCTTTGTGGCTTCAATAATCCACCACCAACACCCTCTTCTTCTAGAGATACGTTTTTCAAAGGGGGGAGGGAGAGCTAAATGTGGGGGGACACAAGTAGCTCTCAACCTCGGTATATATGTGGCCGTATTCTTGTCGGGGGACTCAACGGCCCAACCACAACAAACTACCTTAATTATCTAAAGTTTTCATGAAAATTGCAAAGAAAGTTATCAACAGCCCTATACCAGGGAACCAATAACAACCGCCGTTCCTAAAATGACGGCTATAAAAGTAAGTATGTAGTACCAAAAGTATTTATCCATGGTTATCAATTGATAACTTTATTCTATCGTGGGGTTTACAATGTCGTTTTTAGGGGTTGACAATGAATAAAAAGGGAGGCTAGGTTGTCTAGTCCTCCCAAAGACTATCAGTGTCAATGTACTGACTGAGTACGCATCCTGTCACGACGAGTAGTACCAACGGCACTAAGAGAATGGCCGTTAAGACCCCCACCACGAACAGTCCGACGACCGCTCCGTAGTGGAGTATGGTAGTAGTAAGGACCGCACTCGCACTTGTAGAACGTGGTTCGTGAGTTGCTTCCGAGAAGGATGCACTCATTTTTACACCTCCCGCATTTCATATGTGACTCCTTTATCAAGGTCAGTGGATTCGACCAGAGGGATTAAGAGTCCCCCTGAACCAACCTACTTACCAATCATGTTCCCGACTGTGGTAGTAACTTTTCGGCCAGCTCCATAAAACGTAATGATGCCAGTAACGAAAGCAACCCCAAGAACTAAGACGTTTACGAACTGATCTCCTAATTCTCCGAGAGCCTCCGTATTAATCGGATGTCCGAATATCTGTAAAAGTGCGGCGATAAAAGGAAGTCCAGCCCTTAAAGTAAGGGAAGTTTGAGCGGGATTTTTTGAACTTGTAACCAACCAATCCCAAATAGTTTTTAACATATTTTTATTTTACCATTTTAAGCGACCTTTCGATAGTAATAAATCGGGTAGGCTCCTTTATCTCTATAATATTTTTCCCACTTTTCTTTAGTGAAGTAGGTATCCCAGATTCCCGTTAAAGAGTTATTAGACATGATCTGATGGTTTCCGCAAATTCCTACATGACCATGAGTTAATTCAGTTTCTCTGTTTCTAGTTCCGGTCGGGGAAATGATAATTGCTCCGACTTCATAACCAGATACTTCTACAAAGTCTTTCCTTTTTTTAATTGCCTCCCACATCTTGAAGGTAGAAGCTCCACCTCCAATTTCATCACCAAAAGCCTGCTTGTGGATGGCATTGACTGTTTCAGCACAAGCAACTTCATCAGCCACAACGTCATTTGGAGTTACATCTTTGCCAAGGTTAGATTTTGCGACTCGATATAATATTTCTGCTGGAGATTCTGTTTTCGTCATTGGTTTATTTTCTGTTTTTTTTTCTTCAATTACCTTTTCGGCCGCTTTCTTGAAAGTAAGAAAGTTCACTAAGATTGATGCCCACTGAGATAGCCACGAGATCCTTTGAGCTACAGTTACTTCCTTTGAGATATAGATTCTGTACGCATACTCCATAAAATCATAGTTGCTAGCCAACTTCTTTATGAAATCACCATCGAAACTATCTCGATAATTATCAAAGGCGAGAAAACATGGCTTATTAAAGTTAACGAAACAGTGGTTAGGACTTTTGGCTGATCTCGGGTATTCACCATCGATCGGCTCAGGCCACGCAAAACCAGCAACATCAAGCATGTCCGCTTCTAATAGTTGAGGGAAATCAACTTCGTAAACTTTCTCGTAATTAATAACGAACCGTTCCAAAAAGTCTTTTCCGAGACGGATCATCTGATCGGTAATCCGAGTCGGATTGTGGTAATCTTCAAAGCTCATCCATGCTTCTAACGGAAGCATGGCCTTTGGAATCAAGCCCTGTTTTCTGATTGCTTCAAGAGGGGCTTTCAAAGAATTACCTTGTCTCGTAGTTTTAGCATTAATGGCCACAAACGCATCCGATAGGACTATTTTACCATCAACAAAATACCCATTAGCCATTAGCCATCTCGCGTTCTCCTCAGTCATACCGCCAGTAGCGTATAAATAGGTAAATTTGGCCTCTAGGATATTCAATGGCCCCCGGGAGGCACAATCCATCATATCGTCCTTTGCGGTCCTCTGTACCTCACCCTGGGGCAAATAACCCTCCCTTTCTGACTCTGGGATAATAGCGATACACGGACCAGAATTAGAACCAAATACCCAATCGGAATCCTGGCTTTCTGCTCGTTCTCTTCGGATGTCTAATCCATACGAACGTATTGTTTTTTCTTTATTCATATTTTTTTCAGTTTAAGTTTTTTATTTAATAGGGGATTCATGCAAGGGCAATTGTCGTGGCCAACTATCTCAATCGTCTCATCTCCGCGATCGACCAACTCCTTAAAAACAGTATGTCCATCTTCCTTTGTTATATAAAATCTGCCATTCTTCCACATACTTACAAACCACTCACCATCGTAATTGCGATAAAGTTTCTCCATTATCTTATTCCAAATAACTGCTTGATCTGATTTATAAGAAGCAGTATCGCCCCTCCTGCTCCGGCGTAAGTTGCTACCTTCAATACAAATCTTCCCAGAAAACCGATGCTCTTCTGAGTCTCCATCCACCCGTTAATAATTAGCTTTACTTCTTTCATCTCCTTAGTCATTTGTCCTTGAGCCTCGGCCAGACTGCCAACACTAAGACCAAGTTCTCCGACTTTTTTCTTCCAATGCAAATCATCTGCCTCATGATTCTCTAGGTTTTTTTGCACGTCTTCTACGTTCATTTTAGTATCTTCACCACATATGAAGTTGCTGCCGGAGTTAGGGCTACGATGGCACAGGCCTTGGTCGTGAGCTCCCCAGGAGCAGAAAGATAGGAGTACCAATCAGAACCGTCACCAGGATAGTTCTGAGGCGTGGTAATAAAAGCGGCGGTTGAGGAAGTGACCGCGGTGTCTATTGAAGAAGTTGCTGAAGCACACTGACCCGCCAAGAGAGCACCTCCTCCTATTGAAGGGGTAATGACAGTGGAACTTCCTGAGAGTTGAACATTTCCTAGAACGTGAAGAGTCCCCGATGCCACGTTAGGGGTAGTAGTCCCAAGGTATAGACTTCCCCCTAAAGACGACGGAGCATTACCCGTCGAACGTAGGAAATACCGGACTGTACCAGAAGAAGTAATTGCCGAGTTGATTCCTGCTACCACAGTACTAGAACGTCCCGTGAGAGCAACTATCTCTATTCCATACATACTGGTTATCTCACTCCCCGTACCAGTCGGGTCAGTAACCCTCAAACATGACCAATCAGTAATTCTCCAACCAGTATTTAAAACGTTTGTACAAGATACTCCTCGATGAAATGGCGCAGTGGCGCTGGCATTTGTAACCGCCGTGTAAGTTATGTTATCTAAGAAAGAATTAGTAGAGAAACCCGTAGTTGAGGCGTTAATATCTGGCGAAAGGATTGCGGAGTTGGCAAATGCCGTTAACGCTGACATAGCAATAGTGCCAGATGTCCTAACTGTTCCGTTGAAATTGAAAAGTGAACCAGCACCAAAAACATTGGGATTCGTGGTGTAAGTCGTTGAGCCAGACACCAAGAGAATACGGAAAGATGGATTGACTCCGTTTTGAGTTACATCTAGTGGAACATCTATGAAGTTATAAACTCCTCCTCCAGTAGTAGATGAACCAGTGTGAACCCTGAGCTTCCGCTCCACGTCCACAGTCCCCCTAGTTGTGTCTTCTGTCGATTGCAAGGTTAGACTCCCACCAGAACCCGTGCTTCCTAAAACAAGCGGCACAACAACTCGACCCGAGAATGTACCCGTCGGAGAAGAAAAGTTAAGTGTGCTGCTGTTCCAGGTCAGGGTTGACACTCCCCCAAAAGCTCCAGCATTATTGAATTGGATATAAGTATCAGAGCCACCCGGCGAAGTAGGAGAAGTGATACATGTTGTGCAGGTCAGACTTAAAGTACCACCATCAGTCAGGCTACCACCTCCTCCTAGCGGAGCGACTGTAGCCACTGTTATAGAGGCATTATAGGTAGAGGTTGTGATGTAACCTGGATTCGTGAAAATAATCGTTCCTGTGGAAGAAATAGAGATAGGAGAAATCCCAGAGTAACCGATATTCGTCCTCGCCGAAGAGGTTGAGTTCAAATCGGAAAGATTGTTCGCTACTTTGAGCCACGTTGAGGAAGCTAAGATGTCACTCGTTAAAGCCCAGGTTCCGCTCGTTGCAGGAGGGGTAATGACAACTCCGTCTGTAAGCGAGTCCATCTTGATAAAGAACTGCTTACCGTCGTTTATATTATAAAACCCTAGTCCCGTTGAAGTGGCGCTATTAAGACAATATTGAGCACCTCCCGCTTCATCTCCAATACAAAGGAATCCAGGTTGAGTCGCATCACTAGACCCAGCAAGAGTAGTTGTAGCTTTACCACCTAGGAAAAGCTTACCCCCATCAATATTGAAGACTATATTCCCACCAAAGGGGGTAAGTCGAAGGTCATTCCCACCACCGCCGAGATTATCAATAACAGACCCACTGATTCTCAATCTAGTTACCGAGGAGGTCCCAACAGTTAGGTTGTCGGTTGAAGAGTTGTAGTTACAACCATCAAAAGCAATCGCCGTAGAAGAATTGAGAACAAGAAGACAATTTCCAGGGGTAAACTGACCGAGGGTTGAGGTAGCAAGTCCTCCAGAACTACTTCCTCCCGTAGAAGTAGAGACTAATCCCGAAGAAGTGATAATGAGGGTAGAAGTTCCTGAGTTCGGTTTGATGCCAGAGATAAAAAGATTCTGTACTGTAGTCGAAGTAGGAGCAGCAAAAGCAACGCCGTACACGCCAAAGGAGAGGATAAGAGTAAATAGTATTTTCGATATTTTCATTTTATTCTACGTAAAGTAATCCGAGACTCTGACCTTGCTGGAGCATCGTACTTGCATCTATCGAAGAGTCGAAAGTTAGTGTAGTGTTGCTTGTCCCAGAAACTACGTAATCGACAGTTGGCCTGAAGAAGAAAGGCGTTGAGGATGACGTAATAAGGAGAACTCTTTTGTTCGCCGGGACAGTGAACACCTTCGTCACGCTGTCAAGGAATGGAGAAAGGTCATACTCCTGGGTTGGACTTCCAGTACCTCTACCAATGTGTTTCTTGGATAGGGAGATTGGTAAGTTCTTAATATGTCGAGCATCTATTTGAAGATTCGGCTTGATTGGTAATTCATTTATTTTGGAAACTATTTCCGCTCCTGTGTCAGGAGACCCATCGTTCCCCGTAACCCCTGGAACGGGATCGGGAATCAGGGGCTTAATAAGCGAGATTAACTCATCATTTGTAGGCGTTCTCCCGTCTTTTGGAATTCTATAATCTACCCCCGCAACAGGAGTCTTCCCTTGAATGCCTGGCGCCCCCTGTGGGCCAGGCGTCAAAGAGATACGAGAGACGGTTTCTACCACGCCGAGAAGTTCCTGGGTAACCTTTTCCATGATCCTATCTTCTACACTTCTTAAACTTTCTACAAGATCATCTTCTTTCTGAGTAGACAGATACTCCAACAGGCTGATCCGAATCTTTTTTTTTCTGTTTTCAATCAGAAAATCGTCTCTCATGTCATTATAGGTTATTAATTAATCTTACCGTTGCTCCAATTATTCCATTAATGGTTTGCACTGAAGCATTGGCGATTCCATTTAAAGTCTTGATCGAAGTATTTCTTGGGTTGTTGGTAATTACTGCACCAACAATGTTTCCGAAGCTAGAGGAAGTATTCAGGCTAGCAGCAAAGTTCATGCCCCCCTTTGGATTTGTTGAAGAAGCTACAGTGTGAAGGTATGTCGAAGTTGCCCCAGCGGTTGTCCATTGGGTTGACGTACTAGCTCCAATTTGGAAACCGATGCCAATATGGTTTTGAGGAATTGTAGTAGAAACCCCGCTTATATTTTCGGTAAGACGAAAACCGTCAGTAGAAGTTCCCAATACTGTCCTTACGGCTAAATCTCCGTTCGGAGGCACAAGGTCTGAACTGTCGTAAAATTGAGGACTCATCCAGTCTAAAGCCCCACCAGCGTACATCGTTGCCATAGCAGTGCGGTCAGTATCAAACTGAGCCAGACCATACGAAGCAGCCGGGGGAGAAGTGATGATGAATTGATTCCCGTAGAAAGCTTTCAAGCTCTGGCCGATGTAAGTGAGCAATGGGCCATTAGCAGTAATTCCTTCAAAGTTATTGAAATCTACTCCGTCAATGACTGCTGTCTGTCCCGAACCTCCAAGTTGGACATTGATTGCTTTGATACTAGCAATCAGCTCTTCGGCTTGAGAAAGATTGGTGAGCGTAGTTGTGGCATTCGCACCTCCTACAGTCAGAAGAACAATCTGTCTGCGTGCTCGAAGTGTGGCGATGTCTGCGTTCAGGTTGGTGGCATTGGCCGCTCCTGCGGGAGCAGGAAACTCAACCCCTGAGTGTGAGGAGGTCGGCGTAGCATTGAAAAGGAAAATGACGTTATAAGAAGAAGTGGCGACGGTTACGAGTCGTCCACTATCGTTATAAGAATCCCAATAAAGCCCAACGGGATTAGCGGGAAGAGTTTTGATACCACCGTTAATTCCACCGGCAGTCGTTACCGTTCCGTCAATCGTGAAATCATCAAAATCTACTACGTTTGCTGAAGCCGGAGCATAAACGTATATTTTGAAGATAACTGGCCCGGTTACATTTTTAAATGTAGTAGAACTAAGGTCTATGACTACGTTTGTCCAGGTGGGTCTTTGAGTAGCAAGGTCGGCATTTCCTAAGTCTGCTGTGTAGTTGTCTCGACTAGAGCGTACAGCATAGCCTCGTGGAGTAGCCGCACCTCCACGGGCGGCGTTAAAAGTTAGATTATTCAAGGTCATCATCATCCCCTCTCTCGGAGTGATAGAAAAGTACATAAATGAACTAGAAGTAAGAGCCGAAGATGAAGAAATTGCACCGTTAGCTGGGCCAACTGAGATTACGGGATCGCCAGAGGCAAAAGGAGAAGCAGAGGTAGCATAACTATTATTTCCTCGTGCAGTAGAGGCGATAGTTCCGCTTGCCATCGTATTGCCGTACACAACTACGCCTACGGTATCCGTTGCTACAAAGGTCGGAGCGAAAGAAGAGGTAAAACCATACTGAAGCAGAGTCGCTGATTGAACGCTCTGCATATTCAAAGCAAATCCAGCGATGAAGAAGGTTGCGATAAATAATACTTTTTTCATCTATATGATAGTGAGGAAGTCGGGACTCGGGTTGAAGTACATGATTGTCGTTGATACAGCCCAGCCGAGAACTCTGACTACGTTATTGGTTGAGGTTGGCTGGAAGCCCGAGATATTTCCTACGGTCGTTGAGGCATACAGGGTTTGTCCTGTAGTAAACGTCCATGAGCTGTTTCTTACGAATGACCCTGGGAGAGCTACGTTCATCGCTGTTCCTGATGCAGCAGTAACGAGAGAGATTCCTAAGAGTCCTTGTGAAGTCGTTGAAGCCGAAGCGTTAGCTCTGTCCCATCGAGCTGTTGCATTCATGTAGACCAACTCCCCTCCTGTCGTTGAAGTTCCTGAGCTGAATGTTCGAGTCTGTGGACCTACTGCCTGAAGGTTGGTGGATGGAAGGCCATTGTAGTCCACGGCACTCAGGGTAGAGGTTCCAGCTACAGTCAAACTACCGCTGGCTTGTAGGTTGGTGCTAGAGACGTTGGCTAAGGTAGAGGTTCCGTTACCTGAGATGGTCGTGGTACCGTTCACGGTGAAATTTCCCAACATCGTGAAGTTACGTGAAACATCTCCGGCAGTTATTGTAAAAAGTCTCGGAAAGGAAACATCAGAACCCATAATGATACTTGTTACGTTGTTCGCTCCTTCTGATGGCCCAGCGATATTGATACCCCCCGCATCAACCCCTAAAGAACCCGTCATCTGAAGGTGGTCAGCAGAATCCTGAGTCAAAGTAAGAGCACCACCACCCCAATTTATAACTCCTCCGCTTCCAAGAAAGAGGTCTGACCATGCCGCAGTGCTACTTCCGAGAGCCGCGCCGTCATTTGTAGTCGGGGCAACTCCGGCTGAAGCTCGGAAAAGACCTGTTTGAGTAAGAGTACTTCCGCTAAGAGCTAACGTAGAAGTTCCGTTCAATCCTCCGGTAGAGGTAGGCGATGTCCAGTAGGGGAAATTCCCTGAGGTTATCGGTGAAGATGAGGTAATACTCCCACCACCGCCACAACCTGTACAGGTCCCTGAAATAGTTATGTCTTTAATTGAGGCACTATTCCAAACCTTAGTAGAGGTTCCTAGCGAATAGGTATTTGTCGTTTCTGGAAAAATGTCTCGTAGGATAGTAGCTGTCGGCGCACCGAAAGCAATTCCATATAAACCAAAAACCGTTATAAGAGAAAGTAGTGTGAGTGGTAGTTTCTTCATGTGGGGATTTCTCCCCCAGACAAGAGGTTATTGTGCGACGTATAAAAAGATTAATGTTTGTCCAGTATCTGGTGCTCCTACTGCCGATGTCAAGGTCAATGTCGTTCCTGAAGTTGTAAAATCGGTCGTTGGGCGGTAAATGAGAGGGAACTGAGTACTCCATACACCAAGCGCACGGACGTGTGCCGGAACCGTAAAGGTTTTAGTAACTCCGTCGCACTGAGAAGTAATGTCTTCCATTGTTACTGATGAACCAGTACCCCTTCCTAGATGTTTCTTCCCAGAAAGGCTAACTGGAGCGTTTTTGATATGCTTCCAATCGAACCACCGCCCCGCTATAGGAAGCTCCATCAGTTTTTCCTTTACTTCTTCTGGTGTCACTTCTTTTATCTCAGGTATCGAAGATAATACTTTCTTAATTATACCACGTTCATCTATCTCTGGTAACTGTATTTTTGATAAAACCCTTCTCACTACCCGAACTTCATCAGCGTCTTTTCCATTTTCCGGTTTTGGGATAAGAGATAGAATCCTTGTAGCGAACTGGTCTTGGTCTAAATCAGTAAAATAATCAACTCCCCGTCTTGGAGTTTGAGCTGACTTACCTTCTAATCCTGAATCTCCCTTTTCACCCTTGAGGTAGGGCAAAAGATTCATCATACTTTCTTCAACCTTGTCTTCGGCGATTTCTTTTATCTTGTCCTCGTAGGTTTCTAGGAAAATATCTAGGATTTCTTGGAGCTGAGGAGGAACTTTCTTAGTGGTTTTGTCTAATATCTCGGGCATTGGTTAATTATAACATTAAGGGCGACTTCTTAGAAGTGGGTTTGATTCTAATTATCCCTCTATGGACTTAACAAAATCCAGACCTTTTCTCACATAGTCTCCGTACTGAGTTGGTTTTGCATTTACACCGCCTCGGTGGATTCTAAATATATCTTCGGTAGAATTTCCCTGTTCTTTCAGTTTGGTAATCTTATTTCTCATATACTCGTCTTGTATCTCTGGACTAGAAAGAAACTCATCGGCGGTTACAGTCCTGCCAAGATAGCGAGGGGCATAAGACTTTAATTCCCCTTCTGTTACTTGGTATTTCCCTAATGCCTTACCGAGTTTCTTATTTCCGCTTGGCTGAGAAAATGAATACTTTTCTTCTTCGGGGACGACTCCAGTTTCGTTATAGGCAATAGCATCAATTAGTGGGTCTTTCTTTAAAGGTTCTTGAGGTTGTCCTTGGGGCAAAACAGTCATCTCCTTTTTCTGAATGAGTCCTAGAGCCTTCTTCGTTGAGTCTTTGGCGAAATCAGTTGCTCCAAAATAGGATTTGCGTGCGAAGTCTATTAGCTGGTCTTTTTGGGGGTGGTTAGCAACACTAGCTCGAATTTCTTTTAGGCTCTTTGACTTATCGGAAACCATCGCTTTTATCCCTTCCTGTTCTTTTTCTATCGGGTTCACAATAGTCTGCTTAACAGGATTAAGCCCTCTGATTCTGTCAGATAGGCTTGTACCTACCCCTCTGATTGTATCCGAGAATAAAGACATTTATTGAGCCTCTTTAATTCTTTCTATTGCTGTTAGTGGGGTTTTCGTTTTTCCAAGTATAGACGGAAGTTTTGTTTCGCCTATCTTTTGTGCTCCTGCTCCAAGTAAAGACTTGGTAGTTGTTACTGGTAACGATTGAAAGAAATTGGGACCAAGAGCTGTTCCTAATAATGCTCCTGCTCCACCAGAACCAAATCCAGCAGAACCACCAATTAAGTATCCAAGAAGACCACCCAAAACTCTTTCGGTAACAACAGACATTTCTGGTTTTCCAACGGCAGTTTTCAGCAACTTTCTTGCTTCAATGAGAAGTCCGTAATTATGGTTGAACTGTTCATAAGACTGCCCGGCTATTTTTAATCCCCGCAAGTCTTCGTCAATAATCCCACGGATTGTATCTCCAATGGCGTGTTCCACCCCATCTACCACTTTTTCTCCTGCCTTATTATAGGCATTCTTGTATGTAGACCTTTTGAATTGATTAAGGGTTTTGTAGGTAAGTGCATCATTCTTACTAGCTGATTTGATAGCCTTAATAGCTCCATCAATTTGTTTCGTTATGGCGTTATAATCTCTTTCTCCTTTATAAATTGATTTCAATCCCTGCAACGAACGAATAACCTTATCTTGTTTCACTACCGAACCCTTTGAGAATGAGCTAAAAAAGTTATCCAGGGCGTCTTCTGTTTTGTAGTAAATGTTTGTTGCTTTGGCAAATCTATCTAATGGATTTCCAACTATCTTTTGTTTTGCCAGATAATCGGTAACTTCATTAAGTCTATTCTTGGTTATGTTTATAGCGTCATCAGAAAATCCCAACCCCTGAGTTGCCATCGCTCCCTCTTTAGTTCTAGTTAATCGTAAATTACTTTTCTCTATCTTCTGGGCGAGTTTCGGAAATAAAGCCTTCGTTGCTCCCGTGAGACCAGTAACGGCATTTATCGGGTTTATCGCTTGTCCCACCCTTGAGGCCGTCTGTCCAGCCCTGACCAAGGAAGATGCTTTTGATACACCTCCAAGTTTGGTTGCCAATGCACCTCCTCCTGTAAGAAACAGGGAGGCATCCGAGGCAATTCCTACAGGGTCATCTTCTAGTGCCGTGAGGAATTTATCGAAAGAACCATAACGGTCTTTATAGAAATCAGTTAAGTTGTCAAAATACTTTTCTTCAGCCTGTTCTCCCGGAATTAGTTTTTCTACTCCTCCAGCAGCTACCGAACCCAGCGTCTTGACAGTCTGAATTGGATGTATCACTGCATTAGCAGCGCCTCCAACAAATTGCCCCGCACTTTTTGGGACATTGCCAATCATTTTACTAGCGGAGAATCCACTAGCATCTTGTTCGTATGCTTCTTCTGGGGTAATTCCTGAGAGTCTCTTTTGTTTGTATTCTTCGTAGTTCATTTTATTTGAATAGTTGGACATTTATTGATGAAAAGAAGTCGCTTATCGGAGCAAAATAATTCACGCTATTAGGAGAATAAGCGCCAGACCGTAGGGCATCGAACTCCCTCTTTATGGTTTCCTCGTCTGGGGTGGCAGAACCCAACATTCCAAGGTTAGACTCAATCTCCTTAGCAGCATTATCCATCCTCTGATACACGTTATTGAATCCACTGATGTCGTATCCTGCTGCCGCAAGAACCTCTAGCTGTGAATCAAATCCTCTTTGAAGGGAACGAAGCGTCATGCCCATAACGAAGTCATTTTGTTCTTTTGTACTCCTGATGTTTGGAAGTGTCCGAATGTAATTTCTTATATCTGCATCGGTCAAAACACCAACTTCACCGTACACACCACGGGCCAGATTAGGAACCGTTGCCTGGAGTGTTGCCTGAATCGCCCTCGCATCGAAGTCATACGGGTTCATAGACCGCAAAGAACCGATGATTGGGTCGGTGGTCGTATTCTTAATAAGACTCGAAAGTTCAGTCAACTGGTTAATGACGGTAAGAGACTTTTGTATGGGTCGTAGGGTTTCTACTTGGTTCGGTTTCTTACCACCAACCGTAGACTGCATCAGTTTCAACATATAGTTCCCGCCATTTGAGGTAAGCTCCTGCTTCTTATCGTATTCACTTCGTAACTGAGCAACTTTACTTGGAGTGAATGACTGTCCAGTCTCTTGCTGTTTCTTTGCAAGGAACTGTTCGAATGTTTCACCAGAACCAGTTGTTTCGACAAAGAGGTCTGGGGCAGTGTAACCATCACCAGCATCGTTTAATACTTTTCTCGTTTGAGCATTCTGATACTGGATTCCAGCTTTCTTAGCAGCCGCATCCAAAGATTGTTTATCGTAAGAAACTTGAAGTCCTTGTTTGATAAGTTCGTAAGAAAGACCTCGTGATTTAGCGGCGTTAGCGATAGTAGCTTCGTCTTCTGGAGTTAGTTTGTTCGGGTCAACTCCTTCAAGAACATCGAGCATATCGGCGAACTGCTGTCTTTGCTGAGTATCGAGTTTAAGGGCGTTATCAAACACTTGTTGCTCACGCTTCTCTTGAGCGTCAAAAGCTTTAGTTGCAATTTCGTAATCCTGAAGCATAAACTCCATTCCTTTTTCAAGTCCTTGTTGAGTCAGCTTTCTCGATTCCTGTGCCAATCCTAATCGGTCGAGAAGCAAAGATTCTTCGTTTCTCATATCCTGTTGGTCAAACTGAGCACGTCGTCGAAGTTGAGCTTCGCCACCACTCGCTAGGTCTAGGGCAATACCAGTTCCGTACTGGGCCTCTGCTCCTCTATCCAACGAGGTGTTGAACTGTCGTTGTCGGTCTCGCACTCCTAATAACTGTTCGTTGATGGCCTGTTCTTCTGCCCCTGGCAGGATAGATGCCATATATCTTTCTCTCAGTGGATTCAGAGATGCCGTAAGCTCCTCAAGGGTCTTGTCTCTTTCTGCCTGGTTGCCCTTGTACTCTGTGATAGCGGTATTGAAGGTGCCGTACTGTCCCGCATCGGAAGAACTTTTGGCTTGGGATAAAAGATTCTGATTCTTTAGTTCTAGTCCCTGTATAGAGCCGATGGTTTTTACCTGTTCGGGGGTAAGAATCTTCTGTATTTCTGGGTTGTTTAAAAGTTCGTTTGTCTGTTTCAGAATGTTCTGCATCGCCTGATTGTTCGTGGAAATATTCAGAGACAACGGACTTGTTGGTGGTGTGCCTTGTGAACCCTGTGGGGATTGGGGCGTGGTCTGAGAACCCAAGTAAGACATATTCTGTTTTGTCGTATCTCGATAATCTGTTGAAGAGGCTACGGGCATCTGAGCTATCTGCATATTTCCGTAGGTAGGAGTTGGGGCAACAGGTTCGTATAGACTGAATCCACCGTTTACTTTTGTGTAGGTACCTCCGTCATAACTATATCCCGTTCCACCTCCTGGTGTTTTCGTTTCGGTTCCCAGAGTAGCGTAAGGGTCTGCGTTGGCAATGAATTTTTGTGCCATATTATGAGTAGTAAGGATATTCTATTCGTAAACGCTCGCTCCGTGTTCGACGACGGTAGCGGTCAACCAGTTGTATGTAATCGGCTTGGGCGAACTTATATTGTTCCCAATCCCTCAACTCCCTATTTACCTCCATTTTCCCTCGCATCACGATTATATCTACCTCATCCATCGTGGCAACGATGTAGTCGGTATTAGCTGTCGAGTTTTCTATGTATGTTCCTGATGTATCTTGCCACGGATATGCCGAGTAGTAGAAAATATCATAGCTTTCCCCGGTGTGGAGTTGGAAGTCATCGAAACGATAGCCATCATCTAGCTTACCAGACGTCTTAGTCTGATAGAGAACGGCGTAGTCTGTTGCTGTGGTTACTGGTGTTCCCGTCGTAGTCGCTCCACTGAAAGCGAAGCGGAGAAGGTTCCACCCGTTCTGGAAAGCTGTTCCATCGGCCTGAGTGGTAACAGTCATTGAATAGTAATTAGAGGAGTCCGAGCCAAGTCTGACGATAAAATTCGTAAGGTCAGTAGTGGAATTGATATACGCCCATACGGTTGCTGAACCGTTATTAACATAATCAGAAATATCAATATCAGTTAGGTCGGTGTTCTGTATTCCAGCAGTGGTACCAGAACCAACGAGGTCATAACGGATAGAGGCAGAACCTTTAACCTTGTAATCTGTGTCTACAGCTACGGCGGTTGCATCACCGAATAGTACCCAAGTTCCCCCTCCGGCAGTCAAAGAATCGAGCGTAGAGACCGTAGTAACCGTGTCCTCAACATCAATGTCAATCCTCAACTTACGAGCCAAGTCGTCATCTTGTACGGCAACTAGCAAATTATGAGAACCTTTTTTCCGATCGAAGTATTCTGGCGTAACAAGCTTGGGACGAGAATTCAGTTTCCTCTCCCCTTGAGGGATAATATCTATGATAGCGTAATCTTTTAGGTCAACAGGGCAGGTGTAATCATAAAAATCATCGAAAACAAAAGGAGTAATAGTTGAACGTCTCTTAGAACCCCGTAAATCCAATTCTCCATATACGATCCTAGCCGCTCGATTGATGTGGTCTCTCACGGCAACAATGTAAGCCGCGCTTGGGTTGATGGTAGAGTCAAGAATTGAGTCTCTTAGGGCAGTATACAAATACGAAGTAGACATTTATTTATATATTATATCACAAATTACGTTTGGTTTGTAGGCGTGTAATCCATCTCAACCTTCCTTATAACTGCGGCTGTATTGGTAATTGAGGTATGGTTGAATGTTATCTTTAAATAGAACGATTCCACTCCAGTTAAATTGACTGGTACAGAAACCTCTCTGGCTGATCCGAACTTAGCGTTAGATATGGTGTAGTTCAGGAGATCAGTGGTGGTATCGTAATCTCGATATAGTGCAATGTGGATACTAGCGCCCGTGCCAAGCTGAGAAAAGTAGAACAAAAATTTGTTAATGGTAGCGTAGTGAGGAAACGTGTATAGTCTGGTGCGGAGCACTCCATTCACAAAATACCCTCCTGATCCAGATATGTTCGCTAATTTGTAGGTCGAGCTATATTTTACTCCAGCCCATAAACGTACCTGCTCTATATTTTTCACCATTCCTACTTCGGTCGTTGTATTGGTTCCGTCTGTTAATATATATGGGATGTGTACCCCTCGTGATTTAGAGCTCATCGGCCCATATGAACAAAGGTATCCTCCCGTAGCGTTCTGAGGAGACCAGACAATCATGTCTTTGTAGAATTCTACACAATTAGGAAGCGGAGCATTACCAATCTTACTAGTGTGATGCTCGCTCCCTGGAAGTGTGGTGAAACTTTGTCCATTGAATTTAAGTATTTTGACTGTGTTGTTTTTTCCTTGGGTAAAAATGTATATCGTGTCTAAGACAATCATAGCCGAAGCGTAGTTATCAGGAATAGGATATACAAACTCTGGGTTATCAGCTAAAGAAGTATTTGCCTTAATAAGAGAGAGGCGTGCTTCGCCATTGAACGTCTTGGCATTTTCTAGATTTGATCCTACAGAGCGATTAGATAAAACCGCGATATAGTTTCCATATCTTTTGATATCAACGGATACATACCCATTACCTAAGTTCATAGCAGTTCTATTAATAGTCCCGTTATTAGCAGTCGCTCCTTTAAATTCTGCCAGATACTGTCCATTCGTAATATATAAATGGTTATTTGGAGCAACTAACATACGGTGAGGAACAGCTGCTACGAGATAAGTATTTGACCCTCCCGTAGCTACTTGTGACATAAAGTCGTCATCGAAAGTTGTGAAGTCGTATCTACCAACATCTCCCCCTACGGAATCATTCCATGAGTAAAAGAGGTAATCCGTAGCGGCTGAACTCCCATTGTTTGCCTTGTAAGTAACAATGTCCTCTCCCCAATAACCTGTTACTGGAAGTGAGGTAAAATTACCCCCCCCGTGGGCTGTAATCGTCTGATTTAAATCGGGAGCGGTCGGAAAAGTGGTTGAGCGGATAACACGCGGTGCAGCACTGGCGGCTCCACCGAGCATGAGATAAGTTAGCGTTGTGGCATCAAATTTTGTTGCCTCGGCTCTAGGAACAGATACTACGTAGGAATTCGTATCTGTCATCACTTGATCAAAGGTTTCCGCTGGGCTTATATGCCCTATCTTCCCGATGTTGAATAGGTTTACCCCAGTTGATCGAGTGTATTGGTCTTTCCCCGCTTCAATAGCGGCAGAATTAGACTGGGTGTAATCCAGTCCCATTCCTCCAAGCGGTTTTTCGAGAAGTGAAACTCTTGGCATTTTTAGTAAATAACGTATCCCTGAACTGTCATTTCTATTGTACTGACCGCCTCACTGATTGTCGCAGTCACCCGTAGCGTAAGGCTAGAGCTACTGTCTTCAGTAGCTGTTCCACTTCCTCCTTGTAGTGGGTTCCCCGTAGCCCCATCACTGTAGAGTCCTAACAAAACCCCATTTTGAGCATTCGCCGAAGCGTCGGCAGTAATATAAGCATTTATTGTCCCAAAATGTTGTGAACTGATACCACTCCCCGTTAAACTCAATGCTCCCGCATTAACAACCACAGTCGATCCATAGTAGAGCTTCAAAGTAATTGTCCTAGCATTGTTAGTGTAGAAGCCGGTAACCGCAAGATGAACTCCAATTACTCCCGTAGTCCCTAGAGTCCCCCCTGGAATTGTAACGTTTACTAAATCAGTTTCTGAAGTTGTCCCAGAGACCGTAACCGTATCTACTTGAGAAAGGGTCACTGAATTAGCGAGACTTTGTATCTTCAGATTCAGAACATCGTCAGTAATCGGGTCTAATTGGGGTTGCAAAACCCGGGTCTCTCCGACCTCTTCGTTCCCTAGTTCTACAGCCCCCAATGTTTCTTCCATTATTAGTTAGATACTTTTGTTATTACAGCAGCTACGTTAGCCACACAGTTCAGTGTTCCCTTGAATGGAACACAGTTATACATCCCTGCGACACATCTTCCGAAAGTCGCCTGAGATGGCAACCCTACGTTAGTTGTCGTTGCCTGGTGCGCTGAGAGAATGAATCCTGCTCCCGCCACTACGGTTGAAGAAGCGACAGTTGTCCCTTGATCGTCTGGCTTACAGGTGAATGTTGACGAGGTGAAGTTGATGAGTGTCGCTGTTGAGGTAACTGAGGCAAAAACCTGCGTAGCGGTTGTGTTGACCGTCGAGGTTACTACCACGAAACCAGTATTCACAACGTCTGTTTCAACACCACCCAAAATGCTTGATGTACTACCATTAGACGATAAAACGAAAGCCGACACAACCAATGCTACTGATAGAATGATTAATGATGTATGTTTCATAATTTTTATTTTTAAGACCTTTCCCTCCATATCCCAGCCTCCCCGAAGAGAAGCTGAGTATGGAGGTTACTGCCGTCTCCAACAGGCACGCAAGGTGGTTGTTGCAATATCCCACACTCCCGCTGCCGGGCCCGTAGCGGGCCAGGAAAGCTGTGCAGTAATCGTCCCAGTGCTCGCTCCCGAAAGGGAAACCGCACCAGAGAGGATAGCTGCAACTTGGTTAGTGGATGACACGGTTGAGGTGTCAATTGATAAGGAAACAATATCACCTGCTGTAATTCCTGGGATAGCAGTCACGGTTGTAGTTGCAACAGTAGAAGTAGAAATCGCCCCTGGATTCCACGACGTGCTAGTACAGTTAGAAACCGTGGTAGTTGCTCCGCCAGCGATGGAAAACCCAGTAGTAGCCGAGATTGCATCACTGATGAATGAACCAGTATTGACAATCGTTGCTGCCGTCAGGGTTCCTGATAGAGTCAACGAGTCCAAATTGGTTGTACCTCCGAGAACCGATACAACTTGTGGGAGGAAAAGCCCAGCAACGCCAAGCAATAACGCTACTCCCAACAAGACTTTGTAGATTGTAGTCATTATTGTTAATTGTATTATTACTTGGTTTACGAGCCACTCGAACCCACTATTCCTTCAAACGACATCGGGCCTACAACCTCACGGAACTCACCTTTGTAGATGTAGTTGTTGTTCCGCTGGGTTTTGTAGTCCACAAGGTCGGTCTGTACTCCCTGCCGAACGAATCGGTAGATAGAGTGGTTGTTACCCAATAACCACCACGCTGCGTCTGAACCTCCAGCAGCCGCTCCCAAGAACTGGGAAGTATAGACGTTAATTCCATACTTAGCTGAGTAGACGTTCATATCGTTGTTGGCAGTTCCTGAGCGAAGCTCTGATTCAGTGATTTCAACAGCACTCTTATAGAGAGCCGGAGGAACCAAGAGAGTCTGAGCGAGTGAACCATCAACAACGTCATCTTCTGCTTTCATTTCTAAAAGCTGAACGATGGCGGTGTTCAAGGTTGTTTCGCTCAAAGCTCCCGTAACCTTGTTATTAACTGTCGTACCATTCAAGTTAATGTGTGAATCTGAAATCAAAGCCACACCATCTGCTGTCGTGGTAGTTGTGGTAGCTGTTCGGAAAATAGCCATCGCATTTGAATCACGGGTCGTGCGAGCACGACGGGCGAAGTTGCGAACCATTTTCTCGTAAGCACCCTAGTATTATTATCGTAAAGGCTCTTTATCCCTTACTTCACCAACTTATTTTAAATATTGACTAATCAATGCAATTTCGATGTTGTTCTTTTCTATCTGCCCTAAGATGAGGTTACACTTTCTACAGAGCAGCCCCCTGACCCTTCCTGTCTTATGACAGTGGTCAACACAGGGTCTTAACATCTCATTAAACTCGTTTCTACAGATTTTACAAAGACCACCCTGAGCAGAAAGCATTTCGTTGAACTGGTCTTGGGTTATTCCATACACTCTTTTGAGTCTTGGCCTCCTTCTCCAGTTCATATACTTCTCTCCCTCTAAAGCTCTTTTCTCCTGAGCCTTTGCCCTAATCCATTCTTTGTTCTTGTAGTAATATACATTGCTGTATTCATTCATCTCGCTTCGGTGGGCCTTACTGTACTTCCTCCCATACTCTTTACAGCTACCGCATGTTTTACCGAGTTTCTTACATTTTGCACATGTTATCATACAACTTAATGTATCATAAAATGCTATCAATATCAAGGTTCGTTTGGTGCTTAGACTATATCTTCACCTTTCGGTGCTGGGGTTTCGTGGAAGGATTATGTTCTCTTGCGAGGTTCACCCTCTAGTCGTTCGCCCTTTATGAGATTTTAACCTCATACTTGGGTCGGGATTTTCCTTTTAACGGAGTTCCCCCGAAGTTATCCCAGTTTTATATGCACAGTGCGAAAGCAAACGCTTTATGCATATTGTCCTTCTTGTTACCAGAGGGACTCTTTATTCCCCCTCTCATTACATTCCTGTAATGTTCAGACTATATCTTTACTCTTTCGAGTAATGGGGTTTCGTGGGTGGGTTATGTTCTCTTGCGAGGTTCACCACCTAGTCGTTCGACCGTCTAAAGATTTTAACCTCTAGCTTGGTACGGGATTGTCCGTTCTGGAGTTTCCCCGTTTAACCCATTTTCACTTCGACAACAATATCTTTATTGAGATATTTTTCTGCCTGTTGAATAAATACCTTATTTTCCAGTACACCCAACTTGGTGTTGCAAGTCATACAAAGAAGACCCCTTACTTTTCCAGTTTGATGACAATGGTCTATGGACGGCATACGACCAAGAATCACCTTTTCTGAGAAATGCACATTGCAAATCGCACACCTGCCTTCTTGTTTCTCACGAAGACTCTCGTAATCTTCGGCTGTCATCCCATACTTCTTCAGAATCTGTCTTCTACTGCTTGTGAGAATTTTAATGCGATTGTCTTTCCTGTATGTTGCCCTTTTCTTTAGGATTTCCTCCCTATTACTACGATACTTTTTTAACTCCTTTCTCTTTATTTCTTCTTTATGTTTCTCGTAGTATCGAGTACGAAATTCCTTAATTTTTTCTGGATGATTAAGACGATAGTTTTTAAGGTGCTGTCGTATCCTCTCTGGGTGTCTTAATCTGTAACGCTGGTATCTATCCAACTGACTGACATTCTCTTTCATAAGGTAATCCTACCCTATGCAAGTTGATATGTCAAAAATCTATCGAAGAAGTTCTTTGGTACGTCAACACTCTTAGAGAAGTTGAGTACTGAGAAGGTCTTTTGATTTCCAATTCGAGGCGTTCCCTGTGGAACATCTTGCTCTTCAGCTCGTTGTTCCCAGTTTCCGACTCCCTTAAACAATTCCCAAATTACCGCTGCGTTTTCCGCCGTATCCTGGTGGAAAACTGCCTCTGTTTCTGCCGAAGCATACTGAGGATGTGTCTCCGCATTATACTCCTGGTCAAAAATATCATCTAAGGCTGTCTTAACGGCATTGGGATTTAATCCGCTTGAATAACTCATAGTAGTTTATTATCCGTGTCCGTAGTTTCTCCACGTTCCTTGGTCACACACCGCAAAGTAGCACTCGTCTTGGTCGGGGTTGCCACCCATGATCATGATTGATTGGGTTACACCCCCGGCATTCGCCGTGTCTACCGTGTACTTCGATGCAGTCAAATCAAGAATGACTCTCTTAAACATAAGAGCATCAATCTTGGCTTGGGTATTACACGAACCAGCCGTCTTTGGCTTGGCTGCGTAAATAACACCAGGAAGGTCGAGATAAACGTCCACATAGCCGTCAGCAGAAGCCGAATGAGATGATACCTTTGCGGCAATTCCTACGAAGTAATCTGCGTAACACACACCATCAGCATCCACGGCAGCAATCACATAGACATTTGTATTAGAAATGACTACTGGTTCGCCAGGATTGATAGCAGTTTCGGCAGACTCCGTAACAAATCGCCTAACTGGTGAGACATTTCTGCCTCCCAAGTCTACGATTTTTATATCACCTGCGCTCATTGTATTGTGATGAGTTACAGTCTGACTGACTGTTTAGATGCCACCTCGACAAGGCACACCTAAACTATTTTTTTAATGTACGAAGGTAATCATCAAGACTTAATCCTTTTCTCCCAGCCACACGGGCTAAGACAACTAAATCAGCTTGTGAATAACCTTTCTTTGGGTCTTCTTCTTGTTCGTGTTGAACCTGGCTAGACCCTGCTCCACTGTTGGAAATTCCTTTTTGAGAACGAAGGGAGGCAAGGAGTTCAGAGTTTTTCTTGCGAGAGTTTTGAAGCTCTGCTAAGGTCTCGTCATTCCGCT
>Ga0207952_1000359_pt1 | contig 41002 bp, 36 predicted proteins | sample SubbioR12Aug_8Ca_FD_184831 | JGI IMG/M metagenome (GOLD analysis project Ga0207952, IMG submission 184831) | Serpentinite rock and fluid subsurface biosphere microbial communities from McLaughlin Reserve, California, USA - CR12Aug_8Ca (SPAdes) | ecosystem: Environmental > Terrestrial > Deep... | reverse complement strand
CAGCGGTACATTGCAAGAGTTCAAGCAAGCACTGGAATTGAGGATGGCAGCCAGGCCAGCCATGGGTAAAACCTGAGTATGAGTTGAATGGGCTGGGGTAGCCCGGATGAGCACCCCGTTTTGTAGAAAACTGTGTCAGCATGCGGCATAAGCAACACCGTTTGCGCATACTGCTATCGCTGGCGCAGCAATTGTTGTAGATTTCAGTAAGGCAATTAATACCGCTGCCATCAGCTTACACTTTGTACAACAAGATTATGGTTACAGATGCGGCCAGACAAGTCCTCCTCATTCACCAGTCATGCGCGGCTTAAATGCCTGACAGCACTGTTGTCGTGCATGCTGGTGCTGTTTGTCACCTTAATCTCAGCACATGCGCAAGCGCAGGATTTGCAGATTTTCACCGAAGACTGGCCACCCATCAGCTTTGGCAGCGGCATCAAGGCCGAGGGCATGGCCGTTGAAGTCGTGCAAGCCATGCAGGCACATATAGGCAATACCCAGCCGATACAGGTTGTGCCCTGGGCACGTGGTTACAAGGCCTTGCTGGAAGAACCCAATACCCTCCTGTTTACCGTAGGCCGCTCAGAAGAGCGGGAAAAGCTCATGGTCTTGCTTGGTCCCATCGCCATCTCCACGACATCGCTATACACCCGCAAGGGTAACGCTGCCCGCCTGCAAAGCATGGGCGAGGACATACAAAAACTCAAGGTGGGTGCTTATCGTTCCAGCATCTTTGCTGATACTGCACGCAAGAAAGGTTTTCAAAATATAGAACAGGCACCGACACCACAAATCATTGCCAATATGTTGCTGGCCAAGCGTTTTGATTTATGGGTAGAAGGCAGCCTGGTGGTGTCTTCGGTATTGAAAGAAATAGGCCGTTCTGCCGATGAAGTCGAGAAAGTCAAAGTCCTCGACAGCCTGGAACTCTACCTGGCTTTTTCCACGCAAACCCCGGCCAGTACCATCAAGGCATGGGAAGATGCCCTGCGCTGGCTGAAGAAAGAAGGCCACTTCGCCCGCATCCATCAAAAATGGCTACCTAACGAGCCGCCACCGATGGCGGTGATAAGGCTGGACCCGCCAGCCAGACATTAAGCCATAGCCTCACCAACTCAGGCAGGCACAATATTTTCCAGTGTAAAAACCAGGGGTGGCGCATCTTTACCAGGACCGCCACCGGTCATGACGATATCTGCGCTGGCAATGCCCAGCAAGGATAATTCAGTATTGATGTTGGAAATAATGGCCGAGTTCATGACCTGGCCCTGTTCGACCTCACTGGCCACACCTACCCAGATTGTGGGCTTGAATTCAAACACTGCTTTTTGCCCAGGAACCACTGAAGTTTTAGCCGCCAGCAAAGTACCGTCTTTGTAGACAGACACATTGAGCGCACCTTGTGGCAGGGCATTGGCGACTTGCAGTTGCTCCCGGCCTGGCGCAAATGCAGGGATGCTGGCTTCTTGCTCATTGGCAGTGACAGCAAAGTCCATTTGGACCACACTATTCACATTATCCACGTTGGCGACTGGCAATAATTGCGTACCTGAGTTGGTCAATTCCATCTGGAATTGCGCACCATTTTGTGCTGGCTGCAAGGGCGTATGATTGCCCCAGGAATCACTGGCACCAATAAAAGAAAATGCCGGAAAATGAAAGGCGTGACTGTCCCCGGAACCAATATTTTCAATGACCTTCCAGGCGATCGCCAGCTCATCAAAATTGGTAGCTAAATTTTTTTGAAAAATCACCACACTGGAATTATTTGTATCACTGGATCTGTTGATGAGATTGAGTTTGACGACCATATGCTGCCTTGCTTTCTTCAGAGTTTAGGTATCTCATTTCCGCATTGAAATGAGTTCTTTTGGGCCGGCTAGACATGGTCCGGCGTAGCGCAATAAAGATAGCATATTTTCAATGAATAATCCCGTAGGAGCGGCTTTAGCCGCGAACATTTTCGCCGTATCAGCCATTTCTGTGGATAAGCATATTCGCCGACATTCTCGGCTGAAGCCGCTCCTACAATTGCAATTTGTAGCATCAGGTTTTACTCACGCTGGCATTTTCTTCGTTACCTGTTGCTGGCTGAGCAGCTTGTAGCGCCACGCATCGCGCCAGATTTCATACACAAGGTAAATCGCATAGCCCAGGCAACCCATGCGTATGCCCTTGTCCAGGTGTTGCAAACCAAATATCGTGGCTGCGCCCGTATCGACCATGAGGGCATCAAGCTGGCTGAAGATAAAGAACAGGATCATATACAGACCGTTTTGCAGGATGTTCAATTGCAGTTTCAACTTGCTCCACAGCGGCTGGCTGGCGCACCAGATGTAAAACGCAACAGAGGCGAGCAGCAGCACAGTCATCCAGGGCAGGTAAGCTGTGATGGCTGGTGAAAAATCCACGCGTAACTGTTGCAGGGCCGCTGCTGACATCCAGAGTTTATGCCAGATCAGCAACAGGATAAAGCCGCAGCCAGACAAGTCGGTGATGATGTCGCTGCCGCGTATTTTTTGCCAGTCGTATTCTTGCTCAGGCAAGTCTTGCACCCGCCAGCCCTTGTTGCTGGCCCAGTCGGGCAACATGCCGCTTTTGGCCGTCAGATAAAACACCACGGTTATTGAGGTGAATACCAGTGCGCCCTTTTCTACAAATCCAGCCAGTATCTGCATCACTACCTGCCATGTATTGTAATGCCCGACCTGCAAATACACGACGGCACTTTTCAGTATCTGCAATAGCAGGGTGATACCCAGGGCATAGCTCATGACGAGCTTGTAGGCTGGCATCAGATCACTGCTGACCAGCGGGGTCACTGGCATGTAACGCGCCGCTACCTGGGACGGGTGGCCATGTTTTTCCAGCACCGCAGCGATTTCATCCTGGCTGGCTTCCCTGCCGGTTTGCTCCTGAAGGGCATCAAGTTGATCGAGGATATTGGCTTGCAGTTCGCGGCCTATGTCTTCTCTTTGCGCCAGCGGCAATTCCTGCTTGACCGCATGTATGTATTTTTGCAGCAGATTCATCGTCCAGTCTCCAAAATAGTCGTCAGCGTGCCATTCAAGGCCTGCCATTCCTGCGTGAGTTTTTCGAGTAATTCCACACCTTCTTGCGACAGGATGTAATAGCGCCTTTCACGCCCCTCACCCTGCTGCCATTCACTATCGAGCAAGCCCTGGTCAGCCAGCCGCCTGACCAGGGGATACAAAGTGCCCTCGTCAATATCCAGCCCATGGTCGAGCAAGGCTTTGCGCAAGGAATAGCCATACTGCGCCTGCCGCAATGAACCCAGCACAGCCAGCACCAGCGCCCCGCGCCGCAATTCCAGACGCATTTTGTCCAGCCGCTCTTCTGACATGTTTTTGTTTCCTTTTTTATCTATACTGTGTCGTACACAGCATAATACTATGCGTCACACAGTAATGATGCAAGTCATTTTTTAACTTGCTTTCGGAAAGACCGTGGCAGGCTTTGCCCCTCTATTTCCTGAATTCATCAGATTTTTTTTGCTTTCGTCGGAAAATGCGAGACGAAAGGGGCGCGGGCAATTATTCTTGGCAGCAATCGCAAATAAGAAGGAAATAAGCATGTTCACGACTCTCTGGTTTATCATCCGTGCCAGCATTGGCTGGGGTACGCTCATCCTGTTCGGCACCATACTGATCACTAATGGGATATTCAGAAACCACGTGCCGGGTGAGTTCATCTTCCTGCCATTTGGTCTGATGGGACTGGTCATAGGGATCATTTTTTCTCATGTACGCCGGGTGCGGCTGATTGCCAGCAAGGTCACGGCGTCCACATTGTCCAATCGCCAGCGCCGCCAGATAGAAATACCGCTGGAAGCCAATGAAGCCTTTGAACTGGTCGATGCTGCGATACGCGACCTGCCCGGCGCAGAAGATACCGAAAGTGCCAGGGACAGCCTGCAAATTCGCGCCAAGATCAAGCGCATAGAGCCTTACCAGGCAAATTTTGTCGCCGAATTAAAAGTGCTGGATTTTTTGACGACCAAGCGTAACCAGATTCTCGCCACCATCACGCCAGGCGATGGCATAGGCAGCCTGACCCTGATTTGCGAACCGGAACGCCCGGCCTGGACAGACCTGTTCCTGGTCGACAATGGCACCAACCTGGAAAACGCCGAAGCCATTACCCGCGCCATTACCCGTCGCATTGCAGAACGCAGGCGCAAGGAAAAAGCCAGTGCGGCTGAATCCGTGACGGAAAAAGAACTGACAGTAGCGAAACTGAATTTGCTGCATGCCCAGGTAGAACCGCACTTCCTGTACAACACCCTGGCCAGCGCACAATTACTGACGCGGGCTGACCCGGCGGCGGCTGACCAGATGCTGGGCAACCTGATTACCTACCTGCGCCATTCATTGCCGCGCACTGAAGATACGGCTTCCACCATAGGCGAAGAACTGGAACGCTCTATCGCTTATCTGGACATCATGAAGATACGCATGGGAGCGCGCCTTAATATACAAATACAGGTGCCAGCAGAATTGAAAGCCCTGCCCTTTCCCATCATGATGCTGCAAACCCTGGTGGAAAATGCCATCAAGCATGGGCTGGAACCCAAGACCGGTGGCGGCACCATCTGGATTATCGCCAGGCAGCATGAAGGCAATGTCGCTGTCACGGTAGCCGACGATGGCAATGGCCTGGGCACGGAGATAGGCGGCACTGGCATAGGCTTGAAGAATGTGCGTGAACGCCTGCGCCTGGCGCATGGCAATGCGGCGGGTTTTGTGCTGGTGGGTAATTTCCCCAGCGGGGTTGCGGCCACCATCACTGTCCCTGCCATCAAGATCAAGGGAGAACAACATGCCTAGATGCGTCATTGCTGAAGATGAAAGCCTATTGCGCGAAGCCTTGTTGCAGCAGCTCAGCCTGGCCTGGCCAGAACTGGAAATTGCTGCAGCCTGTGATGATGGCGGCGGCGCGCTGGAAGCCATTGCCATGCATCAGCCGGATGTGGTGTTTCTTGATATACGCATGCCGGGTTTAAGCGGCCTGGAAGTGGCAGCCGCCATGACCGAAATCAGCCCGCATAGCCAGATCGTGTTTGTCACTGCCTATAATCAGTACGCCATCGACGCTTTTGAAAAAGGCGCAGTTGACTACCTGTTGAAGCCCATCACCCAGGACAGGTTGCTAGCCACTGTCAAACGCCTGCAAATGCGGGCACTGACGGGTGCGATAGATTTACAGGCTGTCAGCGCCCTGGTGCGCCAGCTCAGTGGCGGCCCGGCGGACGTGCCCAAACCGGCACCGCTGGTGTGGATCACTGCCAGCGTGGGAGCCGAGACGCGGCTCATCATGGTCGATGATATTGCCTACTTCCAGGCTGACAGCAAATACACCGTGGTCATGACGGCAGAAGGTGAATCACTGCTGCGCAAACCCATACGCGATTTGCTGCAAGTGCTGGACAACAGTATGTTCAAGCAGATACACCGCTCCACCATTGTCAATTTGCGGGCGATTGCTTCCATCAGCCGTGACGACAGTGGCAAGGGCCTGGTCAAACTCAAGACCAGGCCAGAGACACTGAGCGTCAGCCAGCCCTTCATGGTCTTGTTCAGGAATATGTGATGCGCTATTTCAATAGTCAGTCTTTGATGCATGCATTAGTGCACGCCACCAAGTCCCTGCTGGCCCTGTCGGCTGCTGTCAGCCTCAAAGTGCTCGACACCAGGGACAGCGATGGCAATTACCTGTATGCACGTGGCCGCTACAAGTATTTTGGCATAGGTTCACTGGTGATTTTCTTTGCCCTGTTTGCCGGTTATGGCATGGCGCATATGCTGGCGACCATGGCCAATGTCAGCAGCACGGGTGCCATCGTCGCAGGATGTTTGTGGGCGGCATTCCAGTGGTGTCTGGAGAGACAGATGATCATGTCTATCAATTCAGATGCCAGTTGGGGAGCCAAGAGCATGGGCCTGTTCTGGCGCAGCCTGCTGGCGCTCTTGTCTGCCATCACCATGGTCTACCCTTTTTATGTGGACAGCAACCGTGCCGAAATCACTTACAAAACCGGCGAACTGGAACGCAGCCGCCTGATACACAATCTGCAAAGTGCGCAACAAGCAACCGGCTTGCCAGCCCTGCAGCAAGATGTGGCCGCACTGGATGACAAACTGCAAAAAGCAGATGACAAGCTGCTGAGCGAGCCACCGCAAATGGCAGAAATGCGCCAGCAATTACAAAGTTTGCGTGAGCAGGCAAAGACAGAAGAACGCCGCAGCAATGGCCAGATCGCCAACTGGCGCAAAGCCATGACAGTCGCACTGCCTGCCGAAGCTGTCTTGCTGGAGCAAAAAATCAGCGCGGCACAAAACCGTATCAATGCAGCCAAGGCCAGATGCCAGCGACAGGAACAGGAAATCAATACCACACTGATCGCCTGGCGCAAGGAAAAAATCGCAGAGAAAGCGCAACTGGCAGAAGAACGCCAGCAGGCAAATACCATCGCCAGCAAGGCCAGGACAGATGCGCAGGCGCTGGAAAAAATCCAGTCAGCACATATACAGGCAGCATCGCATGCCGGTTTTGCTGCCGACTTTGCCGCCACCTGGGACATGCTGCAAAACGATGTACACAGGCGCCTGCAATTCATCTGGTGGCTGTTATGGTTTTTGACGATAGAACTGGTCGCCATCATCGTCAAGTTCACCAGCCATACCGATGTCGATGCCAGGCTGAATGCTGATGAATACCTGTTGAAACTGAGCATCGCGAGTAATAGCCACGTGCGTCAGGCTCACATTGAAATTGAACAATTGCGTGAACTGACTGCACTCAAGGGTGAGCAGGCAGCCCTACAGGCAGACGCAGGCATCAGCGCGGCGGCACTCGCCACCATCAGGCGCATGCAGCAACTGGAACAGCAGGCTGCGCTCAGTCCGGGGAATGCATCCTCCGGTTTGCGGTCGCTATTGCAAGATACCCTGAACACCATGAATGCGAATTTTTTACGCTTGCTGGAAAGTAAATAAACGGGTTTAATGACGCACGATTATTTCCGGTTCATCTGCACATGAAACTCGCTACCATCGCTTTTGCAGTCTTGTTCAGCACAACTTATCCAGCATTTGCAGCAGATGCCTGGATAGCACAAAACAGTGGCACTGAAGTTGAGTTGCGCGGCCTGTCCGTGGTCAGCCCCAGGGTGGCCTGGGCCAGCGGTGCCAGGGCCACGGTCTTGCGTACCATCGATGGCGAGCACTGGCAGAGCATGCAGGTAGCTGGCGCAGATGGCCTGGATTTTCGTGACATCCACGGCTTTGATGCCCAGCATGCCATCGCCATGAGCGCCGGGCCAGGTGCATTGTCCCGCCTGTATGAAACCAGCGATGACGGCAGCACCTGGAAGCTGCTCAAGACCAATGAAGCCAGTACAGGTTTCTGGGATGCGATTTCTTTTGTCGATGGCAAGCAGGGCATCTTGTTTGGCGATGCTGTCGATGGCCAGTTCCAGATCTTGCTGACGGCAGATGGTGGCCAGAACTGGCAAGAACGCCGCCATGCAGGTTTGACCGCCCTGTCCAATGAAGGCGCTTTTGCTGCCAGCGGTACTTGTCTCACCACTTATGGCAGCAAGCATGCATGGCTGGTCAGCGGCAGTGCTGAGCAGGCCCGCGTGTTTGCCAGTACCGATGCAGGCATGAGCTGGACTGTCGCAACCCTGCCCATACCCGCGGCTGTTGCCAGCAAGGGTGCTTTCTCGGTAGCCTTCCTCGATGAAAAGCATGGCATGGTCGTCGGTGGCGACTATAAACTCCCGCAACTCGATAGCCTGAACGGCGCCCGTACTGAAGATGGCGGCAAGACCTGGCTGCCCGCACCAGTATCACCACAGGGCTTCATGTCTGTCATCACCACAGTGCGCGGTGCGGCCAGCACTTATGTGGCGGCAGGCCTGGCCGGTTCCGGCATTTCCCGCGATGCCGGCAAGACCTGGCAAGTGCTGGATAAGACACCGCTCAATACCGTGGCTTTTGCCAATGCCCAGACTGGCTGGGCAGTTGGCCCCAAAGGCTTGCTGATGAAATTCAATAATGTAACAAAATAACATCACAATACTGGCGTACAATAAAGGCAGCATTGTCTGCGCTAACAAAAAAGTGTCCGGCAGTGTCCGCAGTGTCCGCGTCAGATGTAGAAAAGCGGACAGTATGTAAGTAATGAATAGATAAAAAGCAAACAGCAAGCCGTCGGTTTTACCGCAGGCGGCATGGCGAGATCATACTTAGGTATGGACTTTGCCCCTGTTTCATCTATGGCACGTTATTTGCAGTTATCATCGCGGGTTCACGCCTGACTGAGGCCCGGCTGATACCCAACTGCTGCCCGAAGTCATTCTGCCAAGCTGCACTGTAGTCGCAAAAAGGATATAAAAATGAAAACGAGACTGAACGTGATGTTCAAACTGGGGTTTGCCTCTGCCTTGCTTGCCGTGGTAGCGGTGGCCGGTGCTGCACCTCTGGCGGTATCCAATCTGGATGCCCAATTGATTTCCTACTTCCGCCCCTATGCGCCTGCGGCTGAAGTGCTGGTTAAAAAGGTAGAGAAAAATTTGCCTTCAGACAAGACAGATTCTGCCGCCAAGTCCAAAAACAAGGCTGTCAATGACACCCAGGTGTGTGTTGATAGTGAAGCAGACAAGAATCTGGAAGCCGAAGGTTTGCAGGGCAAACAGGCTGATATGCCGAAATTGCGTTAAAACTGCAGCCCCTGAAATTTGCAGGGTGCGCCGCGCATCCTGCAACATTCCTTTATCGCACCAAAGCACTCAATGCGTAGCGCCACCGGCTATGCGCAAGTCCTTGTCGGTTTTCAATACGCTTTCCAGCACTTTCAAAATCCCGGTCTTCACCATCTCCAGTGACATGCTGGCCGCACCAGGGTGGGCAACTGCCTGTTCCGGCAAATAAGGGATGTGGATAAAGCCAGCCCTTTGTATCGATGTCAACTCGCTGGCCTTGTGCATAAGTCCATAAAACACGTGGTTGCAGACAAAAGTGCCCGCGGTTTGCGAAATAGAGGCGGGTATGCCGCTCAGATGCAATTCCTGCGCTATCGCCTTGATGGGCAGGCTGCTGAAATATGCTGCCGGGCCGCCTTCCACCACCGGCACATCGACAGGTTGTGCACCGGCATTGTCGGGCATGCGTGCATCATCGACATTGATGGCGATGCGTTCCAGGCTGATATCTGCCCTTCCGCCCGCCTGACCCAGGCAGATCACGATAGATGGCTGATGCTGTCTGAGTGCAGCATCGAGTATCAGCAGTGAATTCACGAATTCACAAGGCAGGCGGGCGCTGACGATCTGGTGACTGTCACCTATCAGCAATCCATCCAGCCTGCGCACGACTTCCCAAGAAGGGTTGCGCTGTTCGCCGCCAAAGGGGTCAAACCCTGTCAGTAAAATGCGCTTCATGCCTGCCTCCGTGCCCGTTCAGGGAAATACAAAGAAGTGTATCAACAGAATATTACAAGCCAGTACCTGCAAAGCGGTAGGTATCTGCACTTTAATTACCTGATACTTGTCTTTCAACTCCAGCAAGGCAGCGGGCACGATATTGAAATTGGCTGCCATCGGTGTCATCAGGGTGCCGCAATAGCCAGAGAACATGCCTATCGCCACCAGCGCCGCCGGGTTGGCATGGTGCTGGTTGATCAGGAATGGCAGCGCAATGCCTGCCGTCATGACGGGGAAGGCTGCAAAAGCATTGCCCATGATCATGGTAAACAAGGCCATGCCTGTGCAATACATGATGATCAGGGTCATGCGGCTATCGGGGTTGATGAAGAGTTTGACGATATCCTGGATAGATTGCCCGGTCTTGGCAGCGACAAACACGCCACCCAGCATGGCCAGCATTTGCGGCAAGATCAGCGCCCAGCCTATGGCATCTACCAGACGTCGCGATTCGCGTACTGCCTGCAGGGGCGTACCACGGGTGTACAAACAAGCCAGTCCCAATGCGCAGATACAGGCTATGCATAGCGAGGTCAGGGTCAGGTTTTTTTGATCCAGTAAAAACCAGCCACCGACTTGAAAGTCTTTCACCACCACCGTCAGCAAGACGGTGACTATGGGTATGGTCAGTGCCGGGATAAAAATACGGTTGCCCAGCTTGCCCGCAATTTGCAGGCGCGCTGGCCTGTCATCATCGCTGTGTTTGCCCATGCCCAGCAAATTGGCCCCTGCCAGCGCGGCCATCAACAACACACTCACGCCGACGATGCGGTAAGTCAAGGGCTTGCCCAGGGTGGCCAGCATGAGGTCGCCAAACAAAAAGCTGCAGCCAAACAAAAACCAGAACAAGGCTGTTGTGATACGACGCGGGTTGCTGGTATCACGCAAGCTCATGAAAGCCACCAGCATGACGATGATGCCGATGAGGTAAAGTACCAGATTGATATTCACCAGGCTGTTCATGCGCCCACCACCATGTCAGATTGCTTTGCCTGACTTGACTGATTAGCTTGATTACTCCGCTGCCAGGCTGCAATCTCTTTGGCGATACTGGCATCCAGCCGCGACAGGCGGAACAGGTGTATCAGCAAGGCGCACAGCGCCGTCGGTATGCCCCAGATACCTATCGCCAGAGGTTCTACACCAGCGATGCCGTTTTCCTTGAGGAATGCCGTCATCAGCAAGACAGCCCCAAAGGCGATGAAGATATCTTCGCCAAAGAACAGGGCGACATTATCACAGGCGGCCGCGTGGGCAGCGATGCGGTCGCGTATGGCAGGCGGCAAGTCACCATGCAAATTGCTGGCAGCACCTTCTGCCATTGGTGACAGCAAAGGCCGCACAGTTTGCGCCTGCCCACCGAGGCTCAGCAAACCCATGGCGGCACTGGCTTCACGCACGACGAAATACAGCATCAGGATGCGGCCCGTAGTGGCGCTGCGTATGCTCGCCACCCATTGCTGGGCACGCTCGCGCAAGCCATAGTGCTCGAGCAAACCTATGATGGGCAGTATCAATAATGAACTGGTGAGTTGCCTGCTGTTCAGGAATTTTTCACCGAAGGTTTCCAGCAGGCTCATGAAATCCATGCCGACGGCAAAGCCTGTGCCGAGGCCTGCGACGATGACAACGAGTAAGGGATTAAAGCGCAGGGCAAAGCCGATGACGACAAGGGGTATGCCTATTAATGGCAATAATAATTCCGCGTTCACGCCGTCTCCTGTTTTGTTTTCTTATTTTATTTTTGTTTCTTTATTTTTATATTCTACCTGCCTGATCCAGCACTCCTGGGAAAAGATGGGAAGACCTCTCAACACAGAGGCACAGAGGTGTCACAGAGAAGTGCAAGAACATGTGTGGAAATGAGCAGCACTCAACTCCGTGACGACAGGCCTGCTACAACACCCTGTACGCCAGCCTGTCCAGCCTTGTACCACTCAAACGCCCCAGCAACTTGCGCACGGGGTCAGGGTAATCCGTATTTTTTTCCAGTTCCTGATAATGCGTGATGACTACCGTTTTTTCCATGATGCTCTTCAACTCATCTTGTCTTTGCTGCTGCAATTCATGTTGCGGATCATGGATGAGCAAGGCATTTTCCAGGTCGAGACGGAAGGCGCGCGGGTTGAGGTTATTGCCGGTCATGAGGGCATAATCCTGGTCTATCCACATGCCTTTGAGATGGTAGGTATTGTCATCATCCTTCCACAGGCGCAGTTGCAATTGCCCGCTGCTGATATCTGCCTGATGCGATTTGGCAAAGCGGCGCAGATTGACTTCATAAAGATAGGGCAAGGCTGCGATAACCTTGAAAGGCTCTTCAGGCGGGATAAAGAAATCATTGGCAGTCTTGTCGCCAACGATGATGCAGATACGCACGCCACGCTTCAAAGCGCGGTTGATTTCACGCGTGACCGCCAGCGGGAAATTGAAATAAGGTGTGCAGATGGTGATCTGCGTCTTGCTGGCTGCCAGCAACTGGCAAATGACTTTGTTGAGTGGATTATTCTTGCCCACGCCCACCAGCGGCGTCACGCTCAGGGCATGCCTGTCATGTTCTTGCTCAGCCAGGTTGCAGTCATATCTTGCGCTTTTCAGCCTGCCCCTGAATTGCTTGATTTCACGGCGTATGCTGCGGGTTGCAGGAATCTCCGGCATATCCAGCCTGTGTACCGCAGCGGCAGATAACAAGTGCTCGCGGACGAATTGCACCATGCTGTTGGCCAGCACTTTATTGTGGATCAGCAGATAGCGATCATGGCGGTATTTATCCTGCTTGTGCAGATAAACATTATTCAGGCTGGCACCGCTATAGATGACTTCATCATCAATGACAAAGCCCTTCAAATGCAGCACGCCAAACAATTCACGCGTCTGTACCGGTATGCCATACAGCGGCACGGTATAGGCATGCGCCTTGCTGATTTCCTGATACCATGCAGCATTGCCACCGCTTTTTGCAGCGCCTATCAAACCTCTTTGCGCACGGTGCCAGTCAACCAGAACGGCAATATCAAGCTCGGGCCTGGCCTTCTTGGCAGCATACAGTGCCTGCATGATCTCTGCCCCGGCTTCATCATTTTGCAGGTACAGGCTGCAGAGATAAATCCTGTGTTTTGCCTGGGCAATTTTTGCCAGTAAAGTAACGCGATAGTCTGCTGCTGTGTGCAACGTCTGGACGGCATCTGCCTGTAGCGGGATGCCGTTTAAATGCGTAAGGTCGGAAGCGGACTTGAAGAGGCGCATGTCTGTCTATGAATGTCTGTGGATACCAGTGAAAACCTGATGATGGTAACACCAGCGCCCCCTCCGGCGCTAGCGAAACAGATGCGCCATCCTGAAGCTGGAATATTGCCCCAGTTGCTGGAAATGCTGATCCAGCCAGACTTGCGCCCTTGCCCGCCCTTCTGCATGCAGACTATGCAAAAATGCCGCCTGTGCATTCATCTTGCTATGGCTGCTTAACTGGCTCATGAGTTCAGGTGCGGCAATCACGTGCAGGTTCAGTTTGCGCAGGCGGCGCTCCAGCCTGCCCCAGGTCAGCCAGCCACGGTCTGCTTCACGCTTGGCCAGCAGCAGGCCCTGCAATTCAGTATAAAAGGTGGAGCTAAACCCCATCTCGGTCAGGCGCTGCCAGATTTCACTGGCAGATGAAGGCACTTGCGCCCTAGGCTGGGCATGTAGCAGGATGGCGATAATGTCACGGGCATTGCATTTATGCACCAGCGGGAACAGGGGCGGATTGGCAGTCAGGCCACCATCCCAGTAAGCCTCGCCCTCTATCTCGACTGCCCTGTGTATCATCGGCAGGCAGGCGGAAGCCAGCAAGACATCCAGGCTCATCTGGCGGTTACGGAACAGTTTTAGCGTGCCGGTGCTGACCTGGGTTGTCGCGATGAAGAGTTCAATGCCAGGCTGCTGGCGCAGTCGTTCAAAGTCTATCTGCGCTGCCAGGATATCGCGCAGGGGATTGATATCAAAAGGATTGAGCTGGCTGGGTGAAAAAAAGCGCGTCCAGGAAAACAAATGCTTCATGGCCGCAGGCAGCTCAGATTGCGTCGCAATATCGGCCGTCAGCCCATGCTCTTCAAAAGGCGTGCTGAAAGGTGAACTGCTGGCGACGCTATCCCAAAAATCTTTCAGCGCCTGCCTGGCACCATCCGCCCCACCTTCCAGATAACCATGCGCCAGCGCCACCGCATTCATGGCCCCTGCACTGGAACCGCTGATCGCTTCTATGCTGACACGCCCATCTTCGAGCAAGCGATCCAGCACGCCCCAGGTCAGTGCACCATGCGACCCACCACCTTGCAATGCCAGTGTGACTGTTTTGTTCATTGATTCCCTTTCAAGAGGCATAAGCCATGAGGGAGAGTGAAGCACAGAGGTGACCGGCTTATGACGTGGTCAATATGAGGGATTAACAAGCAAGGGCTGTGCCTGTGGTGGCGGCAGTTGGGCCAGGCCCAACCTACAAGGCTACAATCGATGCGCTTTTACAAGCGCCGCCAAACCTGCCACCTCTCCTTACCCGCAAACACGGGTATGGAATCACTGACAGCACGTTCTTCGAGCAAGGCAAAATACGGCAACATCAACTCACGAAATGCTGCGCTGTGTATGGTAAACGGCGGGCCTTTGATCGAGGCATCCGGTGCATCATCAAAGAAAAAATAACCTGCCAGCAAAGCACCCGCAGGCAAAAGAGTGGCCCAGCGTTTGACGATATCTGTGCGCATGGCTGGCGGCAGGGCGCAAAAGAAGGCACGTTCATAAATCAGGTCCAGCGGCTGTGCAGGCGTATAGGCAAAAAAATCGGCCTCGATGACATGCTTGCCCCACTCGCCTATTGCAGCTTGCGCACTGCGCACTGCAGCGGGTGAAAAATCGATGGCTACGACCGGCCAGCCAGCTTGCGCCAGAAACGCGGCTTCATAGCCATTGCCACAACCGGGGATCAGGGTATTCATGGGCCCGGCAGCAGCCTGAATAAAGGCTTGCAAATCTGCCGGAACATTGCCCTTGTCCCAGGGCGTGAAGTTTTTTTCAAAACGTTCATCCCAGAATTGCGGGTCACGCGGATCGCGGGTCAGAAAATCAGCCATAGTGCAATATCAGTCAGGCTTTGAAATAAAAGCGCAGCAGCAATTGCGCAACCACGACACCAGAAAACAGGCCAGCACTGAAATACACGATGGTGCGCAGCAAGCGATTGGTGCGCCTTTGTTCTGTCAACAAGGCCTGCAACATCTCATCACTATGGCTGGGCTCACCAGCACGTGTCAGGGCCTGGTGCGCCAGGCGTGGCAGTTGCGGGAAGATGTGGCTATAGCGCGGTGCCTCGGCCTTGAGTTTTTCTATGAGACCGCGCCAGCCTACCTGCTCGCTCATCCAGCGTTCCAGATACGGTTTGGCGGTTTTCCACAAATCCAGGTCAGGGTCCAGCTGACGGCCCAGTCCTTCGATATTGAGCAGGGTTTTTTGCAGCAGCACCAGTTGCGGTTGCACTTCTACATTAAAGCGGCGCGAAGTCTGGAAAAGGCGCAACAAGACCTGGCCAAAAGAAATGTCTTTCAGCGGGCGGTCAAAAATGGGTTCGCAACAGGCACGCACCGCGGCTTCCAGTTCATCAACGCGAGTATCCTTGGGTGCCCAGCCTGATTCTATATGCGCTTCTGCCACGCGCTTGTAATCGCGGCGGAAAAAGGCCAGAAAGTTTTGCGACAGGTAGTCTTTGTCGAAATCATTGAGGGTACCTACGATGCCAAAATCCAGGGCGATATAACGGCCCAGGGTAGCAGGAGCAGTCGATACCAGGATATTACCGGGGTGCATATCGGCATGGAAGAAACCATCGCGGAACACCTGGGTAAAGAAGATGGTGACGCCATCACGCGAGAGCTTGCCAAGGTCAACACCAGCTTCACGCAGTTTATCCAGTTGTGAAATCGGTATGCCCTGCATACGCTCCATGACGATGACGGAAGACGAGCAATAATCCCAGTGCATCTCTGGCACCATCAGCAAATCCGAGTCGGCAAAATTGCGGCGCAACTGGCTGCCATTGGCGGCTTCACGCATGAGATCAAGTTCATCATGCAGGTATTTGTCAAACTCGCCGACTACCTCTTTGGCTTTGAGGCGCTTGCCATCAGCCCATAAGGCTTCCAGCCAGCCCGCGGCAATTTGCATGAGAGCGACGTCATCATCGATGACTTCTTTCATGCCGGGGCGAAGGACTTTAACAGCCACTTCGCGGCCATCTTTCAACACGGCGAAATGCACCTGGGCGATGGAGGCAGAAGCGACAGGCACGCGCTCGAAACTGGCGAACAACTGGTCAGGATGAGCGCCCAGGGATTTCTTGATCTGCGCTATTGCCAGATCAGGGTCAAACGAGGGCACGCGGTCTTGCAGATGTGCCAGCTCTTCGGCAATATCAAAGGGCATGAGGTCGCGCCGGGTCGACAATACCTGGCCAAACTTGACGAAGATGGGGCCGAGTTCTTCCAGCGCCTTGCGCAGGCGTTCACCACGCGGGGCCGAGATATCGCGCCAGAAAATCAAGGTATCAATCAGGCGTGCAGTGCGTGGCACGGACAGGCCGGAAATCGCAATCTCGTCTATGCCATATTTGATGGCTATACGTATGATTTTTGCCAGCCTCAGAAACTTCAATATCATCCGCGCATCCTTTCCAGTTTTTCGATGCGCTTGATAAGACGCTCGACATCATCCCGCGTCTTGTTGACTTCGGTGCTAAAGCCCTGCACGGCTTGGGGCCGCACCAGCATGGGGTTTTCTTCCAAAAAATATTCAGCCAGGTTTTCCTGGATTTTTTGATGGGCTTCCAGCGCCGTCTTGTGCAGTGATCTGGCAAAGCCTACCATGCGCACAGCAGCCACATCACCAAACAGTTTGCTCAGGTCTTCTTCCGCCTCCCAGCGCAGGTTCTGGCTGAGGTTGGAAATCGTATTGGCAAAGTCGGCGTCCCCTTCTATTTTCACATAAGAAAAAGCACGCTCACGGTTTTGCGCAATCAGCGGCAAGTCGCTGAGTTTGACGTAAATAGTCACTTGGGCCTGTTCATCAGCACCGGCATTTTCCAGCAAGCCATCTGACGCGACCTTGAGGCGCAATTGCAGGGTTTGCAAGTCTATGCAGGCAATCTTGCCTGCATGCGGCAAGAGCTTGTTCCTGGCCCAGCTTTCTTGTGCCAGCAGGTGATTGATAAAGTGTGCAACAGGTGCAGAAGGTGCGATGGGAATCATGTTCAAATCAGGGCGATTGCAAAACACCTGGCCAGCATGGGATGCGCGGCCAAAAGTATCCTGCAAAATATCATGCAAAAAACCTGCAAATAAAAAGCCGCCCGGCAATTTGCGGGGCGGCTTCCAGTTTAACAGCTAATCGCAGCGAGCATCGCTGTGCAGCATCAAAACTTCAGGAGTCTCGCAAAATTGTCCCAGCAATCTTGCAACGCCGACGACAGTACAATTGTACGGCCAGGCGTTGTAAGGCCGCTGGAGCGGTTTTGCGTGAGTCCGTCATTACATTTGCTGGATACCGGCCAAAACCCAGCCACCCTGGCCATTGACTGGCTTGGACAAATTCCAGACTTCAGTAAAGGCTTCTGCAGGTGCGTTGGCCGCTTCCTTGATCATGCCGCTGAACTTCACGCTGGCCAGATACTCGGTCGCCGTGGTTTCTACGCCCAGCATGTCGGCATTCAGGGTCACGACATCCGTCACATTGGACGATGCGCCACGTTCCTGGATTTGCAATTTCAGTTCTGCATACATTTCTGCTGTCGTGAACTCACGCAAATCATTGATGTCAGCCTTGTCCCATGCTGCTTGCAGGCGGATGAAATAAGTCTTGGCATTGCGCAGGAAACCAGGCGCGTCAAAGTCTGCCGGGATAGTCCAATTAGCGCTGCCATCTGAACTACCGGAACTACCTGTAGAACCCGGTGCATTGTTCTGGAAAGCCATAGGTTGCGCTGCTGAAGGCATGGCTGGCGCACCGGCAAACGCTGGCTGGTTAAAGCCATTGCCTGTACCCTGGCCGCTCCTGTTACGGAAGAAACGCACGACAAAGAATATCGCCAGGCCAATCAGGGCGAAAGTCAGCAAACTGCCCAGCATGCTGGCAACCGCGCCACCCAGACCCAGGTGAGACAAGGCTGCACCCAGCAAGGCACCACCGATCAAACCACCAGCAATACCCTTCCATGGGATGCCAGGTTTAGGCGGAGTAACAGCAGGCGCGGCTGCTGGAGCTGCCGCAGGCGTGGCTGTATTATGGTTTTGCGCCGCTGGCGGTGTCGCCTGGCGTGAGACATTATTCGATTGCTTGCCTATAGAGCCACCACCACCGAGACGCTTGGCTTCGGCGTCAGTTACAGACATGGCCATCGTTGTTGCGACGACCAGCATGGCGATCAGAAATTTTTTCATCATTTGACTCCTGTTTTTGTTTCCTGTTTGTTTGCTGCGTACTGAAGATTTACTGTTACTTGTATTTACTACTTCTGCTTGTTACTTCACAAATTAATTTAAAACTTGATACCTGTGTGCAGTGCAGCCACACCAGCCGTCAAATTAAAATACTGGACACTTTCCAGACCTGCTGTTTCCATCATGGTTTTCAGGGTTTCCTGATCGGGATGCATGCGTATCGATTCAGCAAGATACTTATAACTGTCAGCATCGCCAGCAATCTTCTGGCCCATCCAGGGCAAGACCTTGAAAGAATACAGATCATAAGGTTTTTGCAAAATTTCCGGCACTTTGGAAAACTCCAGCACCAGCAACTTGCCACCCGGTTTCAACACGCGCTGCATTTCTGCCAGTGCCTGATCCTTGTGTGTCATATTGCGCAAACCAAACGCCACGGTCACTCTGTCAAAGTAATTATCCTGGAAAGGTAATTTTTCTGCGTCACAGAGTAAGGTGGGGGTGATCAGGCCCTTATTCAAGAGACGGTCACGCCCTACCCTGAGCATGGATTCGTTGATATCGGTATGCCAGACTTCACCTGTCTTGCCCGCCTGACGCACGAATTCCTTGGTCAGGTCACCTGTGCCACCGGCAATATCAAGCACTTTGAAGCCAGGGCGCACGCCAGCCTGGGCGACGGTGAATATCTTCCATACCCTGTGCAAGCCAGCGGACATCATGTCATTCATGACATCATATTTGGCGGCGACAGAGTGAAAGACTTCCGCAACCTTGTGGACTTTTTGATCTTCTTCTACGGTGGTATAACCAAAATGGGTGGTATTGCTCATTTTCTTAACCTCATGCATGCATAGCTATTGGTATCATCAGGGAGAATTGTAGCCTATCCCCAGGCCAAAGCCTTGTCTTATCGCCAAAATCAGGCCTTGATGGATGGATCTTTGAGAGCCGTCACCAGCTCCAGTTGCCATTGCGCAGCCGTGCTGGCATTCCAGACCAGATGCACTTCTTCGCTACAGCTAAAACCGCAATCTACCACTTCCAGCCGGACCAGTTCTGGGTCAGCCAGGGCAAAATCGGGGAGATACGCCAGCGCCTTGCCTGACTTGAGCATGGAAAGCAATAATTGCAAATCATCCATCCAGTAAGCAATCTTGCGCGGCAACTGGTCGTCACGCCAGCCATCTGAACGCTTGCCACGCTGTTTGCCGCAAAACAAGGAACGGGTGGGGCTGACAAAATCATGTGCCAGCACCTGGCCGCTGCTGACTTGCAATGCGCCAGCTTGCGTGCCAGTCCCCTGCTCCAGCGCAGACAGCACCAACGGATGCTGCAAGCCAGCCAGTAACTGCAAGTTCAATGCCCCCAGCGGCAGGCTTTGCCATTCTGGCGACCAGTAAGCCGCCCGACCATCCAGCACCTCTACCGTCACCAGGGCGGTATTGGCTTCGCCGCGGGCCAATGCTGCCAGGGCATCTTCCTCATACATGCTGCTCATATGCAAGTCAGCCGCCGGATAAGTCGCCATGGCGCTGGCCAGTTGACTGGCATGCCGCCATAGCAAAATTGCCGGTCCGGCCACACGGCAACTGAAGCTGGCCTGCTCACCACCCATGTCAGCCCTGGCCTGCTCAGCCATGGCCAGCATATTGCGGGCAAACTCCAGCATGCGCTGGCCGCTGGCATTCAGGTTGAGTTGCTTGGCAGAACGATCGAACAAGACCGTATCCAGGTCGCCTTCCAGCCTGCGCAAGGCTTTTGATACTGCCGATGGCGTCAGATGCAACTCCTGCGCTGCTGCTCCCAGCGATGGCTGTCTTGCTACGCAGGCAAAGATTTTCAGGTCTATCAGGTTCATGTTGTTTAAGCCCCTGCCTTAATGTCCAATTTGGACATTAAAAGTGAATTTATATTGCTTTACGAGACATTTTAACAGACCTACTATGTCAACATCTCTTACTCATCTTGATCCCGCCATGACCAGCACTGAAAACCAGATACACCGGCAATGGATATACAGCCGCCATCCCACAGGTATCGTCAGCGATGAACACTATGAATTGCGCAGCCAGGCCCTCGATACCTCCCTGGACCGCGATGAAGTATTGATCGCCGCCCGCTATATCAGCGTAGACCCCTACATGCGCATCAACCAGTCATCCAAGCCCACCTATAACCCGGAACCACACCCTCTCAATACCGTGCAGGCTGCTGGCGTGGTTGGCCAGGTGCTGGCATCGAATGCTGCCAGCCTCAAAGCCGGTGACTGGGTATTTGGCATGACAGGCTGGCAAAGCCATGCGCGCGTACATGTCAGCGCACTGACAAAAATCGACCCGACCATCGCCCCCGTATCCACAGCATTGGGCGTGCTAGGCATGCCTGGCCGCACCGCCTGGTTTGGCCTGACAGAAGCAGGCAAGCCACATGCAGGCGAAGTGGTCGTGGTATCTGGCGCCGCCGGTGCAGTTGGTTCATTAGTCGTGCAATTCGCCAAACGCCATGGTGCCAAGGTATTGGGCATCGCCGGTGGTGCAGAAAAATGCGCCTGGCTGAAAGACAAGCTGGGCGCTGACTGGGCGCTTGATTACAAGGCATACAGCAATGATGAAACGCTGAGCCAGGAGATACTCAAACTCACAGGCGGTGTCGATGTGTATTTCGATAACGTAGGCGGCATGGTCACCGACGCCATCCTCCCCATCATCAAACGCCGCGCCCGCATCATCATCTGCGGCCAGATCAGCCAGTACAACGGCGGCCTCGACGTCCCGGAAATGGGCCCGCGCCTGCTGCAACACATGCTCTACCAGCGCGCCACCATACAAGGCATACTGGCCCGCGATTACCTGCACCGCATGGATGAAATGCTGGCCATCGTCTCACCCTGGGTCAAGGCAGGTGAGCTGGTGTTTGAAGAAGCCATCATCGATGGCTTTGAGCAATTACCAAGCGCCCTGAATTCCTTGTTCACCGGCGAACATCGCGGCAAATTGCTGGTGAAGGTATAAGCACATGAAACGCTATTTAACTTTCATCCTGCTCAGCTTTTGCTTCATCTTCAACGCCCACGCCGAAAACAAACACGGCCCCACCTGGGGCGTACACGGCATGCTTTTGTTTGGCAACAGCGAGGGCATGTATGCCTCGCACCTGCCCATGTTCCATACGCCGCATGATTACCAGGTCGTCCTGCAGATACGCTGCCTCGATCAAAAGCTGGATGCGGCAATCAAAGCCAGGCTGGAACAAAAACTGGTCTTGTGGACCATGGAACCAGAACAATTCGAGATCACCAGACTGGCCGCAGACAGCAAGCTACCGCTGAAACAGTTCAAGGCCAATATAGTGCTTGGGCATTTTGAACAAGGTGGCAAAACCGAATACAAGGATGTGACTGTAGTCGTAGAAAAAGCCCTGATCTTCCGCCAGTTATCGCCGCAAATGCGCGAGAGCAAACAGGCTGTTTATCATCAGATAGGTAAAGGCTCGCAACGCTTTCTGTTGAAGGAAATTGACAGCAGACCAGACTTTGATCATGTGCTGGCGATCAGCGTGCCTGCGGCTGTGGCGATGGCTGACGTGGTGGTGAAGAAGACGGGATTGCAGGCAGTGAGTGATGCGGAGTTTTTGCAGGTCCTACAGGCTAAGGTGGATAAGCGGGCTGCTGTTAAGGGGACGATTTATCTTGATAAGGCGGATTTGGAGTAAGCTGACAAGCTGGACACGCATCACTCACCAGCGCACATATTAGCGTCGGTTTTTAAGTTGGGTTGCTTTTGACTTTCAGCAGTTCCCATGTGTCGACGCCGTTTGTGCTGTACAGAAAATGGATTAAGAAATGCCCGTGTTTGAGCGCAGCGAGTTTCGGGCATTTCCCATTTTTTGTACTGCACAAACGGGAACCCCCGTCAGGGGGCGACGACGCCTGGGTCGCCTTTTTGGCATACCTTTTTGGCGAAGCAAAAAGGTATGTAGCCGCCGGTCTACCACCGACCTGCAATTTTAAATAACGTATGCACGTAGTTAAAAAACGAACTCAGAAATATCGCTTCGTTCTTGAAGAATACGTTGATCGTAGGCAGAGTGTTGGGCTGGTGAAGCATAGCCCAACCTACATGCGGCGATATGGCTTGGTTACAGATGGAATTCTTGCTGGACGGCTGTTCGCGGCAGAGGCAGCCCCTACAAAGATACGGCTATGGCGTAGTCCTCGGTGTCACAACTGCTGCCAAAGGTGTAGATACACTCAGCATTTCAATGCATCACCAGAACTTCCACCAGGGCTTTGCCTGTGCCGCAACAGGAGTGCGCGGAATTGGATGCAATGGCCCACCATAACTGAATTTGATGGTGAAGTCTTTGCCTTCGTATTGCAAGACAGCTTCACGCCATTGATTTCCATTTTTCCACATGAGCACGGCAATTTCTTCGCACAAATCTCTAAGAGGACCAGAGATAATCGCAGCATTCGGAGACAGGGCATTCTTTAATTGATAACCAAGCCAGTTGCCGTCACACTGTATCGTCAGTTTTCCTGCCTGCCAGTCTGAAGGCGCACATGCCATGCATTCCGACAAGAGCATTTGTATCATGTCATCTGTCATTTGCCGCACCAAGGTTTCCTTGGCTGGCAAGTCTGGCATAAGGTTTTCCGTACTGCCATCATGTACCAGGATGGCACCGGCTGGTACACTCAAACTCTTGAGCAGTTCAATGAGCTTGGGGAGTGACTTTTCAAGTTCAACAACCCCGATCAACAAAACATCATCAGCGGCCCCGTCTTCACGCTCCAGCACGTCCAGGTCGAGCACCATGCCTTCATGCGCTGGCTTTAGCAGATGCTCAATTGCTGCTTTGACCGCCCAGCGATCTGCAGGGCAAGGCTTTCCATAGTCTCTGTCCAGCAAGATAAGTTTTAGTACCGGACAGTCGTCAAGCAATGCCCGCAGGGCGGCGTCAGTAGGGGGTTGCGGCATCATACTTGAAAGAGTAAATTTTCATCTCGAACGTTAGTTCACTGTAATAGTGAAAAGCGAAGCTCCTGCCTTGTGCCTGACGCAGACAGCATGAGCACACATCAGTGGCATCAACTGCGGCGGTAAACATGCATTTTTTCAACGGAGGACAAAGCATGCTGCACAACTTGCAGGAGCGACTATGTATTAATACTTGGTGCCGCAACTGCCGCCAGACTTGGGCAGCATCGGCGCATCCCGCCCAGTATCCCCCGCAAACCCTGCCGCCTGCAATTTCTCCAGATACTCCTGCCAGACCTGCGCCTGGTTTTCACCCAGCCAATACAAATAATCCCAGGTAAAAATCCCCGAACTATGCTGGTCAGAAAAGATAGGCTTGATCGCATAATTACCGACTGGCTCTATGCCCACAATGCCAACATCGCGTTTGCCGGTTTGCAGGGTCTCTTGCCCCGGCCCATGACCACGCACTTCGGCAGAGGGTGAAGACACGCGCAGTAATTCAAACGGCAAAGAAAACTCCTTGCCATCATCAAAAGCGACTTCAAGCACCCGTGATTGTGTGCGGGCATTCAGGGAAGTGGGTTGTGGATTGCCTATGCTCATGATGCGAAATTCGAAATAATGGTTTGCCTTAATTGCGGCAACAAGTTGCGGCGTGCGTCCAGTGCAGCCTGGTCAGCATTGCCATGCGCAACAGCCCAGATAGGATTAGGGAAATGCGCATCATCGGTATACCGAGGTATCAGATGCCAGTGCAGATGCGGCACCATATTGCCGAGGCTGGCGACATTCATCTTGTGCGGTTGCATGACTGCACGTATCGCCGCTTCCAGTTTCCAGACGGCTTGCATGAACACCGTCCTCTCTGCTTCTGACAAGTCCGTCATTTCCTTCACATGCGCATTCCAGATGACGCGGCAAAAGCCGGGGTAGTTGGCGTCATCAACCAAGATGACGCGTAACTGATCTGTGCTGACGAGGATATCGCCAGCACTGGCATCACATAATTCACAAACGACTGTCATTACACCAGCACCCTTTCTATGCCACCGTTATTGGCTTTGGCAACATACTCAGGCATCCAGTCTGGTCCCAGGATATGCTTGGCCATTTCGACAACGATGTAGTCAGCAGTCGTGCCAGAATCTTCATCGTAACGCGTCAAACCTTGCAAACAGGCCGGGCAGGATGTCAGGATTTTAACGTCGCCGGTAAAACCGTCAGCACGCAGTTTGTCTGCGCCTTTGTTCATTTCCTGCTCTTTGCGGAAGCGTATCTGGGTAGAGATATCAGGACGCGATACCGCCAGCGTACCCGCTTCGCCACAGCAGCGATCATTCTTTTCTATCTTGACTTCATCGACCGTGGTGATCAGTGCATTCACCGTTTTTAATGGGTCTTGCAATTTCATCGGTGTATGGCAAGGGTCATGGTACATATAACGCGTGCCATTCACTGCCGCCAGCTTGACATCTTTTTCCAGCAGGAACTCATGGATATCGATGATGCGGCAGCCTGGGAAAATCTTGTCGAATTCATAGCCCTGTATCTGGTCGTAGCAGGTGCCGCAAGAAACCACGACGGTCTTGATATCCAGATAGTTCAGGGTATTCGCCATGCGATGGAACAGCACGCGGTTATCGGTGATCATTTTCTCGGCCTTGTCGAACTGACCGGCACTGCGTTGCGGGTAACCGCAGCACAGATAACCTGGTGGCAGCACGGTTTGCACGCCGACATTCCATAGCATCGCCTGGGTTGCCAGACCAACTTGTGAGAACAGCCTTTCTGAACCGCAGCCGGGGAAGTAAAACACGGCTTCAGTATCAGCTGTCGTGGTTTGCGGGTTGCGGATGATGGGGACCATCTTGTCATCTTCAATATCGAGCAAGGCACGCGCAGTTTTCTTGGGCAGATTGCCTGGCATTTTCTTGTTGATGAAGTGAATCACCTGCTCACGTATGACAGGCTTGCCCAGGCTGGCCGGTGGTGCCTTGGTCTGCTTCTTGGCGAGCTTTTTCAATACGGTATTACCGAGGCGCTGTGCCGCCACACCCCAGCCAAATATGACCTGACGTGCGGCCTTGATGGTGGCCGGGTCTTTGGCATTCAAGAAGAACATGGCGGATGCGGTGCCAGGGTTGAACGACTTCTTGTCCATCTTGCGCAAGAGATTGCGCATGTTCATCGACACATCACCAAAGTCGATATCGACCGGACAGGGCGTCACGCATTTATGGCAGACCGTACAGTGGTCGGCCACATCCTCGAATTCTTCCCAGTGCTTGATGGAGATACCACGACGCGTTTGTTCTTCATACAAAAAGGCTTCGACCAGCAGCGAGGTTGCCAGTATCTTGTTACGTGGCGAATACAGCAAATTGGCGCGTGGCACATGGGTCGCGCAGACAGGTTTGCACTTGCCGCAACGCAGGCAGTCCTTGACGCTGTTCGCAATCGCACCGATATCGCTTTGCTGCATGATCAGCGACTCATGCCCCATCAGGCCAAATGAAGGCGTGTAGGCATTGCGCAGGTCGGCAGCAAAGTCTGGCAGGTTCAGCAGCTTGCCCTTGTTGAAGCGGCCTTCTGGATCGATGCGCAATTTATACGAGCGGAAATCCTTGATTTCATCTTCAGTCAAAAATTCCAGCTTGGTGATACCTATACCATGCTCGCCAGAGATAACACCATTCAGCGAACGGGCCAGTACCATGATGCGGGCAACGGCATGATGTGCCACTTGCAGCATTTCATAATCGTCAGAATTGACTGGCAAATTGGTATGCACATTGCCATCACCTGCATGCATGTGCAGGGCGACGAAGACACGGCTGCGTAAGACTTTTTTATGCACGGCCACGCATTCATCGAGTATCAGCTTGAAGGCTGAACCACTGAAAATCTGACGCAGGTGTGCACGGATTTCTGTCTTCCACGATACCCGCACCGTCCTGTCCTGGACGATGGAAAACACGGTCACATCAGGCTGTATTTTTAATCTTTCCTCGAAGACAAATTCCAGCTTGTCCAGGCCCAGTTCCAGTAATTCTGCCTTGGCTGCACTCAGTGGTTTGTCGAGATTATTCAGCAGATAAGTCCAGCGTGCTTCTGCTGCCTGCAAGAGTGCATTGGCTTCATTGACGCGGTCTTCCAGCAATTCAGATGCGGGGATATCATCGCCAGCGGCATCTTCACTTTTGCCCAGCGGCAGATTGCGCTTGGCGAAAAAGCCCTTCAAGCCGTCCAGCAAGGCCAGCTTGTTTTGTATCGATAATTCTATGTTGATGCGCTCTATGCCATCGGTATATTCACCCATGCGGTTGAGCGGTATCACCACGTCTTCATTGATCTTGAAGGCATTGGTATGTTTGGAAATCGCTGCGGTCTTGGCGCGGTCCAGCCAGAACTTTTTGCGCGCTTCAGGACTGACGGCCACAAAGCCTTCACCGACGCGGGTATTGGCAATGCGTATGACTTCAGACGCGGCCTGGGCCACGGCGTTTTCATCATCGCCAACGATATCGCCAAACAAGGCCATCTTGGGCAAGACGCCGCGCTTGGATTTGGTCGTATAACCAACGGCGCGCAAATAGCGTTCATCCAGATGTTCCAGACCAGCCAGAATAGCGCCGCCCTTACGGGTTTCGTTATCGAGGTAATCCTTGATTTCGACGATGCTAGGTATCGCATCACGTGCCTGACCAAAAAATTCCAGGCAGACGGTGCGGGCAAACTTCGGCATCTTGTGCAAGATCCAGCGTGCCGAGGTGATCAGGCCATCGCAACCTTCTTTTTGCACACCTGGCAAACCCGCGAGGAACTTGTCGGTCACGTCCTTGCCCAGACCTTCTTTGCGGAAGACGCGGCCCTTGATATCGAGTTGTTCAGTCTTGAAGGGCTGCTTCTCGCCAGGGTGTGTCCATTCGAGTTTGAACCTGGCAATTTCCACATCATGGATTTTGCCAAGATTATGCTCAAGACGTGTCACTTCCAGCCAGTCACCGTTAGGGTCCACCATGCGCCATGAAGCCAGGTTGTCGAGCGCTGTGCCCCACAATACCGCCTTCTTGCCGCCTGCATTCATGGCGACGTTGCCGCCTATGCATGAGGCTTCGGCCGAGGTTGGGTCTACGGCAAATACAAAGCCCGCTTTTTCAGCTGCATCAGAAACGCGCTTGGTGACCACACCTGCGCCTGAGTAGATGACCGCATAGTCGCGGTCTACGCCAGGCAGGCGTGTCATTTCGACTTCGCCCAGTTGTTCGAGTTTTTCTGTATTGATGACTGCCGACAAAGGCGTCAGCGGGATAGCGCCACCGGTATAACCCGTGCCGCCGCCACGCGGGATAATGGTCAGGCCCAGTTCTATACAGCTTTTGACTAGGCCAGCCATTTCATCTTCAGTGTCGGGCGTCAGCACGACGAAGGGGTATTCTACGCGCCAGTCTGTCGCATCAGTGACATGCGAGACGCGGCTCAGGCCATCGAACTTGATATTGTCTTTTGCAGTAAAACGCGCCAGCAACTTGCTGGCTTTCTTGCGCAAATCATAAGTATCGCGAAAATCCTTGGAAAATGCTGCCACGGCCTTGCGGGCAGCCTGCACCAGGATTTCCACGCTATTGCTGCGTTCTGCATCATCGTTGACCGTGCTCAGCCTGCGCTTCTCGACTTCTGCCAGCCTATGGTTCAGCGCATCGATCAAATCCTGGCGACGGCGCGGATTGTCCAGCATGTCGTCTTGCAGATAGGGATTGCGCTGCACGACCCAGATATCACCCAGCACTTCATACAGCATGCGCGCAGATCGCCCAGTCTGGCGTTTGCCGCGCAATTGATCAAGTAATTGCCATGCATCTTCACCTAACAGGCGGATGACGATTTCGCGGTCAGAAAACGAGGTGTAGTTATAGGGAATTTCCCGCACGCGGGTCGGTGTTGCGCCTTGGGGTGCATCTGCGAGCAAGGCCTGGATCTGGGCTGGAGCATTCATCAGTGACTTGGTTGGACGGATATATAAAAGTCCATTCTAACTTATTGCGATGCACCACGCGCCAACAGCCTTGAAGTTTATACGGTAATGAATGGTGATTGTGGCAATTTTCCAAATGGAATTTGGCGAAAGTCGTCAAAAATGACGCAAAAGTGGCTAAGCTTGCAAATTCATCTCAATTGCGACTGCACAAATGTTGGGCATTGGAATTTGATTTACATCGTTTGTCGTATTTTACACCTGACTGAAGAGCAGGCAGTGGTCGTTTGACACAAAATAGAAAAGATGAAACTTAAGCCAGCACGTCCAAGCCCTTGCGATCCACCAGATTCAATAGTTTTAGCGGAGGGCCGTTTGGATGGGTTCTTGTGTCTGTATCGCCCTATCCCGTGCTTTGCGATCATTCAAAGCATCAGCGCAATTTGCCAAATCTGACTAAATATCCCGTGCAACAGACAAATCCCAGATTTTTGCATATGAAATATTTTGTTACAATGCTGCCATTATCTGCGATAAAGATAACAAATCGTCAACATTCTTAAACCAAGAAATCACTGATCACGAACAATATGAAACTAACACACGCAACAAGCCTTTCTCTGGCTCTTCTTTTATCTGCCTGTGGTGGTGGAAGTGGTGGTAACAGTCCTGCAAACAATACCGCGGTCGTTAACAATGGGACTGGTACCGGAAATAATACAGGTACTAATACGGGTACGGTAACGGCCTATGGCTGCACAAACAAGTTTGGAACAACCTGGACAGAAATTGATGCAGCAAAGAACGTACCCTATTTCAGTATTGTTGTGTATGGCAATGGCTTGTTTTTAGGCATGGGTTATGGAGAAACCCTGGCAAGCTCAGATGGTGAGAATTGGAGCAAGGTAAGCAATTCCTCCACCAACAGTCCGAATATCGCCTATGGTGGTGGGAAGTTTGTCAAAGTTGGCAATGCAGGACTCAATTTCACCAATTTGATGGCCTCCATCACCAGCGATGGCGTGAAATGGGAAGACATATTAATCTCAGATGGCAACAACAAGTCTGCACAGGCCGTACCAGTTTTTTCACCTGTAGATATTACTTACGGTAATGGCAGGTTCGTTGTAGTTGGCGGAAACGGCAATATCATCTGGAGTGCAGATGGCAGGAACTGGAATATAGCAACCAGTCTGGCTAACACCAAAGTAATAGGATCAGTATGGGTCGCCTTTGCCAATGGCAAATTCTTTACGTACGGCACTGGAAGTAAAAATCAGCTCAGTGTCAGCAGCGACGGCAATACCTGGCAAACACAAGGAATCACCAGTGATGAAGGGTTTCCTACCGATATCATCACCGGGATGCAATATGTCAACGGCAAGTATGTAGCGATAGACAGCAAAGGTGTGATTGCTTACAGCACTGATAGCATTAGCTGGAAAATCGGATACAGGGGCCGAGGTAGTACTCCTGTGCATGGCAACCAGATGGTCGCAGGTGGCGGCCAAGTCATGGCCGTTGATTATGCAAGCGTTTTTGTAGCCGATGACCACGCTGTCGTCTACAGTTGCGATGGTGTGCATTGGGACAAAACCGCAGCACCGCATGCCAACGTCAACTACATGATTGCTATTGGAGACAATGTAGCGGTGCGGTCTTCAGGCAAGATGGCATTTTCCAGACGCTGATCAGAACAGACTGAAAGAAAATAAGAGGCTGACTAAAATTACTCTAGATTTCCGCAATTAGGAAAGCTGCTTGTTATCAAGAATATCTGCGGAAGGCTGTACGAAACCTTCCGCAGTTTCATTACAGTTAACCCAGCAAAGCAGGCGCAGTCTTGCCCAGTTTCAGTGTTGTTTCCACCGGCAACCAGTTACCTGTGGATTCCTGGCGGCCTTGCAGCAGGAAGCGTGGGTTGGCTTCTTTGGCGGCGTCAGCAGCGGCTTTGGACAATTCACCGATCTTGCCTTTTTTGAGGCGGTTCACGACCAGGCCGATTTCTGTTTCTTTGAAATCGCGCAGCATATCGTAATCACCATCGCTGTCACCAGCAACAAATATAGGGCCGTAGCCTTTTTTGGCGACCAGCTCACGCTTGATGACGACAGTCTTGCCTGGGCCCCAGTTCAAAGGCCAGTCTTTGCGGTAGGCATTTTTGTAGACATCGCCGTTTTGTTCCAGGCGCAGGCCCAGGACGTTTTCACGCTTGACGTGGTAACCGTATTTAGGATTGGTCGCAAATACGGCAACCACATCTTCCAGCGAAGCAGTGCTGACGTAGACGTCGATACCGTTTTGGCGGAAAGTGTCCATCAGTGTCGCCACTTCTGTACACAGGCGTATGCCCTGGAAGTGGGAAGTCGTGATGACGCCAGCCACGCCAGGCAGGGATGTCGGGCTGGTGAATTTGATCTTGGTCAGGCCCATGCCCAGGTTGGCATCATTCGATGCTTCTGCCAGTGCGCTGACTTCGGCAACAGTCATGTTGGCGAAGAAGTAGATGACCCACGGGTAACCGACATTCACGCCATGCGTGTCATTGACGGCTTCGTACAGGAAGTAGAGCTTGGCGCGGAAATCCTGGAACTGTGGCGTTTCCATGATTTCTTCCAGGCTGCGGCTACCGGCCAGACCTTTGTAGTTGGCGTGCAGGTAGGCATAGTCGCTGTCGAGGTCAGTACAAATGCTTTCCAGGTCCAGTACTTTACCGGCTGCATTTTTGTAGTCAGCAGTGAAGTTACCAACCGGCACGTTTTGGCGGATAGTGGCGGAGAATTCTGCCGGGGTCAGCTTGAATGCCAGGTGATTGATTTGATAGATCAACAATGCTTCTTCGCAATCATTCATGATACTGGTGTTATCCCAGTCAAACACGGCGTAAGGCTTGCGCTTGGCAGAATAGTTTTTGCTGGCGCTACCATTGCGGGCAATCATGGCGGCAACCAGTTCACGGTTGCGTGGCGACCATTTGGCCGCATCCAGATGCACAGTCGGTGCGCTGGCAACTGGTTTTGCCATTACTGGCGCTGCCAGAGTGACACCTGCTGCAGTGGCCACCAGGCCTTGCAAAAATCCACGACGTGGTTGTTGATTTGCTGATTTGCTATCTTGCATTTGTTTTCCTTGTAATGCGCATGCCTGAGCCGCATGCGAGGGCGGTATTCTGATCAAAAAAACTACCTTGTACTACTGTGCTGTTACAGCTAATCGTGCTTCCAAGCAAGCATTATAGTCAAACATTGCCGCATGTCCGCTTACATCATAAAAATTTAGGGTTATTCATGTTCTACTACATCAAGGGCAGAATGCAAATGGCATAAATGCACTTCAGACGGGGCAAACAGGCGTATTGGCAAATCGCTCATGCCTATACCGCGGCTGGTCAGCAGTTGTCTCCCATCTGGCAGGGCAAACAAGCCGCGGGCATAACGGCGCTCACCCGAACCGGGTGGCAAAACCAGGGGCATGCCGCCCGGCGTGGCAATTTGCCCGCCGTGGGTATGCCCGCAAAAAGCGATCTGGAAATCATGCCCAGCCACATGTTTAAGGCCTAGTGGCGAATGCATGAGCAGCAGGCGCACATCACCTGCCCCGTCAAAAGTCTGCCCTGCGTCGGGCATGCCTACGCCGGGTTCGTCCATGCCGCAGATGGAAATCGCGTCGAATGGCGCCGGCAGGCGCGCGTTTTGATTCACCAGAACTTGCACGCCCGCATCTTGCAGGCACCTGGCTATGTGCTCATCATCCAGCCACAGGTCATGGTTGCCCATGACGGCAAATTTTGGGGTTGCCGGATTGAGCAAACCCAGTGGCCTGACCAGGTCTTGCATATGCCTGGCATGCAGGGAGACATAATCACCACCAAACAGGATGACATCTGGCGCGAAGGCAGCGATGGCGGCAAATGCCTGTTCCAGCAGGCGCACATCCGTCAAGGGGCCGGCGTGCAAGTCTGAGATGAAGGCCAGCTTGCAGTGAAAGCCTCTAGTAACAGGCAGAGGCAGGTAGAAATCCCGCCTGTCTATATGCAGGCCACCTTGCAGCTTCAATGCATAAGCGATGCGTGCGGCCCAGCCTTGCTGGTAGAAAGTCGCCTCCAGCTCTTCGCCCGCACGTCGCCACTTGCCATAATATTTACCCCGGCCCATGTCAGAACCTGATCAGAATATAAAGTTGGCGAGTTTTGTCCAGAATCCCTCTGGTACTTTAAGCAATAACCAGGTGATGAGGATGTAACGGGCAAATTTGCCTACGGCCATGTAAAACACGCTGGGCCAGAAAGGCAGGCGCAGCCAGCCTGCCAGGGTGCAGATAGGGTCGCCGATACCGGGCAGCCAGGCCAGCAGCATGGTCTTGGCACCGAAATGTTGTAGCCAGCGATACCAGTAACTCTCGCGTTCGCGGTCAAAAGCCTGCTTGGCGGCATAGCCCATGCCATAGTCGACCATGCCCCCCAGGGTATTGCCTATGGTAGCAACGATGATGACTTGCCAGAAAATCGCGGGATTGCTCCTGATGACAGCAAAAACCGCCGGTTCAGACCCCATGGGCAACAAGGTCGCGGAGATAAAACTGATGATAAAGACTGAACTGAGACCAATTTCAGGCAGTGCCAGCATGCTCAATAACCAATGGACTGCGTCTACTATCATCGTGGTTTGATATGGCTGTAAAAAGCATACATTATAATGGCGCCTGCAATTTCAAATCAGTATGCAGTGACTTAGGGCTAAATTAGCTCTAGTTCACCAGCAAATCACGACTAGATCAGCCATTTTTAACTAACAATAAGACATCCATGAGCACCGATTATCTGAAAAAGATCCTGACAGCGCGCGTCTATGACGTCGCATTTGAAACCCCGCTGGAATACGCCACCAGCCTGTCGGCTCGCATGGATAACCGAATTTATTTCAAACGCGAAGACATGCAAAGCGTGTTCAGCTTCAAGCTGCGCGGTGCTTACAACAAGATTGCCCATCTCACAGCGGCGCAACTCAAGCGCGGCGTCATCTGTGCCTCTGCCGGTAACCATGCCCAGGGCGTGGCCCTGAGTGCCCGCAAGAAGGGTTGCAAGGCCGTCATCGTCATGCCAACGACCACGCCGCCCGTCAAAATCGATGCAGTGCGTGCCCATGGTGGCGACCTGGTTGAAATCATCCTGTTTGGCGATTCCTATACAGATGCCTATGGCCATGCGCTGGAACTGGAAAAAAAACGCAAACTGACCTTCGTCCATCCTTTCGATGACCCTGATGTTATCGCAGGCCAGGGCACAGTCGGCATGGAGATTTTGCGCCAGCATTCTGAACCTATCCATGCAATCTTTGTTGCCATCGGTGGCGGTGGCCTGATCTCTGGTGTGGCAGCATACGTCAAGGCGGTACGCCCTGATATCAAGATCATCGGTGTACAAACTACTGATTCTGACGCCATGGCACGCAGCCTCAAGGCTGGCAAGCGCGTGACCCTGACGGATGTTGGCTTGTTCTCAGACGGCACAGCCGTCAAGCTGGTGGGTGAAGAAACCTTCCGCCTGGCCAAGCTGTATGTCGATGAAGTGATTACGGTTGATACCGACGCTGTCTGCGCCGCCATCAAGGATGTGTTCCAGGACACCCGCAGCATACTGGAACCTGCCGGTGCCCTGGCTGTGGCCGGTTGCAAGGCCTATATAGAGCGCGCCAAGGCTGACAAGAAGCCATTGAAGAATGAAGCCCTGGTCACCATCGCCTGTGGTGCCAACATGAATTTTGACCGCCTGCGCTTTGTCGCTGAGCGTGCCGAAGTCGGGGAAGCGCGTGAGGCCGTGTTTGCCGTGACCATACCAGAAGAGCGCGGCAGTTTCCGCCGTTTCTGCGAATTGATAGGTGCGCGCAATGTCACAGAATTCAATTACCGCATCAGTGATGAAAAAGCCGCGCATATTTTTGTCGGCATACAAGTACACGACAAGCTGGAATCTGGCAAAATTGCCAAGAATTTTGAAAAGCACGGCTTTGCCACGCTGGACCTGACGCATGATGAGCTGGCGAAACTGCATATCCGCCATCTGGTCGGCGGCAAGAGCAGCCTGGCCAAGGATGAATTGCTGTACCGCTTTGAGTTCCCCGAGCGTCCGGGTGCTTTGGGCCGTTTCCTGAACAGCATGGCACCAAACTGGAATATCAGTTTGTTCCACTACCGTAACCATGGTGCCGATTACGGCAGAACTTTAGTTGGTTTGCAGGTTCCAAAGAAAGAAATGAAGGCTTTCCGCGAATTTTTGGCAACCCTGGGCTACCGTTACTGGGATGAAAGCAAGAATCCCGTTTATCAATTATTTTTGGGCTGATACAGCCTACCCAAGTTAATACCGACAACATGACAGATTCCGCACCAAATACGCCTGAACATTCTTTACTGGGCAAGCCCGCGACCTATAAGTCCGAATACGATGCCAGCTTGCTATTCCCTATCTCCCGTTCAGGAAAAAGGGAAGAAATAGGCCTGGGCAGCAGCCTGCCTTTCTTTGGTGTGGATATCTGGAATGCCTATGAAATCTCCTGGCTGAACATGCGTGGCAAACCGCAGGTGGCAATCGCTGCGATTACCGTGCCAGCAGATTCACCGAATATCATCGAATCCAAGTCTTTCAAGCTTTACCTGAATTCTTTCAACCAGACCCGCCTGGCAGGCACTGATGCGCTCATCAGCCTGCTGCAGGCTGATTTGTCTGCCGGTTTTGGTGCGGCAGTACAGGTCAAACTGACGACGCCAGACCAGTTCGACAAACTCACCATGCATGAGCTGCAAGGCCAGTTGCTCGACAGGCTGGATATTGAAGTCGATAGCTATACTCCCAACCCTTCACTGCTGACCGCGAATTTTGATGAGCCAGCAGTAGAAGAAACCCTGATCTCGCATTTGCTAAAGTCCAATTGCCTGGTCACTGGCCAACCAGACTGGGGCAGTGTGCAAATCCATTACGTAGGCCCGCAAATCAACCAGGAAGGCCTGTTGCAGTATTTGATAGGCTTCCGCGACCACAATGAATTCCACGAGCAGTGTGTGGAACGCATCTTTGTCGATATCATGCGCCACTGCAAACCGCAGAAGTTGTCAGTCTATGCACGGTATACCCGTCGCGGCGGGCTGGACATCAATCCATGGCGCAGCAATTTCAGTACGGGCCAGGGCCCGGACAACCGCCGGAATGCACGCCAGTAAGCCGGGCAGCATCTCTCTTATTCCTATTTTTTGTATCCATTTGTAACTAATATTATGTCGAAGTTTACACATTTTTCCCTGCGCGCTGCCTTGTGCGCATCCAGCCTGCTGTTATGCATATCAACCGCTCAGGCCCAGATAAACAACACCGGCAGCACACCGCCTGCACCGGCCACGCAGGAAGACATGGGCTGGTGGGATAGTGCCAAAGCCAAGGTCAATAAAATCCTTGATGAAGGTGATTTGTCGCTGATGGTGGCCGGTCATACCCATCATGGCCGTGGTACTTACACCAAGGAAAGAATTGCCGAGCTGAATGAACACACCTGGGGCCTGGGTTTCAGCAAAGCCATCCGTACCAAGGAAGACAATGAAGAATTGCTGTACACCATGGTGATTTCTGATTCGCACTTCCGCCCGCAACCCATGGCTGGCTATGCTTATCAGTGGACAAAAACCCTGGGTGACAAGGTCGAAGTAGGAGCTGGCGCGACCGGGGTATTGATAAGCCGTACCGATTATTTTGGCGGCATCCCTTTTCCTGTGATTTTGCCGGTGGCATCCATAGGCACACGCAGCACCAAGCTGATGGCGACCTATGTACCGCGCCTGTCCAAGAACAAGGGTAATGGCGATGTACTGTTCATGTTCGTGCGCTTTGAACTGAAATAAGAACCGTGGCAGATGAGTGCGTGATGGTTTAAATTTAATCATCATCTGTCCCTTATCTGCTAATGGATTTCAGACAAATTTACCCTGGCCTGTATTCATATGTTTTTAGTATGCTAGCTAATTGCCATCATTGTTCTTGGAACTTGCTTGATGTAAAGTAGGCAGACTTATTCGTTTTATAGATTGTCGTCGTGATAATTCCGGTCCCGTTTTCAAGCACTAGCGCTCGCGAGCCTGTCGCCAGTCCAGACTGGCATATGGCCTTGCTAGAGCATAATCCGGACGCGATGTATGTCTTGATAGACGACAATCTGGTGTATGCCAATCCGGCTGGTGTAGAGCTCATGCACGCTGGCGATGCCCAGCAATTGATAGGCTTGAAACCTGAAGCCTTTTTGCATGGGCGGCATCATGAAGGTGCCAAAACCATATTGCAAAAACTGCGGCAGGATGGGGCACAAAGCAAGCATACCTGTCAGTGCATACGGCTGGATGGTCAATTGCTTGACATCGAAGTGCGTGGCAGGCAATTCAGTTTCAATGAACAAACTGCCATCTTGCTGACAGCAAGAGAAATTAGTCCCCGCTCCAGCGCTACCGTCACCGCCCTGCCCCTCATCGATCAAGTCCGTTACAAATCCAGCCGCGTCCATGAAGCCCTGCATCACGAGAAAGAAATTCTCGAGATGATTGCGCTCGACAAGCCCCTGAACGATATCCTGGAAGACGTTTGCGACCGCATGGAAAGGCTGCTCGACAATGGCGCGCTGTGCGCTATCACTTTGTATGATGCCAGCACCCAGCAACTGAGTTTTGGTGCCGGGCCTTCGCTGCCAGACGGCTTTTGTGCCTTGCTTGGCAACGTGCCCGTTGATACCAGTTCAGGCTCGGCCTCGGCAGCTATCTATTACAACCGCACCACCATCGTCCAAGACATCGCTGTCAGCCCGCTATGGAAAAACCTGCGTGAGCCAGCCCTGCGTTATGGCCTGCGTTCCTGCTGGTCACTGCCCATCACTACCGCCTTCAACACCCTGCTTGGTACAGTAGACGTGTATCACCAGATGGTGCATAGCCCGAATGAAGATGAGCAGGCCATGATGATGGATGCCTGCGATCTTATCGGCCTGGCGATAGACAAAAAGAACATGGAACAAAGCCTGGAGGAAAGCGAAGAACGCTATCGCTCCGTGGTCACCAATCTCAGTGAAGGCATCATGGTGATAGGCCCCAGCGGCCAGATCCTCACCTGCAATCCCAGCGCCCAGCGCATTCTCAAGATCGACGATATCAGCGCTGTTGGCAGGCGCCACCGCTATTTCAAAAGCATACTCGGCGATGAGGGACAATCGATACGCATGGGCGATGACCCTGCCTCGCTGGTGTTCCGCAACAAGACACCTATTTTGAATTTATCCATGGGTGTGGAACTGCGCGATGGTTCCATCGTCTGGCTGCTGGTGAATGTACTTCCCATCAACAAGAAAAGCAGCGCCTCGGTGTCTGCCGTGCTGATTTCATTTACCGATACGACAGAAGTGCGCGAGACACAAAGGCAATTGCATTTCATGGCCTCTTACGATGCCCTGACTGGCTTGCCCAACCGCCACCAGCTCAACCAGCGCTTGACCAAAGCCCTGGCGGGTGCCAAGCGTACCCAGCACCGCCTGGCCCTGCTCTTCCTTGATCTCGACAGGTTCAAGAACGTCAATGACACTGCCGGCCATGCGGCTGGCGATACGCTTTTGCGCGACGTGTCTTCGCGCCTGAGTTCATGCATACGCACGACTGACATGCTGGCCCGCCTGGGTGGCGACGAATTCGTCATCGTCGCCGAGGCTTTTGAAGACGCCTTACAACTCAAGGACCTGGCTGAACGCGTACTGGCACGCATGCGTGACCCTTTCGTCATCGACGGCAATGAATATCACCTGGGCACGTCCATAGGCATCAGCGTCTACCCGCATGATGGTGAAGATGGCCCCACGCTCATGCGTTGCGCTGATTCTGCCATGTACCATGCCAAGGAATCTGGCCGTAATAATTACCAGTTCTTCACGACAGAACTCAATGTCCGTGCGCAACACCGCTATGCGCTGGAAACCAATCTGCGCCGTGCGCTGACGGACAATGAATTCCTAGTGTATTACCAACCCAAGATCAGTCTCAGCACATCACAGATCGTTGGTGCAGAAGCCCTGATACGCTGGCAAATGCCGGACGTGGGACTGGTGCCGCCAAATGAATTCATCCCCATCTCGGAAGAAATCGGCCTGATTTTGCCGCTGGGCCGCTGGATCTTGCGCCAGGCCTGCCTGCAAACCCAGTTATGGCGCGAACAGTATTCACCCGACATGGTCATCAGCGTGAATATCTCACCCAAGCAATTCCAGGACCCTGGCTTGCCAAAATACATAGAGCAAGTCTTGCAGGAAGTAGGCTTGCCTGCCTCTGCCCTGCAACTGGAGATTACCGAAGGCTTGCTGATGGGTGACATAGACTTGCTGTTGCCGGTTTTTGCTGCCATCAAGAAACTCGGTGTCAGCATTTCGCTTGACGATTTCGGCACAGGCTTCTCGTCTTTATCTTATTTACAACGCTTTCCTATCGACAATCTCAAGATAGATCGCTCTTTCATACGAGAGATACCGGGCAACCCGGATTCTGTTGTACTGACGCACGCCATCATCGCCATGGCTAATGCCCTGGGCATGAGTGTCACAGCAGAAGGCGTGGAAAAAGCCGACCAGATGTTCTTCCTGGCAGACTCAGGTTGCCAGGAGATGCAGGGCTTTTATTTCAGCCAGCCACTGCCTGTTGATAAATTTGAAAAATTACTAAGAGACAACGTTCGCTAAAAGTGTTGTCAAGTTTTGCGCATATCAGCCAAAAGAAGCCTATAATTTGTCAAAACCTAATTTTGTGCATCGCACCATTTCGCTGTAAAACGATCTTGCACCATGACGAATATTGCAAAAATCCTGCCTCTTAACAACGTACTTCTGGATCTGGAAGTCTCCAGCAAAAAAAGAGCATTTGAACAGGCCGGGCTGTTATTCGAAAATAATTGCAGCATAGCGCGCTCAGTTGTCTCCGATAACCTGTTTGCCCGCGAGCGCCTGGGCTCGACTGGCCTGGGGCATGGCGTTGCCATCCCGCATGGCCGCATCAAGGGCCTGAAAGCCCCGATTGCTGCCCTGGTCAGATTAAAAGAAGCCATCCCATTCGAGTCGCCAGACAGCCAGCCTGTCAGCCTGCTGATCTTTTTGCTCATGCCTGACAATGTCACGCAACAGCATCTGGAAATCCTGTCTGAAGTGGCTGAGATGCTGTCGAATGAAACTTTCCGCGAGACACTCAATACGGAAACCAGTGCGGCAGCGATCTATGAAAAAATCATGGCATGGCGTCCGAATTTACCAGGCAATGCCTGATTGAATATCAGAGCCAGCCATGCGCGTGCATGACTGGCCGTCCTGATTAGCTATTCCTCCCTGCCACCCAGCAGCACATCGTCAGATTCAACCCATATAGCCATGCCATCATTGACAGAACTCACGGTACAAAAGATCTACGACGATAACCGCGACACCATGCAACTGGGCTGGTTTGCCGGTTTTGCCGGTGCAGACAAGCAAATCACAGGCGATGCAGCTTCTTCTGCCGACCAGGTCGGCCATTTGAACCTGATCCACCCTGGCCGCATACAAGTGCTGGGCCATCAGGAACTCTCGTATTACAACCGTCTGTCGAATGCTTCGCGCAATAACCTCATGCGCGAACTGGTCGCCGGTGCACCGCCTGCCCTCATCGTGGCACAGGGCCTGGAATCGCCACCGGCATTTTTGACGACTTGCGACGACAATAATATCCCGCTGTTTTCTACCCCTTATCCATCGGCGCAAGTCATCGATTACCTGCGCGTCTATCTGTCGAAAAAACTCGCGCAAAAAATCACCATGCATGGTGTCTTCATGGACGTGCTGGGTGTAGGTGTGTTGATTACCGGCGAATCCGGCCTGGGCAAGAGTGAGCTGGGGCTGGAACTGATTTCACGCAGCCACGGCCTGGTGGCCGATGATGCCGTCGAATTCTCGCGCATCGCCCCGAACATGATAGAAGGTCGTTGCCACGAGCTGCTGCAAAACCTGCTGGAAGTGCGCGGCCTGGGCCTGCTCGATATCAAGACCATCTTTGGTGAAACCGCAGTGCGCCGCAAGATGCGTTTGAAACTCATCGTGCATCTGGTACGCCGCAGTACCCTCGAAGAAAATTACGAACGCCTGCCCATCGATTCGCAAACCGAAGAAGTGCTGGGCCTGCAGATCAGAAAAGTCGTCATCCCCGTCGCTGCTGGTCGCAATATCGCGGTACTTCTGGAAGCTGCGGTGCGTAACACCATCCTGCAATTACGTGGTATTAATACGCTGGAAGATTTTATGGAGCGGCAACGACGCGCCATGGAAAACGGCGACTGATTACTCTTATTATCCACGACCGCATCCGCTATGGACATCCTGCTCATCTCCGGTATCTCCGGCTCCGGTAAATCGGTAGCCCTGAATGTAGTTGAAGATGCCGGTTATTATTGCGTCGACAATCTGCCACCCAGCCTGCTGGCAGACCTCATCAATACCCTGACGCGCGAAGGCATACCCGCCGCCGCCATTGCCATTGATACCCGCAGCGCAAACTTATTGACGGGTTTGCCTGACTCCATCAACACCCTGCGTGACCAAGGCCATCATGTCAAAGTCCTGTTCCTGACGGCCAGTACAGAATCCCTGGTTGCCCGCTTTTCAGAAACCCGCCGCAGCCACCCGCTGTCGCACCGCCTTGGCCTCGACAAAGAACCCGGCGACAGGCTCAGCCTGACAGAATGCATACAGGAAGAACGCGAGATACTCTCAGGCATACAAGTCGTGGCTCACGTCATCGACACCAGCGACCTCAGTGCCAACAAACTGCGCGCCTGGGTCAAGGATGTCATACAGGTAGGCTATACCCCGCTGACCCTGATGTTTGAATCCTTCGCCTTCAAGATAGGCGTGCCGCTGGACGCCGATTTTGTCTTCGACGTACGCATGCTGCCCAATCCCCATTACGACCCCGTGCTGCGCCCGCTGACTGGCCGCGATGAACCCGTCATCCAGTTCCTCAAAGAACAGCCCATGGCCGATGACATGTT
>Ga0207952_1000358_pt1 | contig 41073 bp, 37 predicted proteins | sample SubbioR12Aug_8Ca_FD_184831 | JGI IMG/M metagenome (GOLD analysis project Ga0207952, IMG submission 184831) | Serpentinite rock and fluid subsurface biosphere microbial communities from McLaughlin Reserve, California, USA - CR12Aug_8Ca (SPAdes) | ecosystem: Environmental > Terrestrial > Deep... | reverse complement strand
AATACTGCTCCGGCAGTGCCAGGTACGGACAGCTTTGCTGGCAAACAAATTTTGCTGGTGGAAGATAATTACTTTAACCAGATCGTCGCCACCAAAATCCTTGAGCAGACTGGTGCCATGGTCAAGCTGGCCAACAATGGCAGCGAAGCAATAGAAATCATGAAAAGCGCCGCCGGGCAATTTGACCTGGTGCTCATGGATGTACAAATGCCCATCATGGATGGCTGGACAGCCACCGAGATTTTGCGCAAGGAACTGGCCATGACCCTGCCCATCCTGGCCATGACCGCGGGCGTCATGACCACAGAACGCGAGCGCTGTCTGGAAGCTGGCATGAATGACGTCATTTCGAAACCGATAGACATAGACCAGATGCTGGCTGCAGTGGCGCGTTACCTGTCGCCTGCAGCGTCGGCCACGAACGCTACCACAGGGTCGCATGCCGACAGCCCGCCTGCCAGCCAAAATCTACCAGAAAGCACCATGCCAGCACCCGCCCAGCCTGTTCATGCCACAGGTGCATTTGACCCCTCCAAACTCATGGCACTTGCCAAGGGCAACCCCAACCTCATCAAAACCCTGGCTGGCGTGATACAAAACATGATTAACCATGCCACACAAGATTTCCAGAAGGCGGTAGCACACTGGCAGCAAGGCGAAGCCCAACAGGCAGCCAGTACCCTGCACACCCTGCGCGGCAGCATAGGCACACTGGGTGCGAAGGATTTTGCCCAGGCGGCACTGACGCTGGAAAACGCCATCAGCCATCAAGACCAGGTACGTATGCCCGCCCTGCTGGCAAATGCAGAGCAACAACTGCAACTGACGATCACCAGCGTGCAAGCCTGGTTGCATGCGCACGATGCAGGCATTGCAACGCCTGCCAGCCCCATCAGCCAGCTTCAGCCTGAGCAATTGCAAGAATTCAAGACCCTGCTGCAAACACAAAACATGAAAGCCAGCGCCCTGTATCAGGAATTGCAAGCCGGTTTGCAGCAACACTGGCCACCACAGCGCCAGCAAGCCATGCAGCAGGCCATGCTGACCCTGGACTTTGCTGCCGCACTTGATCTGCTGGAAACAGTCTAGAGAAACACCATAAAACCAGGCTTTAAAGCAGCACTACAAAATAGCACGACTATACCCAGCCACAAATTTTGATGGCAGCATGCATCACAAATGCTATCCTAGGAACATCCGGCAGCAAACACAGACACTGACATGCCTACACTTAAATACCTGGCTTCCCTGACAAATAATCAAGAGTTCTTGTCACGCCGCCCGCGCATACTCATCGTTGACGACCAGGTCATCAACATCCAGACCCTGTACCAGATATTTGCTGAAGACCATGAAGTTTTCATGGCCACCAGCGGCCAGAAAGCCCTGGAATTTTGCCGGCAAACCCCGCCCGACCTGCTCTTGCTTGATGTCATGATGCCAGAAATGGACGGCCTTGAAGTCTGTACCCGCCTCAAGCATGAAGAACTGACAGCCGATATCCCCGTGCTATTTGTCACGGCCCAGAACGATGCCGGTGAAGAATCACGCGCCCTCATGGCAGGCGGCATGGATTTCATCAGCAAACCCGTCAACCCTGACATCGTGCGCGCCCGTGTCAAAACCCATATCACCTTAAAACTACAGCATGACCTGTTAAAAAAACTGGTCTTCACCGACCCGCTGACAGGCCTTGCTAACCGCCGCAGCTTTGATAATTCTTATGACAAGGAATGGCGGCATTGCCAGCGCTATGGCAAATCCCTGGCCATACTCATGATCGATATTGACTGTTTCAAGCAATATAATGATCATTATGGCCACCAGCAAGGTGACGTCTGCCTGGCTGCGGTCGCCGCCTGCCTTGATGCTGGCTTCCGTCGCCCGCATGACGTGGTCGCCCGCTACGGTGGCGAAGAATTCATCTGCCTCATGTCTGAATGTGAACTCAGCGCAGCAGTCAGCAAGGCTGAAGCACTGCTGGAAGCCATCGTCGCACAGGCCATTCCCCACCTCACCTCCAAGGTATGCGAAATCGTCACCCTCAGCATAGGAGTCGCGGCCACTATTCCGGGTAACAACCAGGACAGAGCCGCCTTGATCGCTGCAGCCGATGAAAAGTTGTATGCCGCCAAACAGGCGGGGCGCAATCGCATGGCCGCCTGAACCTTGGCAGGATGCGTAGCAATTTCAATCTGACAATCCTACCTGAGGTATCGCCTATCGCCTCCCATACTATGGTATGCCATCGCCGATATCTGGCCATGATTGCGTTATCATGCCACCAAGCTTGCCGCCAGCCACTCCCGAAAAATGACAATATCCCCATGAAGCTATCCAGCCGCCTTGCTGCCCGCATACTCGGCACGCTTATGATCAGCACCCTGAGTACTCAGGCCCAGGCCGCCGGGTACTCACCGCGCTGGGTCATTGTCGATGCTCTGCAAGTACGCGACACCCCGCAAGCCGACCGCGAAGCCAGTGGCCTGCTTGTGCGCGGCGCGCCTGTGATGCTGGAAGATGGCACACAAAGAGACGGCTATTGCCACATCAGGACGGCACAAAGATATGGCTATGTCGCCTGCCAGCATTTGAGCAGCGATGCCATCTCCATCTCACGCGCCGGAGTGGCTGGCATTGATGTTGCACAACGCTGGATCGCTGGCAACGCCATCCCGCTACGCGCTACCAACAGCGCAAATGCACCCGTCAGCAAACGCCTGCCGCTCAATACCGTCGTCACATTGCTGCGCGAATTTGCAGGCCAAGATACGGACAAAGATGCACGCCAGCCGCATTGCGAAGTACAACTGGCCGATGGCAGCAAAGCCTATGTAGCCTGCGCTTATCTGGCCAGTACTCCATTTGATGGGCTCAATGAAGACCCTGCGGCCAATGGCTATGATCCGCTGGCGGCCTTCCAGCAACAGGCATCACCATCTGCCCTGCTGGAATATGCCGCCTACCTCAAGCGCAGCCCGCTGGAGAAGCCACCCGCAACACCCTGGCCTCGCAACCTGGCGCTGGAGAAAATGAAAACGCAACTGGCCGTGGCCCGCATGGGCAACAAGCCTGTGGCCTATACCGACTGGATAGAATGGAAGCGCAAAGCAAGGAAAGAACTTAAGCTGCGCGCCAAGTTGAACAAGCACGCGTCCGCCTCGCAGGAGCAAGGCCAGCATTCATTTGCAAGCCCGCAGAATCGCGCGGAGCAAGAATTGCAATGGGCGCTGGCAGTCGACTTCCACGCAGCCAAACCATCCCTGTTTCGCAGTGAAAAAGATCTGGCACCAGCCAGCAGTACACCTGAAGAAGCCAGTGGCCGCTTTGGCATCCCCTTCAGCCATACTTTCAGCCCGCGCACGTATGACGCGACAGACAACAATCCCAGCCAGTCCATAGGCGTGTATGACATACGGGCACATCAGCAACAACTGAGCAAGCCAGTGCAGCAGGTACGCCTGTACCGCGATGGCCGCCTGCGCACCAGCCCCAGTCTGATCCCCATCAGTGAAGACCAGTACTATGATGTAGATTCTGGCTGTGGTGACTTTGTCGAAGGCTATAGTTATGGCGATGCAGACAAGCACATCTGGCGCTTCTATCGCGATGACAATAGCATTCATATCGTCAGGGAAAATAGCCGGAAACAAAACCCGGCAGGCAGCCTCTACCTTTTTTATACAAAAATGAATCTGACAGGCAAGCAAGCCAGCGTCACCGAAACCCGAATACGCATGAACCGCGACACCACCGGTTTCATCGCTGGCACTTCTCTTTACTATGACCTGGACGGAGATGGTATTCCCGATATCGTCGCATGGGAAGGCATAGGCAAAGGCCCAGGCGATATCACAGGCATGAGCACCACCGACGACCGCTGGTACCGCCGCTTCATGGTCAATATCAATGGTCGATGGAAAATGCTGGGTAGCGATACATTCCAATATGGCTGTGGCTGCTGAGGGCCGGGCACATGCTCTGTAAAGCCCCACTTTGCGCTGTCAACTGGTGTAGTCGTCCTACTTCACACGCAGAAATCCGCCTTCCTGAAGCGGGCAATGCGCGCACAAAGAAGCCCAACCAGGCAGCACAAAAAAATCGACGTGCTATCCAAATTGAATAGCACGTCGATCTTTTCAAACGCAACCTGCATGACCAGGTTGCCGGCTTAGCGGCTTATTTCGATGCTGCTGGCACTGCAGTTGTTGTTGCTACTGGCGAGGTTGCTGCCGGTGCTGCTGCCTTGACATCGTCCGCTTTCTTGTCTGTCTTCGCATGTTTTTCATGCTTGCTATGTTTGGTATGCTTTGTTGCTTTCTCTGTCGCTGGCTTGACTTCTGCTGCCGCTGTTTTCACTTCTGCTGCTGGTGCCGGAGTTACTGCTGCGGCTTTGACTGCTGGCGCTGGCGCTGGTGTACCGGCGGCAACTGCTGAAGCAGAAGCCACTGCTACTGGTGCCGTGGCAGTTGCTGCCTTGGCTGGAGCTGCCGGGCTTTGTGCAAATGCACTACCCATCAATACGGTGGAAGCGATCAGTGCGGTCATGAGCTTGTTCATTTTTTATATCCTTGATGTAGTGAGCAGTGTTTGGTTTTTATCCGGCAGCCAGTGCTGCCGGTATTTATGTAATGATGTAAAACTTATTTCGAAGCTGCGCTGGCAGAGGCAGAAGCAGAAGCTGCTTTCACTTCTTTCTTGGCGTGTTTCTCATGCTTGGCTGTTCTAGCAGGTTTCGCTTCCGCTGCGGTTGCAGGCATAGAAGCTGCTGTCGCAGTCGCACTGGCTGATGAAGGTGGCGTCACTACTTTGATCGCTGGTGCAGACTTAGCGACGCTGGCAGCAGCGGCAGCAGATGCTGGCTTGGCCGAAGCAGCAGTGGAAGCACTGGCGCTGGCTGGTGTTTGTGCAAATGCGCTACCCATAACAACTGTGGAAGCGATGATGGCGATGATCAGTTTGTTCATGATATTTCCCTATTTATGTTTGGGTTGCTGGTTTGGTTTGCTTGCTTGTTTTGCGTTCTGTCTTGTATTTCATTTCTGCTTCGTAGTCACGCTACGTAAGCCAAAAACGCCGCCCGGATACTTTGCGTTGACGCAAAAAAACCACTTTGCAGCGGCTTAGTGTTGTTGTTCTAAACGGCATCTCAGCTGTCAACCGATTGCCATGCTCATGCGTTACGCGCGTAGGTAGAATAAAAAATTAATATCTCTCACCACAAAATCACGCAAAAAAAACGACGCCTGCTGCATGCATAGCGTCGTTTTTCTTTTTTAGGGTACGCCATGCGCATCGCTTTACTACCTGGTTCCCCAAAAGTTTTACTTACCGTGAGAGCCATGCCTTTACAATACGGTTTACGAAAATCATTGAGAAAGCAAGCCATATGGCCAGCATCTTCATCCACGAAACAGACGCCAGCAAACTACCGCAATTTGACATAGAGAATCTGGATGACTACAGCCATGTCTGCATGGATGATCTGCTGACATTGGATTTTGAAATCCTGTGCCAGGATACAGGGCAGCGCTGGTGCGTAGCCACTCCCGTGATTTACGACGAAGCCAATGGCCTTGTCTTGTGCCAACTGCATCCAGCAGGGCTGGAGACGGTGTTAAGCTTGCCACCAGATGACGATGGCATACGCGCAGACGATATGGACAGATTGCGCAGCTTTATCAATGCGCATGGCAAGCAAGATATTTTTGAACTATCGACTTTTTAAACGCCCAATTAAACAAGCGCCATCATGCTAAATTTTTTCATCATCCTAGTCAGTTGCACAGCCCTGCATGTACTGGCAATGGCAGCCGCAGGCTGGGGAGCAGGTGCCAAAATAAAGGAAATTTCTGTAGGCATGGGGCCAGCACTTTGGCGGCACAATATTTTCGTCCTCAAATTGCTGCCTTTGAATGGCTATGTCAAATTCATCGAGGCAAATGAACTTGAAGAAGACGACGCCGACTTGCCATTGGCATTCGACAGGCAGCCTGCAATACAAAGAATCCTGATCATCCTGGCAGGCAGCGCGGCACTTATGATGCTGGCGCTGGTATTGTCAGGTAAGGGTGCATTGCAGGACTTTATGGCTTTTCCTGCGCAATATGTCATGGGTGCGCTGTCCCCTGTTGAGATAGGCCCTGCCTTGTTACAGGATGCTTACCGCCTCATCCAGACTGTGTCATTCACCAGCTTGCTTGGTATTGTGGCGGCCAAACTCGCAGCTTTACAATTACTGCCGCTGGTTGGCTCCAACGGCAGCATGATCATCATCATACTCGCGCAACGATGGGGACTGAACAAATTAGTGCCGGATTTTTTTATCAAGACTTTCGTCTTTCTCAGCATAGCCTGCTTCTTTTCCTGGTGCTTAGCGATCGCTTGCGCCATCAAGCCCTGGTAAAAATATCTCACTTCGCATCAAGAAAAACGCCGCGCAATCTCTAATGATTGCGCGGCGCTTTTTTACTCAGTCTACAACTACTCTGTAAAAATTATTTTACTGCTGGTGTTGCTGTTTTCGATGTGCCCACAGTTGCAGTCGTTGCTGTCGTCGCGGACTTCGCTACCACCTTGGTGGCATCTGTATTCACTTCAGCTTTCAGATCTGGCTTGACTTCTGCTTGCACTGCAGTTTTTGCCTTGGCATGTTTTTCATGAGCGACGTGCTTAGCTTGTTTTTCATGTTTAGCTGCTACAGTCTTTACTTCAGTAGCTGGCGTTGCTGCAGTCGTCGTGACTGGTGTCGCTGTAGTGGCTGTAGTGGCTGTAGTGGCTGTAGTGGCCGTCGTTGCTGTCTGCGTTGCAGCCATTGCTGTTGTCGTCACAGCTTTAGGGGCTGGTGTAGTGACTGCGACAGACGTTGGAGCAGTGCTTGTTGCAACAACTTCTGGCGTTGCAGCTGGCGTCGCTTTTGCAGGCGTGGTGGCAGGTGTTTGTGCAAATGCACTACCCATGGCGATAGTGGAAGCAATCAACGCAGTCATCAGTTTGTTCATTTTAAAATTCCTTGTAGATTAATTTTTGTTTTTTCCGGCAGCTCATGCCGCCGGAGAGTCGACTTATTGAAACAACTTATTGAAGCAACTTATTGAAGTAAATTACTTCGATGCTGCGCTGGCAGAAGCAGAGGCCGATGCCGCTTTGACTTCGGCTTTCACTTCCGCTTTTTTAGCTTCTTTTTTAGCGTGTTTTTCATGCTTTGCTGCTTTCTCTACTGACGCTGCTGTTTTGGCTTCTGCTGGCATCGCTGGTGTAGAGGCCGCAGCGGAAGCAGATGCTGCCACTACTTTAGTTGCCGGAGTAGACTTCGCCACGCTGGCAGCGGCAGCTGCAGTTGCTGGTTTGGCAGAAGCAGAGGCAGTAGTAGCACTCGCGCTAGCGCTGGCTGGAGTCTGTGCAAATGCGCTACCCATAACAACTGTGGAAGCGATGATGGCGGTGATCAGTTTGTTCATGATATTTCCCTCTTTATGTTTGGGTTGCTTACTTGGTTTGCTTGCTTGTTTTGCGTTTCGTCTTGTACTTCATTTCTGCTTCGTAGTCACGCTACGTAAGCCAAAAACGCCAGCCGGTTACTTTGCGTTGACGCAAAAAAACCACTTTGCAGTGGCTTAGTGTTGTCGTTCTAAACGATGGGAATGTTGTCAACCAGAATGGCTGTTGCTGCGTTACGCGCGTGTGAGGATGAGATATTCAGTCTTGCCATCGCAAGATCAAAGGCTTGATGTCGGTGATTTTTCCAGCCAGCCGCAGGTAGAAAATGCGCATGCCAAATGTGCTCCAGCACTTCATCTGAATCGCTCTCACCAGTCATTGCCACAATAATGGATGGTGCGGCCAGGCTGATGTAATGACACTTGATGAAAAATTCAGTCAGCCACGCAAGCCTGCTTGGCTCTATCAGTACGCAAAAAGCCCGCCCCGTTCGCCAGACTGGCTTGCGCGCCGCACCGTGAAGCACAGCCCTCACCCACAGCAGACAAGATGATGTGATGACGCTTGGCAGTCAATTTGACCTGGCAGTTCTGGACCTCGTTTTCACCCTTGCCTGGCAGATAGGTATAGGTATTGCCAGCAACTGCAAACTTGCCATTGAGACTGCAATTATGTCCATTCGACTGGACCAGTATGGTATTGACCTGCGCCTGGCCATTGCCAGCGCTTTTGATGTTCAGGCAATCCTCCACAACAGCATGTGTGCCATTGGCAAAGTCCATGTTGTGGCTATAGTGGTAGTTGCCATCGGCCTTGTTGTCTGCGGGTGCATCTTCATTCCATTGCAGCAGGAATGCAATGCGGCTGACATAGGCTTTTTCCATGCATTGCACATTCTTGCAGGCATCGCGCGTATAGCGCAACCAGCGTTGCTGGCTGGATTTGAGTACATCGTTGACGCTGGCATCTGCCCCCGCCCCCTTGATGGCCGCCTTGAAAGCGACCGCCAGTTGCCCATCCAGGGTAGATAAACTGTCTGACTGACAAATCATGCGTTCTGCCGGCTTTTCGGGTGACTTGCTGCAATCAAAACTGGCGGCGTGGGAGATGCTGCTTAGTGCAGCAAGCGAGGCGAGGATAAAAGTTAAGCGCATGAAATAGCTGAATTAGTTGATTGTATTTACTTCAGACTGGAATCAGGCAGCCCATGCAGATGCCATCATGGCAGGCGCAGACTGGCGGCATGGATTATCCCCCTGTCATCAGGCATCTGGTGCGGCAAGTGCTCAAAATAATTGGGCCTTGCCAACTATACCCACGTTAGTCAAACCCTGGCGTTGTGCCGATGCCAACACCGTCATCACCTGATGATAGGGTGTTGCGGTAGTAGCACTGACATGCACTTCGGGGGAGTTTTCTGAGCGGTTGGCCAGTTGCCGGAAATAATGATCCAGTTGTGCGTGCGGCAATGTCTGGCCATTCCAGTATAGCTTGCCATCGACATCAATTTCTACATTGACGACTTCCGGTACCGGCATGTAACCACGACAGACAGGCAGTTGCCCATAGTCGACGATATGCCGATTCGGCGGTAAGGTCATCAGCAGCATCATGATCAAGGCCAGCAACAGGCCTATCATGGGCGTGTTGTCCAGGCTCATCATCAGTTCAGGTTCTACATTAAGTTTGCTGGACAGGAATTGCATGGTGGCCTTTTATTTGTAGTCATTCATATTACACATATTCAATGCCTGTTGCAAAATGTCATAGCTGAAAATATCGCATCATAAATACCAAGCGCAGAAGACAAATATTCGGTAAAGTTGATCCATGCAATTTTTTCTGCTGATGTAGCACCTGCCTGTCGCTGACTCTTAACAAAACCTGGCTGTACATAATGCTGGCGGACATCCTTTGATGCTGCTCAATGCCTTCATGAAAAGCCGTGTATAGTTTTGCACTTGCAGCAAAAAGTGTAGTCGACAATGTTTGGTTATACTGTGGCAAAGTTTTTATTCGCACCCTGGTGCAGGCATCTTTAGAGGCAAGGAATATGAAAATCTATTCTGAAATCATCGTTCTGTTTGAACACGTCGCCATGCCTGGCGAAGATGATTTTTGTCCAGCTTTCTGGCAAGCAGAAGAATTTGATTCAGATGGTGATTTCTATGGCAATGGCGTCATCGAGGACTGGACCACGCTAAAACTGACCAAGCACTATGCAAATGGCCGCGATAGCGATTTTCAGTTATTCGTACACCGTGAAAAAAGTGGCGACGCCGCACATGAGCTGGCCCGCTATATCCAGTACCGCAATGACGGTCATTACAAAGAAAAAAAGCAGCTGCAAGAAGCTAAAAACCTGTGCGTGGCATCGCTGCAGATCAAGGCAACGTCACTGGAAGATTACCGCGAATTTTTACGCACTGTGCATTTCTTCCTGGAGCATACCGGCGGCATAGCGGCCAATGTGGGCGGCTTTGATGCATGGGATTTCAAGACGGAGTTTGTGGATTGATAGTGGTGGTGCGTTGTAACCCAGCATATTAGCTAGGCCTGGCGGGCTTGGTGTGCCCCCTACAAGACTCAACAGCACGTGAGACACCTGAGGCACCTAAAGCATCTCTACCCTGTGCGCGAAAGTTTCGCAAACAATCCTGAACATACTTTCCCGCGAAAAATATAATTCATGGACCAGCGCCTTTTTGTTTTCTGCCAGGGTCATTGCATGTATCAATAAATCACCGTGGCCAATTACTCCATGCGGAGGATGCGAAAATTCTGCGGGCGTCGCTATGCTGTACTCAATCACGCCAGAATAAACAAGATGGATCTTCAGATCATGATAAGGTCCCAGAAAACTTGCCTCTATCTGGATGGCACGAATTTCTGATCGTTCACCACTGGCTACTTCAGCAATACAGAATCGCTCCAGCCATGCATCATGCAGGCTTTGATGGCTGGTCAGATCATAATTCTGCGTGTCTATAGCGAAGGCATACACTTCTGGCGGAAAATAATCGCGATGCTCTTGCAAGTATTGTAGATAAGCTGAGAAATCGAAGCCATATTCGCCAATAGCTTGTGATTCAAAAAATTTCATCAGATAAAATTTGTAGGTGTAGATGAATAGGGTACGCCGTGCGCACCCGTTCGTAGGGCGCATTGTAATGCGCCGCATGCATACGTTGTGCGCGGCACTTCCATTTTTCTCGGGCACGCAAATATCTCATGCGGCGCATTACAATGCGCCCTACGCTGACAGCATCGTCGGCAATCACTGGTTCCCGTCGGAACGACAAGCATCTCATGAAATCCCGTTCTCCAAACAAAAAAACGCCACGGAGGGGAAATTCCGTGGCGATAACAATACCAAAGGAGACACTACCCGCATATAGTAATCAAATTGTGTTACGCAAGCATGACCAGAAAATTTTACACTTGTCTGTACGCTTGCCTTAGCCTGTACGCACCTTGCCAGGATGGGCGATGCCCAGTTCCCTGAGTTTTTCTTCATGGATGCGGAAGGGGCAAGTGCCCAGCCACATGTCTTCTTCCGGGTGTGGGAACTTGCTGGCGACGAAATCGACAAAGCGCCTGACTTTGGCTGACAACTGACGGCGGCTGGGGTAGACCATGGAAATCGACACGGCTCCAAAGCAATGCTCAGGGAACAGCCTGACCAGGCGGCCCTGGGCCAGGTCATCATCAATCTGGAAAGATGTGCGCAAGACCAGGCCCATGCCAGCCAGGGCGCAGGCGCGCAATACGTCGGCATTATTGCTGATGACCTTGCTCTGTATGGGGATGGCGCGGTAAGAGTCACGGCCCACACGCTTGTCAAAGGCCATCCAGTTATCGCGCAAAAAATCGTAATTGAAATTGAGGCAGCGATGGCCGGAGATGTCTTCTGGCGTCGTGGGCGTGCCATGTTCTTGCAGATATTCTGGCGAGGCACAGAGCAAGACTTCTGACGTAGCCAGCTTGCGTGAAATCATGCTGCCGTCTATCTTTTGCAGGTCAAGATAAAAACCGACATCGATGCCCTCTTCCACCAGATCAACATGGTGGTCAGTGATCTTGATGTCGAGCATGACATCAGGGAACTCTTTGGCAAACTCGGGCAGCAAGGGTGCCAGTTGCGCTTTGCCGAAATGTGGCACAGAATATACGCGCAGCGTACCACTGGGTTTTTTTGCCGCATACGAGGCAATGGCATCTGCATCGTCAATATCGCTCAATATGGCACGCACCCGGTCGAGGTAGACCATGCCGGTCTCGGTCAGCGACAATTTGCGGGTAGAGCGATTCAATAAACGCGTCCCCAGATGGCTCTCCAGATCTGCCACATAACGGGTCACGACCGCGTTGGACATATCCAGCGCATCTGCCGCCTTGGCAAAATTACCCAACTCCACGACCTTGGCAAAGGTCCGCATTGATTGCAATCTGTCCATTTTCAAGTCCTTTATTGTTCCTGATTCCGCAATAGTATATTCCCATTTTAGGTCTTTATTGTTGAATCCGAAAAGCCTACACTGCTTTCCATCGGTGCAGTGCAACATAAATCAAGCCCTGCACCGCGTCACTGGCGACGATTTGCTGCAGTTGTTATCGGAAGTGAAATTTCACTTCTCATGACAATTGAGCATGATCACCAAGGTGGCTTTCTTTGAAACTTAATATTGATAGGAATGATCATGAATGCGAAACAACTCTTTTTGGCAACCAGCGTAACATTTTTGACAGCAACTGCTGCCTTTGCCGCCGACACAGCACCAACCCAAAAAACCCGCGCCGAAGTCGTCGCTGAACTGCAAGAAGCCCGCGCCAATGGCGAAGAAATCGGCATGGAAGGTTTCTCCTGGTATCCAGCGCAAAAAGCAGCTCTGGTAAAAGCCAACACAGAAACACGTCTGGCAGCAGAAAAAGCCAATGCTGACAAAGTAGCGGCTAAAGCGCAAAAGTCAACACAGAACTAATTATGTTGTGTCATCAGGCCAGGTAATAGCTGACTGGTGAAATGATAAAACCCGGCGATCGTTGATTGGCCGGGTTTTGTTTTTTTGATTTCAGGAAGACCTTTCAACACAGAGGAAGGAAAGACTGCTTGCAAGCAGTCTTCGTTACGCAGGCGAGCGGCATGCCGCCCTCCGCGGGCCGTTCGAATTCCCTGCTTCACCACAGAGGTAGCACAGAGACCCACAGAGAAATTCTGAGTTGACTCCGCCTTTGTTCTGCTGATCAATATACGGCAATCCCTTTATTCAACAAGCAGCTTCCGAGCCGTCATGCCAGACTCGATCTGGCATCCAGCGTCGTTGCCGTGTCGCCTGCATGACGCCGAATGCAAAACAGTAAGTACAAGTCTCAGTGAAAACACGCACGACAGTGCACGAGCAAAGCCGCTGGATGCCGGATCAAGTCCGACATGACGCTTACATTCCATTGCTGACAGCGCTAAAAATATAGTTAGCACCGTTCCGCGTGATTTGCACGCCGCGCTTGATTATAGGCAGCGTTCAAAGGTCAGGGGCACGACACGCCTGGGGAGATGCAAGATCAGATTTTCAATCTTAGCTATCAAGATATCAACTGCAGCGCATTCTCGCTCGATGAACTCCAACTGCTCTGTTCATCAAGCGTTTTGTACTTCGTAGTAGGATTGGATATCAGATAATGTCATTTCCTTCAAAGGTTCGCCTGTATCGTGTTCGCGCGCAAAAAACAAGAACCCCCGAAAAGCAGACTCAAACTGCAGAATGGCACAGCCTAAATCCATAAAATAAAGCGATCCGCCCTGGGCCTGCCCAAAGTCAGAACTTTTGCCAGCGAAATATAGGGCAGCTGGAAGCTTTCCCATTGTGAGAATATCTTCTCCAGAAAAAAATAGATGTGTTAATTCATCTGAATGAATCGTAAACGCGACAAGTTTACCGTCCTCACAGTCGCAATATCCAATACCATCCATCGTTGTTTGCACAAGCTCCATTTCCGATTCAGGCATGCCAAATTTCAGCGGCCCTAAGCCGACGAAAGGTTCAAAAACAAGATCCATAAATTTACATTCCTTACAAGTCTCTGAATACATTACCTCGACTTGGTTCTCATACCATTTAACTTCAAATCCGGTGAAAAATTCCGCTTACTCTGACAATGCAATTCGATTATTACTGCTGAACTGTGAAGCCGTCCCAAATATATCGCATTTACATTCAGAAAAGAGGGGCAAGGTTTTATATTCAAGCATTTCTTTAGTGTAGTGATGTAGAGCCTGGCTTTTCCGTGCTTATCCCAAAGTCATCATACCAGACTCGATCTGACATCCAGTGTCGTCATGTCCCATGCGTCTGATTTAAGCAATGAGCAAAACACGCCGACCGCGCACGACCAACGCCGCTGGAAGCGGGATCAAGTCCGGCATGACGGGTTTGAGGATGATGGTTCATAGTCCGCTCAGTCTATGAAATGCCTTGCTTGTGACCTTCCCATACTGCGTTTCCATATCACTGGCTTTAATCTGGTACACAACACCCGGCCTGTCATGACAAGCTAAGCTGCCAACCGTCCAACTTTTCATTCTGCGTCTTATAGTAGTATGTCTGCTTTCCATATGCTCGAGCCAAATACTGTGAACATCGAAAAGCTAAAAGCTGATCTGAGAGCTGCAATACAAACCACGTATGAACACGACACCAGATGGCTGACTATCATGCTTCTGACTGAACTTTTGATAGCACAAGAGCCTAAAAAAGTGATCGCAGCACTCTGCGATGGCGAAGTCACGTTGGAAAAAATCACCTCTTATATACATCCAGCTTTGTTTCATGACTTCATCAAAGAAATACAAATGTGGCAGGATAGTCGTATTCCAGGCATGGATTTTATCGAACTGTCATCCAATCCCAGAAGCCATACTGAATTGTATCAACGAGCATACCTGCCCCGTATGCTACTCCTCGCATCACTGGAAAAACATGGCATCGTAAAGATAGAAAGATTCAAGGAAAATGGCTGGCGACGCACCCACATCAGCATTGTCAATGGCAAGAAAATTTACTCGGAAGAAGAAATAAAGGAACATGTCTATTTAGGCCAGGAATTAAAATTTACCTTGTTTGAAGATCCAGAAATTCGCCGCGGAACGGTGATTAACTGGGATGATATCCATCGTATCCTGGTAAAAGATGCGTCTACAAGTCTCGTGCATAAAGTTCCTTATTATGTCCTGGAAACCGAGTCGCTTTTTTCTGAAGCGGCCTTACAAGCACGTGTGGCATTTAATCGCCAACGACATATGCGCCACTATGGTTCTGTACAAACGCTGCAGTTTCTGCATGATACTCGCTATGCAGTCAGCACTGCTGGAGATGGTCTATCGCGCCTGTGGGACCTGGATACTGGTGCATGTCAGCGTATAGTCGGTGAAGATGCAATGGGTCGATTCGCAGCAGCGATAGACGGCCAGGACCGTTATTTGCTAGTCCTTACCTACGATGCAACTTGCAAACTATGGGACCTGCAGTCTGGCAAGCTACTGCAGTCTATCAAAATCGATATCCATAGAGACACCAATGTAGATATCACAGCCGACGGTAAATATATATTGAAAAACCTGGGACGAAATGAGGTGCAGCTATGGGATGCTGCCACCGCTACTTGTCTGCACGTGTTCAGGAAAGAAAAACGCTATTTCAGATGGGCCTATTTTGACTCAGATGACAGCCGCATCATCGCATTTTCAGACCGCAAACTTTATATCTGGCCTATCGCCGACTGCGCGAACGCGAGGATCATTGATCTGCATGACCAGGATTTATCGCGCATCATTCGTATCCAGGACAATAAAATCTATTTTCAGACCAGCGACTCCGCTACTAAAACCTATACCCTGAAAGCCTGGGACCTGGACAATGAAACCTTACACACCAGGTTTAGCTGCTCCCCTGGCGACACGTCGACTTATGTGACCATGATGTCTATTTCCGGCTCACATGTGGTGTTGTCAGCAAGTGACGGCACGCACTGCGAGGTCTGGGATATGGACAAGCAAGTACGCCTTCACACTTTGACAGGCCACACAGGAAAGATATTGTGCGCGGCATTCAGCCGGGATGGTTTCCAATTGTTGACTGGATCAGCAGATAGCAGCATGCGCTTATGGGATGTCGCATCCGGTGAATGTCTGAAAGTTCTTTAACTAGCGCTGCGCTTCTGTAGTGGGCCTATATCACTGGATGCCGGATCAAGTCCGGCATGACGGGTTTGACGTCACGAGCATGCAAGGGCTTGGTCTCGTGCAAAGGCCCAACAAAACCACAAACTTCAAAAATATTCGCACTCCCATCAAAAAATGTTTTCTGCACCAACATGACAAGAAAATCCGGCAAACACGGGCCTGGCTGCTGTTTTTGCACTGGAGTGGAGAGTTTATCGTCGATTCAATGTGACCTGCGTGCACCTGAATAATGCACGACCAGCATTATACTTTTTGCGAATAATGCCTATATGAAATAATGATTTTTCTGCGCCGCCTGGCGCCACGTATATTGCAGTCATCTGCCTGCGACATGGCATTCTTTGCCCCAGTTTCAACGATCAATCTATATTTTCTGAGGAGTTCATCATGACCCCACAATTTCGTTTGTATGCCATCGTCACCACACTGGCTTTTGCCCTGGTCACTATCCCTGCCTTTGCGATGGATGCCAGCCAGGCCTTTGTTGCATCCGGTTGCGATGCACCCTCTTATGACCAACGGACGTTGACAGATGAAGTACAGGGCCAGGTCAGGCTCAATTTTTTGCTGGATGAAAAAGGCGACGTGGTCGATGCCAAAATCACCGGTACCAGCGGCTTTCGTATCATCGACAAGGAATCCATGCGCGCCCTGAAGGCTTGCCGCTTCAATGTGGGTACCAAGGCGGGTGTCACCGCGGGCTGGAATAATCTGGCTTTTGTCTGGAAGTTGAAATAAGCACCAGTTTTACAAGTTATCAGCGGCTCCTGCACTTTCAAAGGCGCATTCCAGTGCTATATTCTGGCTTCAGAATAAACGCAGCGGGACAGCGCCTTGAACCAGACCAACATCACCTCCCTTTCCACCGCAGCCAATGACAAGTCTAACGAAGACCTGATAGCCAGCCATCTCCACGCCGATGGCACGCTGGATTTGTTGATATTTGATGGTGCCAGCTCGGTATCAGACCAGCATTATCTTGATGAGCAATGCGGTGACCCGGCATGGTTTGTGCAGCAGTTTACAGCAGCGCTGGCACAAGTGGCGACACCCGCTGTCAGGCAGGCGGACAGCATAAATCTCGCCCTGCATACCCTGCGTGAGCAACACAGCAAACTCTTGCAAAGCACGGCCATGCCAGTGTATGCCCGCCCGATTGCGGCTTTGACCTGGCTGCGCGTGCATGCTGGTGGCCAGCATGCCAGTATCTATGCGCTGGGTGACTGTAAAGCCTTCCTGCTGGATGCAGAGGGCAAAGCCAGCGAGCTTGATCCCTACATTAACCCGCAGGAAAGCATACTCAAGACCGCAATAGAGAAGCTGAAACAGGAAGGCCTGGATGAACAGGCCCGCTGGGCCAGGCTCTTGCCCATGCTGAGAGAGCGCCGCGTCGCGCAAAACATGAGCGAACAACCCTCCATACTTTGCCTGTATCCACAAGGCAGCTTTGCCGCGCGTGAGCATCACATCCCTCTGGCATCAACAGGGCATCTGCTGCTCATGACGGATGGTTTTTACAGGCTGGTTGACAGCTACCACCTCTACGACGACCAAAGCCTGATGCAAGCCTGCGCCACTCAAGGGCTGGATGCGCTGATGCAGGAACTGCGTGCGCATGAAGCAGGCAAGGCCGGTGGCATGACGGTCAAGAAGGCGGATGATGCTTCGGTGGTGATGCTGCGTTTGGGAGAGTGAATTTATATTTCGTGATGCAAAGAAATGCAACCTATGACTATGTCACTCCCGCATAAAATTCCTCCGGGTTGACAAAAGCGATGAATGCTGCACCGCTGTAACTCACGCGACAGAGCAAGTTCCATTCGTCAGTTGAAAGCACTAAAAACACATGCGATTGCGCTCTGACAAACATACCCGCATACTAGCATTTTCGATTACTGACCTACACTAGGGAGAACATGATGGGTGGTCGATCCTACATTGTTATAGGGCCAGATGCAGAAGAACAAATGGCACGCTTTCGGAGCTTTGATGGTTATGTAGATAAGCACGTTCGAAGTCTGGACATTCTACAAGAAACTCTGGAAGATTTTGCGGCTTACCAGTCTGGTGCCTCAGCTTCAACATCCTTGAGTTTTGAGAACTATGTAAGCGAGCGTCGAAGTTTAGGAAGAATACTGAAGGCAGGAGAAACACCAGATTTTTTGGGTAAGGATAGATTTGGCTGGGTACGTGTGGATGAAGCCGGCAAGGTGAGTGAAATATTTCATCGTGACAGGCCAAATAGTTTTTGGGTCAACTGGGGAGTACTGGTAACTTCCTGGAAACTTAAACCCGGCATTGCTACAACATCATCTATCGCATCAGAGAGAATATCTGGAACGAGCACACCGGGCTATACTGGCAGTGCCTTGAAAGGGGAAATCGATTGGCAAAAAATGCGGAGTGACATAGCAATGGAGGCCGGTCAATATTGGGATCTATCAACAGCGGGCATGCCCCTACCTGTACATACCACGCTTAGATATACAAAGCCTCCCCAACAAAACTTCCTTCAGTATTCTCGCGAGAAATTTGTTCAGATAAATGTTGATATGCTCATTAATCGAAGTGCGCTGATTATGAATGGCAAGATAATAGATGATCTGGATTTTAATGGGTGGGAAAACATCACTTCAAAAAATGAAGCCTGGTATCGCTATCTGAATGAACTCATTGACTCACTCCCTGATGACACATTAATGACAGATGTTTATACACGAGATTAGTCATAAAAAAATGTCTGTCGACGATTACTCAGCAAAGTGAGTTCAATCAATAATGAACAAGAACACGCTTCGCATCGCGACCTTCCAGCGCCATCCCATTTTTGACGACCTGCAAAAAACGACAGTGCAATTGCAGGCTGACATGCGCTGGTGCCGGGATCAGGGTGTGGAGCTGGCTGTCTTTCCTGAATCTTATTTACTCGGTTACTCTTCAGATGCAGCGACGATAGCGCAGCGTGCCCTGGCTACAGACGGCGCTGCGTTTCAGCAGATGCTGTCAGGCTTGGCGACATTTGAAACTGACATCATTGTGGGATTTTTTGAGCAGGCTGCGGCAGGAATCTGTAATTCTGCCGCTGTCATCCGGCAGGGCAAGTTGCTGGGCACCTATGCCAAACAATATCCCAATGAACGAGGTGTCGTGGCGGGGACTGCGTCCCCTGTATTTGATCGTGCAGGATTTGCTTTCGGCATCAATATCTGCAACGACGCCAACTACCCTGAGTGCGCAATGACACTCAGGCAGCGAAACGCAAGCTTGTTGTGCTACCCCCTGAACAATATGCTGGAACCTGCTACCGCAGAACAATGGCGTAGCAAAAGCCTGGACAACCTGCGCCAGCGCGCTATTGACACTGGATGCTGGGTGGCTTCCTCTGATGTGGTCGGTACACATGAAGACAAAATCAGCCATGGTTGCACCTGCATCATTACACCTGATGGCAGCATCGTCGCTCGTGTTGCTGAAGGAGAGGCAAGGGTGATTGTGTTCGATATCCATGCCCCATCCTTTACATCAATACCAGCAACAGCCCGGGCAAAAACATCAAGCTCGTCAGCATGAGTGCGCTACGCCGCCATTTGTGAGAACGAGATGTGCTGGAAGAGAAAAAGAACCATAAGGCCAATCGTGTGACGAAGCCAACGAACAAGCCTGCATAGGCCAGCACGAGGATGAACAATATCAACGTGAAATCAAGCCCACCATCTCCACCACCGCTTCCCCTGGTATTCACAATAGCCAGTGGCAAGGCGGTGACCATGACTGCAATCAATACCGTGACCGCGATTGGCCCCGGGCGCAAGCTGAGTAAAATTGCGACGACAAACCCTGACGCATACGGCAAGAAAAACAAAGCGCTTAAAAAAGTATCCATAGATGCTCTCATATCATAGGGCCAGCAGAATGCCATGTGCATGTGAAGTGAGTATGCGGCGTGGGTGAAATTTCAAACTTTTGATGCAACACCGCCAGTGATCTGCCCGTCTGCCAGCTAGGTGCGGTTTCAGCCCCTGGCCAATATCCACAAAAAAAACAGCAGCGGCAAAGCCAGAAAACCCGATAGGGCAATCGCAAAACAGGCTACACCGTTCTCGGCAGTCATGGCCGGACGCCATAAAAACCAGCGGCTTACTGCACCGGCCCACAGGCCAGCGCAAGGAAAACCGTAAAACAGGAAAATAAAAAAACCGCCCGACTCTGGACCACTGCTGTTTTCCTCCAGGCTCGTCATATCTGGATGAAGTAATGCGTCCAGGCCAGCAAACAATTGCCAGAGCAGTCCTGCACTGAGCACGATGACGACGACCAGGAGCACGCGACGACTGGGCATCATGAAAGCGATGCCGTATGGAATGGCATAGGGTATCAGGCAAAGGCAGGCCAGGATTTCCATGGGCGAAGACAATCAATGAGATAAAATAAATTGGCGGGCCAGATGGAGCGCAAGTGCCCAAGCGCATCATGTTCCTCAAGCCCACCAAGGAGCCTGTAGCATGCCATGCGCATGTGAAGTGGTTATGCAGTCTGCATGAAGTGCAAGACTTGCCTTGAAAACATTTTCTGCAGGAGCGGCTTTAGCCGCGAATAAGCGCAGCCGTATCTGGCGATCACTGTCGTAGCAGGCAATCGTGGCTGAAGCTGCTCCTGCGGGAGATTTGAGTGGTCTTCAAGAATTTTAAAAATATTTTAAAAAATTGTGTAAGTAATCTGTAATCCGTCCGACTGATGCTTAAGTTCAGCTTGTTGATGCATTTTGCAGAGCCGGCAAAGAACTTGGTTTTACTTTCAATATTTTAATTACCTGCATCTATTTTAATTTTACGGAGAACACATCATGAAAAAATCTATCCAAACTGGCGCAATGATCGCTGCTGCTGCCGCTACCCTGGCTTTGTCTGGCTTTGCCATCGCTGGCACCAGCACCATCAGCGCCGGTGATAAAGTACATTGTTCAGGCATCAATAGCTGCAAAGGTACTAGCGATTGCAAAACAGCAGAAAACGCTTGCAAGGGCCAAAATTCCTGCAAAGGTCATGGTTTTGTAGCAGTAGCCGCAGGCCAATGCCTGGCCAAAGGCGGCAAGATCATTGATCTGGATAAATAATTCAGCCTGATTGATGAAATGCGCCAGTTCATTTGAGCTGGCGCATTTTCTGTTTTCATTCCACACATATCCACCATGACAAATCCCCTCACCTCTTCCAGCTTTGGCCTTGGCCTGCGCACCGACCATTACCTGCCCATACTGGCTGACAAACCAGCAGTGGACTGGTTTGAGATTTTGTCAGAAAACTATATGGTGCCCGGTGGTAAACCGCTGACCATGCTCGATGCCATACGTGCCGATTATCCGGTCGTCATGCATGGCGTGTCGATGTCCATAGGCACTCCAGAGGGCCCGTCGGGTGAGTATCTGCATGACTTGAAGAAGCTCATCGACAGGGTCTCGCCTATGTGGGTGTCTGACCATATTTGCTGGACGGGCGTGCATGGCAAGAACATGCATGACCTGTTCCCGCTGCCGTATAACGAAGAAACCATCCAGCTCGTCGCGGGCAACGTGCGCCGCGTGCAGGATGTATTGGGGCGCAGGCTGTTGCTGGAGAATGTATCGAGCTATCTGCAATACAGCAGCGACAGCATGGCCGAATGGGAATTTGTTGCCGCCATTGCAGAACAGGCAGACAGCATGATTTTGCTGGATGTGAATAATATCTACGTCAGCAGCATCAACCATGGTTTTGATGCGATGGACTATTTGCGCGGCATACCGCTGGGCCGTGTGCAACAAATCCACCTGGCCGGGCATAGTGACCATGGCACGCATATCGTTGATACCCATGACCAGGCAGTGGCTGACCCGGTGTGGGACTTGTATGCGCAGGCAATACGCCGCTTTGGTGCTGTGCCCAGCATGATAGAGCGCGACGACAATATCCCGCCACTGGCAGAACTGGTGGCTGAACTTGAACAGGCGCGCCGCATTAGCAACAGCATATTGTCGCCAGCTATTGCCGCATAAAAGGAAGAACACATGAATGCGACTCAGCACTTACAGTCAGATTTCCAGCAATTTATTCTGGGCCAGCAAGATGCGCGCAGCATGCACAGGCACCTGGCAGTGACGCCTGGCCTGGGGCCTGATGCACGGCTGGATATTTATTACCAGGCATATCGCCTGCGCCTGCGCGATGCCTTGTCCGAGGCTTACAGCAAGACCCACGCCTATCTCGGTGATGAGATGTTTTATGAGGCATGTGCAGCATACATCGCCGCCCACCCTTCCCCCTATCGCAATCTGCGCTGGTTTGGCGACAAATTTGCCCTGCATTTGCGTGGGCATTTTACCGAGCACTCGCAAGTGGCTGAGCTGGCCCAATTTGAATGGGCGCTGGGCACGGCCTTTGATGCCGAAGATCAACCCATCCTGGCCCTGTCAGACCTGGCCACCATCAGTGATTGGGAGAGTGTGACTTTGCATACCAGCAGCTCACTGCAATTCATCAGCATGCAATGGAATAGCGTCGCCATCTGGCTGGCCCTGAATGAAGACACAACACCACCAGCCCCCATTTGCACGCAAGAGCCTGCCACATGGATAGTCTGGCGCAAGCAATTGCAAGCGCACTTCCGTTCCCTGGGTACAGAAGAAGCAGAAGTCTTGCGTCAACTGAGTCGGGGTCAGCGCTTTGCGGCAGTATGTGAAGAGGTCACAGAAAAAAATCCCGGTATCGCCAATGACATCGGCGCTTGGCTACAGACCTGGGTGAATGATGAAATGCTGAAGGAAGCGCAGGAGTAAGTGGCAGTCCTGTCCAGCACGGACAACTGACCACAGACATGCTGAAACTGGTCGTTCCCGCGACAGGCTTATACTCAAACGTACCAGTACATATAGCTTCCTTAATGTGTGTGATTTTCGTGCACTGTGCAAATCGGCAATTTCCCACTTCCATATTCCTGCTTTCGAGAACCCCAGCACCTCTCGATTTTCTGATGATTTTACCTGACCATTCCTATTATTCAATAGCATGATTTCTTTTTGTCATTTGAGGTCACAGATCTATTTGCATGAGTGCTAAAAAAAAATTTAAGGCTTGTTACCTTTGCTTACTAAACTGTCGCAGGATTTAAATCATTCCACTACTTTAGTATAGTTATCGCATTCGCCGTGCTGACATAAAGTAAGGACACTTGTTTTTCAAATACACAGAATTCAGCAATGCTTACATCCATCAGCATGAAGCTTTTTCTTGCACATCGCTTTTAGAGAAAGCGTTTGCAACTTAAGAACTGCATTGAAATTCATTGATTATTTTAGTGATTTGCTCATGCGGAAATTTGCGGGTTTTGTGTACAGAGAAAAACAGTATTTTGTCGTATTAAATTTTATTTATGTAAACTGGAGTTAAGTATGCGTTTAATCAATAGCAATGAATTGTCGCTGGTTTCTGGCGGGGTAGCAGACGAAGGTAGTGGTGGCGGGTCAGCTGGTCGTGACTCAAATTATGAATCAACACCACGTGAGCCCACTAATTCAGGAGGTGGTGGCAGTAGCGCATCCGACACCAGGTGGGATCCTCCGTATTTCCCTCACGGTGGCTCAATTGAAATCAATCGTGGCAATGGCGGTGCAACTCGTATGGAACGACTACCAGATGGCCGCATTGTGCTGAAATAATTTTTTTGAACTCTTACCCTCTTTGTCGAGGGTAAGAGCTAAAAAAATAAATGCTTAAGCGATGATTCTCGACATTGCTTTCTACGGAATTAATTTGAATATCTCTTGTTTCAAGGCGTAGAGGCTGTTGCGAGATCAAGATGGCTCACCATCAGCGAGATGTCGCCAACTACACTTTAATGTTGGATTTTACATCTGGGAGACACAACAAGGCCAAGTTAATTTCGTAGCAGATTTTCAATTGAAGGGCACTAGAAAACACAGTTATATATGAACGAGCGTAGCCCCGCTTGCCTTGCCAAAGTGCCCCCCAAATGTGTTGAAGCACAATCTACCGCGAGAGGTTTTTTCAAGTCTCGAAAAGCCATGTTTCGCATGACTATTTTGCTATATTGTTCGACGGTACTGTCAACTTACTGGCGGCGGGGAAATTTTGTAAAATAGCGGGATGAAAAAATCCCCACTTTACCGCGGCTTCCGCTACCCAGCAGAAATCATCAGTCATGTCGTGTGGCTCTACTTCCGGTTCGCGCTGAGTTTTCGCGACATAGAAGAACTGATGGCTAGCCGTGGCATCATCATCACGTACGAGACGATCCGCCAATAGACGTTGAAGTTCGGCCAAGGCTATGCCGATGAGCTTCGCCGGCTCTCGACGAGGTGGTGCTAACAATCAAGGGCAAGCACCATTACCTCTGGCGTGCAGTCGATCAGAACGGTCATGTGCTCGATATTCTGATGCAGAGTCGGCGCAACCGGCAGGCAGCAAAACGTTTTTTCCGCAAGCTGCTCAAGGGCTTGCGTTATGCACCACGGGTGCTAATTACTGACAAGCTGAAGAGCTATGCTGCGGCGAAGATGCAAATCATGCCGCGTGTGGAGCATCGCCAACACAAAGGTCTCAATAACCTGGCTGAACTCTCGCACCAACCGACGCGGCAACGAGAACGACAGATGCGGCGCTTCAAGTCATCCGGCCACGCTCAACGTTTTTTGTCGGCACATGGTCCGATCAACAATGCCTTCCTGTGTCAGCGGAACCGCTTGACAGTGGAGCAGTACCGGCACGTCCGTAAGCAGGCATTTTCTATATGGAATGAAGTCACCGACGTAGCAAAAAATGCCTAATCCGTGACACCGTGGTACCCGGGCAGATGCAAGTTCGCCTGGAATTGTACAACTCGCCCTCTCCGTTCAACAAGTTGACAATACCATGCATCTTGCTCTTGCAATTATTCGTGAGAATATGCAGGCACGAAATTGCTTGTTTCCTCATCGATGGAAAAATTATTTTCAGCGGTACATGAACGAAATGAGATACCAATTATCACGTCAAAAAGTCAAAGAAGTGTTGAAGATAAACACGTTTTTTATGGTTGAGATGTGGCGATGTAGCAATAATTCATAGGACTTTTCTTAATTATTACGTGCTTCAAGAAAAACTTTTTCGATATCTATTTTTTTATTTTTCTATAGTAATTTTTGAGGGGGCATTTACATCTTCTTACTAAATTGTTGAAGCAGATAGTTCATTCCACTACTTTAGTATAGTTCACGCCTTGCCCTCGCCGACATAAAGTGAGCGCACTTGTTTTTCAAATGTGCAGACATCAGCAATGCACCAGAAATTCAATATGATTTTTTTGTTCCCCTCAGCTTTTTTGAAGTACGGCTGGGATACAAGTAGTGCACTGAAATGGAGTTCAGTGTAGCTAACATCAGAGTGAATTTCACAGGCAGAAAATTGCTGATCTTTAGTAGAGAAAGACGGTGACGTGTCATGTCGACACTTTTTTAAAAATGGAGAAAAAAATGCGCATAATCAATAATGATGAATTGTTGCTGGTATCTGGTGCTGGCGAAGCTAACGACGAAGAAAATCGTCGCCCACCGCAACCACGTCGTAGCCCTAGTGAAGAGGAAGGTGGTAGTCGCGGTAATGAGCGTGGTGGTGCTTGTGAAGCGCCAAGAATGGGAGATCGTCCACGCGTATGTGATAGCGTATACTTTCCTCAAGAAGGAGCAATTGATATAAATCCTGGCCCTCCTGGAGCAACACGCCTGGAAAGATTGCCAGATGGCCGCATAGTAGCGAGATAAAAATCTTTACGAAGTCTTCATTGTTTTTCAACGGTAAGACTGCATAAGCTAAATTCTGTAGCAAAGATTTTTTACTTTCCTTGCTACAGAATGAGAATCCAATTTCTTGAGTCGCAACCTAGTTCAATCAGTTTTCAATATAGTCAAGTCATTGCGAAGAGCCTGTTTCTCATGAAGTCAGAATGATGATACAGGCGCTGGACGATCGCTCTGGAAGCGCAAAAAAATGTCCCAAAGTCATACAAAAAATACCGAGGAAGCAAGCGTGTCTACACCACTGTTTCGTCCTGAAGTCATGGCCGCCTCAAGCAGCCAATGGATGGGCGCCATCCGCCTTGCGCAGCCGATTTCCGTCAGTGTGATTGCAACTGCTGCAGTACTGATCGCGGCAGCTTTGATAGCGTATATCACGGTAGGCAGCGTCACAAAAAAAGCACATATTGCCGGTGTCATTGTTCCTCTTGAAGGGCAACTGAGTATCGCCGCCCCGAATGCAGGCATACTACTTCATAGCCATGTGCAAGAAGGGGATGTCGTCACAGCAGGCCAAACCCTGTTTACTTTGAGCACCGAGCGGCAGAATAGCCAGGGCGAACTCAGTGCCTTGGTGGCACAACAACTGGCCAGCCGCCTCGACAGTCTGGCCGCCGAACAGCGCCTGCGCCAGAGCCAGCATGCTGAAAAGAAAATTGCTCTCATCCAGAGACTGGCGAACCTGGCCGTGGAACAACAGCAACTGGATCAGGAGCTGCAACTAGGACAACGCCGCCAGCAACTCGCACAGCAAAGCCTGGGGAAATATGAAACCCTGCAACGTGACGGCTTCGTATCGGCTGCACAAACCCAGCAAAAGCAGGAAGACCTGCTCGATCTCAGCACGCGCCTGTCCAGCTTGCAAAGAAACAAAACCCAGCTGCAGTCCAATCAACTTGCGCTCAAGGCCGAACTGGATACCTTGAGCACCAGTCTTGCCACTGACCTGGCACAGATGGACCGCGCCATCGCCAGCCTGAAACAAGAATCAGCGGAAAATGCCAATCGCCAGTCTGTCCGCATCACGGCCATGCAAGCTGGCACCATCACTGCCGTGACCAATCATAGCGGGCAATCCATTAGCAGCGGACAAATACTCGCCAGTCTGATACCGCTTGGTTCAACACAAGATACAGAAAACCAGACCAGCAAAACAAAACAGGCGACACTGGCCAAGGAATCCGAGTCTGACAGCAAGCACAAGAGTGCCGGTAGCAATGTACTGGAAGCCCATCTCTATGCACCTAGCCGCACTGCCGGTTTTGTCAGGCCGGGGCAACAGGTCCTGATACGCTATGCCGCTTTCCCTTATCAGAAATTCGGCTTGCATACCGGCATAGTCACCGACGTCAGCCGCACCCCGTTTGCACCGGCAGAATTGCCACAGCATATCGCCAGCACCATACTCAGCAATAGCCAGCAAAGTATCAACGGTTTTAACAGCAATGAGTCCCTGTACCGCATCAAAGTCAGTTTGCAGGAACAAGATATTCAGGTGTATGGGCAAGCTCAAGGTTTAAAGCCTGGCATGACTTTGGAAGCAGATGTCTTGCAAGATCGCCGCAAGATCTGGGAGTGGGCTTTAGAGCCTTTGCTGGCGGTGACACAGAGAACCAGAACGTAGCAATATTGAGTGAAGAAAGTAAGCAGTGAAAGCCATACTCCAAACCGAATCCAGTGAATGCGGCCTGGCCAGCCTGGCCATGGTCGCGGAGCATTTTGGATATCACACAAACCTGGCAGATTTGCGTCGCCAATTCTCTATCAGCCTCAAAGGGGCGACGCTGGCGCAACTGATGCGCCATGCTTCTGCCTTGCACTTGAATAGCCGCCCACTGCGCCTGGAGCTCGATGAAATTGATCAACTGGCTCTACCTTGCATCCTGCACTGGAACCTCAATCACTTCGTGGTTTTAAAAGCAGTGCGCAAGGACTGGCGCGGCCGGGTGTCCCTGGTCTTGCTTGATCCTGCCGTTGGCGAACGCCGGGTTGCTCTGGAAGAGGCATCGTCGCATTTCACTGGTGTGGCCCTGGAGTTATCCCCCAGCCCAAGTTTCAAGCGCAAGGAAGAAAAAAAGCAAATCGCCTTGCGTGACCTGACGGGTCATATCATCGGCCTGCGTTCTGCCATCGTCAAAGTCATTGCCCTGGCGCTGGCACTGGAAGTTTTTGCGATCAGCTCTCCCTTGTTCAACCAGTTCGTCATTGATGAAGTCATCGTCAGTGGTGATAAAGAATTGCTGACAGTGCTGGTCTTTGGTTTTGTGTTGTTGATGATTACCCAAAATGTCATCGGTCTGGCGCGGAGCTGGTTTCTGATGCGCTGGAGCATGGATATCAACCTGCAATGGTCAGCACGGGTATTTGCCCACCTGGTGCGCCTGCCTGTCGCTTATTTTGAAAAGCGCCATCTTGGTGACGTGGTGTCACGCTTTGGCTCCATAGAAGCAATACAGGCAACCTTGACCGGCATGTTTGTTGAAAGTGCCTTAGATGGCTTGATGGCCTTGCTGGCGCTGGGCATGATGCTCATCTATAGTCCTCAGCTTACGGCCCTGGTCATTGCGGCTGTTGCCTTGTACGTGTTGCTGCGCTGGGCTTTTTATCAGCCCTTCCGCGAGGCTGCGCAAGAAAGACTGATTTTATCGTCCAAGGAGCACAGTCATTTCTTGGAAACCATGCGCGCCGTCACACCCTTGAAATTATTCGGGCGTGAAACCGAGAGACTGTCACGCTGGCAAAACCTGAAGATTGATGTACAAAACCGCGATATCAAGACCCAGAAGCTGTCGATTATCTTCAAGGTCAGCAATACCCTGATCTTTGGCATACAAGGTATTGCGCTATTTTATATCGGTGCCAGCCAGGTCATGCAAAATGCGCTGACCGTGGGCATGTTGATGGCTTTTTCGAGTTATTCAGCCACTTTCACAGGCCGTGTTTCCAGCTTGATTGATGTGTTTATCAGCTACCGCATGCTGAGCCTACACAGCGAAAGACTGGCCGATATCGTGCTGGAAGAGGCAGAGTCAGAAGCGATGATAGAGACAGATATATCGCGCCTGAAACCTCTCATTACCCTGAAGAATATCAAGTTCCGTTATGCCGACGGTGAACCTTGGGTACTGAAAGACATCAACCTGACGATACCCGCGGGGCAAAGCATCGCCCTGGTTGGGCCAAGTGGATGTGGCAAGACGACCTTGTGCAAGATTATCCTGGGCTTGTTGAAGCCAACTGAAGGTGAAGTCTTGGTAGATCATATTCCCATCACCCAGCTTGGCGTCAGGGCCTACCGCCAACTGGTCGGCACGGTCATGCAGGAAGATGTCTTGCTGGCTGGTTCCATCATGGACAACATCACTTTCTTTGACAGCCATTGCGATCATGCCAGGGCAGAAGAATGTGCCAGACTGGCCGCCATACACGAGGAAATAAGTAAAATGCCCATGGGCTATCAAACCCTGGTTGGCGATTTGGGTAGCAGCTTGTCAGGCGGGCAAAAGCAAAGGGTCCTGCTGGCGCGTGCCTTGTACAAGCAACCGACGATACTGGCACTGGATGAAGCGACCAGCCACCTGGATGTGAATAATGAACTCAAGGTCAATCAGGCCTTGAGCCAGATGTCATTGACACGCATCATCGTAGCCCACAGACCGGAGACGATTAATGCTGCCGAGCGTGTGGTATCCATAGCTGATGGTGCGGTACTGGAGTTGCGGGCAGCAGCATGCAAGAACGGGAATTTATCGCCTATCGCTACGGACAGGTTGATCGCGTAACTTGATCAGGGCAGCTTACTCCTCGCACCACTCTTGTTATAGAGAGCGCCAGTCATGTGCGCGCGGCGCATTCTGCCAGACATATAAACCGATAAGCGCTCACGGCAAATACTAGAACTCATTTTATAAATAGGATGCGTGCGAACAAGACGATTTGGGATACAGTGCAAGGCCTCAGGTGCGTGCTCTGCTCTGCGCAGCTAAGGCATCCGCCTTTGCAAGCGCAAGGTAACAAACTACGCGCTGCAATGCGCCCAAATCGTCAGTTCACTAAGGGTTTGCCTCATAACGCGTACTGGACTGCAGATGTTAATAATTCGACTCGTTATCAATAGCACCGCTATTGATAACGAGTCCGCCATGCCAGCCCACGTCAAGAGGCAAACGCATCTCACCCTATTTATGAAATGAGTTCTACAATTATTTTCCATCAATCTTCACCCTCATTTGCATTCGCTCAGGTCTTGCAGATTGTGGGGCTGTGTAGTCAATGCCTGTTCAACCGAGATATTGGCTGCAGCAAATGCCTTGAACTCACCTTTGCAGTAATCTTTCTTCAAGTCTCTCCTCAGGTTTTCTTTTCTGTCTCTGTCAGGTCTTGTTTCCACAATTGCTTGCCGGTGATACGTATTAGTTTTCCATCGTACTTTATGGCGTCGATTTGCAGCCTGCCTTGATAGTCATGGGCATTTTTTTGTTCAATTCTGCCACCTCACGGTAGATGGAATTGTCCATGGCGACAGGTTTGGCAACCCTGCCATTTGGCCCCATACTAGATGACATGTACGCCTTGAGAGCGCCAAAGGTGACATCAAGCATGATGATCCATTTAAACACGATGATTTACCTTCGATCATAATGGTTTGGTTTTTTGTCTTGTAGAGACTATCGTATAGCGACAAAAATGCCCGCGCAAAGATGGCTGCCAGGGCGCACAATTTAACAGAGGATATATGCACGCTGTCAGGTGGCTGGCGCGGTAACTGAATACTGCTGCGCACGGCACATACTGCAAGTAGTTTGCAAGATAAATGTGAATTCGTACACAGACTATGATGTTGATGCGTAGTAGTGGAAGAAGACAGCCAGAAGATGAGAGTATAAAGAACGCAAAGAGCGCCAGGCGCACTTTATGTCTGTCTTATCTTTGTTTAATCCTTGCGATTCTCGGTAACGGTGCGCATGGCACACCTTGCAGGCGGCAAATATCAAGCGTCGATGCTGCGTATTATAAATCCAAAACATGACTTGCAAGCGCCAAATTACTGGTGCATATGCCAAAATTTTCTGCATCCTTGAGACATTGCAACAGTCCTTAAATTTCTTCAGTAATTTCCATCGCCGCTACCGGCTCGCTGATCCACTCTGCCGGACTTTAAGTTGATATTTCGAGTATAGATGACTTTGCTGCGCGCAAAAAGTTCATCATCACGCAATACCAACACCAGCCCGCTGCCGGAACGGCATTTCCCTCCTTTTGCCGGGCTAAGCTAGTACAATGAGTCCCGAGATACATATTCTCGCTACTGGTATCAGACACTGACCTTCATTGTTTGCTTTAGGTAAGCCACGCTTAAATTAAAAATTGAATTTCAAGAAAAAAATCAGCTATGTTGCTATCGCAGGCTTATTGACGGCTGGCGTTTTGATCACACTGGCTTTGCATGGCGATCCCTTTTTCTATCTACACCAAAGAATAGCTGCGCCTTTTGTTCGCTTGTGGATAGAGAAACAGAATCAAACCAGCATGAATCAGCTGGGGGTACCTATATCAGTAGCAAGCCTGGATGTGATGAATAGAGTCGTTTCTGATGCAAGTTCAAAGAAACGCTTTGTCACGTCTTCGGCTTTTATCCGTAGTGATAGCTTAACTAGTGATGGCTTAACTAGCGACGACTTGCAGTCCGGATGCCAGTTATTCGTCATACAAAATCTGGCAACGCAAGGCCAGACTATCTCTACCCGCACTTTGCAAAACACCGACAACGGCGTTTGCCATCAACAAATTTCTGGCTTTCATTTCTCCGATGATGACAAGCATCTCGCGCTGGAATTGAAGCACGCCCTGACAGAGGCGAGAGAAATTATTCTCTATGCACGTTCAGGTGAAAAATATCAGCTCTCCAACCGGTTCTCAGGGCGACTTGTCCGGCCCAGGTCATTCACGTTTGATCATGCAATTTTATTTTATGACACTTCTGACATGCGGGACAGAAGCTGTGTGATCATGCAGTTGCTGGATGGGATCAGGAAATGCACGTTAAGCAAGGCTGATTTACCAGCAGATGCACCAGGAACTGCGGTAGCGATGTTCAGAGCCAGGAATAACGGGCAGTCTTGGGTCATTGTCTCGGCATATCTCAATGACATTGGCAAGGTATATCAATTTTCTTCAGTCAACGGCCGCAGCAGGTTCAGGGATACCGGGATAGATGGGGTAGATCAGCTAGCGGCAACGCATCAGGGATTTATTTACGCGGATTTAATTTCTTCAGAAGAATTAAAAAACACCAAAAAAATTCAATTGCATCTATATCTGCCAGATCAGGGCATTAAAAACTTGCTGAGTGCAGAAGAAACCGAGTTGGACTGGGCAGGCTATGGTACTGGCGCTTTTGTCTTGCTCAGGAATCGCTCTGGAAATAAATTATGGATTGCCAATGACACTGGCCTGGAGCAACTGCCATTAAGCTCCCCTTTGCAGCGAGAAAAAAAGCTCGCTCTGAATTATCTGCATTACGGAATGCAGCCCCGTGTCAGGATAGAAAACGAAGCTGGCGAGAGTAGCGATGGCTGGATAGATGCACACGGTGATTTTGTAGAACTTCGTTCCAAAAAATTCCCCTTTGAGATCAGGATAGAAAAATTTTTAGCGCAGAGCCGTGATGGCACTCTTGTCCCCTGCACCTGGATAACAAAGAAATCCTCCAGTGAGGCCATGCCTGGCATTGTGCGTGTCTATGGTGCTTACGGCACTGTGCTAAAGGGGGAAGTCGATGAACTATCAGCAGCGGTGCTGGAAAATCAAATTGGCTATTTGCTGGCTCATGTCCGGGGTGGTGGGGAACAAGGCAAGTTTTGGGAAAATGCAGGCAAAGCCAAGAATAAAGAAAATACGATTTTTGACACGCAGGCATGTATACAGGCTGGCATGGAGAAGCAGCTCATTCAGAAAGGAAAAATTCTTTTGCAGGGAAGCAGTGCCGGCGCTATTCCTGCCATGTTGACTGCTTTGCGCAATCCTGATGTGGTAGCCGGTGCATGGCTGGATACACCCTATCTGGATGGTTCAGGATTGCACCATAATCTGCCTGAAGATAATGAAGAATATGGCGATGTTGCAAAAGAAGATGAATTCAACAATCGCAAAAAACTGACACCGTATTTGCAGCTGCTAACACCAGCCCGGACCGGCGGCCGCTTCCTCCTGACTTGCGGTGCACAGGACAGGATTACTCCTGCCTGGCACTGCACCAAGACACATGCAGCAATCACGCGATATCACCCAAACAAAGTATCATTTCTCTGGGTGTCGAATACCACTCACTTCATTGGCAACCCATACTCTGTCGAGGAACGCGATAAGAACAAAATCGCGCTTCAGTTCATTCTCAGTACGCTACAAAAACAGTAATCGCCATAAGATTATTGAGCAATTGCCCAATAAAATGGCTTTGCATGCCTTCAGGCTGGTATATGCGCTGTCCAGACGCTGTCATGTTCCCTTATGGCAATTTCAACAAGCTGTAAAGCACTGAAACAATTTGACACAATTCCTCGGTCAATGATCTAATCCATGCTTTGATTTTTGGCGACACCAGTGCCAGTTTCCTTATAACAATAATTTGCATGATGGAATTTGACACTACTCCCCCTGCCCCCCGTGCGCCTGGCGCTGCCGGTGGTCAGCAAGCTGAACACAAAAACCCGTTTTTACATCTGGCGGATTTGACGCCACTGGACAGGCAAGACATCGCCACCCTGCATCCCAGGCAATTTCATAACCCGCAACTGGGGCTGGAATTGTACGCACCGGGTTCCTGGCGTGAAGTAAAAAATGCCCGCACTATTCAATTACTGGATTCATTGACAGATGCGCGGCTGGAAGCCAGTGGATTTGCACGTGCCCATGTATCGATAGAGCAATGGTCAGCCATGCGCCTGCCTATCTTGCAAACAGAAATGCCCTATCTGCAGCCAGTTGGCACACCCGTCACTATGCAAGGTGAGAACTGGGGGCAACGCATACAGGGCCTTGTTGCCGAATACCGCGGACGTGCCAGTGGTGACGATGAAGATACCTGCGTGATGATCTGTTGCATGCGTACGGATGAATTGCTGTTGTCGGTGACGATCACCGCCAGGGCATCCATCTATGATGCACAGCGCCGAATTTATTTCTGGATGCTGGGCCGCACGCATATTTCCCATCCCTTACTGGCGATGCAGGCTGCCAGCGCGGCCATGATGCTGACTGGCGTTGGTATCAATCATGACGGCCAACTTGCCGCTGGCATGGCAAGCGCACGCATTACTGTGCCCACCAATGCGCCGGATGCAGGATCTGGCAGCAGTAAGAATGGTAGCAATGGTGGCAACAGTGGCAATGGCGGCACCAGTGGCACCATGTCTGATGAGGATAAGGAAATTGGCTACATCGCCAGCGGACAACGCCTGCTGATCGTAGGCATACTGCTGTCATTGGTCCTGGGCACCTGGGCGAGGAACGCGAAGTCTTTGGAACGATCGGATATCTTGATCCTGCTGTTCTTTTATTTGCTGATGTGCAGCACCGGACTGTTTGGTTTTTTTCGCATGGCCAAAGGATTCGCCTGGTCGGGTTTAACAAAATTGCTGATGTTTGTGCTGGCCTGTATACCGCTTGTGAGTTTTTTCACTTATCTGTATATGAATTTCCTGGCTAACCGGCGCCTGAAAGAAGAAGGCTATCGTGTCAGCCTGCTTGGTGCACCGGATGCCATACCAGACAACAATCATGATTTTCGCAACCTGCTGATATTATCCTCCGTCCTCTGCCTGCTGATTTACGGCCTTGCTACGCGAATGGATACGCGGGAAAAAGACCCGCCGCTGAAACAGTTTTCTCCCATTGGCGAAGGGTATAGTGCGATGTTTCCTGGCGTACCGCAAGAACAAACGCCAGGCAGCGATTCAGTCTTTAATAAAAGACACGCCTATTATCTGGTTGCGGGCAAGATTTACTATGGTGTAGCGTCGATACACTGGTACAAAGCACCGAGCAATATGCAAGTGGCCCTGGACCAGATACAAGAAGATATTGCACGTACCGAAGACTTGCAAATCCTTGAGCAATCACCGCTATACCTTGACAATTACCCTGGCCGCAGCCTGCGTGTAGAAAGCAAGGAACTGGCTGGACGTATCGATTATTATGTCGCAGGAAAAACCGTGTACATAGTCCAGGGCTTAGGCCCCAGGACAGAAAAAGATGGGCGCAAGATCAAGGAATTTTTGGAATCTTTCCATATAAAATAAGGCCATGCTTACTCTAAGCTAGAGTAAAAATATAGCGCAGGAAAGAGTATGGCAGGTGCGGCATCTGTTACAACACGATCGCTGAAAAAACCAGAGAATAAATATGACATTTGACCCCAACAGCAGGAACCCGTCTGCCTCTCCGTTCCCAGAGATCAATCTCGATCCAGGCGCATTGAGTCTGGAAGACTGGGATAAACCTGCAGCGAAAAAACCTGAACCAGTTGCGCGGATACCTGTGCCACCCTCACCCGCCGCCACTACCGCCACCACCGGCCCGAGTGAGCTGACCGGGCATGATATTTCCCGTCTCAACCCGAAAGAATTCCGCAATGCCAATCTGGGCCTGGAAATATATGCCCCGGGTAGCTGGAAAGAAGTTAAAAACAGCCGCTCTTTACATTTGCTGGACTCCATTACCGGTACCAAACTGGAAGCGAATGGCCTGGCGCGTGCCGATACTCCCATAGAAAAATGGGTGGGCATGCGCCTGCATATCGTCGACAAGGAAATGCCATACATGAAGCAGGTAGCCAAACCCAGCATCATCAAGGGTGAGAACTGGAGCAATCGCATCCAGGGCATAGTGGCTGAATACAAAGGCATGCAAACCGGCGATGAAGAAGAAAGCCATATGCTGATTTGCTGCATGCGCACTGACGACATGCTGGTCTCCATCGCCATCACGGCCAAGGCTTCTGTATTTGCCGCCAACCGTGCTGTGTATAACTGGATTTTTAGCCGTACTGATCTTGGCATGGCCATGGCCACCGTGTCTGGCTCTGCGAGCAGCGCAAATAGCAGCAGCGGCTCGGGCAAACGCACCGCGTCTGGTAGTAATAGTGGTAGTAGCAGTGGTAGCAGTGGTGGCCGCAGTTCAGCAACAAGCAGCGTGCAGTTTGCGCATAATGACAGCAATGGTGGTGATTATTATGTAGGCCGTCTCGCCATAGGCCAGCGCCTGCTAATCCTCGCCATCCTGTTGAATATTGGACTGACTGCCTGGGTCAAGAGTGTGGACTATGGCAGCCGCGCGCAATTGCTGCTGGCTTGTGCTGGCCTGTTGATGATCGTGCTCATGAGCGTGGTTGGCTTCTTTCGCCTTGCTGGTGGTTTTGGCTGGTCGGGTGGCAGGACCGTACTAATGCTGCTCTTGTCTTGTATCCCATTATTGGGTCTGATCATGATGGTGATCTACAACATCAAGGCCACAGCCCGCATCAAGGACGAAGGTTATACAGTCGGCCTGCTGGGTGCAAAAGATGCCATTCCTGACGATAACCATGACCTGCGCAATATCATCCTGATCAGCCTGGTACTTACCGCATGCCTGTATGCCGTCTCCGGTAAATTTATCAAGGCGCCCAAAGAAGACCCGATTGCAGAATTTTCACCGCCCGATCATCGCTACAGCATCAGCATGCCAGGCACACCGACAGAACAAAAGCTCCCGAAGGAACCCGGCGTTTTCAATAATCATACGTATACGCTGCGTGCAGGCAAGATGCAGTATGCCATTACGTCTTTCGATCTCGAAGCACGGCCTGCAGATACCACCTTCTTCCTTGACGCACTCAAGGAAGGCGTAGTCAGCCAGGGCAAAGGCAGGATCAATGTCACGGATGAAAAAACCATCAGGATAGAAGGCAATACTGGCCGCAGCCTGATGATGACTGACTATAAATCGGTCAAGCAAGTGAATTTTTTCCTGGCCGGAAAAACCGTCTACATCATCGAAGCCGACGCCCCGATGAATGAGAAAAATTCACCCAAAATACAGGCGTTTTTTGATTCTTTTCATTTGAATTGACGTTCTGCAAAGCTGAGTCAGTTACTTAATTCACAGCGATTGCCGGTTGCCGTGTCATGCACGCGCAAACCGGCAATATATCCATGGAACTGGGCACATGGTATGCAATGTCTGGTGCCTGGTATCCCCCTGCTTTCCAGCATCACCATCCTTGCCTGGCTACACCCGTTTCCAGCATCCCGTCAGGATGACGTAGCGGCTTAAAAATCCCGCGCCACCACCACACCCTGGTAAGTGCTGATATACAAGGCCCCGCGGCTGAAGACAACAGCCCTGGGTTTGGACAGCGAACCTGGCAAAGGCCCGGCAACAAAGCCTTCACGGTCAGCAGCGCCTATCAATGTAGTGACCTGGCCCTCTGATGTAATTTTGCGGATTGCATTATTGTCTGTATCAGCGACATACAAATTGCCTTTGGCATCTACCGTGAGGCCCTGCGGGCGATTGAAACGTGCCGCCATGCCACTGCCATCGGCACTCCCTTTTTGCCCCGTTGCACCTGCAAAAACGCTGCTGACACCTGCTGGTGAAATTTTAAATATCACGTGATGAATACCATCAGCCACATAGACACTACCGCCGCCATCAATCGCGATACCGTTGACTACCCAGGTCGGGTAAGCAGTTTTGTCAATGCGATTTTCCTGCGGACCTAGTCCCAGCGGGACCCTGGCAAAGGTGCTGGTACGCCCTTGGGCAGGCACCTTGCGCACAAGCTGGTTGGCCATATCGACGACCAGGACATCACCACTGCTGGTGAGGGCAATGCCATTCGGCACTTTGAATCTGGCGTCGCTGCCTGTGCCATCGGTCAAACCAAATTGCTTATGCATGCCCGCCAGCGGCGTGGTGACACCAGCAGAACTGACTTTACGCACAGTTCCTATGGAATCGGCGACATAGAGATTGCCACCGGCATCCACCGTCAAACCTGATATGTTCGCAAACTCTGCCTTCATGTCGACAAAGCTGCTGAATACACCCGTCGGGCTGATCTTATGTATGAGAGTAAAACGAGAATGCGATTCGGTGATATACAGGTAGCCCTGGGCATCTGCTGCCAGATTGGCTGACGTATCCCTGATGAAAGTTGGGCCCCAGCTTACGTCCCCGTAGATCACCTTGCTGGAACCCGCCAGTGTCGTGACCACACCGTCAGCATTGATTTTATGCACACTGCTGGCATCAGTGACATACAAATTATCATTACCGTCACTGACAATATCCCTGGGCCACTCAAAAAACGCCGTTCTCGTCACACCTTGTGGATTGTCGCGGCTGTCTTTACTGACGAAGGTAGTGACCACGCCGCGAGGTGTGATTTTACGTATTTTCGAGTTCATCGTATCAGCAACATAGATATTGCCTGCGGCATCGAGGGCCATTGCGGATGGCAAATCGAAACGGGCTGCTCTGCCTTTGCCGTTGTCGTCACCGTTTTTCCCTGCGAGACCGGCAATGGTAGTCACCACACCTGCAGGTGTCAGCTTGCGTATCGTGCCATTGTATTGGTCAGCGACATAGATATTGCCAGCAGGGTCTGCCACCAAACCCGCAGGCCCTGAAAAGCGGGCACTGCCGCCCTTGCCATCACGCGCGCCGTCCACTTTGGCCTGGCCCGCAATGGTCTCGACCATGCCCTCCGCAGTAATCTTTCTTATGGCATTCCTGTCGCTGACAAACAGATTGCCCTCACGATCAAGTGCTATACCCTTGAGCGACATGAATCTGGCTACATCAACAGGGCCATCAATTGCAGCATTTGTGCATGAACCGCCAGCAATGATCGAGGCTGCACCAGCCGGCGTCAGTTTGCGTATGCTGCAGTTGAGCTGATCAAGTACAAAAATATTGCCCCTGGCGTCCCCCACCATCTTGCCTGGCGAATTAATTTTTTTCAGGTCTGCCTCATCCATCGTAACCATCGCATCAGAATTGCCCGTTTCACTGCTGGCAAAGCTGGACACGACGCCTTCCTGAGAGATTTTGCGCAGACGATGGTAATCGCTGACAAACAGATTGCCACTGGGGTCAATGGCAATGCCCCACAGGGATCGAAACCGGGCATTAGTACCGGTGCCATTGATATTGCCAGGACCACCCATGTCGCCAGCAAACAAGGCAATGCTACCTGTGCTCTTCAAGCTTGTGGCACTGACAGACGCAGCTTTGCTGGCACTGTCGTCTGCACGATTGCAGGCAGCAGACATGGCCATCGCCAGCAGGCAAAGCAAGGGAGTGAACAAGCGTTCAAATTTCATCGTGGACTGCTCAGGTGAATTTGCATGGATACAAGTTGATCGCGGTGAAAAGCGACGCATCGTTCAGACGATTTCACCCCGAAATAAATTGCCAATATGTTATCACGACTCAATTGCGCTAACTGTACTGGCCAGTTGCGATGGCAGCCCGCATGCGGTAATTACAATCTACCATCGCCGCGGCAAGTGGGCATACTCGAGGTTTCTGTATGCGGTCTGGTAAATTGCCAGCTTGCGTGGTCGAGACGTGCCTCACTGAACCTATCTGCAATCAGCAGGCTCTAGACGAACTTTCCATGTCTCCGTCGACAAGTCATTCAAGGAACGAGCTTGTGTGGTAAAAACATACTCAAGCCTCATCTTGTCTTGTGACAGTGCTTTCATCTTCCCCGTGCAATAGGCCTGGACCATGGATTTTTTGTATTCTTCGCGACGTTCTTCAGAAATTTCTTTCTTCCATCCCTCTTTTGCATACATGCTCACTATGTGATCAATGTATTCAATTCTTTCAAAACGCAATCCATTTTCAAAAGTGATGGGCAATTTTTCCTGTAGTCGCGCGACCACTGCCTTTGTTGTCGCTTCGGATTCTATCGAGTTATAAGCGCGCCCACCCATACTGAACAAGACTTTGCCTATGACGCCAAGAAGAATGAGGATGATAATAAAACGCATCAGTATGAACTTTCAAAGTAAGGAGGAAGGTGGTGGAAGAAAATCCAGCAACAATGAGCTGCCCCTGAGACAGGACAGGGCCGCATTTTATCAATGATAGGCGCGCAAGAAGATGAAATATTTCTGTCACAGGAAAATAGCACGAACCAGCACGGATAAAATTTCCGGTGTAGCAATTATTTAAACTGAAAACGGTGAGATTCGAACTCACGGCCCCCGACAGCGATGCTGTATGTAGACAGGTGCATTGATCCACTCTGCCACGCTTTCAAATTTTCTTGCTTGCGGAACCCAGCTTGGATCTGGATTATTACCCCTTGCCGAGCAAACCCATGCTTTGCATGGAACAACCCTGGATGCCAGATCAAGTCTGGCATGACACATATTGGTGCACGTGGAGGGACTCGAACCCTCATGCCTTGAGGCGCTGGTGTTTAAGACCCGCGTGTATGCCAATTCCACCACACGTGCTGACAATATCGATGCTTGCATTCATGCGAACAAGCATGCGAGCAAACATGCGTATTGGCGGAAACGGTGAGACTCGAACTCACGGGACCTTTCAGCCCTGCTGTCTTCCAGACAGCTGCAATAGCCGCTCTGCCACGTTTCCAAATACTGGTGCGCATGGAGGGACTCGAACCCTCATATCTGACGAAACTGGTTTTTGAAACCAGCGTGTATACCATTCCACCACACGCGCATTAATTTATTCTTCAACCTGCTTTGGGGTGACCACCCGGAATCGAACCGGGATAAGCGGAATCACAATCCGCGACTTTCACCGTTAAGCTATGGCCACCCCAAAGCAGGCTGTTACGTCTTCTATTATTTGCAGAACTCAGTGCAGCCTGCAAAATCATGCAATACTCAAACTGGTCGGAGTGCGAGGATTCGAACCCCGGACCTTCTGCTCCCAAAGCAGCTGCGCTACCAGACTGCGCTACACTCCGAAAAAAATTTCACTACTCAATACTGGAAGGGGATCAAGGATTCGAACCTTGGTATGCCGGAGTCAAATTCCGGTGCCTGGCCTCTTGGCTAATCCTCTATATAACTGGTGCGCATGGAGGGACTTGAACCCTCAATCCTTTCGGCACTGGTTGGGAACTCATTTCACCAATATAAACGAGTGCGAACAAGGCGATTTGGGATGCAGTGCAAGGCGTGACGCGCAGCTAAGGCGTCCGCCTTTGCAAGCGGCACAACGCTGCAATGCGCCCAAATCGTCAGTTCCCGAAGGGTTTGTCTCATAACGCGCACTGGACTGCGTTGGACTCGTTATCAATAGCACCGCTATTGACTGCCTCGCCCGCCTTGCCAGCGCACGTTATGAGACAAACGCATCTCGCTTATATTGGTGAAATGAGTTCCATGACCAGCATGTATCCCAATTCCACCACATGCGCATTTATTCACTCACATCAACCTGCTTTGGGGTGACCACCCGGAATCGAACCGGGATAAGCGGAATCACAATCCGCGACTTTCACCGTTAAGCTATGGCCACCCCAAAGCAGGCTGAT
>Ga0207952_1000356_pt1 | contig 41351 bp, 45 predicted proteins | sample SubbioR12Aug_8Ca_FD_184831 | JGI IMG/M metagenome (GOLD analysis project Ga0207952, IMG submission 184831) | Serpentinite rock and fluid subsurface biosphere microbial communities from McLaughlin Reserve, California, USA - CR12Aug_8Ca (SPAdes) | ecosystem: Environmental > Terrestrial > Deep... | reverse complement strand
ACTCTACTTCGTACAAGTGAACTTTTGAGCATTCACACATTATGTAATTTCTTGATTTTTCCTCTATATTTGCTTATTTGAATAACGTTTAACTATCCGTAACGCTCATTTTTTTGTGAAATGAAGGCATCGTTTTTAGTTTTAGTTATTTCTTCAATCATAATTTTAGGTTCATATTCAATTCCATCTGCAATGGCTCAAGTTCAAGCAGGTGGTGTTGAACTTCCAGGTGATCCGACATGGTTTGCAGGAGAGGGTCTAAAAAAAGGGGATTTCTTTTCGTATTCTTTATGTCATGTAAATTATCGTGAATGCGTTCCTTTTGAAATGGATTTGTGGGTTAAAGGTGATACAAAAACTGGAAGTGAAGACAAGTGGCTTGTAGATGTTGTAGTTTATGATGGAAATAAAATAATTAAAGGAAATATGGAAATTGGAAAACTAGCTCCTGAACCATCAGGAGGCACTGATAATCTTTTGGTGTATAGAAGTGCATTTAAGTCATCTATTGTGTGGTTGTCTGCTTTTGCAAATGGATATGATGTTGGTGGTGATAAAGGACCGAAAAAGTTCTCTGCTAAATCTTGGGGAAAAATTGGAAACATTGGTGGTGAACAAATAATCCCACTTGCAATCGAAAAAGTAACTGTTAGAGCTGGAACATTTGAAACTGTTGATATCTCTTGGAAGACTGGTGGTGTTAGAAGCCATGTTTGGGTAGTTGATAATTTCCCCTTCCCAGTAAAGGCTCACACATATACTCATGTTTCCTCTGGAATCCCACCAACCGAATATGATTTTGAATTATTAGAGTACAAGCAAAATGTTGTTAATGATCCATTTGCAAAAATCATTTCTACTGATAATACTTCTGATTCTAAAGGATGTCCAAGTACTGACGCTCTAAATAAATCCGTAAAGAAACCAACCAAAAATTTTGAATATCAAATTCATGCTTACTATAGTCCAGATTTCCCAGTTGAAGGATGTCCGATGAAATGGCAATTGAATTTCCTTAGTAAATTTCACGACACTGAATTTTTGAATCAGGTCCAGTTTGATCTTATGGTTGTAGATGACAAATTTACCCTACCTCCATTACGTTCTGTTGCTCAAGATCAGGGATATGATTATTTGTATTCACCATCTGGTCAAGCCACTATTGACATGACTGTTAACCATAAACCGGGTATTGCTCATTTTGTTGTTTATGTATATGGATTATCTCCACAGGGAATAGTTCCATCCAACCCTATTGATTATCTTGTAATTGATATTCCAATATCTGCAAAGACCGGTAGTTCTACTTCAAACATTCCATCTTGGATTAAAAATAACGCAGGATGGTGGGCTGATGGCTCAATTGACGATAACTCATTTGTTCAAGGAATTCAGTTTTTGATCAAAGAGAACATCATTAAAATTCCACCAACATCACAGGGCACCAGTTCTACTGCTAAGCAAATTCCATCTTGGATTAAAAATAACGCAGGATGGTGGGCTGATGGCTCAATTGATGATAAATCCTTTATCGAAGGACTCCAGTTTTTGATCAAAGAAGGAATAATGAAAGTTCCTCGGGCAGCTTCAACCTCTAGTTCAAGTAGCTCTGGCCCTGCATCATGGCTTGATTAAAAATACTTTTTTCATGTACATTCAAATTGTTTGATTTTAAAGTTGATTAAATGACTGGTTTGTTTAGCTATCCAAAACGACGTCTCAAAAAACTAGTTAAAGATGGAGATTATTCAGAGGCACTTGAATTTGGAAAGAGCTTGGAGGAAAAATTTTCAAATGATTCTGATTATATGTTTATGATGGGAAGCATCTATTTTATTTTAGAGGACGCAAAAAGAGCAATCCCATATTTTGAGAAAGCAGATCAGATTGCACCAGACGATGTTGAGACTTTGACTCTAAAAACAAATGTTCATCTTGCATTAGAGCAAAAAAATGAAGCAATTGACTGTTGCAAAAAAATCATAAAATTAGAACCAGACAACTATGAAGCACATGGTCTGCTTGAAAAATTAGAATCTCTATAAATTATTTCATTTACTTTTCATCTCATATGCATTTTCTAATAACCAATCACAAAACTTTGTAACATTTTCATCAAATTCAGTCCAGATGTGAACTGAATGAGGCAGAATGTCAATCTTCCAGTTATCTGTAAACACTCTGACTCCCTCTTTGTTATCATACATGTAAGCGTCTTCCACTTTAATATCTCCTAAAACTTCCTTTGCCTTTTCTTTTATCAATTCTCGATTAATCGGAAATCTCTTTTTATCATAATCCACAATCAAGCTAAGATCTCTTTTACCATACATCTCAAACTCTTCTATTCTTCCTTCTTTTGGAAAATTAACAACTAGCTTGATCTTGTATTTTTTGCCAACTTCCTTGCCAATCTCTACTATTCTTGCATATGCCATGCCTGGATTTTTCTTTAACATGAAGCGGATTTGTGGTAGATTGGATTTTAGCTGTTGTTGAAGATCTGTTACTATCTCTGTAAATAACATGATATTATTAATTTGAAACTGGTTATATTCATTAATCTTGTGACCTGATTAGTTTTTTTAGATGTAAAAATAATCTTCATTATGGCAATGCCGATGGATTACAACGGTGTACGAATTGATGATGGTTCAGAAAGAACAGACAATGTTAACGACTACAAAATTACATGTATGGATTTTATAAAAGAAATATCTCATGATTATGAAGCATGGGTTGATTATTACAAACTTCCAGAAGATGAAGACAAAATTAGACGAAATGGAATTCGCTCAACCATCGAAAGAACCAATGATTGGATTGCTAAAGTTGCACAAACAATCAAAGCAGTAGATGTTGTCATGAATGATGGAATTCAAAAGATGGCAGAATCCACAGCAGGAAAACCACTTGAATTTGGTGTATTTGTAAATGGTAAATCAAGCTATACTATGGCAAAACCTGGAATTATAGATGTAAATGTAAAATCAAGTGGCAGACAGGGAAGAAAAACAAAATTAGGATTTCATTTCAAAGATGATAGATTTAGAATTGAATCTACATGCGGTGCTTTTCTCGATGAAACTGGTTTGCCTACAAAAGAATTTGATTTAATGGATATTCATCTCAAACTACATGCAGAAAACGCAAAGCAACGTGATGTCATATCTTTTACTGTTACTGTCAGCGAAATGGAAAATGATGTAGAGTTTGAGCGAAGGGGATTAACCACTATTGTTCATATAGTATAATTGATTCCTAGAATACGTTACATAGCATAATCTTTCTATGATTATTCGTAGTATACTTTATGAAGTTCTTACGAGTTAGTAAATTATGAGGCTGGTTTGGCTTGTAATTCCATTGATTCTGGTTGGAGTATTTGGAGTGCAAGAATCATTTGCAGAAAATATTTTCTGTAAGTATGCCAGCGTTCCATTCAATTCAGAATATGAAATAGTTAATGGTCAAGTAAATGCGTTGTGTCTAGATAAAAACGCATTAGCAATTGAAATTTTTATCATTCCTGACGGTGAAGGAATATTGACCCTTACAATTCCTAGAAATTCTATTGATATTAGAAATCAAGATTGTACTGATAAAGAATTCATCATTACGGGTGATAAACAAAATTTAAAATTCAATGAATTGAATGCAACACATGATTTACGTAAACTTGAAATTTTTTTTAGTGAACAAGAACTCAATGAATATTTTGTGATCACAACTGATGTTATGACTGGAAAACCCTATAAATTAGGATATGATTGTTTGGAAAAATCAGAAGAACAATCTCTAAAAAAACAAATTATTAATGGAATTTCTTCTAATGATGTAATCTGTAGAGATGGTTTAGAATTAATCTTCAAATCTTCTAATGGTTCCCCTGCTTGTGTGAAACCTAACTCCAAAATCAAATTGATTGAATACGGATGGACAAAATCTCCTTAATTTTGCGTTTATGTGGAAGAAAAAGTCAGTATAGTGTAATTGCTTATTTTTAAAAATCTAAAAATAATTCACTCCATTATTTTTATTATACAGTTAGTGTTTTTCTTGATATAATCAATGCCTGTTTCTGTAAGATTAAACAATTTGCCTTGTTCTCCTATTATGATAAAATCTACATTATTTTGATCAACAAAATCTATGATTGCTTGTTCCAAGTTGAAAAATGAGCGCATCTCGATAAAGAATTTTACCTTTGAATCATCAGCTTGTTTTTTTAGGCTTTCAAGTTCTGGACGTAGTCCTCCAATAAAACTACCTGCTGTATTTCCTGAAAGCAGAAAAAACCCTTGATTTAGAAATGATATCGGCATAAATGCCATTACAGTGATGACACAATCATGTTCCTTTGCTAGTTCAATTCCATGCCGTGCTGCCCTCCAAGATGAATCCGAAGTAAAATATGGTATCAAAATATGGTTGAGTGCCACATTTCTTATCTCTTGTAGAAATATCTATTCTTATTGGATTTTACACCATACTTAATTTTACGCATAAAATCCAAACAGTAATTCCAAATGACATACAGACAGTAATGTATGAAAAAAATACTGTCATCTTATGAGTACATTTACCGATAATCAACCTATCGTTTCTCGAAGTGCAAAAATTCTCTTCATTGGACTTATTCAATATTTTGTAGTAGGATTGTTATTTGTCACTTTTATCGATTTATTTTTAGATTACATGAATAACACTGAATCTATTAACATCGATACAAATGCTTTTTTTTCTTCTATTGACATGTTTGTTTATGCTCATGTTATTGGCACTCTTCTTTTTACTGGAACGATAACACTTATTGTGAGCGGATTTGTATATTTAATTGATAAAAAAAGAAATATCAAATTTATTGCTCCAAAAAACGAACCTGTAAGTATCACGCGACAAACAATCTACTCATTAATTCCAATACTTGACATGTATGCCGTAATTAAAGTCAAAAAATTTTGGATTTATGTTTTGATTATGATAGGAGTTGGCTTAGCTATTCTTCCACTTGATGAGTTTGGGGTTTTCCCACAAACATTTCCTGAAAATATGTTAATTCAAGAAGCAATTACCATTCCAATATCCGTTGTAGTTATTAGAATATTTTCAAAAAAATGGAACAAACAATTTACAGAGAATTCTGTTAATGAGGAAACAAAATGAGGATACTCTGGATATTCATTCCGCTAATTTCTATTGGAATATTTGGAATGTCTGAATCTTTTGCTGAATTAGAGGCTACAAATCAAACCACTGAAGAAATAATTGATGATATTCAAGACACAATAAATGAAATTAAAGTTCTTGATGATTTGTTGGATGAAGCCGTCAAAGTGGACATTTCTGTTTCACAGATACTTGAATTAAAAAAACAGGTAGACCTTCTTGTTGAAGATGAACCTTTGAGAGACAATCTTATCGATATATTGGATCTTGCCTTACTGCATTTGGAAAAAACTGGAGATTTTATTATTAAAGGAGACAAGGAACAAACGGACAATTCCATTAGTACCGCGCAAAATTACCTTGCCGAATTCATATATGCTGGGGAAAATGCTCAACCAAAATCATTCACATTAGAAGAAGCACTTGAAATTCAAGCAAAACGGAATAACATTACAAACGACACACGATCTTACTTAAAAAATACAGAATTTACTGGAGAGTTAACTGCTGATGATGTCCATTGTATGAACAAAATTTATGATGAAATACTTACACAAAAAGTAAGATCTCCAAAATTACAAGTATTTTGCGGAACACCTATTGAGAAAATAACATGCAACGAAGGATTGGAACTAATTTTCAAATCAAAAGATAATTCTCCTGCATGTGTTAGCCCAAAGACAGCTGAAAAATTAGTCGAACGTGGTTGGACTTAGGGTAAATGTTCATGAAAATTAGGTATAAAGTTGGAATCATCATTGCGCTAAGTATTATTCCTGCAGTATTTCTTTTTTGGATTTTTATTGGCATTCATATTTTTTCAGAATGCTCTACTACAATCAAGATTGTGTATTCTGATTCTAAATCATTTGACGAATCTCTGATTCTAGATACATTGATGAGTATGTCTGATTTTGAAAATATGTCTGAATGGTTCTGGTATGGCATTCGCATTGAACCTCCACACAATGGAGTTGGAACCATTACATTCCCAACTAGTACTTTGCCTGATTCTGTTATTGAGAAACTAGAATCAATTGATATGATATCTGATGCTAAGATTGTCAAAGTGATATGTACCTAAATTTGAGAATAAACAAGATTGAAGTTCATTCTTGCGTTTATGTGGAAGAAAAAGTCAGTAAAGTGTAATTGATTCCTAAACTATGTTGATTAGATTGTTTAATCTCTAGAATTACAGTGTTTTTTTCATTTATTATAAAATTGAATGCTTATGAAGTTCATGTGAATAATAAAGATATGCAACCAATTTGGGAAAGTGATAACTATTGAAAATTATAGTAGGATTGTTGGCACTATTGTCATTCATGTTAATCTCAGGTATGACTTCTATCAGTTATGGACAAATTGACAATTTTTGTTACCCCATTCCATTTCAAAAAGAAATTAAACTTTCTAAGGCTGTTTTTGTGGGTTATCAAATTTCTTCTGCTAATTTTGACTTGTTTAATCGTACTGTGATTTTTGATATTACTCAAACAATAAAGGGGGATGTTCCAGATTCATTAAAAATTAATCTACAATCTCGAAAAATTATTGATTCTAATGAAGAACAAATTCCAATAATCGATTTTTTTAAATCCTATGATTTACCTTATGTTCAAAACAGGTTTCTAATTTTCATAGATTCTGATGAATTTAGAATTGGTTGCAATACCAATAGTGGAGAACTAGATTTTGATTCTTATTCAAGTAATCAAGGATGGTTCCTAACTCCGAATGGAATTCATAGAGCAAATATGTTTGATTATTATTTTTCAGAAAAACTCCCTTCTCCTCTAAAACAAATCAATGAATCTTGGAATAGATATGGGGATTACATCTGTGTAGATGAAATGGTACATGTTCGAAGTTTCAGCTATACCATGGCATGTGTTACTATACCAACTGCAGAAAAGTTAGTAGAACGCGGTGGATGGATTGATATGGGTTACTAGTTATATGATTCAAATTATTGATAATTAATTCATTTAATCTCATCTAAGTTAGATTAGTTCAACTTTTAGAATGTATACATCATAATTACATCTAAGACCGATTTTTAACATCACTTCCAGTTTTACCACATATTTATTTATAAAAAATGAATAATGAAATCTATTGAAAGTTAGGGCAAGTATTTTGTTAATTGTAGGAATAATAATGATAGCAATTGGCATAAATGGGTCATATGTATTGGTAACTGATCCATTTTTCTCATCTTGTTTTTTAGCATGGGGGCAAATTGATGATTATGGTGATCCTTGTGCAGATGATTGGATTCACGTCACCATGTTGATATTATTTTTTATATTTGGTATCTTCCTAATAATAAAATCAAGAATGATGATAAAAGTATAATTTAGTCGATTTTTCTAAAATTTGCACAGAATATTTACATAAACTGTCTTAACCATTCTATCTATACTTGATTGTATCTAGTTCAGCTAAGTTAGATTAGCTAAACTCTAGAATTAAAGAAAGTAAAACAAAATCTCATCAATTTCTGTTTATACGGCAAATAAAGTCAGTAAAGTGTAATCTCTATTGCAACTCTTTTTTCTTCTGCTCTTTTTTCACCTGGATATTTTAACTGAGAAATCTTTTGCTCTAGTTTTTCATCATCAACTACTTTTGCCTTTCCAGTAAATCTTGAATTATCATATTCTATGATTACATCTGGGTTTACCACGGCGTTTTTGAACCAGTCCCCATCTGGTCTATGTCTTGAAAAATAGATTTTTTCATTATACTTTACAGCACGAAGCATTACTGAATGTATTCTGCCTGTCTTTCTGCCTTTTGTGCTTAATACTGCACGAAATACCTGACTCATTTCCATTAGGCAATACTTCTGTCAAGTAATTTAACCTCATTGCTAGAAAATTATGATATTTGGTATGATAAGCAAATCTGAATACAGTAACTCATGTCAGTTAAACTCGAAGATATGCCTGAAAATACAGCCACAGCAGATGACTTTGTCGGAAAAAAAGTCATAGACAGAGAAGGAATCTCTTACGGCAAAGTAAAACATATTCACATTAATCAAAAAACCCTAATCGTTTCAGGAGTTACCATTCATCAGGGATTTAACAAAGACTATTTTCTTGGCGCTGATTACATTGACAAATTCACAGAGGAAACTTTGCTGCTTGGCAGACCTCCAATAAGAACTGGAATCCCTGTAGTTGACATTGACGGTCATAAAATAGGCAAAGTAAAACGATTACACAAAAACCCTGATACTCATGAACTAGAGTCTATTGAAATTGGAGATGGCATATTACATTCAAAAATAATCTCTAAATCTGAAATTTGGGGAATTGGCGAAAAACTTATTCTTAAAGTAACAAAAGAAGGATACAAAAAATTAGAATAATTTATTTTAAGAATTCTTAGTTTATGGTTTTTTATTGCAATTAAGACAAATAGGAATTCCTTTATCTAATGTAATCTCAACATTTGATGTGTGACACTTTTGACAGAGCCCTTTCATGTTGTGACTGACTAAAATGACCTTTAAATTTTTTGTGAGATTATTAACGCTTAACAATTTATAATTGACATAACCGATCAAAGTATGTACTCAGTAGAAACTAGATCTCTTTCAAAAACTTTTGGTGCTGTAAAAGCTGTAAATGATATCTCTTTTGCAGTTGAATCAGGTGAGATATTTGGATTTCTTGGTCCTAATGGTGCAGGTAAAAGTACAACAATTATGATACTTACCACATTACTCAAACCAACATCTGGACAAGCTCTTGTTTCTGGGTTTGATGTGGTGACACATGCAAAACAAGTTCGTCAAAGTATAGGGTATGTACAACAAGAATCTACTGTTGATGAATATCTGTCAGGAAGAGAAAATCTGTTATTGCAAGCCAGACTCAATCACATCCCAAAAGATCAGATCAATAAAAGAATCGATGAAATTTTGGAATTAATTGAATTAACTGATAAACAAAATGATTCTGTAGTTACTTATTCTGGTGGTATGAGAAAGAGATTGGATATTGCAGGTGGATTACTACATCATCCCAAAGTGTTATTTTTAGACGAGCCAACGGTGGGCTTGGATATTCAAACACGTAGAAAAATTTGGGAATACATAAAAAAAATACACAAAGAATTTGAGATGACTATTTTTCTTACAACCCATTACATGGAAGAAGCCGATCAGCTATGTGATAGAATTGGAATTATTGATCACGGGCAGATTCAAATCATTGACACTCCAGAAAATATGAAAAATGCAATGGGCAATGAAGTAATATCTTTAAAATTTGAAAGTAAAAATCCTGATGATTTTTTAACACACCTGCATAAAATTGAATATATCAAAAAGATAAACAAAGACAATGACAAGTTAACAATTTTTACATCAAATGGAACACAAGTAATTCCAGAAATTTTTAAAATCTCTTCTTTACTTGAAATTAAAATTATTTCAATCTCTTTGACTCAGCCAACTTTGGATGATGTCTTTATCTCTTACACCGGTCGGGAAATGAGAGATGATGATGTAGGATTTAATCGAAAACGAGAACATGCAAAGATGAAGAGGTTACGTGCATGAATTCTTTGATGTATGATACCTATACTGTATTTTGGAGAGAGCTCAAAAGATACAAAAAATCTCGCAGCGGAGTTTTGATTCGATTAATTCAACCCGCAATATGGATAATTGTTATTGGAAATACGTTCTCTGGAACTCAGCCATTGATCCAATCTGTAGGATTTGATGGAGAATACATTGAATTTATGGCACCAGGTGTAATTGTGCTGACTGCAATTTTTACTAGTATTTTTGGTGGAGTCAATACTTTGTGGGATAGGCGATATGGGTTTATGAACAAGGCATTGACATCTCCCATCTCACGCTCCTCAATTGCTTTGGGAAAAATGTCTGCCATCTCTTTAATTTCTGCAATGCAATCTAGTCTGATTATTGGAATAGCTTTGGCAATCGGCGTAAATTTTCCAAATCTGTTAATGATTGCACCAATTATGGCAATTGTAATATTATTTTCTCTAGGCTTTTCTGGAATTTCTGTAATAGTTGCTGCAACTGCAAAGTCTCAGGAGACTTTTTGGGGGGTGATTAACTTTCTTGGAATGCCTCTATTCATGTTGAGTCCAGCCCTTTTTCCACTAGAGTTACTCCCTGATTGGTTGGCAACTATAGCAAAATTCAATCCTGTAACGTATACTGTTTTGCTTGTTAGAGAGATGATGACTGGTGTTTCTGAAGGAGGAATTTCTGCATTCTTGAGTATAGGAGTGATTGCGGTGTTTGTTTTAGTGATGATTGGTTTGGCAAGCTATGTCTTTACAAGAGAAGTCAACAAACCATTTTAACCAAATTTTATTTAAATTTTTGAGAACGATTACTTTTCTATATAGTAATATGATAACTATCTAACACTATGTTCTATCTTTAGAAAATGGTGGCATATCTTATAATATCAAAATTCTTGATAACATTAATGAATTTCAAAAACGCAATAACTATGACGACACTAAGTATGATTGCTGTATTTGCAATTATGTCAATAACTGTTTCAGCAGATGAAGTACTTGCCGTATCGCCAACCGATTACAAAATGGTCGAAGATACATACGCAAAAGTAACATTTACGTTTAGAGATGGAGTTGAAGAGACTTATTTTCCTGTCTTTAAAATGACATCTTCTTATGTTGGAAATGCTGCTTCAGAATTCCAATTACAAGGTATTGTAGAAGATTATCCACTTCTTAATGAAGCCATGGATCAAGAATATGATTTTAGACTAGCTCCCGATGAAACACAATATAATTACAAACAATTTGTAGTTGATGTTGATTTGATAGCCGGTGGAGTAATTCAAAAAAATATTCACTATACTGATTGTAAAGTAAATAATTCTTATACTGATACAGTGTTAGATAATGCCGAAGGTTACACAACAACAAAAACAGGATTTGCAATAATTAATGTGATTGACTTTAAATGTTTAGGAGTATCCCAAAAAACAATTGAAAACAAAATTACTCCAAAAACATATTCACAAAGTCAGATTCGTGACTATGGCAAAAACTCTCAAAAACTAGCTGAAGATGTTCACTCGTATGCAACATTTTATTTTAATGATGGTGCTGAAAAAATAGATTTTCCAGTTTTTAAATTAAATACTGGATTTGACGAAAAATCAAAAGAACGTCCAAGCTTTACTGTTCAAGGAATTGTAAAACCCCATACACTGCTAGATGATGCTATCTCTAAAGCAAAAAAAATTGGAGGTACATCTTCATTATACAATGATGATTTTCAAGTAAATGTAGATTTTGCAAATGATTCTAAGACATTTAGAACTCTGAAATTTTCTGACTGTCGTATTGAAGAATACAAAGTAGATACATTATTTGACAAAGAAGAGGGGTATACTGGAAAAAGTGGATTTGCCCTTGTTGAAGAGATTACTGTAACATGTGCAGGATTAACTACAAAAAATTATTCTAGTGAAAAAACTGAACAAGGCATAGTAAATCCAAATCCATACATCATGGGTGGGCTTACTCAGGCATATACTACAATAACTTTGGAAAATGGTCAACAAGAAAAAATCAATTTTCCTGTCTTTAAACAGACATCTTCTACAACTACGAAGATTAATAGAATTGAACGATTGACTCCTTCATTCCAATTACAAGGTATTGTAGCTGATTATCCTGTTTTGCACAAAGTAGTAGATCAAATAAGAACTCGTGGACCTGCAGGAACAGACTTTCAAGGTTTGTTCTCCGTTGTAGTGGATATTGAACACAACAGCAAATTGGTCAAAACTTACAAGTATTCACAATGTCGTGTCACAAGCTATGATGCTGATACTTCCTTTAATGGTGAAGAAGGATACGTTGGTTCAAATGGATTTGCATTAGTTGGTACTTACAACTTTGAATGCACAGGATATTATCCGTCAAATCCTTCTTTTGAAGCAATGAATGTGGCAGAAAAGGCACAGAATCAAAAAACAAGTGATCTAAGAAGCACACATACATGGAGAGCAGGATTCTTCGTACAAAAATAAAATTCATTTTCTTTTTTTCTTTTTTGATCGATATGCCGATCTCTTATTTTTTCTAATTTCTTATATAGTTCAATATACTTAATGGTCAACAGTTTTAATTGCCTATTTTTCTCACGTAATTCATGGGACACATGTTTTCATGGATAAAATCAAATGATAAAGAAATTTTATTGATTCTTGATAATTTAGCTAAAAAAGCAGTTGAAACTGCAGAAGCACTAGTTGTTTTGTTTTCAGATCTTAGTAATGTGGAACAACATGCAAAAATCAAACGACTCGAAAACGAAGCTGATGTTCTTACTCGTGATATTTTTGCTGAATTAAATAAAACATTCATCACTCCTTTAGATCGTGAGGATATGCAAAGAATAGCCTCAAAAATAGATGATGTGATTGATTTTATGGATGGGATTTCTGCAAGAACCAATAGTTACAAAATCACCATTACTCCTCCATTTGCTCTAGAAATGGCAACCCAATTAGTCAACGCAACAAAAGAAGTTCAATATATTGTATCAAAATTAAACAATATTAAAAATGCTCAAGATATGATACTGCATTGCAGAACTACAAGTAAAATTGAGCATACTGTTGATGACTTGTATCGACAATCTATTGAAAAATTATTTGAAAGCGATGACGCAATTCACATAATAAAACTAAAAGATATTTACGAAACAATGGAAACTGCATCTGATAGATGTGTGGATGTTGCAGACGTTATTGAAGATATAGTTCTAAAATACACTTAGTGATGTTATGTATGAATTAGCTATAGGTGCAATAATAGCAGCCTTAATTTTTGATTTTGTAAATGGTTTTAATGACGCTGCTAATTCTGTAGCTACTGTTATTGGTACTAGAGTTTTAAAACCAATACACGCTGTTTTGTTGTCTGCAATAGCAAATTTTGCAGGACCTTTTATTTTTGGAGTTGCAGTTGCTATGACAATATCAAAGGGAATAATCAATCCTGATGATGTTACCATCTACATGATTCTTGGTGGATTATCTGCAGCTATTACTTGGGGTGCTGTCTGTACTCATTTTGGTTTGCCAATTTCAAACAGCCACTCTTTGATTGGAGGATTGATAGGAGCCGGCATTGCTGGAGTGGGAATTGAAAACTTGATTTTAGATGGATTGACTAAAACACTGACTGGAATTATAGTGTCTCCTCTTGGAGGTATGGCAATTGGATTTCTTTTTGCTGGAATAATTATTACAGTGTTTGCATCAAAACCTCCACAAAAAGTAAATTACTCGTTTGGAAAATTACAGCTGATATCGTCTGCATGGTTTGCATTAACTCATGGCGCAAACGATGGGCAGAAGGTAATGGGCATAATCGTTTTAATTTTGTTCTCTGAGGGATTGATAACTGATGTTACAGATGTACCAGTATGGGTAATACTTGCGGCTGCATCTGCCATTGCACTTGGAACGTTCTTTGGTGGCTACAAAGTAATCAAGACGCTAGGCATGAAAATTGCTAGGTTGAGACCTTATCAGGGTTTTGCAGCAGAAACGGGTGGTGGAATTGTGCTGGCAATATTTGCATTCCTTGGAATACCTGCTAGTACAACTCATGCTATTACCGGCTCAATTATGGGTGCAGGTGCAGTTAGGAGAAGACGTGCAGTACGTTGGGGTGTTGGAAAAAGAATTGTATTTGCTTGGTTGATCACTATTCCTGGCGCTGCTGCAATTGCATATGTGGTTACGATGATTATTCAGTATTTTGTGCAGTAATGAAAAAAATTCTTTTTGTATGTGTTGAAAATGCTGGAAGAAGCCAAATGGCAGAAGCATTTTTTAAAAAATTCATGCCAAAAGGATTTGAAGTTATCAGTGCAGGAACAAAACCTAGTGATAAAGTAAACCCGATTGTTTTGCAAGCGATGAATGAAATTGGAATTGATATGAAAAATCAAACTCCGAAAACTATCTCACAACAGATAATATCTGAATCTGAAAAAGCAGTAAACATGGGATGTATAGATCAAGAATCATGTCCTGCATTATTTCTTAAAGACGTTCTTGACTGGCAAATTCCTGATCCCAAAGGAAAACCACTTGAACAAGTTAGAGAAATTCGTGATCAGATTAAATCAAAGGTGATAGATTTGATCAAATCTCTTGAGGAAAAATAAAATGGCTTATTCTAACTTGCAAATTTTCATCGTTGAATTAATTGGAACTTTTATTCTTGTTGTGTTTGCAACTGGCTCCATTGTTTATGATGCACAAACTGGTGGAACGTATGGAATTGCTTTTGCAGCAGTTGCACCATTTATTGCATTAATTATTGGAGTCTATTGTTTTGGCAAGGTGTCATTAGCTCATTTTAATCCGGCAGTAACAATTGGTTATTACATCACAGGACATATCTCTAAAATTCAGATCGCCGTTTATTTTGCAGCTGAGATTATTGGTGCATTACTTGGTTCATTGTTTGTTATGACCTTTATTGGAACAGATGCAAATCTTGGAGCAAATGCTCCAAACCCTGATTTTTCTATACCTCTGATATTTCCAGTTGAGATTTTAGCATCTGCTTTACTTATGGCTGTAATCTTTACTGTAGTTTACACAAAAGGGCTTAGAGGATTTGGTGGAATCGCAATTGGTGGGATTGTTGGATTGGATATCTTTTTTTTGGCTTTTATCTCGGGCGCGTCTATGAATCCTGCAAGAGCATTGGCTCCTGCATTATTTTCTGGAGTGTTTGAAGATTTATGGTTATACTGGACAGCACCGTATGTAGGTACTGTCGTTACTGCATTTTTATTTCGTAACAAATTTCGTAAGCAAAAATAGCCAATATTCATTATTACGAATAATAATGACTAAAAATAGAGTTGATTATTGTCAAAATCTCGAAAATTATTCAATGATGCTAAAAAAGTAATTCCTTCTGGTGTGAACAGCCCTGTTAGATATTTTGAACCATATCCCTTTTTTGCAAAAAAATCAAACGGAGCATACATCTGGGATGAAGATAATCAAAGATACATTGATTTCTGTAATGGATATGGTGCATTACTCTTAGGACATCGACGTAAAGAAGTTCTAAATGCCGTATCAAAACAACTAACTCAAGGAACAATGTTTTGCACTCCAACTCAATCTGAAATCGAATTATCAAAACTAATTGTTGGAAACTTTCCTTCAATTCAAAAAGTTCGACTTGTAAACACTGGGGGTGAAGCTACAATGACTGCTATCAGATTAGCTCGTGGATTTACAAAAAAGAAAAAAATCATAAAGTTTGAGGGATGCTATCACGGTGCACATGATTCTGTTCTAGTAAAAGCAGGATCTGGCTCTGCCCATAATGGAATTTCTGTTTCTGATGGTGGATTAGATGAGGTATCAAAAAATACACTTGTTGTACAATACAATAATTCTGAAGAACTTGAAAGAATAATATCAAAAAATAAAGATATTGCAGGTGTTATTGTTGAACCAATACTTGCAAACATGGGATTGATTTTACCTGAAAAGAACTTTTTATCTGAAATTAGAAAAATTACAAAAGACAATGACGTTCCTTTAATTTTTGACGAAGTTGTAACTGGATTTAGAATATCTCCTGGAGGGGCTCAACAACATTTTGGAATAAAGCCTGATATCACAACTTTGGCAAAGGCTTTGGGAAGTGGTTTTGCAGTTGCAGCAGTAGGTGGCAAAAAAGAGATTATGGATCTTCTTTCTCCCGGAGGCAAAGTCTACCAAGCAAGCACATATGCAGGAAATCCAACATCTGTTAGTGCAGCTATAGCATCAATTAAGACAATAAATAAAATAAAAAATAAACTATATTCAAAACTTGAAAAATACAATACCATGCTTACTCATGCCATAGATGATATTGCAACTGACCTGAAAATACCCCATCGAATTAACTTCACCTCTTCAATGTTTCAAATTTTCTTTACTGACAAACCTGTAGTAGATTATACCTCATCAATGAATGCAGATGCAAAAAAATTCAAAAAAATGTTCTCTATATTATTAAAAAAAGGCATTTTTATTGCGCCCTCTCAATTTGAAGTAGTTTTCTTATCTGATGCACACACAAAAACTGATCTAGAAAATACAATAAATGCTTATGATGTTGCATTAAAATCGGTGAAGAATTGAAATATGTAATTGGTGCAAGAGGTAGTCAGCTATCCATTGCACAAACAAACTGGGTAAAATCTGAACTAAAAAAAATAAATCCAGATGCTGAATTTGAGATTAAAACAATTACAACTAAAGGCGACACTGATGCAAGACCTTTATTTACAATTGATCAAAAAGGAATATTTGAAAAAGAGATTGATAGAGCAGTTGCTGACAATGAAGTAGACTTTGCGGTACATAGTCTCAAAGACGTTCCCTCACAATTAATCGATAACTTGATTCTATCATCAATTCCAAAACGAGAGATGGTAAATGATATTTTTATCTCATCTGATGGTACTAGCCTTGATTCTATAAAACCAGGAGCTGTTATTGGTACAAGCTCATTACGCCGAGCTGTACAAATAACTAGAAAGAGACCTGATGTTACAGTTCGTCCAATTCGTGGCAACATTGAAACACGAATTAGAAAAGTCTTTGAAAATGAATTTGATGCTATAGTATTGGCACAAGCAGGAATCACAAGATTGGGAGTAGATACAACATTTACGCAACTATCTATTGATGATTTTTCACCATCTCCTGGACAAGGTGCTCTTGCAATAGTTTCACGAAAAGACGATTCTGATACAAATTCAATGTTGGCAAAGATTGAAGATTCTGACTCTCGATTGGAAATAGAAGCCGAACGTGCTCTTTCTGATTATGTTGATTCTGGGTGCAGATTTCCAATTGGCGCATATGCTAAATCAACTGGCTATGAAATGACTTTGAGCGTATCTGCTTTTTCTGTTGATGGTAAACAATCTCTTTTTGTAAAAAAATCTGGAAGTAAGTATGATCCTGCATCTCTTGGTAAGATTGTTGGTATGGAATTACGCAAAAAAGGCGTAAATGACCTTGCAATAAATTGGAGAAAAAAAGTAGAGGAATGGAATAAACTATGACAGGTAAGGTGTATCTAGTTGGAGCAGGCCCTGGTGATAGTAAACTGATCACACTAAGGGCAGTTGAACTCTTGCAAAAAGCTGATGTTGTACTATATGACAGATTGGTAAGCAAGAAAATAATCTCAATGATTCCAAAGACTGCTCAAAAAATATACGTAGGAAGGGCAGTAGGGGATGACACCACACACCAAAATACCACTAATGACTTGATGGTAAAATTTGCAAAATCAAAGAAAAACATAGTTCGGCTTAAGGGAGGTGATCCAATAATCTTTGGTAGAGGTGGTGAGGAAGCTGAATTTCTTAAAGAAAATAAAGTAAAGTATGAGATTGTTCCAGGAATCACATCTGGAATCGGCTCTGCAACTTATGCTGGAATTCCGCTAACTCATAGAAAGCATGCATCATCAGTTGTATTTGTTACAGGTCATGAAGATCCCGAAAAGAAAAATGAGTCAGTAAAGTGGAAACGCCTTGCAAAATCAGTTGATACTATTGTAATTATGATGGGACTTTCACGACTTGATGTAATCTGTAAACAACTTGTTGCAGGTGGATTAGATAAACAAACCCCGGTAGCTGTAATCCAAAATGGAACAACACCAAAACAAAAAATGATTATTGGTAATGTTTCTAATATTGCAAAACTTGTAAAGGAAAATAAAATTACACCTCCTACAAATATCATCATAGGAAAGGTTGTAGACTTGTCTCAAGTTATAGGGTGGAGAAAAAATGCTTAAAGGAAAAGTAATTGCAATCACTCGTTCAAAAGATGATTCTACCGAATTCATCGATTTAGTAACTAAAAATAATGCAATTCCTATATCATTGCCTACAATTGAGCTAGTCAGTAAGGGAGAAAAAATTGTAGATGAATTTTTAGATTCAGTAAAACAGTATAATCCTGATTATTCTGTATTTATGAGCTCAAAGGCAGTAACACTACTTTTTGATACTGCAAAAAAAATATCAAAATTTGAAAAACTCCAACTTGCTGTAGCAAATACTATAGTCATGGCAGTGGGACCTAAGACAAAAATCGCACTAGAAAATGAGGGAATCAAAGTAGCTCATATGCCAAACATCTATTCCTCTGTAGGAGTTGGAGAATTATTTACAAAAATACATGCAGTTGGAAAAAAAGTAATTGTGCCAAGAAGTGGTGCCTCAACACCTTTTTTGAAAGAATTATTAGAAAAAATAGGAATTGATGTAAAAGAAATTCATCTATACGATGTTTGTGCCTTTAGAGATACCTCTCAATGGAATGAATTTAGGGAATTATTTTCAAAAAATAAAGTAGATGGAATTGTCTTTACCAGTGCATCATCTGTTAGAGCATTTTTTGAAATAATGACAAAAGATTATGATGAAAATTTGTTGTTGGAAAATATGGCAAAACTATCCGTAATTTCAATTGGGCCGTTTACATCTGATGAACTCAAAAAATTTAAAATTAAAAATACTATATCTCAGGTACATACTGTCTCAGGTGCATTTGATACTGTGAAAAGTATTTTTTCAATTACCTAAATTATCTGAAATATTAGTCATGTCTCTAAGATTTACTAATTACTGACTTTGTTATTTTTGAAATAATTCTAAATCTGGCTAAATACCGAACTTTCTTTTTGTATAACTGCATTTTGACCTTTCTTTTTTCCGATCATCTTGCTAAAGACAAGTCATATGTATAGTTAATATATATCCGATATTTTATAATAAATTAGTGAATTCGCATATTATCTTACTATCTGTAGTTTTTAGTCTATTTTTAGCTGGCACAGTATCTACTTACTCTTTTGCTGAAACCAACACAGTAGAAGTTGTTGAGAATAAAATGGTTACACTAGTTGGCGAAGGAGTTGATCCTGATGATGACGATTTAATCTTTGAATGGGTACAAGTTGATGGTGAACCAGTCAAACTATCATCAAAGAGTGTAGCAATGCCAACATTCATGGCTCCCGAGGTTGTAAATGGTCAAATCAAAGTCTTGACTTTCACACTAACAGTAACTGACCCATTTGGTGCAACCAGTTCTGATACAGTTGAAGTCATTGTAAACCCAGTTAATCATGCTCCAATTGTGAGCGCAGGCAGAGACCAAGTCACATTTAAAACAATTAACGTAGTTACTCTAGTCAGCAGCGTTGTAGATCCTGACGGTGATTCATTGACTTATAATTGGAAACAAATTGCAGGCCAAACAATTCCATTATCTTCTACTACTGGAAAATATCTAACTATTCTTCCAATGCATATTGATTATTCTCAAACAAACCCACTAACATTCGAACTTACTGTTGAAGATGGCTTTGGTGGTGTAGGTAGTGATACTGTCAGCGTTTATCCATTAACTGGTCTTTTATCAAATAGATTAATTTCAATTCAAGCAGGTCCAATGCAAACTGTTCATGAAGGAGAAACAGTTACACTTAGTGCAACTGGACAAACTGCAAATGGACAACCAATCAGTTACTCCTGGGTACAACTAATTGGAACAGGAGTATCATTGAATGCATACACTGGTCCAACTGTCACATTTACAGCACCTGATCTTCCAGATGAAACTGAAATGATTCTATCATTCCAAGTGACTGGATATTCAGCTGGAAATGGATGGGCAAATGCATTAGCATTAGTTAAAGTAATTCCATCAAACGCTGGTCCATTAGCTGACGCAGGTCCAGACCAAAGCGTTGGTGAAAAAGCACTAGTAAAATTAATTGGAAAAGCTACAGATCCTGATGATGCTGAAAGTAAACTACGTTATTCTTGGAAACAAACATCTGGAATGAATGTACAATTATACGAACAGGCTTCATTCTCTGTGTATTTCTTCTCACCAATGATTAATACTAATTCTGAAACTCTGACTTTTGAACTAACTGTAACTGATCCTTCTGGCAACTCTGACAAAGATGATGTCTCTGTAGTTGTTAGTACTGTAAACTTGCCACCAAGAGCAAATGCAGGTCCAGATAGAAAGATTATTGGAGAATCACAAGTAACTGTAACTGGTTCAGGCTTTGATCCAGAAAACCTCCCAATCACATATGCATGGAAACAACTAGCCGGAGAAACAGTCACATTTGATACTACAAAACCAACATTTTCATTTAAAGCACCATCAGTAGTTTCTGGTGAAACTAAACGAATGGTATTCCAATTAACAGTCACTGACTCTGAAAACCAAAAAGGATCTGACCAATTGATTCTCCTTGTAGTTCCAGAAAACAGTGCACCAATCGTAGACGCCGGTGTTGATCAAATTGCTGATGAGAGAACTATGGTTAATCTAGTTTGTTCAGCATATGACCCAGATGGTGATACCGTAACATCCACATGGACTTCATCAAATAGTGATGTTGTAATTGATATGCCATCATCTCTAAGTACATCTGTAACACTACCAGCGGTCACTAAAGATCAAACCATTAGCATGACATGTACTGCATCTGACGGTAGACTATCTTCATCTGATAGCATGAACATTAAAGTTGTAAACACATTGAATCTGCCAATCGTAGCGGATGCAGGTCCTGATCAAATCGTAAATGAGAATGTAAAGATTTCATTAGATGGTAGCAAGAGCAATGACCCAGAAGGACAAAAACTCTCATACATGTGGAGCCAAGTATCTGGTGAAACAGTAAAGTTATCTTCAACATCTAAAGTAAACCCAACATTTACATCTCCAATTGTTGCAAATAATGAAATCAAAGTACTAGTCTTTGAACTCAAAGTCTTTGATGACAATGGTCGCTCTTCAACTGATACAGTGACAATTACTGTAGATCCAGTTAACGCTGCTCCAACTGCAAAAGCAACTGCTAAACAATCTTAATTTCTTTAATTTTTATCCAAATTCTAACTGAATAGTTTTTCTGATCTTTCATTGCAAATTCTTTTTTAAATTAATTCAAGGCTCAAATTTTTTATTTTATGATCTATAAGATTTAGCTCAAGCTATAATCCCGACCGCTATAGATATATGAAAGATATGAAATATGCTAAATATGGTAGATATATCTAATATGCATACAGTTGAGCCTAAAATTGATGAATATCTAGAGCGTGTTTACCGTATTTCAAGAAGCTTTGGTACAAAAAGAAGTTATCATTGTACATTAAAGAAGTTTGAAAAGTTTTGTAATTGTAAATCATCATTGCCTAATGTTTTGTATGATTTAAAAAATGGAAAGCAAGATCCAATCGATGTATTAGATGAATTTTATTCATTTTTATCAAAACAACATCTAAAAAATAGCACCATTATTGGTAATCTTTCTGTAACAAAAGATTATCTGAACTTTCATGGAATGAAAATTTATTCTGAAGACATTAAACAAAAATTCAGAACTCCGAAACCTGATGTTTTTTATGAAGAGGGACTGACAAAATCAACTCTAAACAGGTTGCTACAAAACTGTGTCCCTAAACTACGTGTTGCTATCTTGATGGCCTGCTCTAGTGGAATGAGAGTTGGTGAAATTGCACAGCTCCGCTTATCTGATGTAGATTTTACAACTAACCCTACAACAATTAGAGTAAGACGAGAAACTACAAAAACCAGAGAAACTAGATTTACTCATATTTCTACTGAGGCAAGTAAACTACTAAGTGATTACATTACTAAAAAAACTCTAAACACACAATCGTTAGACCCATATCTTTTCATGTATTTTGATGATGAGTTTGGTTCTTTTGAATATTACAAATCCATGTTTGCTGCAAGACAAACGTTGATGGAAAGACTACGTGAAACTGTTTTACACATTCCTGAATTATCTATGAAAAACGAGAATGGTCAAAACCGTATTCATTTTCATGCATTTAGAAAATGGTTCAAAACACAAGTAACTACTGCAGGTCAGTCTGATTTTGCAGAGGCTTTGATGGGTCATAAGAGCCTCAAACTAGTCTACTTTAAGCAAAGTACTGAGGCTAGACAAAAAATGTACCAACAAATGGAACCATTTCTAACCCTGTCTGATTTTACTAGGGTAGAAAAAACAATGGAAGATTTGCAGGGACAAGTTCAATCATTATCTCTAGAACTAGAGAAAGTAAAACAATGGCGAGATATTTCTGTAAAATATCAAAAGAGATAAAACCTGAATTCTTCAAGAATCTCGATCAGGACCAATCTATGTCCTGAAGTGACTCAACGGCTTTTCGTTTGCTTAGTGATTCGTGGGTTTGACTTGGTTCTCCTAAAGAGTCTGCCTCTTTTAACGTCTTTGAAAATGAAAGACCACATCGTTGTTCAATCTCACTTAATGCAACCTGGTAGACCTTGAATTCATCTAATTCCAGAACTTCTAGCTGATCCAAGTTTTGAGTAAGCATAAACCCCTTGGCCTTCAATTTACTATTTTCAGTGAATATTATCACTTTCCAAAACTCATGTGGCAGTTTTATTCCTCTATACTCAATATCATTTTCATGAAAAACTGGACCGCCAAAAAGACTTACTTTCAGATTTTCTACTTCTGTATCGTCAAATACTGCGTTTTCAAGACGCCCCCAAATTCCATTCATTCTTGACTGATTGTAATTATCCATTTGAGGTGCAATATTGGTATAATAGAAAGAATCTTTGTTAGCTTTTTTTGCTTCTTCCAAACTTCCCCACACCAAATCTGCTCTACGAGCTATATGTCCTCGGTCTAGACGATTGTTTTCGTATAACTCATTCCCAACTTGGTACTCATCTGGTATTTGTGAATCTAATTCAAATTTCAAACCTTTTCTACTCAATCTCCTTATACTTCCACCATCAATGTTCCACGCTACCCAAAAAGCAAATTTTCGTATTTTGTTTAATGCTAATGAAAAATGTGTGTAGTCAATGACTTCATTTTCATTTTCAAAGTATGCATTCTTTTTATTAGTTGCTGATAACTTTGGTAATGATATTTTTTTTGAAAGAAAATCAGTAGAAAATCCATACTTTCTAATTTTCTCTAATTCTGCTTTTGATGAGAGAGCTATATTCAATTTCTCAAATACTGATTTTGGATAACAAGCTAAGGCAAATTCTGTGGGATTTGTGGATGATTCTCCTGCAAAATGAAGTCCAGCCATTACTTCAGTTGGATTTCCATTACTATTTTTGAAAACCCATACAGAACCTGAATCTCCTCCCATGCTTATTTCACCATTTTCTGGTTCATTATCTGGGTCAACCTGTATTTCAAAACCCCCAACTTCTTGTTCACCTATCGTCCCTCCATAGGGTATTTTTGATATGACATTTACACGACTTACTATTCCGTGGGTTACTTTGGTAGTTCTACCACTTTTCATTACTTTATCACCAATTTCTGGCTCACCAAGTTTGCTTAACGTTATGTCAAGTCCCAAAATTTTTGCTTTAATGTCACGGTCTTCTATAGTGGCTACTGCACAATCTCCAGCATGTCCTAGATGAGATCTGACTAATTTACCCATTTTATTCAAATCAACTTGATTATTGTCATAAGGACCTGGTTGAACAATCAGGTCTCCGATTTCTCCCTTTGGAGTATGCAGGACATGCCAATTACTTAGAATGAATGGAATCCCACTATCTTTATCATTTACAATGCACCCAATTGTGCCAGCACTTCCCTTTACATGTGCTACACTAATACCAGGCATCAATGGATTCTGACGAGTTTTTCTCTCATTACTTGGAGTTTCTTCTACTATGTGAAATTCTGCTGTAAATTTTCTTTGAATTACATCTGTTGGTATCTTAACTCCATCTATTTCTATTGATTCAGGAATTAATTTTGTGTCTAATCTGGCAAGATCTTCAGGTACTGCTTTTGAATCTACAGTAAATTGAATTGCTAACTCATTTGATGGTATACCATCCTTTAATTTGTAACCAATTCCTATAGAAGTAATATTTGGATCCTTGAGATATTCAGCACCACAAGTTCTTACAAATTTTTTTAGTTTTGGCATTAAAGGGCTGGATTTTTTTTTGGGCTGAGGAGATTTTTGTTTTTTATCTTTTCTTACCACGCAATAAACTAAATATAAGAATTATTTAACTATAGTTTAATTACAAATTTTATAATTTGTCATATAATAATTTGAATGTGTTTTCAATATTTTACAATATTAAATTTAAATTGTATGAAAATTCTATATTAGGACAAAATTAATAAATTTGTAAGCAAGAAAAAGGTATGGCCAAAAAAGTCAGAAAAAAACTGAAACGTAATATCAAAAGACTGAAGGAAAATTATAAACGCTATAAGCCAATTGCAAAAACCATAACTACACTTGCCAAAGATGCTACAAAACTATATGCAGATTTTCAGAAAGGTGGTGATCCTGCCACATTGGCAGCTGATATTAAAAAAGGCATAGATGACTATAAGAAACTTCGAAAGACAATAAGAGATAATAAAAAACGAAAAACAAGGACTCGTTCAAGAAATCGGTAAATGATACATCATCATATCTAAACTCAAAAAAATTGTTTTTGAAATTTTTATAACCTGTATTTATCTTTTTTATTATTTCTTATATTGTACGTTATAATTATTATATAATTTTATGAAATTATTTTATTATGATCATCTTTAAATTCTGTACACTTATTGAATAATAATTTGAAAAATTTGATTTGTTTTTCTGTTCTTCTTTTACTTTTATCTGTACTAACCACATTTGAATTTCCAATTCAAGATGCACATGCATCATCCACCATAACTATTACATCACCTACTGAAAGTTCTGTTCATGGGTCTGGTTCCATTTTAGTTACTGGTGCTGCATCAGATCCAAACGGTATTCAAAAAGTTGAAGTATCTATTGATGGAGGTGCATTCTCACTAGCTACTGGAACTACATCCTGGTCATTTACCACTGGTGTACTATCTTCAGGACCACACACAATAGTTGCAAAGGCTACAAGTAATGCTGGTCTAGTCGTAACAGCATCAGTACCAGTGGGTAATGGTCCTCAGAGCATTGCAGTAAATCCCTCCACTAACACCATCTATGTATCAAGCTATGGAACATCAACAGTTTCTGTAATTAATGGATTAACAAATACAGTTTCAGCTACTGTCCCGGTTGGATTTAATCCACAACAAATAGCAATCAATCCAACAACAAATACAATGTATGTTGTAAGCTTTGAAGGAAGTTCTATTCATATAGTCAATATGGCAACAAATACTGTCACTTCTACTATACCCTTGTCATCTAATGGACTTGGGGTGGCAGTAAACCCAACAACCAACACAATTTATGCATCACGCTACTTTAACAATGATGTTGTTGTAATTAATGGTGCAACAAACACCATTACGTCTACAATATCTGGAATATCTAGTCCAAGTAAAATCGCAGTAAACCCAACAACCAACACCATCTATGTATCTAATCAAAATACTGCTTCAGTCACTGTAATTAATGGTGCAACAAACACTGTAACAGCTACCATTCCACTACCAGTAGGAAGTTCTCCTGCTTTCATCGCAGTAAACCCAACAACCAACACCATTTATGTAACTAATGGAAACCCCAATGACTCAATTTCAGTAATCAACGGTGCAACAAACACTGTAACAGCTATCATACCAGCAGGAATTCAACCTAGTGGTGTTGCAGTAAACCCAACAACCAACACCATCTATGTATCTAATAATCTCTCCAACACAGTCTCTGTAATCAACGGTGCAACAAACACTGTTACATCTACTATCCCAGTAGGAATTAGTCCCTCTAGTGTAGCAGTAAACCCAACTACAAACACTGTATACACAGCTAATAATCTCTCCAACACAGTCTCCGTAATTAATGGAGTACCACAAAACACAGCATTAACGTCTACATCCTTTACAATTATCCCAATAATTCCATCTGCACCAACAGGACTTGTAGCAACTGCAATATCCTCATCACAAATTGATTTGAACTGGATAGATCCTAATGGTGGCACAAGTTTGTTTGGAGCTGCAACCAACTTTGCAGTAGGAACAAGTCCACTCTCAATCGCAGTAGGCGACTTTAACGGCGATGCAAGACAGGATCTAGCAGTAGCCAATCTTAATTCCAACAATGTCTCTATTCTATTAGGCAATGGTGCAGGCTCGTTTGGAGCTGCAACCAACTTTGCAGTAGGAACAAGTCCACTCTCAATCGCAGTAGGCGACTTTAACGGCGATGCAAGACAGGATCTAGCAGTAGCCAATCATGGTTCCGGTAATGTCTCTATTCTATTAGGCAATGGTGCCGGTTCATTTGGAATAACCAACTTTGCAGCAGGATCAAGTCCACGCTCAATCGCAGTAGGCGACTTTAACGGCGATGCAAGACAGGATCTAGCAGTAGCCAACGAGTTTTCCGGTAATGTCTCAATTCTCCTTGGCAACGGTGCCGGTTCATTTGGTGCTGCAGGTCCAACCGGTTCAACAGGACTACGCCCAATTTCAATCGCAGTAGGTGACTTTAACGGAGATGCAAGACAGGATCTGGCAGTGGCCAACCGTGATTCCGCTCATATCTCTATTCTCCTTGGCAACGGTGCCGGTTCATTTGGAATAACCAACTTTGCAGTAGGAATAAATTCACATGGAGTTGCAGTAGGTGACTTTAACGGAGATGCAAGACAGGATCTGGCAGTAACCAATGGTGGTTCCAACGTCTCTATTCTATTAGGCAATGGTGCCGGTTCATTTGGCACCGCAACTATCTTTGCAGCAGGATCTGGTACCATCGGAGTCGCAGTAGGTGACTTTAACGGAGATGCAAGACAGGATCTGGCAGTAACCAATGGTGGTTCCAACGTCTCTATTCTCCTTGGCAATGGTGTCGGTTCATTTGGCACCACAACTATCTTTGCAGCAGGATCAGGCCCAAACTCAGTTGCAGTAGGCAACTTTAACGGCGATGCAAAACAGGATCTGGCAGTAACCAATGGTGGTTCCAGCAATGTCTCAATTCTTCTTGGCAATAATATATCTCCAATCACAGGATACCAAATTGAGCGAGCTACTGGCGTAGGCACATTCTCTATTTTAGTTGCAAATACTGGTACTACATCAACAACATATTCCGATACTGGATTATCATCATCTACACTTTACACCTATAGGGTATCTGCAATCAATGCAGTTGGAACGGGACCTGCATCAAATACATCTAGTGCAACAACGTTCGCTCCCCCAAACACAGCGCCAACAGCTAACGCAGGAGCAGATCTAACAGTACCTGAAAACTCACCAGTTGCACTGGATGGAACAGGTTCGTCTGACGTAAACGGTGACGCATTATCATATACATGGACCCAGATAGCAGGTACACCAGTAACGCTATCTGATGCAACTGCAGCATCTCCAACATTTACAGCTCCTTCAGTTGGTTTAGCTGGTGCCACACTAACATTCTCACTTAAAGTATTTGATGGAATTGTCTCATCAGGACCAGATACAGTCAACATAATAGTTACCAATGTCAATGATGCTCCAGTTGCAACAGATGACACTGTAGCTGCAACAAACGAGGACACTGCAACTGTAATTACAACCGCATCATTGCTATCCAATGATTCTGATGTTGACGGTGACACGCTTACCATCACATCAGTAACAGCTGTATCTGGCGGAACTCCAGTATTATCTGGTGGAACAATCACATTTACACCAAGTGCCAACTTTAACGGTGCTGCAACATTTGATTATACAGTATCTGACGGATCACTAACTGATGTTGGTAGAGTGACAGTGCCAGTAACAGCAGTCAATGATGCTCCAGTTGCAACAGATGACACTGTAGCTGCAACAAACGAGGACACTGCAACTGTAATTACAACCGCATCATTGCTATCCAATGATTCTGATGTTGACGGTGACACGCTTACCATCACATCAGTAACAGCTGTATCTGGCGGAACTCCAGTATTATCTGGTGGAACAATCACATTTACACCAAGTGCCAACTTTAACGGTGCTGCAACATTTGATTATACAGTATCTGACGGATCACTAACTGATGTTGGTAGAGTGACAGTGCCAGTAACAGCAGTCAATGATGCTCCAGAAATTATATCCTTGTCAAGCTCAGCAGATCCAATTTCACTTGGAACCACGTCTGCAGCAAGTGCTACATTCACTGATGTTGATGTAGGTGACATCCACACTGCAATCTGGGATTGGGGTAATGGAATTACGACCACCGCCAGTGCAACCGCAGGTTCTACAACTGCATCATACACCTATACTGCAGCAGGAGTCTATACAATAATCCTAACAATCAATGACAATAATGGTGGGTCAGCATCACAGTCATTCCAGTTTGTAGTAGTTTATGATCCAAGCGGAGGATTTGTCACTGGTGGCGGGTGGATAAACTCTCCAGTCGGAGCATATGCTGAGAATACATCACTTTCTGGCAAGGCAACATTTGGATTTGTATCCAAATATCTCAAAGGTGCAAATGTACCCTCAGGTGATACACAGTTCCAGTTCAAGACTGCCAACTTTGACTTTAAATCAAAAGATTATCAGTGGCTTGTCATAGCTGGTGCAAAGGCTCAGTACAAGGGAACAGGAATTGTCAATGGTGCAGGAAACTATGGATTCATGCTTACTTCAGTTGATGGGGATATATCAGGTGGTGGAGGAATTGATAAATTCAGACTAAAAGTATGGACCATAAACATAGATGGATCTGATGGAGGAATCATCTATGACAATAATCTTAGTGCATCAGATACTGCAGATCCATCAACTACACTTGGCGGCGGAAACATCACAATTCACAAATAGCAGATGACTAATTTTTTTATTTAAAAATTCAATAACAAAGCTTTGTTAGATAAGCTAAATTTTAAAATTAGTTTTTAAGATTATTAATTTCTTTAATCTCTTTAGCAGCATTTTTCCAAAACGGTCTGTGTTTTTCTGGAATGTCTTTCCATCTATTTGTAAGTAGTTCTTTTGTCGTTAATTTAGTATGTCCTCCCATTCTGTCATCAATAACATATGGATATACTAGAATTTTGTAGAAATTTTTCTTTCTAATCTTTGGCCAATTTTTTATGGTTTTTACTAGTTTTGTTCTACCTTTAAATTGTAAGTTATGTTCACTTTTTATTCGTGCAGATTTTCTTTTATCATACATGTTCAAAACTTGAGCATATGTTTCATAATTTTCAACACTTTTTTCATAAAATTTAGATCCTTTTTCTTTTTTTTGTCTCTTAAGATTAAATAATTTTTTCTTAAAATCTTCATACAAAAACATTGGAAGCCAAATTATGGTCTTTTTCTTTTTTTGTTTTACTATGATTCTGACTAGTTCCATTGAATGTTTTCTTTTTTGAGAAATTGTTGCAGCAATCATTTTTCGATTTTCTACCCATCTTTTTTCAACTAATTTGGTCAGAATTCCTTTAATTGTAGGAATGGGCAATTTTGTTTCTATGGCAATTTGTTTTACTGTAAGATATGGCAATTTAGCCTCAAACCGAGCTCTATACAGGCATCTTTGGATTTTTTCTTTAGTCTCTAGTTTCTTCAAAACTCATCTTATTTGCTACTTTTTTGATTTATAACATTATTACTCAATTGGAGTAATGAGATTCACTACAATCACTGTAACACAAAAAACTAGAGATGACTTAGCATCTTGTGGAAATAAGGATACTACTTTTGATGAAATTCTAAGAAATTTAGTTAAATGTTGGAGAGAAACCCATGAATGAAGAATCTTATGACTGTCCACACGATGATGTTCCAAAAGTAATTCAGTATTCGATCGATATCGGATTAGGAAAAATTGGGCATATACGTTTATGCCAAGCATGTAGAATCATATCTAATTTCAAACATGTAATTAAAACTGAGGTAATTGATAATTGAAATCAAAATATAGCATAGCATATCACATATACAATAATAATAAAAAAATATTTTTAGAAAATCAAAAAAAAAAAAAAAAATACAAACAAACTTTTTGTTTTTTATATGCTATACTATGCTACGAAGATTCAAAATGACTAGTCAGAAAGAATTATCAAAGATAAATAGAATGGTAAAAATTATTGAAGATGCAAAAGTTATTTCTAAAGTTCAACTTGTCATGCGTTCTGGATTGAGTATTTCTTATTATGAAAAATTAAAACCATACATGGAGGAAATTTATTCTCACAAAATTAAATATGATAGATCTGAAAAAGTTTGGCGTAGTATAGAGCAATCTACCCGTGATGGAGATAATACTTATGAATGATATTGATAATGAGCCTATATCATCAATAGAAAATGATTGTTTAGAATGTAAAAAAATTAGAAAACAATCTAAATACATACTTAGTGCAATACATCTACGAACTTTACCAGAAAATTCAAATGATTTTTTATTCTACAACTCAATTCAAGATTATATTATAATTGTTGAGACACTTTTAACGAAAATGTTTGCTGAACGATTTAAACTTCTTAGGATTGAATTTGATAATTAAGATACTTTTTGTCTCGTGTTTAGGAGTAAAAATTGGTCTTAAGTGATACTGACTTTTTAGTTGTTCAGACTATTGCAATGAGGCTAAATGAAAAAGAATCTCTACGGTGGTTAGCATCTCACGGTTCTAAGATAAAACGAGCCCAATTTTACAGAATCAAGGCTAAACTCTCTTCTTTAAAGCACAAAAAATCTAATACTCATCCTGATGATTTTCTTGAGGTTGGACTCCGTAGTAAATTAGAACAACTTGAGACTATATTTTACATGTCTTTTCAAAACGCAAGAAAAGAAAAAGACCCTTCAAAAAACCAGAAAATCCTAGAATCTATTGTTACTATGATGCCTTACGCTACTTCTATGTATGAAGAATTCACATTACTCCAAAAAAACCCTCATCTTATGGATAAATATTCTACCGATGTGAATAGTTACATCGAGGAATTAGGCGATTATTAGCTTTTTTGTATTATCTGAGATAATAGAATTATTATTTGCAAAATACTCACATTACTTTATATAGTAAAATCTGAAATTAATGATGATAGAAATGATTACTATTGATGTGAATAAAAAGCCTCATAATTCTACAAATGTTGGAATTGTTGCAGAAAAAAATTCCGTCACAAAACAAACTGACTCCACATGTGAAAATAATGATTCAGTTACAGTTCATGGAATTTTTACATCTAATCATTTATCGACAAAACATATTCCATACTCAGTAGATTATTCTCAAAGTAACACATCGCAATAATTATTTGAAAATAGTTGGTCTTGTTTTCCATATTGATTCGATCAGTTTTTCTTTAAATTCTAAATTTGCTGTCCAATCACGTGTGTGGATAAATTCATCTCCTGTTGTATCGTATCTTTCTGGTTTTTCATTTGGTTTGATTACAACTATTTCAGGACCGTTATCGTTATTTCCAACAGATTGATCAATTCCTAATCTCTCTAATGCTGAAATTGTAAAAAAACCTAGAATTGCTAATTCATTAATTGTAAGTTTATAGTCATACATCAAACTAAACAATGTTGTTGCATAAGGTGCACCGTGACCAATAATGTGAAAATTCCTAATTTTCTCAGATACTGCATTTGCATATACTACTCGTAAGTATGGATTACCTGTTTCAAAACAATCTATGCCACCTACTATTGCATCGATTTCAAAATCAGTTCCCATTCGTGCAAAGTATCTTGTTTTTACATTTGTTAAAGAATCTTCTATTTTTTTAATGACTTCATTTGATTCTCCCACTGTACTTTGTTCATATTGTTTAAGATCATCTTCTAAATAATCTACGGTTGCGGTAGCTCCTGCTCCTGCCACAACCACCTTTTTATCAAAAACAAAATGGAACTTAGATTCATTTGAAGATTGATATCCTCTTAAGATTCTTGTATCTGAAATAATAACTGCTCCTTCGATACATGTTGCTCCTATTATGCAAGTCATAATATGAATAAACTATATTTTATCTATAATATATTAAATGATAATCTTATCAATCAATATATTTACTAGGTTTACTCATTATGGTTATGTCAAATCCAAAACCTCGTCCAATGCCTTCTGATTATGAAGAATTAGATTTCACAATAGATGAAGAATCCTGGAATGAATATACTCTGAATGATGGTGCACGAATTAAAGGAAGAGTATTTCTTGCAAAAATTATTCGAGATCCTAATAACCCTACTCAAATGAATTTTTCATTTTCTAATCCACAATGGGTAGTATATTCTCCATCTCATATGAGAGGACCACCACATCCAAATCCTCAAGATTTTTCCACTGCTGAAAAATATGAAATGAAAGTTCAAAATAGTCATGAACCTTGGAATCGTTATAGAATTGTTAGAACAGGTCAAAAAATTAAATTAAAATTAACTATTGATGAAATTCATAGATATGTGGATCGATTTGATGCACAAGGTGCACCTGCATATTTTGTACCAAATGGAATCGCTGTCAATATTTCTGAACCCGACACAGTTGGAAGAAATTAATTTTTTCTAAAATATTGTTTGTTTTTTTCATTTACGTTTTTTACTTGAAGATTTTGTAGCATGTCTGTTATCTTCATTAGGTAGATCTTTTCTAACTATATCTCTAAATACAAAATCCATGAACACCGTTGCCTTCCATTCCTCATTTAAGGATGGATTTACCATCTCAGGAGTAATGCCAAGTTTACTTGCAATTTTACGTGCTTCACGGTAAGCATAAATTCTTTCTGTCATGAGAAACCATCTTTCTTGAGCTTCCTTTGGAAGAAGATTATTTTTACCCCAGGTGTACAATGCATGTTGAAATAATTTAGGTGTACAAACAAACCATTCCCCTTTACGTCTATCAGAAGCAAATTGTTTATGTCGCATTTTTTCTATTGTGGCATTTCCAGGTTCTAACGCCAATAAGTAAAGATCATCAGAAGTTCCTGTTTTTAGATTTTGAAGTCTTTTACGAACATTTTTACTTCTACCAATTTTCATATGCAATCCTGAAAAAGGTTGATTTCCTGGAGAAGGTCCAGACCAAGTTTCAGGTATTCCCATGATGTAATAGATGCTATCTGCTTTACCTTCTGGTATACCATCTGCCCATTTTGACCAACGTTTAGCTTCTTTCATTGCAAGATTTGGACTAGAAAAATTACTTGTTTTGTATACAAACTTACGTTCTTTTTTGTGCACATGTACTCTCCATTTTTCATCAAGAGTTTTTATCGTAGCAAAAGTGGTCATTTAATGCACTGAATAACTGTTATGAAGTTAATATTTTTGATGTTAATTGGTCTCTTGAATATAAAATCTTTCCAAAAATGATTCAGACCTGTTTGGGTTTATTTCAAATCTATGTCTTCTGATCTTTTTTCTCGAGAATGATCTCTCCCCCACCTTTAGTAAGATCAATGTGTGTAACATTCCCTTTTTTGTTGGTATTCACTACATACATGTATTTTTCAAGACAATACTCTTCAATAATTTCTGAATATTTTCTCATTAAACAAATTATATTTTTAATATAATTATTGTCTGGTTTGAGTTGAATGTCTGGACCTGTATATGATGTTCTATCTTTGTATATTTTATTTGGAAATCCTTGATTATGAACAAATATGTCTCTTCTGTAAAAACATTCTGCAAACTCATCAAAGTCTTCATCTAATTTTAATTTTAATCCAAAATTTTTGTTAAGTTGCTTTGCAATGTCTCGAATATGGTTTTCTGCTAAAAATCTCACTTGTGTTTCTCTTTCATCGTCTGATAATTTTTTCCAATCATCTTTAGATTTTTCATCCCGTTCAAACATAATTTTTGAAACATCTTTTACATACACTCTAAACATCACTACAAGATGTCCTAAAATCATTTCATGTATGAAATTTAATGATAATTGATAATTTGCACCGTGATGCATTAATTTGGTAATTACTTCTAAAACATTATGAGAACGACCTTCTAGAGCAATTCTTCCGCTTTTTCCATATTCTGAAAGAACTTCGTTTACTTCTTCTGCTAAACTTTGATTTTCTTTAGTTAGTTTATTCCAAAATTCATTATTTTCATTTTCCTTTTCATTGAAAAAAGATTTTGCCATTGAAGGAAAATCTTCATTCAGATGTTCAGTTGCATCTAAAATATTACCAAATTTTGTCTTAAGATCAATTACTTTCTGAATATATTGTTCTTGTAACGAGTTGGTTATTTTGGAATCTCTGAAAAAACCAACACAGCTACATTTTTTACACTTTTGATTGTCTGCATGTTCTTCATGAGAATGACTACATCCTTCTCTCTGACAAACACCAAAACTATATGTCATTTTTTAGATTTCTTTTTGTAGTTCTCAAGCATTTCTTGCAGAGCATCATCAAGTGTCGGTATCTCACCAGTTCTAGCTTGAATTTCCCCCATTATCTTGAGAATTTCTTTATGTGTTGACTTGGTAATTCTAATAGTTGTAATGTCTTTCAATGCATATCTGATATACGTGCAAGTAATAAACACTAATTTTTCAGACTCGACATTTTCTTTAGCTAAGCCCTGAAGTTTAGCTTAAGCTATTTAGCTGTGCCTATTTTTCCTCATGTATTTATAATATAACGATGTTATTGTATGCATGGCTACAGAAAATCTAAACATGGATTATACAAAATATGATTTTAAAGACTCTACTGATTTGTATGTGCATCTCAGTAAAAAAGGACTCTCAAAAGAGACCGTCATCGCAATTAGCAAAATGAAAGATGAACCTCAATGGATGCTTGACTTTAGATTAAGATCTTTTGAAATCTTTATGAAAAAACCAATGCCAACTTGGGGAGGAGATCTTAGTGTTATTGATTTTCAAAATATTTACTATTATGCAAAGGCAACTGAGAAAACAGAAAAGAACTGGGATGATGTTCCAGCTGAAGTAAAAGCTACTTTTGATAAATTAGGAATTCCAGAAGCTGAAAAGAAATTCTTGGCAGGTGTTGGTGCACAATACGAATCAGAAGTTGTTTATCATAGTCTAAGAGAAGACTTGGCAAAACAAGGTGTTTTGTTTTTGGATACTGATTCTGCACTAAAACAATATCCTGAAATCTTCAAAAAATATTTCGGTAAAATTATTCCTCCAGAGGACAACAAGTTTGCAGCACTAAACAGTGCAGTATGGAGTGGTGGTTCGTTTATCTACATTCCACCAGGAGTCAAAGTTGACATGCCACTACAAGCATATTTCAGAATTAACGCTGAAAACATCGGACAATTTGAGCGAACTCTAATCATAGCTGATGAAGGTTCTGAGGTTCACTATATCGAAGGATGCACTGCCCCTGTTTACTCTTCTGAATCATTACATTCAGCAGTAGTAGAACTAGTAGCACACAAGGATGCAAAGTTACGTTACACCACCATCCAAAACTGGAGTAGTGATGTGTATAATCTAGTTACAAAACGTGCTTATGCATATGAAGGCGCAACTGTAGAATGGATTGATGGAAACATTGGCAGCAAACTCACAATGAAATATCCTGGAATTTATTTACTAGGTGAGCGAGCATATGGTGAAACACTATCAATTGCTTTTGCAGGAAAAGGACAACACCAAGATACTGGTGCTAAAATGGTTCACCTTGCACCAAACACAACATCAAAAATTACATCCAAGTCTGTTAGCAGACTAGATGGAAGATCAACTTACAGAGGATTACTCAATGTTGCAAAAGGTGCAACCAATGTAAAAGCAACTGTAAGATGTGATGCATTACTATTAGACGATACATCAAAAACTGATACCTACCCTTACATGGAAATTAATCAAGAAGATGCAACAATTACCCATGAAGCAACTGTAGGAAAAATTGGAGATGAACAAATCTTTTATCTGATGACTAGAGGTTTTACAGAAGAAGAAGCATTATCTCTAATCGTCAATGGATTCATGGAGCCATTCACAAAAGAATTGCCAATGGAATACGCTGTAGAATTAAACCGCCTCATCAAATTAGAGATGGACGACTCTGTGGGTTAAACCACTCATTTTCAATTTCGATTAATCATGTCTCAAACACTATCGCAAATTAACTCTCGACATGTTGAAGAAATCTCTTCATCACGAAACGAACCTGATTGGTTAAAGCAATACCGACAGAGATCATTATCAATTTATGATGCTTTGCCAATTGAGACGTCCCCATTATACAATAAATATACTGATGCAAAAAAAATGGATCCTCAACAAGTTTCATTTTCTGCAACTACAACTAGTAACATACCGGCATTTCTTCAAAAAAGATTATCTGAATTAGAAAAAGAGACTAGCATAATCCAGATAGGCAGTAATACACACAAAATCCACATTCCCGATGAACTAAAATCAAAAGGATTAGTAATCACTTCAATTGATGATGCAATAAAAAATAATTCTGAGCTAGTAAAAAAAGCATTAGAGGCATCAAATTCAAAAGAAGATAAATTTACTGCACTAAACAATGCTGCATTTAATTCTGGAATTTTTATCCACATTCCACGTAATCTGATACTTGAAAAACCAATTCATATCTTGTCTTGCTTATCTGACGATGGAATTTCTACCATTGCAAGAAATGTTATCTTTGCAGATGAAAGCAGCAAGGCAGTAATCATTCAGGAATTATATTCATTTAAAGCGCAAAAACAACAAGCATACCTTGAATTATTAAACACAAACATCGCTGCAAATGCACAACTCGATGTTACGACATTGCAAATGATGGATCAATCAACTGTAAACTTTTCTACACGAAGAACCGATTTGGGACAAGATGCCAAAGTCAACTGGTATTCTGGTTTATTCGGATCAATGTTGTCCAGATACAAAATAGAATACTTCCTTAATGGAACTGGTGCATCCTCCAATGATTCTGAGGTTATATTTGGAAACAATGAACAATCTTTTGATATTCAAACAAACGTAAATCATGAAAGTCCATCTACGGATGCTAGAGTAGTTGAAAAATCAATTCTAAGAAACAAATCAAAATCCCTTTTCAAAGGAATGATTAGAATTAAAGAAAAAGCAACAAAATCAAATTCATTTTTGTCCGGACGCTCTATTCTACTTGATAAGGACGCAAAATCTGATGCCATTCCAGGACTAGAGATTTTTACAAATGATGTTAAGGCAACTCACTCTGCATCTGTTGCCCAAATTGATGAGGAACAAATTTTCTATCTAAAAACAAGATGTCTTACCGAAGCTGAGGCTGAAAGAACAATTATTGAAGGGTTTTTGGAGCCATTATCTCGAAAAATGTCATACCAGGTTAGAGCCTGGATTGCATACCTGATTGAATCTAAATGGGAATCACGCGAATTAACAATTAACACTGATGAGGAACTCACAAAGTTTGTTGAAATTGAGGAAACACGTTACAACGAAGATTCTGAAATTGAGCAGCACTACAAGTACCGGTGATTAACATGGCCCAGTGGATTAAAGCTTGTAAATTAGACCAAGTAAAGACAGGTCAACTTTTTGGATTTACTTATGCTGATAAAAAAATTCTTTTAGCAAATCAAAAAGGAAAAATTTTTGCAACTGATCTAATCTGTACTCATGCAGATGCAGATCTTTCTACAGGGTTTCTCACTGATGAAGGTGTGAGATGTCCATTACATCTCTCTGTTTTTAATTTACAAAATGGTAAACCTGAAAATCTTCCTGCTGAAATACCATTAAACACATACAATGTTAAAATAGATCAAAACGAGATCTATGTGGAGGTTTAGAAATGCAAAGTGCACAAACTACTTTTGAGAATTTACGAAAAGACTTTCCTATCTTACAACGTATAGTTAGAGATAACAAGACACTTGTGTATCTGGATAATGCATCTACAACACAAAAACCAAACCAAGTAATTGACGCAATTACTGATTATTATAGAAATCATAACGCAAACATTCACAGAGCAGTTTATGCTCTAGCTGAAGAGGCAACTGAACTTTATGAATCTACTAGAGATAAGATTGCAAATTTTATTCACATCCAAAATAGAGAGGAGATTATTTTTGTTAGGGGAACTACTGAGGCAATTAATTTAGTTGCATATGCATGGGGACGAAATCATATCCAAAAAGATGACATTATAGTTACAACTGAATACGAACATCACAGCAATATTGTACCTTGGCAACTCTTAACCCAGGAAAAAGGAGCCAAGTTGGTATACATCGGTATGGATGATAACGGGGAATTAATTTTAGATGATCTTGACAAATATCTTGCAACAGGTAAAGTAAAACTTGTAACATTTAGTCTAATGTCTAATGTTCTTGGTACCATTACTGATGCAGAAAAAATTATCTCAAAATGTAAAGAACATGGAGTCCTTATTCTAGTTGATGGTGCACAAGCTGTTCCTCACATGCCAGTAAGCATTGAGAAATTAGGCTGTGACTTTTTTGCGTTTTCTGGTCATAAAATGCTAGGACCTACAGGAATTGGAGTTTTATGGGTACGAAAATCTGTATTGGAAACTATGAATCCATTTCATGGTGGTGGTGATATGATACGAGAAGTTCACAAATATGAAACCACTTGGAATGATTTACCTTACAAATTTGAAGCTGGTACTCCAAATATTGCTGATGTAATTGGATTGGGTACTGCAATTGACTATCTTACAAAACTTGGAATGGAAAATATACGAGAACATGAAATTGAACTGACTAAATATGCTATTGAAAAACTATCTCAGGTAAAGGGACTTACGATTTATGGCACAAAAGACATTTCCAAGAGAGGTGGTGTGATATCATTTAATTTTTCAGATGTTCACCCTCATGATGTGGCCCAAATAATAGATGAAGAAGGAATTGCAGTTCGTTCAGGACATCATTGCGCTCAAGTATTGATGGAAAGACTAAATGTTGCAGCTACTTCTCGAGCGAGTTTTTACATTTACAATACTAAAGAAGAAGTTGACTCTCTAATTACTGCACTAACTAAAGTTGCGAGGATATTCAAATTATGAGTGGCAATGCAGACATTTATCATGAGATGATAATTGATTATTCAAGAAATCCAATTAATTTTGGTAAGATAGAAAATCCAGATGTTACTTTTCATGACTCTAATCCATTATGTGGTGATAGTATTGACATTGATATGAAAATCACCGATAACAAGGTGTCTGATATCAAATTTCATGGTAAAGGCTGTGCTATTTGTATGGCATGTTCTTCAGTATTAACCGAGATTACAAAAGGTAAGGGAATTGATGAAGTTCGAAATATTACTAAACATGATGTATTAAGTGAGCTTGGATTAGAACACTTGCAGGCAGTTCGCATAAAATGCGCATTGCTTTCACTTAAAGTATTGAAATCTGCTCTCTACTCTTATCTTGGAACTCATATGAAAGATTCACAAGATGTAGATAAGTTAAAAGAAGAGGCAGCAAGCCTGTACTGATATGGGTAGCTTTATTCCAGTAACTCCTATTCAACTTCAAATAAGAAAAATAATTTTTGAAAACCATAATGATGTTGATGAAAAATTTACTAATGATGAAATTTTTGAAAAAATAAAACAGAATGGTGATCTGGATCCTTCATGGATTATCGATGACATTGAATCATATTTTATGGATATTTGCAATTCTGGTCTTGCAAGAAATATTGCACAAAATTTCACAACGATATGGATGAAGCTGTTTGAACCTATGAAAAAGCAGCACTGCAATACATGTAATTTAGATGTGTATCTTGGAATGAACGAAAAACCAATTTGCCCTAACCCTTTATGTAATTCAACTATTTGATCTGTATTTTGTAGCTGCTTCTTCTAGCGCTTTTATCATTGGAAGCCTTTCACCTGTAAGATAAAGAACCAGTGCTCCTCCTGCGGTACTTATATGATCTATTTGTTCTGCTAGTCCGTATTTTTTTAATGCGGATGTCAAATGACCCCCGCTAACTATTGTAGTTGCCATGGAATTTGCAACAGATGTGAGCAATCCTTTTGTTCCAAAGCTAAAGTTTTCTTTCTCAAAGAATCCTGCAGGACCACTTATGAAAACAGTTCCTGCACCTGCAATTAATTTTGAATAATGTTCAACTGTTTTTGGTCCCAGATCATAAATTTTGTCTCCCACCTCAAGTTCTCTTACATCCATCTCCACTCTATCCCCATCTTTGTCAATTGCAATGTCTACCGGAGTTGAAAAAACATCTGGATACTCACCAATAAGAGCATGTGCTTTTGATACTACCTCGTCTTCTCTTTTTATTCCCAATGGGTAACGAATTCTTCCCTGTGCACGCATGAAGACATTTCCAATTAATCCTGTTAACAATACATGGTCTGCGCGACCGTTTTGAATCAGTAATTTTATTGCCTCTAATCTGTCAGGAACCTTGGAGCCTCCTAATACTATCACATGTGGTGCTTTTGCAACTGTCATTATATCATCAAGGTTTCTTACCTCTCTTTCTACAATTCTTCCTGCACATGCTGGAAGAACATAAGGAAAACCAACTATGGATGGATGTGATCTATGTGCACTAGGAAATGAATCCAACACACAAAGATCAAACAACTTTGATAATCTGCTAACCATGATTGTGTTTGCAGCTTCCTGCTGTGTAAACTCGTAATTTTCTTCAGCACATAACCGTAAATTATCTAAAAGTAATATTTCACCATTTTTCAAATTCTTTATTTCATTTTGTGCAGCAATGCCAATGACATCTTCTACGTATTTTATTTTCTTACCCATTAATTTTTCAAGAACTTTGGCATGATTATCCATTCCAGTATAATCTTTATTTCCAACTCTCCCTTGATGAGAGGCAACAACAACCTTAGCTTCTTCTAGAGATTTTAAGGTCTCAATGGCTTCTTCAATACGTTTAGTTCCAGAGATCTCCATAGTGTCTGGATCTATGGGGCAATTCATGTCAACTCGCAAAAAAACGGTTTTACCTTTTAGGTCAAAATCATCTAATGTGAGTACCTTCACGCCTCTTCTATTATCCCCTTGGTTAAATTCTTTAGCCGATCTTT
>Ga0207952_1000355_pt1 | contig 41411 bp, 38 predicted proteins | sample SubbioR12Aug_8Ca_FD_184831 | JGI IMG/M metagenome (GOLD analysis project Ga0207952, IMG submission 184831) | Serpentinite rock and fluid subsurface biosphere microbial communities from McLaughlin Reserve, California, USA - CR12Aug_8Ca (SPAdes) | ecosystem: Environmental > Terrestrial > Deep... | reverse complement strand
GATGTCTTCACCTTCTATCAACACCTTGCCCTGGCTGGGGCGTTCCAGCAAATTCAAGGTTCGCAGCAAGGTGCTTTTACCCGCACCTGAACGACCTATGATGCCAAAAATTTGTCCTTTACTAACTTCCAGATTGATATTGTTGAGGGCCAGCACTGACTGACCGTTGACTTTGTAATACTTACCTAATTGCTCAATACGTAACACTGATTTCCCAAACAAAATATGTAACCGATGGGGAGCACTGTAACGAAAGGAATCAAGCTTTTCCAATCATATAATCGAATTTGTATATACAAAAAAATGTCTAAGGTAAGAAGAAAACCGGATGAAGCTCAGATGAAAAAACAAATCATTAACTTGCCTTCCATCAAGTTTATCTAAAGCAAGAAACATGATTTTGTGTTTAAATCGCTTGTATATTCCAAGCCTGAATACTATGTTGGAATGAGTGTCAATCTTCGCTCCTCATGAGCAAAAAGCGAGTGCAATAATGGTAACTTCAGTCAATTCTTCCAGTTCAGCGCAAACCCAGCAGTTGCTTCAGCAAGCTGCAGAAGCGCGCGCAAAACAAAATAGTGAAACCATAGGTGCTGCACCTGACAGGGATTCCGGCACGGCTGATGCCATTGCAGATGCAAAAAGGGTCACGGACGCGCAAGCTGCACAGCAAGCGCAGTTAAGCAAGCAGGCAGCAAAGTCGCCAGAACCACCGCCAGACCAGCCAAAACCCGTGGTGAATACCAGTGGCCAGATAACAGGGACAAGGATTAATACCACGGCCTGAATTAGCCTTAACCCTCGAAAACCGCCAGCAGAAATGCCTGGCGGTTTTTTTATTTCCCAAATCTGCCATAAGCTCATAAGCAAAGATTATTTGCAGCAAAGACAAGTGATCAGCACATAATGCCAGCGAATGCTAAGCTCTCACTCTGTGCGCTGCCAAACTGTGCCAGCAAGTAAATAAGTTAATAATGCAATTTATGAATAAAAAAAACCTACTCACCACCTCCATCGCCGCATTGTTCATGACAACTGCAGGCTACGGTTTTGCTGCCAATTTGAAGATTGGCCTTGCGGCAGATGTGAATTCCCTCGACCCGCATTATTTCAATAGCGGGCCGAATAATGCCATGGCATCGCATTTGTTTGAGGCGCTGGTCAGCGTCGATTCTGATGGCCGTATAGCACCTGGCCTGGCCCTGTCCTGGAAGGCAATCAATCCCACGACCTGGGAATTCAAATTGCGCCAGGGCGTGAAATTTCATGACGGTAGTGAATTGACAGCAGAAGACGTGGTGTTTTCTCTAGACAGACCAGCCCAAATCAAGAACAGCCCTGGCCCGTACACCAGCTTCACCAAGCAAATCGTTGGCAAACAAATTGTCGATCCCTATACCCTGCGCCTGAAAACGGCAACGGCGTATGGCCCACTGCCGCTGGATATGAGCTCAGTCTTTATCGTTTCAAAAAAGGCTGCGCTACAGGCTGGCACCGATGATTTCAACAGTGGCAAGGCAGCGATAGGCACCGGCCCTTATAAATTCACTGCATTCAAGCGTGGCGATGCTGTAGAACTCACAAAAAATGATGCTTACTGGGGTGACAAATCAGCCTGGGACAAAGTGACTTTCCGCATCATCACTGCAGGTGCGCCACGCATGGCAGCCTTGTTGTCTGGCGATGTCGATGCCATAGAAAGCATACCGCCAGCAGATTTGAGCAAGCTGAAAAGCAATGCCAAATTCAAGCTGGAACAAAAGATTTCCTGGCGCACCCTGTTCTGGCATCTGGATCACCAGACCAGGGTTTCACCTTTTATTACCGACAAAGCAGGCAAGCCACTGGCTACCAACCCTTTGAAGGATATACGGGTACGCAAAGCCATCGCCAAAGCCATCAACCGCACGGCATTGACTGAACGGGTACTGGAAGGGTTGGCAGTACCTGCCTCCAACCTCGTCGCTCCTGGCGTGTTTGGCTATAACGATAGTTTGAAAGTAGAAGCCTACGACCCGGAAGGCGCGAAAAAATTGCTGGCCGAAGCAGGTTACCCAAATGGCTTTGCCATCACCCTGCACGGGCCAAATAATCGCTACATCAATGATGAACAAATCGTCCAGACAGTAGCGCAATTTCTCAGCAAAGTGGGGATACAGGCCAAGGTAGAAACGCAGCCGCTGGCAGTCTACTTCCCCAAAGCGGCAAAGGGAGAATACAGCATGGCTTTGCTGGGCTGGGGTTCGCTGGCCGGGGACTTTGCCTTACGCACGGTACTGGGTACAGTCAACGCCGAGAATGGCTGGGGCAGCTGGAACTGGGGTAAATACAGCAACCACGCTCTTGATGAAGCAATAGAGTCATCTCTGGCATCTGTCGAAGCAGACAAGCGCGAAGCCTTTGCCAAAAAAGCGGCTGCCACGGCGCTGCAAGACTATGCAGTCATCCCCTTGCATCATCAATATGCCAGTTGGGCACTGCGTAAAGGCTTGAAGTACAAGGCCCGGACAGATGAATTTACTTTTGCCCATCAGTTCAAACCAGAATAAGTATTTAATTCAATAGCAAAAATCCCACGACTGCCATGACAGTCGCGGGATTTTTTAATATTGCGCTAATGCTTTAGGAATCAAGCTATCAGGATTTGGTCAGGACTCCCTGGCAGACTGCTTTTTGCGGATCGCTTGCAGGCAGTTTGCCGCAAATACCATCCAGTTGCGTACGGGCTTTTTGATAGGCGACTTGATGCTTACCTTCTTTGTTCCAGTCGGTCAGCTTCTTGCCCATTTTTTCCAGATAGGCACGGTTGCGCTCATAAAAAGCATTGTCAATTTTTGCCGCTTCGCCAAAGACATTTTGCACAGCTTTTTCTATACGCGCATCATCATTCGGTGCCAGTTCTACCAGGCTGCTGACATAGTTGGAACCCCATTGCAAACGAGTAGCCGGGCCTTTGGCGGCGTTATAAGCCTGTTCATACCAGTTTGCCGCAGCCACTTTGTCACCGCGTTTTTTGGCATTGGAACCCAGGGTGGACATAAAGTAATAAGGCGAATGTGAACGCTTGAGTTCAGCCTTGAGCAAAGCATCAGAATCATCCAGCAAGCCAGCACCACCCAATGCGTAGGCGGCGGCATTGACGACGGACTGGCGTTCATATGCATCGCTGGTCGCCTGCTCTATCAGACCCACGCGCTTTTGCACTTCTTTTTGTAAAGCTGCTTCTGGCTTGGCATTATCGAGACTGGCCAGCGAAACCTGTGCAATAATTGCACCCAGCCTGTCGGTTTTGGAAATGCTTGAGTCGTCAGCCAGTTTGACCAAGGCGGCATTCCAGGCATTGACCAGTTTAGTGCGCGACTCTGATTTGCTGATGGTCAAGAATTCTGTTATTTCTTTTGCGCCATTCGACAGCAAATCCATGTTGTCCCGCGCTGTTTTTGGATCAGCAATGGCTTTCAAGACTTTCTCTGTCGCCTGTGTCTTGTCTATCGCTGGCACGGTCTGACTCGGTTTGGCAGTAGCTGCAGCATAAATACCGCGCAAATACAGGCGGGTGGCATGCAAACCAACAGGGCCAAGCTCAGACAATTTCAGCAAGGTCGGAACCAGTTCTTTGCCTGCAACCAGTTTTTGCTCGGGGTCATCCCATGAATAGTCTGCCAGCAAGCTCCAGTCTTCATCTTTGAGATTTTTATTGCCCGCCAGCGCCAGCTTCATGGTGTCCTGGACCGACAAAGTAGTATTCAAGGCCTGGGTCAAGACTTGCAAATAACGTTCAGAATCAACTTCGCCTGGCAGACGGGTAATCTCTGTGCCATCAGGCTTGAACAAGATCATGGTGGGGTAACCACGCACTTTGAACTGTGACGCAAATTTTTGTGCGCCTGGCGTATCGCCATCCAGATAGACAGGGATAAAGTGACGTGATTTATCGATGAACTCCTGGCGATTGAATATCGTCGCCTTCACCTGATTACAAGGCGGGCACCAGATTGCGCCCCAATACAGGAACAAAGGCTTGTTGCTGGCCTTGGCCTGGGCAAAAGCCGCATCTACATTATTGTCTTTGCGCCAGTCTATGCCGGCCTGAGCAGACGCACTGGCCGCTTTGCTGTCAGCCGCATAAGCTGGCATCACTACACCTGCAGCCATACTTGTAGCCAATAAAGCCACCATCAGGGAGGAAATTGTCTTCATGGATTTGGACCCGGATAAATATATCAGGCACTCAGTGTAACAAAATTAATGCGGCTATTGTGTACTCAACATACCCGGCGATAAGACTAATTTGGAGCATGCATATTTGATTTTTTATTCACTGACACTAACCCGCTCTTATGCCTTTTGTATCTAAGCAAGTAAAAATATCATCGTTCACAATCCAGTCATTATTCCGCATCATGAATAATCTGAAACTGGAAAGTAAAAAATGAGCAAAATCGCGCATGTGAAACAATTGATCAAAACCCGCCAACGTCAACGCCGTACTACCTTCGCCGCAGCCTTGCTGATTGCAGGCGTCAGCCTTTTCGCCTCCTATAGTCCAGCTCAGGCAGCAACAGGCATATTGAATGCATCGTATGACGTGACGCGCGAATTGTTCAAGGACATCAATCCCGCCTTTGTCGCTGACTGGAAAAAGAAAACTGGTGAAAGTATCAGCGTCAACCAGTCCCATGGCGGCTCCAGCAAACAGGCACGCTCCGTGATTGATGGACTGGAGGCTTCAGTCGTCACCATGAACCAGGCCAATGATATCGACATCCTGGCAGATAAGGGTTTGTTGCCACAAGACTGGGCCAAGCAATTCCCGAACAATGCTGCGCCGTTTTATTCGACCATGGTATTCCTGACGCGCAAGGGCAACCCAAAACATGTCGCTGGCTGGGATGACCTTGGCAAACCCGGCTTGAAAGTCATCATCCCCAACCCAAAAACTTCGGGCAATGGCCGCTATAGCTACCTGGCGGCATGGGGCTCAGTCATCAAGAATGGCGGTACAGAAGCGCAGGCAAGGCAACTGGTAGAAAACCTGTTCAAGAACGTCCCTGTACTCGACGGCGGCGGACGTGGTGCGACCACTACCTTCACCCAGCGTGAAATTGGCGATGTGCTGGTGACGTTTGAAAATGAAGTACAGCTCGTACGCCAGGAATTTGGCGACAACTTTGAAGTCGTCTATCCGAAAATCTCCATCCTGGCAGAATCCCCGGTTGCCGTCGTCGATAAAGTTGCAGACAAACTGGGCACCCGCAAAATTTCTACTGCCTACCTGCAATTCCTGTACACAGAAGCAGGCCAGGACCTGATCGCCAAGCACTATCTGCGCCCACGCTCAGAAATCGCAGCAAAAAAATATTCCACTTCTTTCAAACCTGTGAATTTGTTTACTGTCGATGATGTATTCGGTGGCTGGAAACAAGCGCAGAAAAAGCACTTCGATGATGGCGGGGAGTTTGACAAGATTTACATCAAGAAGTAAGCCGATAATACAGCCATAGTCATAATAAATAACACGACAGAAATCAGTATAAACAATTCATATTATTTATACACCCAGCATGGGTAGATGTTTTCTGTCGTGATAAGTCAGCGACAAAAGAATGCAGCGCTTCACTTCATCAACGGGGATTTCATCATCCCGATGAAAAACAATGGCGCGATTGCCCTCAAACTTGAGCTTGTCGCCATAAAGTTCTTTAAATGTTTCGACCAGCCTGGTCTGGCAATGAAAATATATGGCGTATTGCTCAGGCGTCGAAGTCTTCCAATCGATCCTGACTGTGCTGCCAGCTTTTGCGAGATAGCTCGGTTGGCCCCACTTCAGTGTTTCTTCCAGCGTATCAGCCACCTTATATTCTGATGCAGTATCCAGTACCAATTGGCGCAGACACATCAGCTTTTGCCGCATATGAGGTGGATAGTTATTGAAGACATCTGCAACCTCGGGATTTTTAAATTTATTCATCCCTGCCCTCCTTCCTCGCTGAAACGCTGCACTGAATGCATATTGTCAAAATAAGCTGAAGGGAAAAGCATACCGCAAAAACAAAAAAGCCTTGATTTCTCAAGGCTTTTTTGCTTCTCTTAATGAGAATTTACTGGCGTCCCCAAGGGGATTCGAACCCCTGTACTCACCGTGAAAGGGTGATGTCCTAGGCCTCTAGACGATGGGGACATATTCTGTCCGTGTTACTGACCTAATACTAACAACTTGTTGTCCACAATAACTTAATAAAGTTGATTGGCGTCCCCAAGGGGATTCGAACCCCTGTACTCACCGTGAAAGGGTGATGTCCTAGGCCTCTAGACGATGGGGACAACAAGTATGTTTTCTGCTCTGCCACATTTTTTGGTGGAGGTAAGCGGGATCGAACCGCTGACCTCTTGCATGCCATGCAAGCGCTCTCCCAGCTGAGCTATACCCCCGACGCTGCAGAACAGAAACAAGATTATAGGGGATACATCGTCAGATGTAAAGCCCCCAGGCTTTCTAGCCTGCAATTACACTCAGGCGTTGCGTAACAACTTCGCGGCCAAACAGCTCGATAACGGCATCGATGGATGGTGTTTGCAATTGGCCTGTCAGCAGCAAGCGCAAAGGCATGGCCAGTTGCGGCATTTTCAATGAGAAGTCGGCCAGGGTTTGTTTCATGGCGGCAGACAGGGCTGCCTTGTTCCATTCCACGGTTTTGCACAGCTCGGCGTATTGGCGCAAGGCTGGCAAGATCGCCTCAGTCACATGCTGGGTCATCAATGCCGGATCTGCCGCTGGCTGGCGATAGAACAGCATGGCAGCCTGCCCCAACTCTACCGTGGTATTGGTACGCTCTTTCAGCAGTGCGATCACGGATTCCAGTGCAGGGGCATTATCAAACTGCGCACCATCGTCGAGCATTTGCTGTTTAATCAAACCAGCCAGGCGCGTATTGTCTGCGGCCTTGATGTAGTGGTTATTGATCCAGGCCAGTTTTTCAGGATTGAACTGGGCAGCAGAACCAGATAAATGGCTTAAATCAAACCAGCTGCACATTTGCTCCATGGAGAATATCTCATCATCACCATGACTCCAACCCAGGCGGGCCAGATAGTTGAGCATGGCCTCCGGCAGATAGCCCTGTTTTGGATACTCCATCACACTGACAGCACCGTGGCGCTTGGACAGTTTTTGACCATCAGGGCCCAAGATCATAGGCAAATGACCATAATGCGGCAGGGTTGCGCCCAGCGCATTCAGGATATTGATCTGGCGCGGTGTGTTATTGACATGGTCATCACCACGGATAACGTGAGTGATTTGCATGTCCCAGTCATCGACTGCGACGCAGAAGTTATAAGTAGGCGTGCCATCAGGGCGAGCGATGACCAGGTCATCAAGCTCACGGTTGCCTATGGTGATTTGACCTTTGACCACATCCAGCCAGCTGACTTCACCGTCCAGAGGATTTTTGAAACGTATGACTGGTTTGCGGTCTGCCGGAATCGCTGGCAAGGTCTTGCCAGCTTCAGGACGCCATGTGCCGTCATAGCGCGGCTTTTCACCTGCTGCACGCTGGCGCTCACGCATGGCTTCGACTTCATCCGGTGAAGAATAGCAGTGATAGGCAGTACCTTTTGCCAGCATGTCAGCCAGCACTTCGCTATAGCGCTCCATGCGTTTCATTTGATAGAAAGGGCCTTCGTCATGATGCAGGCCCAGCCAGTTCATGCCATCCAAAATGGCTTGCACGGCTTCTGGCGTTGAGCGTTCAAGATCGGTATCTTCTATGCGCAGCACGAAAGTGCCACCAAAATGACGGGCAAATGCCCAGCTGAACAAGGCAGTGCGGGCACCACCAACGTGGAGATAGCCGGTAGGGCTGGGAGCGAAACGGGTACGTACAGTCATGAGATCACTAGCCTGCGCCCTGCTGTCGATGAAGCTGACATACTAGAGCGCGATAATGGTTAAAACCAGCATTTTACCGTTTTAACATCCCGGACGGATAGTTTAGTGATACCTGGCAGTCCACTGAACTCCAGACCACTGTCTGCGTGATAGTATGGCGACGCCAGCAGACCACCCGATAGACGATCAGACATGCAAGTCCAGCCCCCCCTGCCCCTGCCTTTACCAGTACGCGACGGCATCGCGCCCAGCTATATCTGGATACCCGAAGGCCATTGGGATAATGTCTTCAGTTTTTTGCAAGCTCATTTCCCTGATGTAAGTGCAAGTACCTGGCAAGCACGCCTGGATAAACAAGAGGTCGTTGATCAACACGGTAAAGTCCTGCTTTCAGATAGTGCGGTCAAGCGCGGCATGTGTATTTACTACTACCGTGAAATCGAGAATGAAACACCCATCCCGTTTCATGAAGAGATTCTGTTTCAAGATGAGCATCTACTGGTGGTAGATAAACCGCACTTCTTGCCTGTCATTCCATCGGGGCGGTTTTTGCAGGAAACCTTGCTGGTCAGACTGAAGAAGAATACTGGCTTGATGGACCTGACTCCCATACACAGGCTGGACAGGGAAACTGCAGGCGTCATGCTGTTTTCACACAATCAATCCACCCGCGGGCAGTATCAATCCATGTTCCAGCGTAAAAGCATGGCAAAGACTTATCACGCCGTTGCAAGTCATCTGCCGGAACTGATTTTCCCCTTACGTCATTGCAGCCGCATGGAAGAAGCCGAAAAGTTCTTTGTCATGCGAGAAGTCGCGGGCATGGCAAATTCAGAAACCCAGGTTGATATCAAGGAAAGACGTGGTGAATATAGTCTCTACCAATTGCAGCCAGTGACTGGTAGAAAACATCAATTGCGCCTGCATATGAGCAGCCTTGGTGCACCTATCGTCAATGACACGTTTTATCCAGTCGCCCTGCCCTGCAAGGCGGACGATTTTTCTGCGCCTTTGCAGTTACTGGCCAAGTCCATCTGTTTTGATGATCCGATTACTGGCGCGCAACGTTATTTTGAGAGTAAAAGATCCTTGTGATCACTTGCCATAGAGGGTTGGACTGGCAAACGGGTTGACAGCAAGTCTCTAAAGCAGTAATATTGCGGTCTTCGGAGTGTAGCGCAGCCCGGTAGCGCACCTGCTTTGGGAGCAGGGGGTCCAAGGTTCGAATCCTTGTACTCCGACCAGATTCCAGGGATCGTCAAAGACGATCCCTTTTATTTCGGCAGATTCAGATCTTGTTTTTCAAGTTGCATTAACCGAGATAATAAATGTTAGGCTAGACAGACCAGTTTTTCGGAGTGTAGCGCAGCCCGGTAGCGCACCTGCTTTGGGAGCAGGGGGTCCAAGGTTCGAATCCTTGTACTCCGACCAGTTAAAAAGGATCGTTGATAATTCAACGATCCTTTTTTCTTTTCTGCTTTACATTTTCCGGTTTCACATATTTCTGCTTCACATTTAAATGATTTATCTGAAGCGCGCCAGCAAGCGCAAATCATCACCCACGTGGCTGATTTCGTGAAATTGCAAAACCCGCGCCTGATCCACATGCGCCAATTCAGGTAAATGAAATAAACCAGCACCACTACCCAACAGCTTGGGCGCCAGGTACAGCAGTAATTCATTGACGCAATCTCGTGCGATCAATGCGCCGTTCAGAGTCGCCCCCGCCTCCACATGCAATTCATTGATTTGCCTGCGCCCCAGCTCTTGCATCAGGGTAGGCAAATCCACTTGCTGATTTGCACCCGGCAAGCAAATCACCTCTGCTCCAGCCTGTTCCAGTTGCGCCTGTTTTTCAGTAGCTGACACAGCACAAACGATCAAGGCGCCACCTTGCAATACCTTGGCCTGCGGCGAAATGCGCAGATGGGAATCAACGATAATTTTTTGCGGCTGACGTGGTGTATCCACGCCACGTACATTCAGCATGGGATCATCTGCCAGCACGGTGCCTATACCAGTCAAAATCGCATCAGCACGCGCCCGCCATTGATGACCATCCTGCCTTGCTGCTGGCCCGGTAATCCACTGGCTTTGGCCACTACTCAAAGCAGTGATGCCATCAAGGCTGCCAGCAACTTTCATCCTGACCCAGGGCCTGCCTGTTTCCATGCGCTGGAAAAAACCTATGTTCAATTCGCGTGCCTGCAAGGCGAGGTCAGGAAAAGTACCGCATTCGACTTCGACACCAGCTTCACGCAAGATACTTAAACCACGTCCTGCCACTTGTGGATTGGCGTCCTGCATGGCAGCGGCCACGCGTGCTATACCGGCATCACGCAAACCGTTCGCACAAGGTGGTGTGCGGCCGAAATGGCTGCACGGTTCCAGCGTGACATAGGCAGTGGCACCACGCACATCATAGCCTTTAGCAGCGGCATCGCGCAAGGCTTGCACTTCTGCATGCGCCTGCCCTACCGGTTGCGTCCAGCCCTGGCCCAGCACCTGCCCATCACGCACTATCACGCAACCCACTTTGGGGTTGGGTGAAGTTTCTATGGTGGCACGCTTGGCCAGCTCCAGCGCTTGCTGCATGTAAGCATAATCAGCCTGCTTATCCATACTATCCATACTCGCTTGCACCTCAGGTATTTTGTATGGTGATAGTCGGGAACTTGCTGGTCATATCCTTGGCTTTTTCAGCAACCTTGATAGCGACTTTGCGGGCGATGTCTTTATACAGAGCGGCAATTTTCCCATCAGGTTCGGCAACCACGGTAGGCGTACCAGAATCAGCTTGCTGGCGTATGCTCATCGTCAAAGGCAGGCCGCCGAGGAATTCGACGCCAAAGTCAGCGCACATCTTCTGCCCGCCACCCTCGCCAAAAATATGCTCGGCATGTCCGCAGTTGGAGCAGATATGTATACTCATGTTCTCGACGATACCCAGGATAGGTATGCCGACTTTTTCAAACATTTTGAGACCCTTGCGCGCATCCAGCAAGGCGATATCTTGCGGCGTCGTCACGATGACCGCACCAGTGACTGGCACTTTTTGCGACAGGGTGAGCTGTACATCGCCCGTACCTGGCGGCATATCGACGATGAGGTAATCCAGATCACGCCAGTTGGTTTGCCCCAGCAATTGCTGCATCGCCTGGGTCACCAGTGGGCCACGCCAGACCATGGGTTCGTCAGGGTCTATCATGAAACCAATGGAAGATACTTGCAGGCCATGGTTTTCCAGTGGCTCCATGGTTTTGCCATCGACTGTTTCAGGACGGCCAGATATACCCATGATCATGGGTTGCGAAGGGCCATAGATGTCGGCATCCAGGATACCAACAGCGGCGCCTTCAGCAGCCAGGGCCAGGGCCAGATTGGCAGCGGTAGTCGATTTGCCAACCCCGCCTTTGCCTGAGGCCACAGCAATAATATTCTTCACATTCGGCATGAGCTTGATGCCAGGCTGTACAGCATGGGCAATAATTTTTGAAGTCACATTGACCGCGACCTTGCCTACACCTGGCAAGGCTGTAATGGCTGCCACAACAGCAGTACGTATCAGTGCAAACTGGCTTTTGGCCGGGTAACCCAGTTCCACGTCCAGGCTGACATCTGCGCCTCCTACCTTGATATTTTTTACTGATTTAGTCGCTATCAGGTCTTTATTCGTGTTTGGATCTGTCACTTTTGCCAATGCGGCTTTAATGTCGTCAACTGTAATACTCATGCAATTCTCCATAGATATCCTACAAGTCTAGCGCAATTTGCGCGTCCGGGCTGCAATACCCATGATGACAGGCTTGTTGTAAGGGTGCATCTTGAGAAGATACAAACTCCTTTGCCAAATAAAGTTCAAGCATAATAGCCGTGCGCTCATTTGTTTTTATAAGAAAATCAGGAGAAATTGATGCAAATACCAGCAAAACTACTGCCCAGCAAATTCTGCCTGTCATTGCCTGTTTTGGGATTGCTCAGTTATTCACTGACTGCCCAGGCTGGCTTGCTGGTGGGGCATTTGACCGACAAGAACGGACAAGCCATGAGCAATGCAGTCCTGTTTGCAACACCACTCGACACGCCTTCACCTGCCAAAAAACCTGGTGAAACCAGCGTGGTAGCGCAAGAAAATTATGCCTTCAGCCCTTTTCTGACTGTGATACGCAGCGGCACTCAGGTGCGCTTTCCTAACAAGGACAATCACGAGCATCACCTGAAATCATTTTCTCCGGCGAAGACATTTGAGTTACGTGTGAATAGCAAAAAGGAAGAGCCTGCCCCCATCCTGTTTGATAAAGCAGGAGAAGTTGCCCTGGTTTGCCACTTCCACGACTGGATGCGCGGTTTTATCTATGTGGTTGATACACCGTATTTTTCCAAGACCGATGCGTCAGGCAGTGTCGCACTCAATAATCTGCCAGCGGGCAAGTATGAAGTCAAAGCCTGGGCACCGAATATGTTTGGTGAACCTTTGGCACAAACAGTGCAAGTGGCGAACGATGGCCCGACCAATGTCAAATTCCAGTTCAGTTTCGTACCGAAGGCACCACCGGCACCTCGCAATTTGAGCAAGAGTGCGACATTTGGTTATGACTGACTTATTTTGATTTACAGAGTGCCTCGCATTACACCGGGCACTTGTAATCACCTAAATGAGAGCTTAATCACAGCTTAGCTGGTTTGCATTTGCTGCTGGAAAGTCAGCACGATAAACTCTGCCGGATGCACCAGTGCTAGCTTTACCGTGACATTCATCACACCGTCCAGTATATCTTGCGCAGTCATGGTGCTGCCCAGCCCCACACTGACGCTGTATGCATCAGATGCTTTAGCACCAATCAGCGCGCCCACCTTCCATTGCGCAGTCAAGAAATTGCTGATCATGGCATTCACGCTACTCCAGGTCTCGCTATCGTTGGGCTGAAATACCAGCGTCTGCAAAGCAGCTTTAATCGATTGCTGCAGCATGATGACAGTCCGTCTGACGCTGATATATCGCCAGTCATCACTATTTCCCGCCATGGTCCTTGCGCCCCAGACCAGCAGACCATAGTTGGGAAACGTCCGTATGGCATTCACAGCCATGCCATTCAAGGGTGTGTTCAAGGCAGCCTGTTCCTGATCATTAATGGCAACCACGGGAGAGACCGCATTGATGATAGTTGTATTGGCTGGCGACTGAAATACGCCAAAAGTATGATCATTGCGTGCATACACCCCCGCCATGGCTGCCGCTGGTGGTAGCAGGTTGACGCTGGTAGCGATATTGTTCATGCAGGATTGATACAGGGGCGACATTGCTACCAGGCTTTGATGGCGCTGGCGCACAGCCACCGTATCGCCAGCCTGCGTCAATAAATTGACAATGGCCAGATAAGAATTCAATTTTAATGAAGACGTACCGGATGAGTCAGGAGGGAATAATGTCTGCGCTTCAAGATTCAAATCTGCTACCAGCAAAGGCAGGGTAGCGCTTGAAATCCAGCTGTAATCGATATCACTGAGGCTGACGATATTCGTGTTCAGCCATGGGTAATAACTGACGCCATATTTATTAAACTCTTCTCCCAGCCCGCCAATCTGGTAAAAGCCGCCGCTGTCTGTACCATCGGTGATGGGATCTTGCGCAGTACCATCTGCAGGCAAATAGCCATTATGCACATCCAGCACGCACATGATGTGCTGCGACTGCTCACAGCTTTGCAGTGCCAGTTGCGACACGCTGACCCAGTCCTGCTGACCAAGATACACAGCATCTGGCATGACCAGCAAATCTGCTTCTGCACAATCAGCCGCTATCGGCAATGCATTCGTATAAGCGTCTTTGCTAAAAGCACCGGCAGCAATCACTTCATCATATGTACCAAGAGACAGCACATAGCAAACCCCGCCACCATTATTGAAAAACAATTCCAGGCTAAAGTACAAGCCAAAAGCCGGAGCCGCTTTATTAGTCTGGTATGGCGGTGTCGCCTGGGTATTACTCTGATAGTCGTACTCAATGTGAGGTGCAGCACCAAAATTGCTGATGTATTCACTCAGCGAAGAAATGCGCAAGGGGTAATTTACTTTGCTGGCAACAGCTGTATAACCCAGAAAGACAGGAATACCCGTAGGCACTGCCATTACCGAACTGGAAAAACCATCTACCTCAGTGACATATACGCCTGGCGTTGCAAGTTGCTCTATCATGCCTGGATACTCCGTGTTAGTTTGTCTGCAACCTGATATCTAAAAAGAGGAGCCAGGCCCGGCCAAAAATGTCAATTCATCTGCGGTAGAGGTACGCCCGAGTATCGCATTCCTGTGTGGGAAGCGGCCAAAGCGGCCAATGATCGCGCGGTGCTTGATCGCGAACTGATAAAAACCATCAAAAGTTTCGCGCTGTGCTTCTGGTGCCTCGCGGCGCAAGGCATCGTACAAGGCGACCGACTTGTCCTGATCTGCCAGTGACTCTGAATGTTCAAGTGGCAGATAGAAAAATACTCTTTGTATGGGGCGCAACTGACGGTCGGCCTGCAATTGCAGGCCTGCCTCACAGTAAACCCTGGCCTGCGCATCATAGGCAAAAGATTCAGGCAGGTTCCTGTACATGTTCCTGGGGAACTGATCGCAAAGAATAATCAATGCCAGCCTGCCCTCAGCGGTATTTTCCCAGCCTGACAATTCATTCTGTATGGCTTGCTCGACCAAGTTGGCAAAGCCATCCCTGATCGCCGCATCCATGTCATCGCTCTTGGACCACCATAGCTTGGCTTGGGATTGCGCAGTTTTGGCATCATCGGTGTCCAGGCCAAACCAGAAATTTAATACGGCGTGTAAATCATCCATTAAAGCCCCTTATCTTTCAGATCTTGTTAAGTCTCATTTCCAGCAATTTTATCTTTTATTAAGGAAATTCATAATTCTTTTATTTCTGTCTTGACTGAAATAAGGGAATTAACTACACTGTGCTCATGGAACTTACACCCGTCAAACAAAAATTTATCCTGCACTGGGGCGAAATGGGCACCTTATGGGGTGTTAACCGCACCGTAAGCCAGATACATGCCCTGTTGTATATCGTGGGTTGCCCCATGCAGGCAGAAGAAATTGCAGACACATTGGGGGTAGCGAGATCGAATGTCTCCAATTCGCTCAAAGAGCTGCAAAACTGGAAGCTGGTAAAACTGGCGCATGTCATGGGTGACCGCAGGGCACATTATGAAACTTCGCTGGATGTCTGGGAGCTGTTTCGCACTGTAGTACGTGAACGCAAGGAAAGAGAGTTCAACCCTACTATCACGACCTTACAGCAATGTCTGGATAGCCCGGACCTGGATCAGGAAGACAAGGCTACGCAGTTGCGTATAGCAGAAACCCTGGCGCTGATGAAGACCGTCACCACCTGGACCGATGAAATGCTGCGACTGGAACCAAATACCCTGATGAAGCTCTTGAAGATGGGTGCGGCAGTACAAAAATTTGTGCGTGGTGATGACAAGCAATAAGCTTGCTGCAGCAAGCTCTGCATCTGATTCGCACAAGAAAAAATGCTCAGCATTTTTTTTGAAAATGAATTTCTGTTTAGACAGAAATGTCAGAAATAAAAGTTAAAGCCAAGAAAACCAAGGAAAATCAAAATGAGCGACTACCCACTGACCCTGCTGTATGATGCCTCCTGCCCTGTCTGCAAGCTGGAAATGGATAATCTGCGGGAACGCGATCAATTGAATAAATTAAATTTTGTCGATGCCTCCGCACCTGGTTTTGATGCGGGCAAATATGGTGTGAACCTGACCGAAGTAATGCGCGTCATCCATGGCATTAAACCTGATGGCACAGTCGTCACTGGCGTAGAAACCATCCACCTTGCTTATCGCGCTGCCGGTCTGGGTTGGCTGACTGCAGCCAGCAATTTACCGATACTCAAACCCGTCTGCAACTGGGCTTATGAGCAATTCGCCAAAAACCGCCATTGGGTTTCTGAAGTATTTGCAGATGCCATCCTGCGTATTGCAGCGAGACGCGCTGAAAAACGCAGCCGTGCCTGCAAAGAAGGTAAATGCACAATTAAATAAGCATCATCATGAAAATTCTTATCTGCGGCGCACAAGGTTTTTTAGGTCGACATATCAGCCAGGTTTTGCAAGAGGCAGGATATGAAGTTTACCATGGTGTGCGCGAACCCAAACTGCCTGAACGTCTGACTGACGCAGAAGAAATAACGATCAATTATGCGCAGGACATTGAGCCGGCCATCTGGGAAAAACGTCTGCACAGCCTTGGGCAAATTGATGTCATCATCAATGTGGTCGGCATACTTAATGAAACGGCAGACCTCAGTTTTGATGCCATCCATCGCGATGCACCCGCTGCCTTGTTTTATGCAGCAGCCAGATGCGACATTAAATCTATCGTTCAAATATCTGCCCTGGGTGCGGCAGACGAAACAGAACATCCGGAAGCCATGACAGGCTATATGCAAAGCAAACGTGCGGCTGAAAAGGCACTCATGGCCAGCGGCCTGAGTTATCTGATCCTGCGTCCGTCTTTGGTGGTTGGCATTGATGGCGGCAGCAGCCAATTATTCCGCAGTATGGCCAGCCTGCCTGTGCTTGGTTTGCCGGGACGTGGCGAACAGCAGGTGCAACCCGTGCATGTAGATGACCTGTGTGCGGCAATCGTTATATGGCTCGCAGATGAACGTCGTCACAGCATGATCTTGAATGCAGTCGGCCCGCAAGCCATGTCTTACCGGCGCATGCTGGAAATCTATCGCAAAGCCATGGGCATGCCTGCGCAATGCATGTTTTCCATCCCCATGCCTATGATGAGATTCACTGCCAGCGCAGCAAGACTGTTACCGCAAAATTTGCTGACACCAGATAGTTTGCGCATGCTGGAGCAAGACAATGTCGCCGATGCCACAGACTTTGCAATGCATTTGGGCAGACCAGCAAAATCGCATAAGGACTGGTTCACTGGCATCCCTGAGCATATGCTCGCCAGCAGTGCAATTGCTGGCTGGAGCCTGCCACTGTTTCGCTATGTGCTGGCGCTGGTCTGGTTTGTCACTGCAGGGCTTTCGTTTGGGATCTACCCCATCGCTGGTAGCCTGGATTTATTGCAGCCTTTGGGTGTTAGCGGTGCGCCTGCCATGTTCATGCTGATGGCCGCATCGGCCCTGGATTTGAGCCTGGGCCTGGCAACCCTGCTCTGGCCAGGACGTATTTTATGGCTGATGCAAATTGCCTTGATTGTTGGCTATAGCGGCATCATTGCGATTTACTCGCCTGAATATTATTTACACCCATTTGGCCCGGTCTTGAAAAATCTGCCGATACTGGCTTTACTCGCTTATTTATTTGCTCATCAAACAGACACACGAAGAGACACAAAATGAACACCTATCTCTTGCTTAAAACCCTCCATGTCCTGTCTTCTGTCTTACTGGTTGGTACTGGTTTTGGCTCGGCGTTTTATATGTTCTTTACCAACCGCAGCAAACAATTCAAGGCGCAAGTCGTGGTTGCCAGATTAGTAGTGCTGGCTGACTGGTGCTTTACTACACCAGCAGTCATCATTCAGCCCCTGACTGGTTTTGCGATGGTACACATGGCAGGCTGGCCCTTGAGCACGCCATGGATCATGTGGTCTTTCGTCTTGTATCTGTTTGCCGGCGCCTGCTGGTTGCCGGTGGTATGGCTGCAAATACGCATGAAAGCCATGCTGGAAGTTGCCGACGCCAACAACACCAGCACCTTGCCTGATCTGTACTGGCGCTATGCAAAGATATGGGAATGGCTGGGCTATCCGGCATTCATCGCCATGATAGGCGTGTACTTCCTGATGGTGAACAAGCCCAGCTTTTAAATCTACTTAGAACCCGTTTGCGATCTATAGCGAGCGTGCATCAGCGGGGGCAGTGCAAAAAAAACGCAGCGCAAAAAGCGGAATGTACTTAAGTACATGAGCCCCCGCGCTCGCGCTTAAGAGCGCAAACAGGTTCTTAAATGCCTTTTACCTGGCGCGCAGCCTGCACCATTTCATGCACATCATTGGTCATGACAGCCAGGAAGCCCAGCAAGATCAAATAATAAGCCGCATAAGTAAACCTTACCTGAGCGGACATATTGTAATAAGTCTTATTCTCTTCGGCCTCCGGGTCATATTTCCAGGCGCGCCACAATTGTGGCCAGGCCAGAAAACCGATGATGATGAGCATGGGACTGGGGCGGTAATAAAACAAGGCCAGCAAGACGGGTACACCCACAAACCAGATACGCGGTGTCAGTACCGCAGTAATGCGCCCGCCATCAAAGGGCGACAGCGGTATCATATTGAACAGGTTCAAGAAAAAGCCTGAATATGCAACTGCCATCAGTAGATCGCTGTTGTAATTACGTGCGAGGAAGTAACATAAAATTGAGCCTACGGTTCCAGCCAAAGGCCCACCTAGCCCCACATATGCTTCCGTTTCTGCATCATGAGGCATATCTTTCAATTCTATCCATGCGCCTAGAAACGGGATAAAGGTAGGTAAGCCCACATTCAGGCCACGATGGCGGGCTGCAATATAGTGGCCCATTTCATGCACAAACATGAGCAAGACAAATCCCACTGCATACCACCAGCCAAATATCCAGGCATAGAAGACGACAGAAATAATCATGGTGCCGCCCGAGGTCAGCAACTTAGTAAACTTGACACCGGAAAACAGCAAGAGCAGCAACTTCATCATTTTTTATTCATCCTTCTATACTTCATGGAGCAAAAAAACTACGCCTTCTTACGGCCAAACAACTTGCCTATCAATGCGCCCAAGCCTACCACGGCAACCAGTGCCAGTTTCGCGAACTTGGCCAGGAAGGCGAAAATCAAGGCAAACAATCCCAGCTTCTTGGCTGCAACCCCGCCTATCAAGGCAGCAAGACCATATTCAGCCACTTTATCAGTGCTGATATTAAAGTCGTTGTAGCGTTTGCCATCTGTAAATTCCAGATGCCCTAATAAATCTTTGGCAATGGCTTTTTGTTGCGGTAAATCATTGAGGGCTGTCACCAGGTTCAGGCTGATATAGCCTTCGCGGCCCAATGCATAGGTATTGTAGTTAACGCCCTGATTATCATTATTAGCCTGCTTGTCCTTGGTGATGGCCGACCACACCAGTCTGTGTGTCACTGCATCGTAGTTAGGCTTTTCTGCCCAGCCCACCAGCTGCATTTCAGGGATACCACGCTGAGCACGCTCTTTGTTACCCTGTTCAGTACCTTCCTTCAGGCTTTTCAGCAAATCATCTGCATTCCAGTCTTTGGCATCATCATCCTTGATATAGCCGGATTTCTCATACTCTGCCACGATCATCCAGTCACCTTGCTCCGGGAAAATCGCCCCCAACAGACTCTCGATAGATGAATTACCCATCGCGCGCATGATGCGTCCTGCCGCAGGCATAGGGACAAAGAACTGACCAGCAGGCACTTTCAAGACAGCCTGATCGATTAATTTAATTTCTGCAGGACCAGCCTGCATGACTTTCTTGGCTTCATCAAAGGCTGCTTTCATTTCCGCTTCAGCCGCGGCATTTTGCGCATAAGCAAAATGGCCGGAGACCATAAACAATAAGGCTATCAGCCACTTAAAAAACTGCTTAGCGATCATATTCATTCCCTGTAAATTTATATTTTGATGCGCAATATGCCCGCATGGCATTCGCCCACCATTTATTAAGTACAACTAATTTGTGGATTTTTGTGATTTTATACACACTTTGTTTCCATAAAGTTAAGCATAATGCCTTGAAACATGGGTGAAATCAAATCCATACTTAGGTATTAGGCGCTAAAATAGCGTCCCCAGCTCAGGCTTACCACTCAGATAAAAGTGCTTATTATTCTTGGCAAAGAACAAGCACCTGCAGAATCATGACCACCTCCACAAGCAATATCGATACCGATCACTCATTGGAACCCTTGCCTGCATCTGCAGTGGCAATAGCAGCACACCATCTGCGCGATGTTCTGCAACTGGCGTTTGAGCATACTGATCAACATCAGGCAGTAGTCGTGTATGACCAGCGCTGCCCTCTGGCAGTGGCACTGACCAGCGCCTATCGTGCTTGCCTGCCTGCTGCACGCTTTATCGATTTTGATGCAGAGACACCTGAACTGATTTTGGCAACCTTGAATGCCTTGCAGGCATCTGATCTGGCGGTGTTGATACAGTCCACCAATTTTCGCCTCGAAGCCTACCGATTGCGGGTAGAGTTATTCAAACGCGGCTTGAAAGTGATAGAACATCCTCACCTGGGACGCATGGAAGGCGATGAAAACCTGTATTACATAGAGTCGCTGGCCTATGATGCCAACTACTATCGCGGTACGGGCAATGCACTCAAACAAAAAATCGACAGCGCCAGTGGCGGTGTAGTTGAAAGTGGCGGTGCTGAACTGATCTTCAGTGGTCGCTTTGAACCGGCCAAGCTCAATGTTGGTGACTATCGCCAGATGAATAATGTCGGTGGCCAGTTCCCTATCGGCGAAGTGTTCACGGAATCGGTGGCGCTGGAAGATGTTCATGGCCAAATCCGCATCTTTGCCTTTGGCGACACCACCTTTACAGTCAATCGCCCGGAACAGCCGATTATCCTGATCGTGGAAAAAGGCCAGGTTGTTGATACCATCAATTCCACGCCTGAATTTGATCAGGTGCTGGCCAATATACGAGCGGACGATAGCATAGTCTGGGTGCGCGAACTGGGCTTTGGCATGAACAAGGCCTTTTCAAAGGATAAGACCGTGCGCGACATAGGCACTTATGAGCGCATGTGCGGCGTCCATTTATCCCTAGGCGCCAAGCATGGCAGCTATGCCAAACCGCATATCAAGCGAGGTGAAGGCCGCCATCATGTCGATGTCTTTGCCGTTACCGAAGCGGTAAAACTGGATGATGAAGTTGTCTACAGGAATGGTGCCTGGGTAGTTTGAACAGTATCCATTAGCAAAAAAACACGAAAATACCCTTACTATCCCCCAGGATCAGGGCATAGCGGCTGCAATTTGTTCATTCGCTGTTAGAATAATGCTCTTGTCCGTTCATAAAAAGTGCATCAACCATGACCCGTAAGCTGTTTGTTACCACTGCCCTGCCGTACGCTAATGCGCCCTTCCACCTTGGTCACATCATGGAATATATCCAGGCTGACATCTGGGTAAGGCATCAGCGAATGTCTGGTCACGAGGTACATTTCGTCGGCGCGGATGATGCACATGGTGCACCTATCATGATTGCTGCTGAAAAAGCCAATATCACTCCACAAGAATTTGTGGCGAAGATTGCTGCCGGACGCAAACAATACCTCGACGGCTTTCATATCCAGTTTGATAACTGGCATTCAACTGATGGCGAAGAAAACCATCAATTGTCGCAGGATATCTATCGCAAACTGAAATCTGCTGGCTTCATCACCAGCAAAACCATAGAACAGTTTTTTGACCCGGTCAAAAACATGTTCCTGCCTGACCGTTACATCAAGGGCGAATGTCCTAAATGCGGTGCCAAGGACCAGTATGGTGATTCCTGCGAAGTCTGCAGTGCCGTATATGCGCCGACTGAATTGAAGAACCCTTACTCTGTCCTGACCGGTGCCACACCGATCATGAAATCGTCTGAGCATTTCTTCTTCAAACTGTCGGATGAAAAATGTGTGGAATTCTTGCGTGGCTGGGCTTTGAAAGACAACCGCCTGCAATCCGAAGTGGCGAACAAATGCAAGGAATGGCTGGAAGGTGAAGGTGGCCTCGGCGACTGGGATATCAGCCGCGATGCACCTTACTTTGGTATCGAGATCCCTGATCAACCGGGCAAATATTTCTATGTCTGGCTGGATGCGCCTGTAGGCTACCTGGCTTCGCTGAAAAACTACTTCGGCAAGACGGGGCGTGATTACGATGCCTTCATGGCTGACCCGACGACCGAGCAAATTCATTTCATCGGCAAGGATATTACCTATTTCCATACCCTGTTCTGGCCAGCGATGCTGAAGTTCTCTGGTTATAAAACACCAGACAATGTCTATGCCCACGGCTTTGTGACCGTCTCTGGCGAAAAAATGTCGAAGTCACGCGGCACTGGTATTTCACCACTTCGCTATCTGGAAATCGGCATGAACCCTGAATGGCTGCGTTATTATTTTGCTGCCAAACTCAATGCCAAAGTTGAAGACCTGGATATGAATCCGGAAGACTTCGTTGCGCGTGTCAATTCTGACCTGATCGGCAAATACATCAACATCGCCAGTCGCGCTGCAGGTTTCATCAGCAAGCGTTTTGATGGTGTGGTGGCGACGGACTGGGCTACAGCAGATGATGTCTTCCTGAATAATCTGCGCAATGTAGCACCAGAAATCAAAGCCTTGTTTGAAGCACGTGAATACGGCAAAGCCTTACGCGCAGCGATGGAACAGGCCGATTTGGTGAATGCCTATGTTGATTCCAACAAGCCCTGGGAACTGGCGAAGAAACCAGAGAACGACGCAAAATTGCAGGAAGTCTGCAGCCGCTTGCTGGAAGCCTTCCGCATCCTGACCATCTTCCTGAAACCGGTCTTGCCACAACTGGCAGCACAGGTAGAAGCACAATTGAATATCAGCCCATTGCAATGGGCTGATGTGGCGACACCATTGCCACATCATCACAAGATCAATCCTTATACACATTTGATGCAAAGGGTGGATTTGAAGATATTTGACGACTTGTTTGATGTACCTGCACCAGTAGCTACGGCTGCTTCTGAAACTGCGGAAGTTGCTTCTTCTGACATCGAACCACTGGCCGAAGAAATCAAAATTGATGATTTTGCCAAGGTCGATCTGCGTATCGCCAAGATAGTCAACTGTGAACATGTAGATGGTTCAGACAAGCTCTTGCGCCTGACGCTGGATGTCGGCGAAGGCCGTACCCGGAATGTGTTCTCAGGCATCAAGTCTGCTTACCAGCCAGAACAACTGATAGGCAAATTCACCATCATGGTGGCTAACCTGGCACCACGCAAGATGAAATTTGGCATGTCAGAAGGCATGGTATTGGCTGCATCCGCTGCTGATGAAAAGGCTAACCCAGGTCTGTACATACTGGAAGCCTGGCCTGGTGCACAGCCTGGCATGCGTGTCCGTTAATATCTTTTGTGCGTAAATACAGTACCAGTGTATGAATATTGTTGTCCGTGAAGCAGCCATAGAAGATGCGCAACTCATCGCGCATCTGACGCGCACTTGCTGGACTGACAAGGTTGCCGCCACTTCCAGCGGCCACCATGAAAGCAGTGAGCGTGTCTGTAATGACTTGATGCAGGGTGGCGGTTTTGTCCTGTTGCTGGATGATGAGCCTGTAGGTTCGGTGCGCTGGCTGCCATTGGATACAGAAAATAATTGCTGGGAAATGCTGCGCATGGGGGTCTTGCCCGCTTTCCGGGGTGAAGCCCTGTCCCAGCATTTGCTGGAAGCCGTCATTCATGCCGCCCAGGCATCCGGCATAGAAGAATTGCGCCTCGGTGTGCGCAGTGACCAGCCCCGCTTGCTGGACTTGTATGCCGCATTTGAGTTTGAACTCGCGCCTGAGCTTGAATATTCCCATGCAAATCCAAATGAGCCCGCCCCGCATGTCATGCGGCGATTCTTAAGGAATTAGGACTTATGCAAAATTGTCCCAGCAAGGCATCAGCGACGAAGACAGTACTTTAGTACGGCTAGGAGCTGTAACGCAGCTGGGGTGGTTTTGCGTAAGTCCTAAAATTAAAGAAATCGGCATACTTGCTCCTATCTAATATATTTTAGGTATACTCTTCTCCAGTTTTGCAAATACAGGCGAGTGATGATGTTTAAGCAATACAGTCAAACTTGCCCTGTATTTACAGCGTCTTCGTATTTAACTTAGCCTCAATCCTGTCTATCCTGCTTTGGAAATCCATCCATGAACAGCCCTGTTAGCCCTTCCGCCATCACCTCCCCCATCCCTGCCCGTCTGGTGCAATTGCGTGCTGCCATGCAGGCGCAAGGGCTGGATGCGTATATCGTGCCGTCCTCCGATCCGCATCTGTCAGAGTATTTACCTGACCGCTGGCAAGGGCGCAGCCATTTCTCGGGCTTTACCGGCTCGGTAGGTACGCTGGTAGTTACGGCTGATTTCGCAGGCCTGTGGGTAGACAGCCGCTACTGGAGTTCAGCAGAAACAGAACTGGCACCAACTGGCATCAAGATGATGAAGATTGCCTCAGCCGCAGCCACCCTGTATATAGACTGGCTGGCCAACAATCTGCGACCAGGACAAACTGTAGGTGTAGATGGCGCAGTGTTGGGTCTGGCAACTGCCAGGGCGCTGGAGCAGGCCTTAAAAAGCAAAGGCATCACATTCAATACCAGCCATGACCTTTTGGACAAAGTATGGAGCGAGCGCCCCAGCCTGCCACAGGCTGCTGTCTATGAACATGCGGCCCCCTATGCCGTAGTGGCCCGCGCCGATAAGCTGGCGATGATACGTGAGCAGATGCGCAGCAAAAACGCAGACTGGCATTTTGTGTCCACTGTCGATGACCTGGCCTGGATTTTCAATTTGCGTGGCGCTGATGTCAGCTATAACCCGGTATTTGTTGGCCATGCACTGATCAGCCAGACTGAAGCAAAGCTGTTTGTATCCGCAGGCAAAGTCACGGCAGAACTGGCAGCGGTATTGGCAAAAGATGGTGTCAGTCTGGCAGACTATAGCGAAGCAGCAGCCACACTGGCAGCCCTGCCGGCAGATAGCAGCATCATGATAGACCCGCGCAGAATTACTTACGGCTTTCGTCAGAGCATACCCGCAAACGTTAAAGTCATCGAAGCCATCAACCCTTCTGTATTTGCCAAATCCCGCAAGACCGAGGAAGAGGCGCAATTCGTCCGTGAATCCATGGAACAGGATGGTGCAGCGCTATGTGAATTCTTCACATGGCTGGAAGGTGCATTAGGCAAACAGCGCATCACTGAGCTGACCATAGACGAAGAAATTTGTGCATCCCGTGCACGCCAGCCGCATTTTGTCTCACCCAGTTTTAATACCATCGCCGGCTTCAATGCCAACGGTGCCATGCCACATTACCGCGCCACCAAGGAATCACATTCCGTCATTGAAGGTGACGGCTTGCTGCTCATCGACTCTGGTGGACAATACCTGAATGGTACGACGGACATTACCCGCGTCGTTCCTGTAGGCCAGGTATCAGAAGCGCAAAAGCGTGATTTCACCCTGGTCTTGAAGGGCATGATCAATCTCTCACAAATGCGTTACCCGCGCGGTACCTTGTCACCTATGCTCGATACAGTAGCCCGCGCACCTATCTGGGCCGACGGCGTTAACTATGGTCACGGCACTGGTCACGGCGTAGGTTATTTCCTGAATGTGCATGAAGGCCCGCAGAGCATTTCCCCCGCAATAGCAGAAGCGCATATGGCGATGGAACCTGGCATGATCACATCCAATGAGCCGGGCATCTACCGCCCTGGCAAATGGGGCGTGCGCATAGAAAACCTGCTATTGAACGTGCCAGCCATGCAGACCGAATTTGGCGAGTATCTCGAATTTGAAACACTGACACTCTGCCCCATAGACACACGCTGCATTACACCAGGCTTATTGCGCGAAGACGAAATCAAATGGCTCAATGATTATCATGCCATGGTCTTGCAACGCCTGTCGCCACGCGTCAGCGGTGCAGCGCTGGAATGGCTGAAGGAAAGAACCCAGCCTCTATTGCGTTCAACCAGCGAATAAACTGAAAGTCCTACTTGCCTGCCGCCTTGCCGGCGGGTGGTCATTAATATCTATGTAAAGAGGCTGGCGATGGAAGACAGCAAACTTTTGCAAGGCAGAAATTTTCATAATGTGGATCTGACTGGCTCAAACTTCGGCCAGGTTCAACTACGCGGCAGTAATTTCCGCAGCGTTGACATGGAAGGCTGCCGCTTCGCCGATATTTCATTCAAGGATGTACTCATAGAGAGCAGTGAACTGAGCGGCATGAAGATCAATGGTATTTTGGTCTCCGAGCTGCTACGCGTGTATCAGCAAGCTCAAAAATAAGAAAAGCCGCATCAGCGGCTTTTCTTATTTCAGGGCTCTGCTTTTTTATGCACTGATTTTATGCACTGACTGCTGAACACGGAAACTGCACGCAGAATTTACTGCCCACATCCGGCGTAGATTCAATCAGCAAATTCGCCTTGTGCCTGAGCAGCACATGTTTGACTATCGCCAGTCCAAGCCCGGTACCCTGGGTTTCGCGTGAACGGCTTTTATCGACGCGGTAAAAACGTTCTGTCAGGCGCGAGATATGTTCGGCACTGATGCCTATACCATCATCCTGCACCGCAAATTTAGGACCATTTGAAGTATCTATCCAGCTGATCTTGATATTGCCATTCTCAGGTGTATAACGGATCGCATTCGTGACCAGATTGGTCAGAGCACTGCGGATTTCATCATTACTGCCGCGGATGTCCGGGCCTGTGCATTCCAGCGTGATTTTATGCTTGCCAGCAGACAGGGCATGCGCCTCTTGCAATATCTGCTCCAGCAAACCCAGCATGCTGATACGCTCTGGCCGTGGCGGGTAATCAACAGACTCCAGCCTCGTCAGGGTCAGCATGTCTTCGACCAGACGCTGCATGCGCTCACCCTGCTCTGTCATCAGTTTCAGATGCATATTGCGGGTATGGTTATCGAGGTCATCCTGCATGGAAGCGATTTCCAGAAAGCCATTGATGACTGTCAATGGAGTACGCAATTCATGTGAGGCATTGGCGATAAAGTCGCGCCGCATCATGTCTATGCGCTCTGATTCAGTCACATCATGGGTGACCAAAATCTGGCGGCGGTTTTCAAACGGGATGATGTGGGCAATCAGCTTGCGGTCGCGGAAAGACAGTGTCAGTGGCGTTTCGTAGCGCCCCAGGATAATGTAATCCATGAATTCAGGGCTGCGTACCAGATTGGTCACGCGCATGCCCTTGTCTTGCGCATGGCTCAGGCCCAGATGGCTTTCTGCCGCCGGGTTACACCATTCCAGAAATAATACGTCATCCATGATGACGACACCATCTGGCAAAAGCGTCATGGCCTGGCGAAAACGTGCCAGCCATTCTGCCAGCTCAGCCTGGTTTTTTTCATCATCACGACGCAATTTATACAGGCGTGAAAATATGTCAGTCCAGGCCCCCCAGCCATCAGGCAGGCGCGAACTATTAGGGTTGTCCAGCCAGTCAGCCAGGCGCTGCAAATAAAATAGCTGGACGCAAAACAGGGTCACCATACCGATCAGGCCTAACACCAAACCTGTTACCGGGCCCCATATATACATAGCAGATGCGGCTCCCGTGAGAACCAGGAAGATACGTACAAATGCAGAAATCCAGAAAATAAGGCGTGGAGACATGTTGAGTCCTGAATATTGCTTAGAATGTAATTCTATACGTTTTGCTGATGCCAGTGAGCAGTGTTGTGTAGCCATTTCCAAACAGGAATGGCTACACATCACTGCATAAAGACTATGCAGTGGGTAGCATTACTGGAATTGTCGATTTATTTTTCAGACAGCATGTAGCCGACGCTACGCACGGTCTTGATCAAGGATTCAGCATTCTTCAAGACCTTGCGCAAACGCAAGACATGGACGTCTACCGTGCGCTCTTCGATGACGACATGGTCGCCCCAGACTTTATCGAGTAACTGGCTGCGTGAAAATACGCGCTCAGGATGCGCCATGAAGAATTTCAACAGTTTATATTCGGCATGACCGATATCGACCTTGTTGTCTTCTATCTTGACGGTGCAGCTGACCGGATCAAGCACCACAGTGCCTGCCGTCAGGGCAGTCTGTGCATGCTCAGGGCTCTTGCGGCGTAACAGTGCCTTGATCCTGGCAGTCAGTTCACGTGGAGAAAAAGGCTTGGTGACATAATCATCAGCACCATGGTCCAGGCCGGCGATCTTGTCTTCTTCCATGCTTTTTGCAGTCAGCATGATGACGGGTATTTCATTGAACTGGCGGTCTGAGCGTATCTTGGACAAAAGACGCAAACCACTCTGGTCCGGCAACATCCAGTCCAGCAAAATCAATTGCGGGGTGCGACGCTGCAAATACTCCCAGGCTTCGGCCGTCGTGTTGACGGCAAAAGTGTTCCAGCCTGCTGCACGCAGGGAAAAACTGACCAGTTCTACGATTGCCGGTTCATCTTCTACGATGAGTATTGTTGTGTCTGTAGCCATCATTAATAATTAACTCTGTTGTTCCTGCTTGCTAGCCACATAATCTGAATGACGGATATCCTTGCCTTCAACGATATAAATCGTATGTTCAGCAATATTTTTTGCATGATCGCCGATACGTTCTATCGCCTTGGCAACCCACAGGGCATCCAGGGAAGATGATATCGTACTTGGATCTTCCATCATGAAAGTAATCAGGTTACGCATGATAGAGCGAAAATCATTGTCGATCAGCGCATCCTGGGCAATCAATTGCACAGCTTTATCACCGTCGAGGCGGGCAAAAGCATCGAGAGACTGATGCAACATGTCAGCCACACTGCTGGCCAGCACGCGCACGGTTTCATAGCCGCTAAACATGGGCACGCCGCGCTTGGTAGCCGCAGCATCCCTGGAAATACGCGCAATTTTAGTCGATTCATCGCCTATGCGCTCAAGATCAGTGATGACCTTGCCAGTCGCCATCACAGTACGTAAGTCATTTGCTGCTGGCTGGCGCTTGACGATGAGGTGGCTGCACATGTCATCCAGCGCCACTTCCAGGCGATTGACTTCGAGGTCAGACTGGATCACTGCTTCTGCCTGAACTGCATTACCGGTACGGAAGCAGGACATGGCATCGTGGAAATGGCTTTCCACCAAGCCGCCCATCAATAAGACCTTGGAACGTATTGTCTCCAGGTCCATATCATATTGTTTTGAAGAGTGTTCGCCTGTCACAGGTTTCTCCTGAATGCGCAATTGCAAAATATAAATGTAAACGTCGCTGTTTTATGTAACCTATTCAGGCTACAAATATGCAGCATCGCTTATCCATGCCTTGACATGGATAAGCAAGTGCGGTGCGTCGTCTGTTAGCCGAAACGGCCAGTAATATAGTCTTGAGTTTCTTTCTTCACAGGGTTCATGAAGATATGATCAGTCTCACCAAATTCGACCAGCTCACCCAGGTACATATAGGCAGTGTAGTCAGAGCAACGCGCTGCCTGCTGCATATTATGGGTAACGATGGCGATGGTGTATTCCTCTTTCAACTCATTGATCAATTCTTCGATCTTGACTGTAGAGATAGGATCGAGTGCTGAGGTTGGTTCATCCAGCAGCAGGACTTCTGGCTTGACGGCCACGCCACGGGCGATACACAGGCGCTGTTGCTGACCACCAGAGAGGCTCAGGCCGCTCTTGTTGAGCTTGTCTTTGACCTCAGTCCAGATGGCGGCTTTTTTCAAGGCCCATTCTACGCGCTCATCCATCTCGCCCTTGGACAGGTTTTCATACAGACGCACACCGAAAGCGATGTTGTCATATACCGACATAGGGAAAGGTGTAGGCTTCTGGAACACCATGCCAACGCGGGCACGCAGCAAATTGATGTCCTGATCTGCATCAAGGATATTCTTGCCATTATAAATGATGCTGCCCTCGGCACGCTGACCAGGGTACAGGTCATACATGCGGTTCAGGGTACGCAACAAAGTCGATTTGCCGCAGCCGGATGGGCCGATGAAGGCAGTGACTTTTTTGTCGTAAATATTCAGATTGATATCGCGCAGGCTGCGTGTTGCACCGTAAAAGAAATTCAGCCCGCCGATTTCGATTGCTTTTTTCTGTTGATTGTCTTGTAGAGTAGTCATATCGAGGCCAATTAATGCTGTGTTTTTTGGTTAAACAAAGTACGCGATAAAATATTCAAACCGAGGACGCTGAAGGTGATCAGCAATGCGCCGCCCCAGGCCAGTTCACGCCAGTTGTCGTAAGGGCTCATGGCGAACTGATAAATCACCACCGGCAAATTCGCCATAGGCTGGTTCATATTGCTGCTGAAGAACTGGTTATTCAAGGCGGTGAACAGCAAAGGCGCAGTCTCACCAGAGATGCGTGCTACCGCCAGCAAGATACCAGTAACCACGCCTGCCTTAACGGCACGCAAACGTATCATCAGGGCGACCTTCCAGCGCGGTGCGCCAAGGGCAAATGCAGCTTCGCGCAAGCTTGCAGGCACCAGGCCCAGCATATTGTCAGTAGTACGAACCACCACAGGAATAGCGATAAGGGAAATCGCGATACTGCCAGCCCAGCCAGAGAAGTGCTTGACGTTGGCAACATAAATCGCATACACGAACAAACCAACCACGATGGATGGGGCCGACAACATGATGTCAGTCACAAAACGTGTTACACCACCAAACCAGCTCTTGTCACCATATTCTGCCAGGTAGATACCAGCCAGAATACCGATGGGTGTAGATATCAGCGTAGCGATACCCACCATGACGAAGCTGCCGAAGATGGCATTCATCAAACCACCACCATCACTCCCTGGTGCCGGTGTGGATTCGGTGAACATGGCAAAAGTGATTGCAGAAGAACCCTTGAGCAGCAAGGTGAACAAGATCCACATCAAAAAGAACACGCCCAGCGCCATGGCGATGGAGGATAGGGTGATACCTATTTTATGCATCAGCACACGCCGGCGATATACCGGGTTACTGGCAGATTGCATCGTAGAATTTTCCATTATTATTTTGCCCCTTCTTTACGTGACAGGCCCAGCAACATCAACTTCGCTGCGGACAACACGATGAAAGTAATCACGAACAGTATCAAGCCCAGCAGGAACAATGAGGAAGTGTGCAATGGTGTTTCAGCTTCGGCAAATTCGTTCGCCAGTGTCGAGGCAATACTGTTACCTGCTGCAAACAAGGACCAGGACAAGTGATGGGAGTTACCGATCACGAAAGTAATCGCCATGGTTTCACCCAGCGCACGGCCCAGCCCCAGCATGACGCCACCGACCACACCAATTTTAGTGTAGGGCAAAACAATTTTGCGTACCACTTCCCACTTGGTGCAGCCCAGGCCATAAGCGGATTCTTTCAAGACTGGCGGCACGACTTCAAACACGTCGCGCATGACAGAAGAAATGAAAGGAATGATCATGATGGCCAGAATCACACCAGCTGCCAGAATACCCATGCCTATCATGGGGCCGGAGAAAAGCACACCTATCACCGGCAACTTGCCCAGTGTAGCGGCCAGGGCTGGCTGTACATATTGAGAGAACAGAGGAGCAAATACAAACAAACCCCACATGCCGTAAATAATACTAGGTACACCGGCCAGCAGTTCAATCGCCGTGCCCAAGGGGCGTTTCAGCCAGTTAGGGCAAATCTCGGTCAGGAACAAGGCAATACCAAAACTGACCGGGAAAGCAATTAACAAAGCAATGATAGATGTCACCAGCGTACCGACGATGGCGATCATGCCGCCGAACTTGTCATTGACCGGATCCCATTCTATGGTCCAGATGAAGGGTAAGCCGAATTCCTTCATGGCCGGAATGGCACGCAGGAACAATGAAATAATAATACCGACCAGCACCACCAGCACAAGAGCGGCGAAAGTGAAGGTCAATTTATGAAAAAAGAAATCTTGCCAACGCTGGCGACGCATCACCGTTGCCATTTTCACAGGATCGATTTGATCGACCTTTTGCGACATTGAAGTTGCAGCAGGAGGGATTGCAGTTGGTGCAGTCATGTTGACGGAGGACATTTGGGTAGTCATGGGTGTCTTTTCCACCGGAAGGTAATCCGGACTTAACCGGATTACCTCGTTCTGTTTAGTTCAGCTTCTGAACAGGTTGAAACTATTTATTACCAGATCGCCTTGCCGGATGCGTCTTTGATTTTTGCTTTCCAGCCGTCGTCGATCAATTTGACAACAGGTGCTGGCATGGCGACGTAATCCAGCTCAGTAGCCATGGCGCCACCATTCTTGAATGCCCAGTCAAAGAACTTCAATACTTCTTTGCCTTTTGCAGCATCGGCTTGCGACTTATGCATAATGATGAAAGAAGCACCAGTGATAGGCCAGGAAGCTTTACCAGGCTGGTTAGTCAAGACCAGGTACATGCCTGGCGCTTTACTCCAGTCAGCGCCAGCAGCAGCAGATTTGAAGTTTTCATCATCTGGTTCAGCGAACTGGCCATCAGCATTTTTCAACAAGGTGTGTGTCATCTTGTTTTTCTTTACGTAGGCGTATTCAACATAGCCTATGGAATTTCTGATTTGCTTGACGCTGGAAGCCACGCCTTCATTACCCTTGCCACCTACACCGACTGGCCATTTGACAGCAGTTGCAGAACCGACTGCAGTTTTGAATTCAGGACTCACCTTGGCCAGGTAATCTGTCCACAGGAAAGTTGTACCGGAACCGTCAGAGCGGTGAACGACAGTGATATCTTCTGCTGGCAATTTCACGCCAGGATTAATCGCTGCGATTTCAGGCGCATTCCATTTAGTGATTTTACCCATGTAAATGGCAGCCAGAACATCACCTGTCATTTTCAATTTACCAGGAGCGATACCTTCCAGGTTAACCACTGGCACTACGCCACCGATAATGGCTGGGAACTGTACCAGGCCTTCGGCATCCAGCTCTTCTGCTTTCAATGGAGCGTCAGACGCGCCGAAATCTACAGTTTTTGCCTTGATTTGTTTGACACCACCACCAGAACCGATGGATTGATAGTTCAGACCGTTGCCAGTAGCTTTTTTATAAGCTTCTGCCCATTTTGCATAAATTGGATATGGGAAAGTCGCGCCAGCGCCGGTAATGTCGGCGGCTTGAGCAGCGCCAAATGTGACAGCGACGCCAATTGCAGCGATGAGAGTTTTGACAACACGTTTGATTTGCATGTTCACCTCAGAGTTAAATAACAGTATTCGGTACTACGAGGCGCACTGTACAAGGTAAATATGACAGGATTATGACTTATAATAAAACCCATGAAATAATTGTTTTTATTATCATTTTTATGTCATAAACTTGTCATTTAAGACGTCTAGAATGTTCACGTATATATATGACGGTCTTTATGACATGCAAAAAACTATGCCAAATCAGGAAATACCCTCTTCAACAGCCGTGCCGGAAGAAATCAAAAAAGTTCCCGACATTGAAAACAAGACGGTAGCCAGGTCAGTTAAGCCCGCAGCAACTGAATTATCGCGCTCGGTGATCTTCCTGGACCGGGAAATGTCACAAATCGCCTTCAACTGGCGTGTGCTGGCCCAAGCAGAAGATCGCAGCATCCCCTTGCTTGAACGGTTGAAATATTTGTGTATCGTCGGCAGCAACCTCGATGAGTTCTTTGAAGTCAGAGTCGCCAGCCTGCTGGCGCAAAACACTATAGATGGTGAGCTAGTACAGCATCCGACTTTTCAGGCCATGCTCAAGCGTGTCAGTGATGAGTGCCACCAACTAGCAAAAAGACAATATGAATTACTGAACCAGGAAATCCTGCCTCAGTTATCAAAAAAAGGCATACATCTGTTACGCCATTCCGAGCGTAATGAAGCCCAGCGTGCCTGGGTCAAATCCTATTTTGAACGTGAAGTGCGTCCGCTGCTGACGCCGATAGGCCTGGACCCGGCCCATCCTTTCCCTCAGGTCGTCAACAAGAGCTTGAATTTCATCGTCTCACTGGCGGGCAAGGATGCATTTGGACGTGGTACGGCCATTGCCATCGTCAAGGCTCCACGTGTTTTGCCGCGCATCATCCGTCTGCCGGATGAATTGTCGAACGATGGCATGGCTTTTTGCCTGTTGTCCTCGGTAATACACTCGCATATTGAAGATTTGTTCAATGGTCGCGAAGTAATCAACTATTCTCAGTTCCGTGTCACCCGTGACAGTGACTTGTGGGTAGACGAAGAAGAAGTCAAGAATCTTCGCCAGGCTTTGCAGGGCGAATTGCAAACCCGCCAGTTTGGTGCTGCGGTACGCCTGGAAGTGGCAAAAAACTGCCCTGAAAATTTATCCCGCTTCTTGCTGGAACAATTCAGCCTGGACAGCGACCGCCTGTATCCGGTCGATGGCCCGGTCAACATGGTCAGGCTGGGTGAACTGGTTGACCATGTCAAACAGCCTAATCTGCGTTTCCCGCCCTTCTCTGCCAAGGCAGTTGGCAAGTATGCGCATGCAGATATTTTCACTCTGCTGCGCAAGCAAGATATCTTATTGCATCACCCCTTCCAGCCTTTCCAGACCGTCATCGATTTCATACGCTCGGCTTCACAAGACCCCAGCGTAGTTGCCATCAAGCAAACGATTTACCGCACTGGCATGAATTCGGATTTGATGGAGTCCCTGATCACTGCGTCCAGGTTGGGCAAGGAAGTTACCGTCATTGTCGAACTGATGGCGCGCTTTGACGAAGAAGCCAATATCAACTGGGCGGATAAATTGCAGCGCGCTGGCGCGCAAGTTGTGTACGGTGTAGTTGGCCTGAAGACCCATGCGAAGCTTGCACTGGTAATACGCCGCGAAGAAGGTGGCACTTTGCGTCACTATGCCCATTTGGGAACCGGTAACTACCACCCATCCACCACGCGTTTTTATACCGATTTTGGTTTGCTGACGGCCCACCCTGGCATGGCAGCTGAAGTCAACGAAGTCTTCATCCACCTGACTGGCCTTACCAAGCCAAAAAGACTCGATTATCTGTGGCTGGCACCATTTGCCCTGCAACCGCAAATCATTAAGGCCATACGCAATGAAGCACGCATAGCCCGCGAAGGCCGTCCTGCCCGCATCATTGCCAAGATGAATGCGCTGCTGGATGAATCTGTCATTCGCGCTCTGTATGCAGCTTCGGCAGATGGCGTCAAGATTGATCTCATCATCCGTGGTGCCTGTGCCTTGCGACCTGGCGTGCCTGGCTTGTCCGAGAATATCAAGGTGCGTTCCATCATAGGCCGCTTCCTGGAACATAGCCGCATCTATTATTTCCGCAATGATCTGGCGCATGATGTCTATCTCGCCAGTGCTGACTGGATGAACCGCAATCTGTTCCGCCGCATAGAAGTGGCTTTCCCGGTACTGGAGAAATCATTGAAGAAGCGTGTCATTTCCGAAGGTCTGGAACCATACCTGAAAGACAATGTAAATGCCTGGACGCTGGATTCAGATGGCCGTTACGAGCGCAAAAAAGCGAGAGCCAAGCAAGTGCGCTTCTGCGCCCAACAACATTTAATGCAGACACTGGGTTCACTGGCTGATACGGAAAATTAATAATGGATCTTATTCTCTGGCGTCACGCAGAAGCTGAACCGGCAACGGCTGAGCTGACTGATGAATTCAGAAAACTGACAGGCAAGGGAAACAAGCAGGCCAGCAAAATCGCTTTCTGGCTTGACAGTACGCTGCCTGAAACTTGCCGGATACTAGCCAGCCCCACCATACGCACCAGGGACACTGCTGAGGCATTGATCGCCTGTGGCAGGAAGTACAAAATCATGCCGGAACTGGGGCCGGCAGCCACCGTCAGCGATGTATTGACTGCCGCCAACTGGCCGAATAGCCGCGAACCCGTACTCATCATTGGCCACCAGCCCTATCTTGGCCAGGTCGCCGCTGAATTGCTAGGCCATCCCTTGCAAGAGTACAGCGTACGCAAGGGAAATGTCTGGTGGATCACCCAAAAGCAACGGGAAAATGAAATCGTACAAACCTATCTGAAGGCCATCATGTCGCCCGACCTGGTGGTGAAATAAGCACCTGCCAGGCTGATACAGGCCAGGTAAAAATACTGGGCCTCAGCAGCAAATGCGGCTTGCTGTTAGTATGGAGGACCGTCTTTACTCCAAAGCACGATGAAACCCACGCACATCCTTGCCGCCTTGCTCGCAGTTATTACCTGGGGCATTAATTTCGTTGTCATCAAAATCGGCTTGCAAGGTTTGCCGCCAGTGCTGTTCACAGCATCGCGCTTTGTGTTTGCCGCCCTGCCCCTGATCTTTTTTGTCCCCTTCCCCAAGACATCCTGGAACTGGGTGATTGCGTATGGCATGTTCCAGTTTGCCTTCCAGTTCACACTGCTCTTTTGTGGCATCAAGCTGGGCTTCCCTGCCGGGCTGGCTTCGCTGGTCATGCAGTTGCAGGCTTTTATCACCATGGGTCTGGCTGTTGTCATCATGGGGGAGAAACCACAATTCGTACAAGTGCTGGGTGCTCTGATCGCCTTGTCTGGCATGGCCCTGGTGGCCATGCATTTGGAAGCACAGGCAACCATCTTAGGTTTTCTGCTGGTTGTGGCCGGTGCAATATGCTGGGGTATCGCCAATATCGTCACCAAAAAGATAGGTGTCGTTAATCCATTGTCCATGGTGGTGTGGGGTTCAGCCATTGCCAGCCCGCCATTGCTGCTGGCTTCTTACATGATGGAAGGTATGGATGCCTGGCAAGCAGCTTATGCGCAGTTGAACTGGACTTCGATAGGTGCCATTGCTTATCAAGCCTACCCCAATACCATAGTCGGTTTTGGCATCTGGTCATGGCTGATGCGTAAATACCCTGCCGCCACCATAGCACCATTCACTTTGCTGGTGCCAGTAGTTGGCATGGTCACTGCTTCTATCGTGTTGAACGAGACTTTATTCTGGTGGAAAATCTGTGCAGGCCTGTTGGTACTCGGCGGTTTGGCCTGCAACCAGTTTGGCCTACGTATCTGGTCATGGTTCAAACCGGCTGGAGCGACCTGAGCATAATCAAGCAAAATCAGCCAGCGACTGTTTCCAGCTCCGGTTCTTCTGCATAGGTATCTGTCAGTGCATCTGCCACATGTTCAGGGTGGCAGATATCATGCCAGGTCACCAGCCTTAGTTCGCCCTTGGCGTCCTCCACCAGGGCTGACAAGCTTTCAACCCAGTCCCCGTCATTGCAATACAGGATGCCACCTATGTCGCGTATCTCTGGCTTGTGGATATGACCGCAAATAATCCCGTCCAAACCCTTGCGTCGGGCTTCATCTGCCAGTGCATCTTCAAACTGTGTGATGTAGCTGACCGCGTTCTTGACTTTTTGCTTCAGGTATTGAGACAGCGACCAGTAAGGCATGCCAGCGCGGGCGCGCCAGTTATTGAATATCTGGTTGAACTTCAAAATGACCGTGTACAGGCTGTCACCCACATAGGCCAGCCATTTGGCGCAGGCGATGACACCATCAAACCTGTCACCATGCAAGACCAGCATGCGCTTGCCAGCGGCAGTGGTATGTACCAGCTCATCCCTGATCTTGATGCCACCGAAATCGAGGTCGATGAACTGGCGTACCGACTCATCATGGTTGCCGGGCACGAAAATGACATTCGTGCCTTTCTTGGCTTTTTTCAGGACGGTCTGCACCACATTATTATGGGTTTGATCCCAGTACCAGCGGCGCTTGAGTTGCCAGCCATCGATGATGTCGCCGACCAGATACAGGGTATCTGAGTCGGTAGCACGCAAGAACTCCAGCAACTTGGCTGCCTGGCAGCCGCTCGTTCCCAGATGCAAATCTGAAATCCAGATAGTGCGGAAACGCTGGGTTTCTTTCTTACCGGTTTTATACAATTTGCTATTCAGGAACTGATCGGCTGGTTTCATCTTTTATTGCTCCCCTGTGCCGTAATGGCGTGCGTAACGGTTATCCAGATTCGCCAATGGCAACATGACGAACAAATCAGCACTATGGAAATCAGGGTCCCAGGCAGGATCACCACAGACCCAGGCACCGGCACGCAAGTAACCTTTCAGCAGCGGCGGGATGCGTGCCTCGGTAGTGCTGCTATCGATTTCATCAAGCGGGAAAGGCGTGTGTGGCGTAACGCGATATTCGAGCGGCGAAAAATCTGCAGCAGATAAACCGCGGTAAATCGCAGCAGCATTCTGACCACCGTCAGTCAGGCTGATACTCGCGCAACCTATCAGGTGCGAGCAACGCTCACGGCGCATATAGGCAGCCAGGCCAGCCCACAGCAGCATGATGACGGCACCGCTGCGGTAGTCAGGGTGTATACAGGCACGGCCTGCTTCTGCCACGCTATTGCGTATATGCTGCAGGCGGGACAGGTCGAATTCTGTTTCAGAGTAATAACGCCCCAAATGGCGGGCAGCAGTTGGCCCCAGTATGCGGTAGGTACCTACCACTTTGAGGGTCTTGGAGTCACGTACGATCAAATGATCGCAATGCTCGTCAAATTCATCTTTATCCAGACCATCCGGATTGGATAAGGCAGACAAGCCCATGGTTTCTATAAAGACCTTATAGCGCAGGCGCTGCACTTCTTTGACTTCTTTTGCCGTTGTAGCAAGGCTCAGATTTAGCTTGGAAAAACTGGGATTAGCATCGGCGGGTATCGTGAGTAATCGCATTCATCGTCCTTGTCATGTTGTTCGTTGATCCGACGAACGAAGAATAATCAAGGATTACTTCAGCAAGATGACAGTTGAATGTCAGTTTTATGACAAGTCAAAAAAACAACAATCCCTGGCCGACGGATGTCAGGCAGGGATGAATTGTGAAAACTATAGATGTAGGTGAACGCATTCTCCACAAGGGAGAATATGGCCGAGCCCCATAGCAATACAGCTCAAAAAAGCCAAACACAGCTATAAATCTGTATTATTTTTCTTTCTTTGGTCTGCCAGCTTTCAGCGGAGCGAGGCCTGCGATCAATTTCTTCAGGGTGGGAACATCTGTTTTACCCAGTAAAGCCACGCCTATTCGCAGCAACTGGCTTTTCTTGACTTCCACCCCAGCCTTCAGGCAGGCTTTTTTGACTGCACCGAGAGCAGCATATTCACTTTCCGGCATGGTGAAGCTGTCGCGCACCAATTTAGGCTTTTTCACTTTTTCGACTACAGGTTCAACTACCGGCTTCACCTCTACAGCTTTAGCGGCAGGCTTGCTACGGACTGGCGCTTTTGCAGCAACTTTTGCCACTACTTTTACCGGTGACTTCACTGGTGATTTTTCCTCAGCAACAGGCTTGCTGACGACTTTTTTCTTGACTGCTACGACTGGGCTCTTGTTACCAGCCACGATTTTTTTCTCTGTACTTGCTGCCACTACCGGACTCAATTTCTTCGTTGTTGCGGTTGCCATTCCAGCCTCCAGGTTAGAAAACATGTAAACAATATAAACAATTTATTGTTGTTATGCAAGGAGCAAGCATAGCCAGAAGAAATGACAGGGACATTACGAAAAAAACGCCCTCCAGAAAAAATATAGCCGCTCGTGAGATAATCCGCGCCGTTTCACCGGGCAGCATTTCCCCACACTATCGTTCCATTTTTACTATGAATACACGTGATTTTTTATTATTTACTCTGGTTTTAGCCTTTTCTCCTGTAGTCAGCCATGCCCAGATACAGGGTTCAGGCTCTTCCGCAGCTGCACCGCTGTATCAGAAATGGGCTGATGCCTATAGCAAAACCGGCGGTGCAAATATTGTCTATCAAGCCAATGGTTCTTCTGCAGGCATCAAGAAAATCAAGGAAAACAGTGTAGATTTTGGTGCCAGTGATGCTGCCATGAGCCAGGCAGAGTTAAAAAAAGAAAAACTGATACAGTTTCCCTCTGCCATCTCTGGCGTAGTCCCTGTCATCAACTTGCCAGGCATCAAAACTGCTGAACTGCGCCTCACCGGTGAAATACTGGCTGGCATTTTTTCTGGCGAAATCACGTCATGGAACGATGCAGCCATCAGCGCACAAAACCCTGGCCTGCGCCTGCCCGCCAAAAACATAGAAGTCATCGTGCGCCAGGACGGCTCAGGCACGACTTATAATTTTTCTGACTACCTGAGCAAGGTCAGCAAAAACTGGCAAACAAAATTTGGCAGAAATTTCACCATTCCCTGGAATGCCCGCCTGATCCAGGTCAAGGGAAGCAGCAATATTGCCAGCACGATCAAAAAGACAGCATACGCCATCAGCTACATAGACTATAACTATGTGACGCAAGAAAAACTTGACTTTGCCTTGCTACAAAACCGCGATGGCAAATTCGTTGCCCCTTCAGCCGAGGCGTTTTCTTCGGCACTGACAAATAGCAGCTGGAAAACCGATGCCAATTTTGAAGAGATGCTGACCGACAAGGCAGGCATGAAAACCTGGCCCATCACCATGGGTACTTTTATCGTTATGCAGCAGCGTGCCAAAGATGTACAACAGACGACGGCTGCCATGAAATTCTTTACCTGGGCCTTTATGCGGGGTGACCGTTATGTCAATAGCGTAGACTTTGTGCGCCTGCCAGATAGCCTGCAAGCCAGGATATTCAAGGAAATGACGACCGTTACCGATAAAAAGGGTGAAGTCCTGAACTGGAATTTGAATCCCATGTAAAGGGAGTTCAGTCTTGCGCTGGTGGTGTAGTCCTGGCCCTGGCGATCAATACAGCAGCAACAGTCAGTAACAGGGCAAAGCTAGTGGTCGCGCATAATGCCAGGCGAAAGAGGAAGGCTTCTTTCGCCATACTGCCAGTCGTTGCGCCAGACAGGGAATAAGCCATAGGCAAACCCAGCAAGATTGAAGTCATCGCCGTGCTAGCAAATAATATGTAACGCCACTGATCACTCTCGCGTGGTTCAAGTATCACGATATGGGGTAATTTCTTCAGCCATTGCAGATAGCACCACGTCAGCCCCGACACCCCCACAAGCGTACTCAGATGCTGCAATAAGTGAAAAGCTTTTGTATGCACGCCAGCAATATCCACTGGCTGGCGCAATACATCGAAGTAAGCAACAGCAAAACCATTTGCATGCGTGAACGCATCCCAGACGATGTGCGTTGCAGCCCCTGAAATCAATGCTATTGAAATCCAGGCTACTTGCGATGCGGGGAAAGACTCGGGCGCAGCCATGTGTACCTGCAATGCCTGTCTTTGCATTTGCGGCAGCAGGTAAATAAAATGCGCTTGCATGTGGCGCAAGAACATGAAAACCGCCCAGCCAACAGGCAGACACACCAGCAGCAAACCATGCCATTGATGAGCCAGTGTCGCCAGGTCAAAGGCAAATACATAATAGCCAAGATCAGGGGCAATACTGCCTATGATCAAAGCCATGAAATTGAAGCGCCGGGGCGCCAGACGCTGCAAAGGAAGAATGGCGAGCGGGTGAGCAAATGTCCAGGGCATGATGACTTGCAGGGCTTAGTTCTGTTTGCAGGGGATAGCGAAATCAACATGATAATGCTCATCATGCCTGACCCAGGCCTTCCCCTTCATGAAATTCACATGTTCTTGCAAATATGCACCCCGAGGTGTGGCAAATAATTTTGCCTGATAAGGCGGGTCAATGATCACCAGTGCCAGGCTCCTGCCCCTGGCCTTTGCAGCAAGATCAAGTTGATATAGATGCTCGGCCAGGGCGGCAAAATCAATATGATATTCACCGAAGCGCCCC
>Ga0207952_1000354_pt1 | contig 41506 bp, 33 predicted proteins | sample SubbioR12Aug_8Ca_FD_184831 | JGI IMG/M metagenome (GOLD analysis project Ga0207952, IMG submission 184831) | Serpentinite rock and fluid subsurface biosphere microbial communities from McLaughlin Reserve, California, USA - CR12Aug_8Ca (SPAdes) | ecosystem: Environmental > Terrestrial > Deep... | reverse complement strand
CACCCCTTCCCATCCCGAACAGGACCGTGAAACGATTACGCGCCAATGATAGTGCTGCAACCAGTGTGAAAGTAGGTTATCGTCAGGCTTTTATTCCGCATACCCCCGCTCATCTACTTGAGCGGGGGTTTTGCTTTTGCGGGAACGGAAATACATCAAACTACTTCGCCTCTCACCGCAATAGGGTGCGCTGTGCTCACCGTTTTACCCATCGCTTAATCGCTCTCTAAATCACACCGCTCGGTTCTTCGACCAACGACACAAGGCTCCAGCCTGCGCTGGAGCGACGAATTTGAGGCTGACTCTCTTGCAATCTGGGCGGCTTACTACCTGCATCGACAGTATTGTCGGCAAATTTGCTGTTCAAGTCTTTGCGTTAGATGCGTGTATCGTGGTTCTCATGATTGTTTTAACTGAACGGACGCGATCAGATTTTGGGCGGTATATGCGCCGGTGAACACGCTTGGTCTGCGCCGCATCATGTTTGCTGTCGATGGAATTGATACTGTTGTTGCCCGCATGCTTGAACAAGGGGCAGAGCTGATTGGCGAAATGCAGTATGAGAATACGTATAACCTGGCTTATATCCGGGGACCTGAGGGCATTATTGTTGCGCTCGCTGAGCAACTAGCCTAAGACGTGACTATAAGTAGTTGCCTCAACAAACGCATCGCTTTCAATATGACGTAAGGCAAAAGGACATAAAGCAAATTCATGGCCTCAAAAAAGTCCGCCAAACCTTTCCTGCAAACTCAAGCCACCATCCTGCCGATGTTCAGGATCCAATGCCTGGCTCAATAAATTTTCTGCTGGCCGAAAACAAGCCCGGTAAAGGTCGCGGCACAATCGGTAAGCCTCATCACCCAGCCAGCCTTCGGGGCGCAAGCTGCTTGGTAAATTGGGATCGTGCAGTTGGGTGCGACGGAAGCTATGTATCAACAGACTGCGGATGACAAAGGCGGCGTGCTCCGGAAGGTGTTGACCTTGCACCAGCTTTTTCAACGGCGAGAATGCTTCAATAAAATTCTTGTAGGCGATATTCACTTCATCGAGTTGCCAGTGGCTGGCGATCAGTGATGGTAGCGGGCGGGCATTGGGCAAGTTCAAATCGCTGGTGCGGCATACTGCGCATAATCCGGCGAAGCCATTGCGTCCCAACACATTTTGCAAGGCTGCAGTATCTGCCTGGGGATGGGCAAATACTCCGGCATTAATCATGCGAAAACCTTCCCACAGCAATTCTTTTTTCAAGCTGGCTTTGTTACCAGTGGAGGTATCGTCACCGCTCATGATGACCAGTGTCCAGTAGTGATCCCACTTGCCAGTTTGTGGCACATACACGCGCTTGTAGGCATGCTGGAACCTGGCATAGCTTGCGGTTGCCAGTTGGTAAGTGCTTCGCCTGCCATCCCGTTTGGCTTCCAGCCAGCCTTCTTCGGCCAGCCTGAACACGCTGGTGCGTACTAATCTGTCATTAATGCCAAAATGACTCATTAATGAGATTAAACTACCTAGCCATATCGTACCGCCATGCGGGGCAATGGCATCGCCAAATACCGTCATTACCAGGGATTTTGCCCTTGGCGGATTATTGGTTAGTTGCTGGTCTATCCAGGTTTGGATGGCAGTGCTGGTCTGCATGCGGCTGTGTAAGTGGTTGTATGTAAGTATTGGTTGTTGTCCAGATTTTACCTATGGTGTAGCTAATGGGGGTAAATCCCTTAAAAATTAAAATGATACAAAAAAACTTCAACATCAATAAAAACTGTATCATATAATTGTTTGACGCAAATCAATCTTCCATGTTTGCATCCTCAGGATGCCAAGGAGTGTTTCATGTATGCACAATTAGTCGAGACTGGCTTGAGCAAGCTCAAAACTGCAGAAGAGTTGAGCGATGCCGAGCGCGCTTTTCAAGAGCGCATCGATGCCGGTATCCGTATTGAAGCCAAAGACTGGATGCCGGACGCTTACAGGAAAACCCTGATACGGCAAATCTCCCAGCATGCGCATTCCGAAATCGTTGGTCAATTGCCAGAAGGTAACTGGGTCACCCGCGCACCTACTTTAAAACGCAAAGCCATTTTGCTGGCAAAAATCCAGGATGAGGCAGGGCATGGTCTTTACCTTTACAGCGCTGCTGAAACCCTGGGTGTATCACGCGATGAGCTCCTGGCCGACCTGCATTCCGGTAAAGCCAAGTATTCTAGCATCTTCAATTACCCGACCCTGAGTTGGGCTGATATGGGGGCGATAGGCTGGCTGGTTGATGGCTCAGCCATCATCAACCAGATACCTTTGTGCCGCTGCTCTTACGGTCCTTATTCACGTGCCATGATACGCGTTTGCAAGGAAGAGTCCTTCCATGCACGTCAGGGTTACGACATCATGATGACACTGTGTCGTGGCACGGCAGAGCAAAAAGCCATGGCGCAAGATGCATTGAATCGTTACTGGTGGCCAGCGCTGATGATGTTTGGCCCGTCTGATGCGGCATCGGTGAACAGCGCTCAATCTGCGCAATGGCGTATCAAGCTTTTTTCCAATGATGAACTGCGTCAGCGCATGGTGGACCAGACCGTGCCGCAGATTGAATACCTGGGTCTGGAACTGCCTGACCCAGCTATCAAATGGAATGGAGAGCGTGGTCATTATGATTTTGGTGAAATCAACTGGGATGAGTTTTACCAGGTCTTGAAAGGCAATGGTCCCTGCAATCGTGAACGCCTGCGTACCCGCGTCAAGGCTTATGACGATGGCGCATGGTTTCGTGATGCCTTGCTGGCCCATGCCGACAAGCAGCAAGAAAATAAAAAAAGCGCATAAAAAATAGATAAGAGAGCAGGAGACAGATCATGAGCAAAGAATGGCCCTTGTGGGAAGTATTCATACGCAGCCAGCACGGTCTGGCACACAAGCATGTGGGTAGTCTGCATGCACCTGATGCAGAAATGGCGATCAACCACGCGCGTGATGTCTATACACGTCGCAATGAAGGTGTCAGCATCTGGGTGGCAAGGGCCGGCGATATTTTCGCCAGTAGCCCTGGCGATAAGGAAGCTTTGTTTGAGCCATCAAACAGCAAGGTATATCGTCATCCGACCTTCTTCCCCATGCCGGATGAAGTCAAGAATCTGTAATTGAACTCTGTCTATACATCATAGCTAAATAATTCTGGAGAATTGAGATGTCAGAAGACAAATTCAATTATGTTTTGCGTTTGGCAGACCATGCAATGATACTCAGCGAGCGTCTGTCGCAATGGTGTGGCAAGGGGCCAGCGCTGGAAGAAGACATGGCATTGACCAATGTAGCCCTTGACCTGATAGGTCAGGCGAGATTGTGGTATGCCTATGCGGCTGAACTGGAAGGCAAGGGGCGCACAGAAGACGACCTGGCTTTCTTGCGGGATGCACACGATTTTCATAATTTCTTATTGCTCGAACAGCCTAACGGTAATTATGCCGATACCTTGATGCGGCAATTCCTGTTTGATACCTGGCATTACCATTATCTGCAAGCACTGAAGCAATCCACGGATCAGCAGATTGCCGCCATCGCAGAAAAATCACTGAAAGAAGTCACTTACCATTTGCGTCGCAGCAGCGATTTGGTGGTGCGACTTGGTGATGGTACTGATTTGAGTCAGCAAATGATGCAGACCGCTTTAGAAGAATTGTGGCGCTTCACTGGCGAAATGTTCATGGATGATGAGATTGATACCGCCATGCATGCGGCAGGCATAGCTCCTTTACCTTCAGATTTAAAAGCTGCATGGGATGCCCATCTGGCCGATGTAATGCACGCCGCCACATTGCGCCTGCCTGATGCCAATAGCTGGATGCAAAAGGGCGGCAAGCAAGGTGTGCATACTGAACATATGGGTTACTTGCTGGCAGAAATGCAGTTCTTGCAGCGTGCCTATCCGGGGGCGCAATGGTAGCTTCTGCAATGGGCCATGTCCTAAATCCACCTGTCAGCACTAGTCAGATATGGCAATGGCTGGCAGAGGTCAGTGACCCTGAAATTCCGGTCATTTCAGTGACTGACCTGGGTATTATCCGGGCAGTGGAATGGCAGGAGGGCGAGTGTGTCATCACAATTACCCCCACTTACTCCGGTTGCCCGGCTATGGACGTGATTGCCGAAGAAATTGGAAAGACACTACAGGCGCATGGCATCAAACCACCCAGCATTGTTTATCAATTGTCACCCGCCTGGAGTACAGACTGGATGACAGAAGCCGGCAAGCAAAAGCTCAGCGGCTATGGCATCGCGCCGCCACAGCAGCAGGTAGTGGATATCTCCTCCATCCAGCGTTATCGCGAAGTGCAGCCAGCCATCGCTTGCCCGCAATGCGGCTCTGTTGATACTCAACTGGTCAGCCAGTTTGGATCAACTGCCTGTAAGGCGCTGTATAAATGCAAGGCTTGCCTGGAACCTTTTGATTACTTCAAACCGCATTGAGCGAATAATAAGAACAAAAAAAGAATAAAAGGAGACGACAATACATGAGTAAATTTTATCCGCTGACAGTCAGCCAGATACGGCCAGAAACCCGTGATGCCGTGGTCTTGAGTTTTGCCGTGCCAGCTGATCTGCAGGCGCAGTTTGCCTATCGCGAAGGACAGCACCTGACCTTGCGTGCCAAGATAGCAGGCGAAGATGTACGGCGCTCGTACTCGATTTGTTCTGCTGTACAGGATGGGCAATTGCGCGTTGCCATCAAGCGCGTGCAGGGTGGCGCATTTTCCAACTGGGTGCATGACAGCTTGCGCACAGGTATGGAGATCGAAGTCATGCCCGCCATGGGGCATTTCAATTTGCCACTGGCTGCTGAACATGAAAAGCACTATCTGGCATTTGCTGCTGGCAGCGGCATCACGCCTTTGCTGTCCATTATCAAGACTACGTTGCAGACAGAGCCACAGAGCAAATTTACCCTGGTGTATGGCAATCGCGCCTCGTCAACGGTCATGTTCAAGGAAGAACTGGCAGCGCTGAAAGACAGTTATCTGCAGCGCCTGAACCTGATTTACATCATGAGCCGCGAGCAGCAGGATATAGACTTGTTTAATGGCCGTATCACTGCTGAGAAATGCCTGAACCTGTTTGATCAATGGATACGCATAGACGACATGGATGCATTCTTTATTTGCGGGCCGGAAGAAATGATGCACGCGGTCAGCTCTGCATTGCAACAGCGTGGCATGCCCAAGGAGCAGATCAAGGTCGAGTTGTTTGCTGCCAGCATACCGGCACACCGGCACGTTGCCAGTCCCAAGCCTTTGCCAGGAAAATCATCCTGTGCCGTGACGATTATCATGGATGGTCATCACACGCATTTTGACATGGAGAAAGACAAGGAGTCAGTGCTGGATGCCGCCCTGAAGCTAGGGCATGATATGCGTTATTCCTGCAAGGGCGGTGTGTGTTCTACCTGTCGTTCCAAAATCGTGGAAGGCAAGGTCGATATGGACAGGAATTACGCCCTGGAAGATTATGAAGTGGCACGCGGATTCGTGCTGACCTGCCAGAGTTTCCCGGTCAGCGATACCTTGACCCTGGATTTTGATAGCGAGAATTGAATGGACTATTCCAACATCCTGTTTCACATCAGCGATGGCATTGCCCACCTGACCCTGAACCGACCCGAAAAATTGAATAGTTTTAACGTTGCCATGCATCTGGAAATACAGGATGCACTTGCCGCCTTGCGGGCCGATGCCTCGGTGCGCGTCATGGTTTTGACAGGTGCCGGGCGCGGCTTTTGCGCAGGCCAGGATTTATCTGATCGTGCAGTCAGTGCCGATGGCGCACCACCTGATTTGGGAGCATCTGTAGAAAAATACTATGCACCTCTGGTGCTGGCCTTGCGTGCTTTGCCCATACCGGTTATTTGCGCCGTGAATGGTGTCGCAGCAGGTGCTGGTGCCAATTTGCCGCTCGCCTGCGACATTGTATTGGCAGCACGTTCTGCCAGTTTTGTTGAAGTCTTTTGTAAGCTGGGCCTGATACCGGATACCGGCGGCACATACTTCCTGCCACGCGTCCTGGGCACAGCCAGAGCCATGGGTGCTGCCATGCTGGGCGGCAAAATCAGTGCTGAGCAGGCAGAGCAATGGGGCCTGATCTGGAAGTGCGTGGATGATGAACAATTGCAGGCTGAAGCCATGGCTTTGGCCACACATTTTGCTTCTGCTCCGACCAAGGGTTTGGCTTTCACCAAGCAGGCAATCTATGCCAGCCCGCAACATACTCTGGAACAGCAATTGATATTGGAAACCAATATGATGCGTGAACTAGGGCAAAGCCAGGACTATCGTGAAGGTGTAGCTGCATTTGTAGAGAAGCGCGCCCCCCATTTTGTTGGCAAGTAAGTTTGATCTGCCCAAGGAAAAGCATAGATGAGCACAGAGACCACGCAATTTGCCAAAGACAGTCAGCACATGGCAGAACTCACTGCTGCTGCCATGTTCGCCAGCGATGCCGCAACGCGCGGCCTGGACATGCAGATAACTCATGTGGCTGAAGGTACAGCAACACTCAGCATGATGATCAGGCCTGACATGCTGAACGGGCACAAGACCTGTCACGGCGGTTATCTGTTCACCCTCGCCGACAGTGCGTTTGCCTTTGCCTGCAATAGCCGTAATCACGTGACAGTGGCTGCTGGTTGCAGCATAGAATTTCTGTCGCCGGGGCGCGAAGGCGATGTCATTACCGCGACAGTGACAGAACAATCACTGACTGGCCGCACCGGCATTTACGATGCACGCCTGACCAATCAGCATGGCCAATTGATCGCGCTGTTCCGTGGCAAATCGCATAAGCTGAATGCGGAAGTTGTACCGGGTCTGGTATTGCAGGAAAACGCAATTCCAACCTGAACTTGTGTTTAGCCATCAATCATAGAAGCGAAATCAGGATAAGTGAGCGGGAGACAAAACATGGCAGACAACACAGACAGAAAAATAGCTACGGGTCTGGACGCAATAGAAACGGCCAGTAAAGATGAACTTCAGGCTTTGCAATTGCAGCGACTGAAATGGACATTGCAACACGTGTATGACAACGTCCCGCATTACCGTACAAGTTTTGACGCAGCGGGCGTACACCCCGATGATTTGAAATCCCTGGCTGACCTGGCGAAATTTCCTTTCACAGGCAAGAAGGATTTACGCGACAACTATCCCTTCGGCATGTTTGCCGTACCGCGTGAAAAAGTGGTGAGGGTACACGCTTCCAGTGGCACTACAGGTAAACCGACGGTGGTCGGTTACACGCAAAAAGATATTGATAACTGGGCAGATCTGGTAGCGCGCTCTATCCGTGCGGCTGGTGGCCGTGCAGGCGATATTGTGCAAGTCTCTTACGGTTATGGCCTGTTCACAGGTGGCCTGGGTGCGCATTATGGTGCGGAGCGACTGGGTTGTACTGTCATCCCCATGTCTGGTGGTCAGACAGAAAAACAGGTGCAACTGATACAGGATTTTCAGCCATCCATCATCATGGTCACGCCTTCTTATATGCTCAATATCATAGAGGAAATGACGCGCCAGGGCATAGATGCCGCCAACACCTCCCTGCGTATAGGTATCTTCGGTGCCGAACCCTGGACCGATGCCATGCGCAGTGAAATTGAAACGCGTGCAGGTATTGATGCCGTTGATATCTATGGCTTGTCAGAAGTCATGGGGCCGGGTGTCGCGAGCGAATGCATAGAAAGTAAGGATGGCCCGGTGATCTGGGAAGATCATTTTTACCCAGAGATTATTAATCCTGAAACCGGGGAAGTCTTGCCTGATGGCGAAGAAGGTGAACTGGTGTTTACCTCACTGAGCAAGGAAGCTTTCCCCGTCATACGCTACCGCACCCGCGACCTGACGCGTTTATTGCCACCGACTTCACGCGCCATGCGTCGCATGGGTAAAATCACTGGTCGTTCTGACGATATGCTCATCATCCGGGGCGTGAATTTATTTCCCACGCAAGTCGAAGAACTGATACTCAAACACCCGCAACTGGCACCGCAATATCAACTGATAGTGACGCGTGAAGGTCATATGGACAAGCTAGCTATCGTGGCTGAATTGCGGCCTGAAGTATCAGGCATTTTGTCAGAGCAGGATGTAAAACAATTGCACCAGCAGCTTGAGCACCACATCAAGACCTTTATTGGCGTTAGTTGCCATGTCAGCATACTGCCAGCCAACAGCATAGAACGCACCATGGTCGGCAAAGCCAGGCGTGTAGTGGACAATCGCAAGAAAGCTTGAGCATTCAAAGCAAATAAAATAAGAAGGAAGACAAAAATATGGAAGCATGGATATGTGACGCTGTCAGGACCCCATTCGCCCGTTACGGCGGTGCCATGGCCAGCATACGTACTGATGACCTGGCTGCCTTGCCGATCAAGGCATTGATAGAACGTAATGCTGGCGTTGACTGGACAATGGTAGATGACGTGTACTACGGTTGTGCCAACCAGGCAGGTGAAGATAATCGTAATGTTGGCCGCATTGCCGCACTGCTGGCAGGTTTGCCGGTAGATGTGCCAGCCAATACCATCAACCGTTTATGCGGTTCCAGCCTGGATGCCGTAGGCATAGGCGGGCGTGCCATCAAATCAGGTGAAGCATCACTGATTATTGCTGGCGGTGTAGAGAGCATGACGCGCGCCCCCTTTGTCATGGCCAAGGCCGACAGTGCTTTTTCACGTGCAGCAAAAATAGAAGATACGACCATAGGCTGGCGTTTTGTGAATGCCCTGATGAAGGCAAAATACGGCATAGATTCCATGCCCGAAACCGCAGAAAACGTTGCCGAACAATTTGGCATCAATCGCGCTGACCAGGATGCCTTTGCCCTGCGCAGCCAGCAACGCTGGGCAGCAGCCCACGCTGCCGGTTTTTTTGCCGGGGAAATTATTCCCGTCAGCATCCCGCAAAAAAAGGGCGACGCCATTTTGTTCACGATCGATGAACATCCACGGCCCGATACCGACATTGCCATGCTGTCCCGCCTCAAAGGCGTGGTCAAACCTGATGGTACAGTTACTGCTGGCAATGCATCTGGTGTCAATGATGGTGCCTGCGCTTTATTGCTGGCTTCCGATGCGGCAGTAAAACAGCATGGCCTGACACCACGTGCCCGTATCGTCGGCATGGCGACGGCGGGCCTGGCTCCGCGTATCATGGGTTTTGGCCCGTCACCGGCAACCCGTAAATTGCTGGCGCAGACAGGCTTGAGTCTGGCGCAGATGGATGTCATCGAACTTAACGAAGCCTTTGCAGCACAAGGACTCGCAGTAACACGTGATCTTGGTTTGGCTGATGATGCGGCACATGTCAATCCGAACGGCGGTGCGATAGCGATAGGCCATCCACTGGGCGCATCCGGTGCACGTCTGGTGACAACAGCACTGAACCAGTTGGAACGTATCAATGGCCGTTATGCACTGTGCACGATGTGCATAGGCGTAGGCCAGGGTATTGCACTCATCATAGAACGCGCTTAAAGATAGGGACGCGGCATGACTATATATGCAATCGATGGCCTGATACCGGTGGTGCATCCCAGCGCCTATGTACACCCCAGCGCAACACTGATAGGCGATGTGATCGTCGGGCCTGGCTGTTATATTGGCCCGTCTGCCAGTTTGCGCGGTGACTTTGGCCGCATTGTTCTGGAACACGGCGCGAATGTGCAGGATACCTGCGTGATCCATGGTTTCCCGGATAGCGACACTGTAGTGGAGCAGGATGGGCATATCGGCCATGGCGCAGTATTGCATGGCTGCCGCGTAGGTAAAAACGCCATGGTGGGCATGAACGCCGTGGTCATGGACAAAGCTGTTATTGGTGAATCGTCGATCGTCGCTGCCATGTCCTTTGTCAAAGCTGGGATGGATGTGCCGCCACGCAGCCTGGTCATGGGTGCGCCAGCCCGTATCGCACGTGTTTTGCGCGATGAAGAAATCGCCTGGAAGACTGAAGGCACGGCGCAATATCATGCACTGACCAGACGATCGCTCGCCAGCATGCAGGAAGTGAAAGCCCTGACTGCTGTCGAAGAAAACCGCCCACGCATTGCGTTGGCAGCAGGTTTGCCGACATATAGCACCAAGTCCTGATTCTGAATATCTGATTATTTAAGAGAGTAATCCATGAAAATTTTGCAAAGCTGGGTAGGCGGTGTATGGACTGGCGCAGAGCCGCAACAAGTCTTGCATAGCGCCATTGATGGCAGCGCGATTTACGCCAGCCATGCCGAAGCCCTGGACTTTGGCGCAGCGCTGAATTATGCAAGACAGACTGGCCTGAAAAATTTGCTGGCGCTGGACTTCCAGCAACGTGCCGCCATTTTGCGCACCCTGGCCAAATACCTGACAGAACACAAGGAAGAGCTATATGCCATTTCATCTCACACCGGCGCAACGCGTAGCGATAGCTGGATAGATATAGAAGGTGGTGCAGGTACTGTGTTTGCCTACGCCAGCATAGGCACGAATGAATTCCCGTCCGGGAATGTGGTGCACGAAGGTCCCGCCATGCCACTCGGCAAACAGGGACATTTTTCTGGCACGCATATTCTGGTGCCGCGCCAGGGAGTGGCAGTGCATATCAATGCCTTCAATTTCCCAATCTGGGGCTTGCTGGAAAAATTTGCTCCCAGCTTTTTGGCAGGCATGCCTTGCATAGTCAAACCGGCAACTGCGACTTCATATCTGACCGAGGCGCTGGTCAGGCAAATTCATGCGAGTGGCTTGCTGCCTGAAGGTAGTTTGCAACTGATCATCGGTTCCACTGGCAACTTGCTCGATCTGTTGGAAGAAACCGATGTCGTCACCTTCACCGGTTCTGCTGCCACGGCATCACAATTGAAGGTGCATCCAAATATCGTGCGCCGTTCCATACCCTTCAATGCTGAAGCCGATTCACTGAATTGCGCGATACTCGGGCTGGATATTGATGCGAGTGATGAAGAACTGGATTTGTACGTCAAAGAAGTTGTGCGTGAAATGACAGCCAAGGCCGGGCAAAAATGCACGGCGATACGCAGGGCCATGGTGCCCGCAGCACAACTGGATGTGGTGGCAGAAAAAATACGGTCCAGACTAGAGAAAACCAGTGTCGGTGACCCACGTATTGATGGTGTACGCATGGGGCCGCTGGCCAGCCGCGCCCAGCAGCACGATGTACTCGCGAGTATTGAACAGCTGGCAGCAGGCAATCAAATCATCTGTGGTGGCACAGTGCCTGCGCAAATGCAGGGTGATGGGCTGGAGCAGGGTGCTTTCGTCTCGCCTACACTGATAGTTTGCCGCCAGCCTATGGAAAATTCAGCAGTGCACGAGATAGAAGCCTTTGGCCCAGTAACCACCCTGATGCCTTATCAGGATATGCAGGAAGCCCTGACGCTGGCAGCAATGGGTAACGGCAGTCTTGTAGCTACCCTGGTTACCAAAGACCCGCATATCGCCGCCATGGCGATACCACATATGGCAGCAAGACATGGTCGCCTGATGATCTTGAATGCCGAGTCAGCGCCAGAGTCAACCGGCCACGGTTCCCCCTTGCCGCAATTAAAGCATGGCGGTCCTGGCCGTGCAGGTGGTGGTGAAGAACTGGGCGGCAGTCGAGCCGTCAAACATTATTTGCAAAGGGCTGCAGTACAGGGTTCACCGACCATGCTTGCAGCAGTCACGGCAGAGCATGTGCGTGGTGCTGCCGTGCTGGAATCTGATGTTCATCCTTTCCGCCGTTATTTTGAAGACTTGCAGATTGGCATGTCCTTGCTGACTCACAGGCGCACTGTCAGTGAAGCTGATATCGTCGCTTTTGGCGGTTTGTCTGGCGATTTTTTCTATATGCATTTTGATGAAATCGCTGCCAAAGAAAGCCCTTTTGGCAAACGCATCGCGCATGGTTATTTTGTGTTGTCGGCAGCTGCCGGTTTATTCGTGTCCCCTGCACCTGGCCCTGTACTGGCCAACTACGGCCTCGATACCCTGCGGTTCATCAAACCGGTAGGCATAGGCGACACCATACGTGCCCGCCTGACCTGCAAGCGCAAGATAGACAGGCAAAAGAAAGATGTCAAAGGTGTGGGGCAGGGCGTAGTGGCCTGGGATGTGGAGGTGACTAATCAGGATAATGAACTGGTGGCGTCCTATGATATTTTGACTTTGGTCGCTAAAAAGCAGGCATGAAGGTGCGTGGGTTTGATGTCTAAAGTTTAATTTCTTTGTATTCTCGTATGCTGATTGACCCGTGCCTCTGGATAAGATGCGCGGGTTTTTAATTCTGGCGACGGCATAGTTTGTAAATATTGTTCAAAAGCTGTCAAAAATAGTGCATAGCTGATGGATAAACTTCAAATTTCCCAGTGATCTGATACTATTTCTCTAATATCCGAAATCTGAAGATAATCCAACCTCAACCCTGTTCATCCCATGGAAATGTTCGTTACGAATGACGAAGTTAAGCAATGGGAATGCGAGCTGCCTGGTTTGCAGGGGCTGGAATTATTGGAAATGCAATTACGCCTGGCCTGGCATTTGCGTCAGCGCGACACTTCCCGCGCACTACAACTGGCTGATGAAGCAGAACTAGTACTAGGCATTGTCTCTCCAGCCTCCCTTGATACCAACTCTGGTAACGAAAAATTGAAGTTGTTGAGATCCAGGCTGATGCTGGTCAGGGCAGAGGCTGCATGGTTATACGGTGAGTTTGACAAGTCAGAACAATTATCAAAATCGGTATTGCAACTTGCTGCAGACAGCGGCACGGCAGATGCTGCCAAAAACTTGGCTGACGCCCATTATTTACTTGCCTGCATAGGTTTGCAAAAAGGTGAAATACCGGTAGTTGAAACTGAAATTGGTCTGGCCATGCAGTTTGCCCGCCAGGCTGGAGATGACATGCGGGAGACTGCAGCAGAATCCTTGCTGGCCAATCAACAGGTCTTACGCAATTTACCCTTGGCACAGGAGCGCTGGGGAGCAATCCGCAATCCACATAGCCAGACTACTGACCCTGTCCTGCGCAGTTATATCAATGAATTTCTGATTTACACCTATTCGCTGACCAGTGATTTTGGACAGTCTGCCACGCGCGGCATACAAGTTTTTGAATTTGCAAAAAACTATGGGCAAAAGCGCCGCATGATCAGCGTCGCCAGTAATATAGGTGATGCTTTTAATAGCCTGAGTGATCATCAGTCGGCCTTGCAATGGATACAGGAAGGCCTGGATCTGGCCAGGACAGCAGGCTGGCCAAATAGCACTGCGAGTTGCCTCATACAAATGTCCGAAACCTTGCGGCGCCTGGGGCGGCTGGAAGCAGCCAAAGATATGCTGGAAAATGCTTTGCCCATATTGGCCAATGTCGTTGGTTCACGTTCGCATTTGTTGGCGCTGCGTTATTTTGGCGATTTATCCCTCGACATGGGGGATTATGCGATGGCACAGAAAAGTTTCCATGAACTGATTTCCTGGGCCGATAAAAAAAATCATCTGGATTTTCGTATCGGTTCTCGCCGTGGTTATGCAAATGCCTTGTCCATGCAGGGGCAGGCAAAGGCAGCGCTGGATGCGGCACTCGAAGCACTTGCACTGGCGCGTCAAAGCACGGATAGTTACCGTCACATAGAAGTGTTGCGGGTACTTGCTGCACTGTATATGCGCCACAGTTTGCCAGACCCGGCGGAGATGCAGGCGCTCAGCGCGCCTTTGCATTATTTGCGACAGGCACTGGATATTGCTGGCACCATCAGTAACTTTAATGTGCCTGCGGAATTGTATGAAGAGGTTGCAGATGCCTATGCCGCCGCAAAGGATTTTCGCCAGGCCTTTGAATTTGCCCGTCTGGCCCTGGCAGCCCGCGAGAAAAACCATAACCGTGAAGCCGCCAATCGCCTGAATGCCATGCAACTCAGCCAACAAACTGAGCGCATGAAGGCTGAGAGCGAGCATTTGCGCCAGCTGGCTGCCGCTGAAGCGCAGCGTGCTGAAGTCTTGCAGCAAACCAGCGTAGTGCTGGAAAAGCTCGGTACCATAGGACAGGAGATCACAGCCAGCCTCGATGCCCCAGCCGTATTCGAGGCATTGAACCGGCATGTCCACGATTTACTGCATGTCACTGCCTTCGTCATTTATTTGATGGATGACGATCAGCAAAGCATGACTTCTGCTTATGGCGTAGAAAACGGCATACCGATAGAACCTGATACGGTCTACATGGCCAGTGGGGTCTCCAACTCAGTACGCTGTGTCAGGGAACGTCGTGAAATCGCCATCGAACTCGCGTCCGAAGATGAATTATTGCCGACCTTGATACCCGGTACGGAAATGGTGCAGAGCATGTTGTTTGCTCCATTGATTATCGGTGACAGGATACTGGGGGCGATGACCATACAATCCTCGCGCCAGCACGTGTATGGTGACAGAGAGAAAATGATTTTCCGCTCTTTATGCGCCTACGGCGCGATTGCCCTGGGCAATGCTGATGCCTATTTACGCCTGCAAAAAACCCAGGAGCATTTGTTGGCACAGGAAAAACTGGCGGCGCTGGGTTCCCTGGTTGCCGGTGTCGCGCATGAACTCAATACCCCGATAGGGAATTGCCTGCTGGTAGCCAGTACCTTGCAGGACGGTAGCCGCTATCTGAGCAGTAAACTGGCGGGACAAACCCTGCGCCGCTCTGATCTGAGTAATTTTTGTGACGAAGTCAAAACCTCATCAGAAATACTGATGCGTGGATTGAGTAGTGCAGCAACCCTTGTCAGCAGCTTTAAGCAGGTGGCAGTTGATCGCACCTCTGAACACAGGCGCAGCTTTGACTTGCGCCAGGTCTTGCACGATATTATCGCCACCCTGAATATACGTATTACCCAGACCGGGCACAGCATAGAAGTGAACGTGCCTTACAACATTCACATGGATAGTTATCCGGGATCTTTGGGACAGGTCATTAGTAACCTGGTAGACAATGCCATTCTCCATGCCTTCGACAAAAGGCAGGCCGGGCATATGAGTATCAATGTCAGCCAAGTGGATGGGCAAAGGGTATTGATCGCATTCAGTGATGATGGCGCCGGCATACCCGAAGAAAATCAAAAGCGTATTTTTGATCCCTTCTTCACCACCAAGCTGGGGCAGGGGGGCAGTGGTTTGGGTTTGAATATTTGCTACAACATTACGACTTCCATCCTGCACGGAAACCTCAGTGTCAAAAGCAGTCTTGGAGCAGGGACCAGTTTTTATCTGGATTTACCTTTGGTCGTATGAACACATAGTACTTGGTCAGTATTTTATAAAATAACAATAATTGCAGAAAAATTGCTTGGACAAATTGGAATTTACAGAAAAAGCTGACGCCTGAATTTGATGCTTGTCAAGCATCCTTTTTTTGTTGTGCTTACTTGAAAATCTGATCGAATTCACCTATTGTGCAATGCACCAATAATAACAAGGTACACAATTGGCTAATCAACACACTAAAAGCAGCATTGCAGGCTTGACTCTGGCTGCTGTCGGTATCGTCTACGGCGATATAGGTACTAGTCCTCTTTACACGATGAAAGAGGTGTTTTCAAAAGAACATGGGCTCCCACTGAATGAGGCCAATATATTTGGCGTGGTCTCTCTCATTTTGTGGGGCTTGATCGTTATCGTAGCATTGAAGTATGTCACCCTCATTCTGAGAGCAGATAATCGAGGCGAGGGGGGGATCATGGCCCTCACAGCTTTGGCGCTTGAATCTGTTGGTAAAGCTTCAAAGATGCATTTCACATTATTAGTGCTAGGTTTGTTTGGCGCAGCACTATTTTATGGTGATGGGGTTATTACACCTGCGATTTCGGTGTTATCTGCCATTGAAGGTTTGGAAGTTGCAACGCCCGCATTTTCGCGTTTTGTGGTTCCGATTACGGTGGTAGTGTTATTACTACTGTATTCGGTCCAATATAAAGGGACAGCAGGCATTGGACGTTGGTTTGGACCAATCATGGTGGTATGGTTCGTAGTGCTAGCGGCAATGGGAATATTTAATATAGTTAAGAATCCAGGAATATTGTCGGCATTGAACCCTGCACACGCCTTTAGATTTTTATTGGAGAATAAAGGTTTGGCGTTCCTGGCATTGGGTGCGGTAGTCTTGGCATTCACTGGAGCGGAAGCGCTATATGCAGATATGGGGCATTTCGGCAGTAAACCGATTCGTGCCGCTTGGTTCCTGATAGTATTTCCTTCTTTGGGATTGAATTATCTTGGGCAAGGCGGCCTTCTGCTGACTAATCCCGAGGCAGTTAACAATCCTTTTTACCAGCAACTTGGTGCGTGGAGTATTTATCCTTTGGTTGTGTTGTCAACTATTGCAACTGTGATAGCTTCTCAGGCAACGATTTCAGGCACCTTCTCAATGACTAAACAGGCAATTTCTCTTGGTATCATGCCGCGTATGGAAATTGTTCACACGTCATCTAAAGAGATAGGGCAAATTTATATTCCGGCAGTTAACTGGCTGCAATTGGCTGCAGTGATCATTGCTGTCGTTGGATTTGGTTCATCGTCGAGCTTGGCATCAGCTTATGGCATTGCAGTGACAGGCACGATGTTGGTGACTTCATTGCTGACCTTCTTCGTTATACGCTATGGTTGGAAATACAATCCATTGCTATGTTTTGCCGCAACAGGATTTTTCCTATTTATCGATGTATCACTTTTCTCGGCGAATGTATTGAAATTATTCCACGGAATTGGCGGATGGTTCCCAGTCATACTTGGCATTGTCATGTTTACACTGATGATGACCTGGAAGCGGGGGCGTGAGCTTGTGTTTGATAACCTGAAAAAGCATGCGATTCCTCTGGAAGATTTTCTCGAATCGCTGTTCGTATCACCTCCTGTACGTGTCGCCGGTACTGCAGTTTTCCTGCGTGGAGAGGCTGATGGTGTGCCACATGCACTCTTGCATAATCTTTCGCATAACAAGATTTTGCACGAACGTGTGATTTTCCTTACTCTGCATAATCGTGAGATTCCCTGGGTGCCTTTTTCAGAGAGAGTCAAGGTCACTGATATGGGGAATGCGTGCTATCAAATTGATGTCTACTATGGCTTCAAGAATGAGCCGGATATCCCGAATGCTCTGGCCCTGTGTGCTCCATATGGGCTGACGTTTGAACCCATGGAGACCTCTTACTTCATTTCTCGCCAGACCATCATTTCCAGCCCCGGTAGTGGCATGGCGGCTTGGCGTGAGAGTATTTTTGTCGCCATGTCCCGTATCGCCCGTGACGCTGCTGACTTTTACCAGATACCGAGTAACCGAGTGATTGAGGTGGGTTCGCAAGTTGAAATCTAAAAACTTGGCACAGGCGCTTATCAAATCAAAATGCCTGTGCTATACTCTCGGTCTTTCGCGGCTGTAGCTCAGCTGGATAGAGTACTTGGCTACGAACCAAGGGGTCGTGGGTTCGATTCCTGCCAGCCGCACCAGATTTAAAGGGACTAGATGAAAATCTAGTCCCTTTTGTCTTTTCTGCGATGAATTTTATATGTGAGCTGATTGCCTGATCTGTGTCATGCTAAAAGTGCATTTTGCCTTGGGGTAAAAATAATCTGAGCTTTGGGGCTTTTCATTTTCCCTCAGTCCAGCTATAATCTTGTTTTTCGCGGCTGTAGCTCAGCTGGATAGAGTACTTGGCTACGAACCAAGGGGTCGTGGGTTCGATTCCTGCCAGCCGCACCAGATTCAAGGGACTAGATGCAAATCTAGTCCCTTTTGTCTTTTTTGCGATAGAAACAAGCTGGCTTGATCTGCTGCATTGCTGCAGATCATTGGCAGGTGCTTAGCTTGCGAGTATCAATTCCCTGATATTCCAGTCCTCAGGGGCTTCCTGGTTCAGGGCGCTGCGTCTGACTTGCTGGATGGGTGTTTCTTCTGTCATCGACAGGATCAGGCGTTGCAACTGGCCTGCGTCTGGCAAGACAGTGCCCAGGAAAATCACCTGATCGCGATGTTGTATCAGGATGGTCGGGAAGTTTTCGATATCGACCGCATCAACGAGGTGCGCCTGATCTTCTATGTCTATCCAGGCAAAGCATTTGTCTGGATGCTTGCTCCTCAACTCATCAAAAGACGATCGGTAGAAATTGCAGGTATCGCACCAGGCGGCGCACAGGCAGGCAATTAACCAGTCTTTATTTGCCAGGTCAGCCTTGATTGCGGAAATATCTTCGGTATTCATGATGGTATTCATCGCATAATTTTAAACCAAGTGATGAGCTGAGGCATGAAGAAGGAACCAATAAGGTACGACCAAGGCATGAGCTTTTGGCAAACAGCCAGTCTTGAAACTGGTGGAACACGGTAAAATACGCGCATGACCAGAATTTTAGCAATTGAAACCTCGACAGAACTCGCCACCGCAGCCATATTGACTGATGGCGGTATATTTATCCGCGAACTTAGCGGTGTCCAGACGCATTCCCAGGGTATTTTGCCTGCCATACAGGCTTTGCTTGCCGAGGCAGGTGTGCGCCTGCAGGATTGTGATGCCATTGCCTTTGGCTGTGGGCCTGGCGCATTTACCGGCATACGTACAGCTTGCGGCATCGTGCAAGGTCTTGCCTATGGAGCTGATTTGCCTGTGGTGCCAGTCGTGAGCCTGCTGGCCATGGCTGAAGCAGCGCGTGAGCAGGTAACATCCAATGAATTTGTCTGCATACTTGATGCCCGTATGAATGAAGTGTATTGGGCGCAATATCGTTTTGAAGATACTGGCTGGACAGAAGTAAGTGCTCCAGCCTTGACAGGACTGGATGCAGCGCTGGCTGCTATGACCCTGGAAAGCACGCAACTGGTGCTGGGTAATGGCCTGACTTTGCCTGAACCTGCGCAGACGCGATATCCAGGCTTGTTATGTATGCCGCATGCAAAACAAGTCGGCATGCTTGGGCGTAATGATTTTGCTGCAGGCCATGGTTTGCCAGCAGAGCAGGCGCAGCCACTGTATCTGCGCAATAAAATCGCCCTGACTACGGCTGAGCGTGAGCAAGTCAAACTCCAGGCAGCTAAAGCGCCAGCGTAATGGAGTGACCATGGATTTAACATTGATCACACCACATTACGGCAAGCTGGGTTTTGCTGATGTTGACAGCATCCTCTCCATAGAAGAACGGGTATATGCCCACCCCTGGACGCGCGGAAATTTCACAGATTCTTTTTCCAGTGGCTATGAAGCATATGGTTTCAGGAATGCAGAACAGGATTTGTTTGCCTATTTTGTCGTCATGCCCATACTGGATGAGCTGCACCTGCTGAATTTTGCAGTGGACTTGCCATATCAGGGGCAGGGCTACGCGAAACTGTTAATGGATAAATTATTTACCTGCACCCTTGAAAATGCTCATGCCTCGATATTGCTGGAAGTAAGACGTAGTAATGTACGTGCCATATCTGTCTATGAAGGGGCTGGATTTACCGCCATTGGCGTGCGTAAAGGCTATTATCCAGCGCATGATAACCAGCGTGAAGATGCGATCGTAATGCGGAGGATGTGTTGATGCAGACTTTTGATGCGCATAACAGGCAAAGAGCCTTGCATGAACTTGGTCTGGGCCCATTGTGGTTGCTGCGGGATGCTGAGCCAGTTGCGCTTGCTCCTGTCGTGGAAGCTGCGCCTGAAGCAAGGCCTGATTCAGAACCAGGGCCTGTCGTTGCAATAGCTCCTGAACCAGTAATAGTAGTTGCCACGCCTGTTGCAGATGCCGCCTGGCCGGAGCCTGAAGTTGTGCAGCGAAAGCAGTTGCCGGAGACGCAGTCGCTGGAACAAACTTTGGAGCAAGCTTTTGCAAGCGTGCCTGAAGCGGATGACTGGATGCCACAAGAAGTGTTTCCTGTCTCGCCTTCAGATGATGCGCGGACTATGGTGCAGGAATCTACAGTCGCTACTTTATCCTGGGATGAGTTGCAGCCCATGGTGGAGAGCTGTCGTCAGTGTGGCCTATGTCAGGGCAGAAAAAAAGCGGTATTTGGCACAGGTGACAAACAGGCTAAATGGTTATTTGTAGGCGAAGGCCCGGGCTATAACGAGAACCTGCAAGGCTTGCCCTTTGTCGGGGCTGCCGGTCAGTTGCTCGACAATATGCTCAAGTCGCTGGGTGTGCCTCGCGGTGAACAAAGCTATATCGCCAATATCGTCAAATGCCGTCCAACTGATGCGCAAGGTAAGGACAGGCCGCCGACTGCCGATGAAATTGCCGCCTGTCTTCCATATCTGCACAGGCAGATAGATTTGATCAAACCACAAATCATCGTGGCGCTTGGCAAGACTGCTGCCGTGTCCCTGATGGGCATGGATCTGGAAACCCCGGTCGGGCAATTGCGCGGCAAGGTGCATCGCTTCAAGGACATTCCTGTGGTGGCAACTTACCATCCCGCTTATCTCTTGCGTAAGCCAGCAGACAAGGCCAAGGCCTGGGCAGATTTATGCCTTGCCATTAAAGCGCTACCCGCAAGTTGAAGCACATGGAGAGCGCACAAGCTGCATTTCACCGTCAGTGGCAGCATCTCCATAACCCCCATGTACGGGCGCTTGCCTGGATGCTGACTGCACCGGGTTTACTGGATAAGCATGACCCTCTCTGGCAGGGTAACTTGCTTGATGCTTCTTTTACAGACGCAGACATTTTGTCGCAATGGTTGACAGGGCTTGACCATGATCCTGCCCCCTTGCTGGACTTGCTGCAGCGACACCCATCGCGTCGTCTAGGCCTGTATGCAGAGCGGCTTTATGAATTCTATCTGAGTGCTCATGGTTTGTTGCATGCACATGGATTGCAAGTGCATGACAAGGGTGCTGGCACCATAGGTGAGTTCGATTTTCTATTGCAGACCAATGCGGGTTTGCAGCATCTGGAGCTGGCAACAAAATTCTATCTGTATCATGCCGATACGATGGCTGTGCCTGACTTGTATGGATATCTCGGCCCCAACCTGGCAGATAGCCTGGGTGCGAAATTGCACAAGATCGTGGATCAGCAATTGAAATTGTCGCGGCATCCATTGGCGCAGGAAGTCTTGCCGCAGCCTGTGCAAAATGCGCAGGCGCTGATCCTGGGCTGGCTGTTCTACCGTGATGAAAAAATAGTTGATACCTTCATTGCTGAGCATGGCCATATGGCGGGCCTGGCAAGGGATCATTATCGCGGTGCCATCTGGACGCAATCAGAAGTGTCGGCGCTGGATTTTGAGCATGCCTTGCTGCTGGACAGGCTGGAGTGGCTGGCACCTGCTCAGGTCGGCAAGGTAAGGGCGCAGGACAAGAATACTATGCTGACCAGTATGCAAACCTATTTTGCCACTACGAATACGCCGCTGATGCTGGCATTGCTAGAGGATAGGCAGGATGACCTGAATGTGATGCGGGAATATCGCCGTGGCATGGTGGTGCCGGACGACTGGTTTGAGCAGGCCGATGCCGCCCAACTGAAGCGCGCACCGCAGTAATTGTCACGCACCTATCTCTACATGTGCAAATGTGCCTTATCAGGCGCATTTTCTTTGCTTGCTTCCTTTGTGTACTTATTTGATTAATGCTTGTGTTCACCTATCAAAGCCAGCGAATCATGCTCGCGCTGATTGGCTGCATGCTTACGCATGACGCCATAGATGGTGCTGGATACAAACAAGCCAAACAGAACAATGATGACCATGATATCTATCTTCATCGAGTTAAGCAGTGTGTACAGCGCCAGCATGGTCAGGACTGACAGGTTTTCATTGAAGTTCTGAACAGAGATTGAATGGCCTGCACTCATCAATACGTGACCGCGATGCTGCAACAAGGCATTCATGGGAACCACGAAGAAGCCAGCCAGTGCGCCAACCAATATCAGCAATGGGTAAGCAATCCAGATGGAGTGTACAAAGATCATGGTGATCACCACCAGACCCATGGCAACACCCATGGGCATCACATTCAGGGATTTTTTCAATGGCACGAAACGAGCGGCTGCCACCGCACCAAGAGCGACGCCTATGGCTACCACACCTTGCAGAATGGCAGCTTTGTCCAGTGTCATATGCAGGGATTTTTCAGCCCATTTCAATACGATGAATTGCAGTGTGGCTGCCGTACCCCATAACAGGGTAGTGACGCCCAGAGTGATTTGACCCAGCTTGTCTTTCCACAGGATAGTCACGCATTCTGCAAATTCAGTCACCAGTTTGATTGGGTTGCGTTGCTGGTGTTTGTAACGTGCGCCAGTGTCGGGTATGCGCATATTGAATAGTGCCGCCGCCGCATAGCAGGCAGTGACTACACAAAGTGCTGCCTCGGACGGGGTAGTGATATTGAAATCGATCACGGGAAAATCAAAATTGATCAGTGCCGAAGACACTCTGGTATTCACTAATGCACCACCAAGCACCGTGCCAAAGATGATGGAAGAGACTGTCAAGCCTTCTATCCAGCCATTGGCAGCGACCAGTTTTTCTGGTGGCAGTAGTTCAGTGAGGATGCCATATTTGGCAGGCGAGTAGGCCGCAGCACCAAAGCCAACGACAGCGTAAGCAATCAGGGGATGCACATGAAAAAACATCAGGGCACAGCCACCAACTTTGATCATGTTCGTGATGAGCATGACTTTGCCCTTGGGCAGGGAGTCAGCAAAGGCGCCAACAAAAGGGGCCAGCAAGACGTAAGACAAAACAAAAAATAACTTCAGCAGTGGCGGCATCCAATCGGGAGATTGCATGGTCGTCAACAGTGCCATTGCGGCTATCAGTAAGGCATTGTCGGCCAGCGAAGAAAAAAACTGCGCCGCCATGATCGTATAAAAACCGCTCTTCATGCTTTATTCATGCTTTATGTCTACCTGCTACAAAATGTCTCTGGCAGCTTTATACCATGAAAATTGTGGGGAATTAGTGAAATAAGGCAAGCTATTTGCTGAATACTGGTTAAAATATCAGTGTTTTTCTGGTCTGCATGTAATTGCAAACGGATGTTGTAAACCCCGCAAATTTCCTCTGGTCTGAAGATGGCAAAAGCAAAAACCAATTATACTTGTACCGAATGTGGTGGTATTGTCAATAAGTGGGCTGGTCAGTGTCCAGCATGTGGGCAGTGGAACACTCTGGTTGAAACCATCGTCGAATCTGTCGGCAACCGGTTCAGCGCCAAACCCCAGGGACTGGCGCAATCTGCTCCTGTGTTGAATCTGGCTGAAATTGAGGCGCTTGATGTGCCGCGTTTTGGTACAGACATAGATGAATTTGATCGCGTACTGGGTGGTGGGCTGGTAGCAGGCGGCGTCGTATTGATAGGTGGCGACCCCGGCATTGGTAAGTCCACCTTGCTGCTGCAGGCACTGGCTAACCTGGCTCAGAAAAAGAAGGTCTTGTATGTCAGTGGAGAAGAGTCCGGGGCGCAAATTGCATTGCGCGCCAAACGGCTGTCACTGGATGCCAAGGACTTGCAATTGCAGGCTGAGATACAACTGGAAAAAATACTCAATACCCTGGCTGAACACAAGCCCCAGGTTGTGGTTATTGATTCTATCCAGACCATGTATTCAGATGCCCTGAGTTCTGCGCCCGGATCTGTCGCCCAGGTACGCGAATGTGCTGCCCAGTTGACACGCGTTGCTAAAACCATGGACATCACCATGATACTGGTGGGCCATGTTACTAAAGAAGGTGCCTTGGCCGGGCCACGTGTGCTTGAGCATATCGTTGATACGGTCTTGTATTTTGAAGGTGATACCCATTCCAGCTTCCGTCTGGTGCGGGCGATCAAAAACCGTTTTGGCGCAGTCAATGAGCTGGGCGTGTTTGCCATGACGGAAAAAGGCTTGAAGGGGGTCTCCAATCCTTCTGCCTTGTTCCTGTCGCAGCATGATACGGAGGTGGCAGGTTCTTGCGTCATGGTCACGCAAGAGGGCACGCGGCCCTTGCTTGTGGAGATACAGGCGCTGGTCGATAGTTCACATGCGCCGAATGCACGCCGTTTGTCAGTGGGTCTGGAGCAAAACCGGCTGGCCATGTTGCTGGCAGTGTTGCACAGGCATGCTGGTGTGGCGGCTTTTGATCAGGATGTGTTCATCAACGCGGTGGGTGGTGTCAAGATTGCCGAGCCAGCAGCCGACCTCGCTGTGCTGCTGGCGATTAACTCATCCATGCGCAATAAACCCCTGCCGCGCGGCCTTGTCGTATTCGGTGAAGTGGGGCTGGCTGGAGAGATACGTCCCGCACCACGCGGGCAGGAACGTTTGCGCGAAGCGGCAAAGCTGGGGTTTTCCATCGCCATGATCCCCAAATCAAATGCGCCCAAACAAAAAATCGAAGGCCTCACCATCATAGGGGTGGACAGGATAGAAGAGGCCCTGTCCAGAATCCGCGATGTGGATAGTGAAATCCACGATTAGTTTTTTGCGGCCTTCAAGTCTTTGGCGATAGCCTGACTGGCAGCTATGCCACTGCGTACTGCACCTTCCAGCGTGGCAGGGTAATCGCCTTTGGTGTAGTCGCCTGCCAGATACAGGCCAGTGTACGCAGTACGATTGTCTGGCCGGTTCAAGCCAGGTGTGCAACTGAAGGTGGCGCGTTTTTCCGATATGCATTGATGCCAGATAGGTTGCGCGAGTTCTGGCATGCCCAGGCTCTGCGCCAGTTGTGCGGCAATATCCATCGCCAGTTCATGCCTGTCAATTTCTGTGGCAGCTTGCGAAACACTTACCACCACCGCCAGCAAGCCCGCCTGATCTGGCTGCAACTGACCACGGTCAAATACATATTGTCCCCATTTTTTCTGACTCACATCGTCAAGCAGAGCCAGCATGGGGCGTGGCAACTTGATGTTAGACGCATATCGCAGATAACAGGTGGTGATAGGTTCGTAAGTCATTGCAGGCAAGGGTGTTGCCTGATCTTTGACTGGCAATGTGGACAGTAACCTGTCTGCATTGGCAAAATCGCAGGCAAGTATGATTGCATCATAGGTTGGCAGTTGTACTTGATCCTGCTTCAGTTCAACTTGCCATTTACCCACTTCGTTTTGCACCAGGCCTGTTGCAGTATGGGCTGCCAAAACTTGCCCGCCATGCGCACGCACGTAGTCAGCCGCTTTTTCAGGGAAAACGCTGCTCAGATCCAGTCTGGGTATCAGCATGTCCGATGCTGCGCGTTTTGCTCCCAGACTATCCCGCAGTACATTTAAAAATACCTGAGCCGAGGCGCGTTCTGGCGGCGTATTCAGGGCAGCGATGCAGAGTGGTATCCACATCAAACGACATAACCGGGGTGTCTGATCAAAACGTTCCAGTAATTCCAGGACACTGCAATCTTCATTCAGGCGCCAGTCCATCCAGCGTGCGGTAGACGAAAACCTGGCCAGTGCCATTTTGTCAGCGAAGCTCAGGCCACTGGATTTAATCAGTGCCAGTAATAAGTGTAGCGGGGCAGGCAAGCGCGGGGCAATGAATGACATGCCGTCTTCCAGTTCTGGATAGACCATTTGCAGCGGCAAGTTCAGAAGGGCGGTCTCGGTATCTACACCAACCAGTCGCATAAGACGCAGACTCTGGGTATAGGCACCCAGCAAAATATGCTGGCCATTGTCCAGTTCTTGCCCATGCACTGTGACACCACGTGCGCGCCCACCCAGATTGCGGCTGGATTCGAATATTGTGATAGTGGCACCTTGTTGTGCCAGTTCACAGGCAGCCGCGCAACCAGCCCAGCCGGCGCCAATGACGGCAACAGACTTGTTTTTCAGCGCATCTTTTTTAGCCACGGACGTAAGTTTTCCAGGCCAGCCAGAGTTTGCGTATCGGTGTCAGCGAAATACGTTGATTGAGGACATGGAAGCCGTCACGCTGTATCTCTACCAGCAGGGCGCGATAAATCGCCGCCATAATGAGTCCAGTCCTTTGCGCTTTGCGGTCTTCCGGTGGTAGCAGGGCAAAGGCTTCTTCATACAGCTTTTGCGCGCGCTCATACTGGAACTGCATCAGGGTTTCAAACTGCGTACTGTGGCGAGCATTCAAAATATCGGCTGCAGTCACATTAAACTGCTGCAATTCATTGACGGGCAGGTAAATCCTGCCTTTGCGCGCATCTTCACCCACATCACGGATGATATTGGTCATCTGGAAAGCCAGACCCAGCTTTTCAGCAAACTCACGGGTTTGCGGATTAGTGATGCCGAAAATACTGGCCGACAAAATGCCGACAACGCCAGCGACGTGCCAACAATATTTTTGCAGGGCATTGAAGTCGAGGTAGCGCGTCTGGTTCAAATCCATTTCCATGCCATCGATAATCGCCAGCAGGTGCGCGCCATCCAACTGGTATTCAGCCATATGGGGAAGCAGAGCCTTGGTGACAGGATGCGTAGGCTGGTTTGCCAGCATGGCCTGGACTTCCTTGCGCCACCAGCCCAACTTGCTGCGGGCCACCATATCGTCGGTGCTTTCATCGACGACGTCGTCGACTTCACGGCAAAATGCATACAGGGCAGTAATCGCCCGCCTTCTGGCCTGAGGCAGGAACAGGAAGCTATAGTAAAAACTGGAGCCACTTTGTGCAGCTTTTTGCTGGCAATATTCGTCTGGAGACATGCTTGGTTTTGTAATAAGTGGCGGCAGAGAAAGCCAAAAAGTAGCTATGCTAACAAACTGTGGCACAGCTCACAAATGTCACGTGCAGTTTTCATCTGCGTGCGATGCCTTATTTGCCTTATTGATGAATTTTTTTCGCAGTTTACATGGAAAATGTGAAATTCATATTAACAGATACAGTTGAGCGACAAACTCGCTGGCATTTTCAGGTAAGTTAGAGGCGGTAAGCCGATATTGATTTTGTCGTAACATATTGTAATCGAAACGAAGAACCGCCTCCTTGATCATGACTGAACGTATAATAGGCGGCGCGTTATAGTGTGTCTTATTAAATGAGCACGGCTTTTGAAATAATTAACAATCCGGATAAATATCTTGAATACTTCGAAATTTGCAGCAGTTTTAGTTAGTGTCGGCATAGTTCTCGCCGGATGTGGCGGTTTTGTCTACACCACGATAGGTGGAACGGTCACTGGACTGGGTTCTGGCGATACAGTCATATTGCGTAATGAATCTAACTACACCCAAACATTGACTGCGGATGGTTCCTTCCAATTCAATGTGGCCAGCAATGGCAATTACTCGATTACTGTTGCACAACAACCAAATACGGTGAATTGCACGGTTGTTAATGGCACCGGCAAAATGACTGGTGAAGCATCCGTCAAAAATATCGTGGTGACTTGTACGCCAAATGTTCCTTTGGGCGGCACCGTTGCTGGCTTGATCGATGGCGGCTCCATGATCTTGCTGAATAATGCGACTTACAAGGCTACGGTCACGACGAATGGTAGTTATAAATTTGCAGATTTTGCCGTAAATGGCGCAAGTTACGCAATTACGGTTGGTTTGCCACCAGTGTCGCAATACTGCACGGTTGCAAATGGCACAGGTGTAGCCAGCAATACCAATTTGCCAGCGGCCCTGACATCAGTGGTCACTTGCGTGCCTGCTGTGCCAGTCAAGTTTACCGTCAACGGCCTGACAGCCGGTACGATTTTGACTTTGGTGAATACAGTTGATGGCTTCGCTGACAAATATGCAGTGAGCGCACCAGGTAATTATTTGTTTGGCTGGAGCTGGCTGACTGGCAAGCCTTTCAATGTCACTGTAGATACTCAGCCTACAGGCCAGACTTGTAAGGTGACTGGTGCTACTGGTGTTGTTGATGCTGCTAACCCGGCTGCTTCTGCAAATATCGTGATTGATTGCGCCAAGAGCTAAATAGCATGTAGTAGTAATTGAAATAAATAAAAAGCCGGGCAGATATTTATCTGCCCGGCTTTTTTATTCTCAAATTAACAGGTAAACAGATGCAGCAGACGCTTATAGCGATCTCCCGACTTATAGTTCTTCCAGCTTGCCCTGTTCATTGAAGTAAAAAATGCCCTCATGTTTGAAACCCCATTTGCCACCTTTCAAGCGGATGAAGGGTTCAAAGCTGAAAAAGGAAATTTCACCTAGTTCAAGCTTGTTATCAGAATGGATGTATTGCCTGTCGTCACGATCAGTGACTATGCTGTGGCCTACATTGTTACGATAATCCAGATTCACGAAGCCATTTTGTCGTATGCGCAAATTTGCCCAGTCAAATAACTGACCAAAAGTGGTTTTCGGTGTAACTGTTTCCAGCATTTGCGCATGCAGGTGCTGCTGGAAGCAGAGCCCGTTACGAAATTCCAGCAACTGCGGAGTTGTGGTGACCCGGCCATTTTCTACCGCGAAAGAACGGGCGCAGTCGCCCCAGTATTCTTGATGACTGGGGCTTAAATCTACACTGATCAAATTGGCTTTGCCCACGATTTCTTCGCCGGGTTGATAGTCGCTGCCGGATATGGATACGCAACTGCGCGATCCTAGCAAGACCAGGGCGGGGCATTGGTGATACCAGGTATCGGCATAGCCAGATTCACACAGCATGGCATAGGCCTTGTCTGCGATACTTTGCTCGCTGTCATCGGCAGTGATCATGCTTGCCAGGCGTGCAAGCACTGTCTTGGCAGCGTTTTGCACTTCCCTGTGTTTGGCAATTTGTGATGCAGTTGGCATGATATTTAATCGGCTGTCAGGCAAAAGGTGGTACTTATTTGCTGGAGTTGTTGCTTGAATTGTTATCTGAGTCGTCGTTGTCTTGTTTGTCACTATCATTTGCGTCATCGCTGCCGTCACTATCGCTGCTGGTGACAGCACGTACGCCAGCGCGGGTGACATCTACGGCAGTGCCAACTACAGCACTACCGACTTTGACTGTGGTTGAAACGGCAGCATCCGCTATCGCAATCACCGTGCAGCCGTTCAGTGACAATAGAGATAGTAGGAAAGCGCATCGATATATACAAGTTTGCATTCAGACTCCAGAATTCATTGCAGACCCGGCGATTCCTCAAAGAGATGCCAGGGCCCTTTGCTTAATGTGAAAGATAGTTTGATTTTAAGTTCATTCCAGCATATCTCCTATTGCTATTGGACAAAAACAGGAATGATTTAAATGTGCCAGCTATTTTTGATACAGCAGGATATTAGCAATCGTTTGCCGCAGCTTTGTTATGGATATGTATTGATTTGTAATCACATGCGCTTTACATTTTCTTTGCGCGCCAGGCCAGCTTGAGCCAGTCTGCCTTGCCTAATTTTGGCCTGCGCTGGAATACATTGAAATCAGCAGCTTCGATTTTTTCCAGTATGCGCAGGCCACCTTGTACCACCAGGCGCAATTCCCAGCCCAGCCTGCCGGGCAGGCGGGTGGCAAGAGTGCTGCCGGACAACATCAGATTCCTGGCGCGTGCAAGCTCGAAGCGCATCATATTGCGCCAGTCCTCATTTTGCATGCCACTGGCAATTTGTTGCTCGGTGATGCCAAACCGGCTGAGGTCATCGAGTGGCAGGTAAATTCGTTGTTTTTGCCAGTCTATGGCGACATCTTGCCAAAAATTGATCAATTGCAGAGCGCTGCAAATTGCATCCGAGTCCCTCAAATTCTCTTGGCTGGCTTCGCCATACAGATGCAGCATCAGAGTGCCAACCGGGTTGGCGGAGCGGGCACAATAATCCAGCAGGCCAGGGAAGTCAGCATATCTGGTAGTAACAACATCTTGCTTGAATGCGGATAGTAAATCGCGAAAAGGCTGCAAAGGCAGCTTATATTCACGTATGACGCTTGCCAGTGCCTTGAATAGTTGCGATTCGCTGCTAGTATTTTTTTCTATGCAGTCAAGTTCGTGCTCGTATTCTGCCAATTGTCTGAGTCTTTGTTCGGGGCTGGCATCGCCCTCATCGGCAATATCATCAGCGCTACGGGCAAATGCATAGATGATTTTTACGGCAGGCCTGAGCCTGGCAGGAAGCAAAAGGGAGGCAACAGGAAAATTTTCGTAATGATTGACCGACATTTGTTGAACTAAATTCCATGAAAAGTCTTAATGACTGAAAAGTCATTGGCAAAAACAGGATGCTTAACTATAATTACTAACCGCAAAGTCAGTTATTTGATAGTAGCATGCAGTATATATAAAAAAGCAATAAGAAATTAATTCATATTTTAGCTCTTACCCGTTTTGTTCCGGCCCGGAAAGCCTGCATAGTAAAGGAAAATTCCTGTGTTAATACCAGAAACTATTATCCATCCTCAAGCGAGGCAGTTTGTTGGAAGGCGTGCTGTCCCATTTGCCTTCGTCCTCGCTTCTGCGACGCTATTGCTGGCTTGCTCCAAGCCTGCGGAGAAGACTGAAGATATACGTCCAGTCAGAACCATTACGCTTGCAAGCAGCAATATCGATGTCAGCGCAGAGCTGCCAGGTGAAGTGCGGCCTCGCGTTGAATCGCGCCTGGGTTTCCGTGTTCCTGGCAAAATTGTTGCGCGCAAGGTGGATACCGGTACCCTGGTTAAACGTGGGCAGGTGTTGATGCAACTGGATCCACAGGATTTGGCGCTGGCGCAAGTTCAGGCCAAGGCAGGTTTGTCTGCAGCAGAGAGTAATCGTGATCTGGCCAGAGCTGAATTAAAACGCTATCAAGAATTACGCTCCAAGAATTTCGTTGCTGCTGCAGTGCTGGACAGTAAGGAGGTGGCCGCCAAGTCAGCGCAATCGTCCTACGAGCAGGCACTGGCAGCTTATAAAAACCAGTCCAACCAGTCTTCCTACACCAGCCTGGTGGCAGATGTTGATGGTGTCGTTACCGGAATAGATGCAGAGGTTGGGCAGGTGGTTGCTGCCGGAACACCGGTAGTGCGCGTGGCGCAACTGGGGGCGTTGGATGTGGTGGTTGGTATACCTGAAGATAAAGTCAATTCGATCCGCCAGATGACGGACGTGAATGTGCGTTTGTGGGCCAACCCAGGTCAGACAATACCTGGCAAGTTGCGTGAACTGTCACCCATGGCAGATGCTGTGACACGCACTTATACAGCCAAGGTCAGCCTGGATGGCGACAATAAAAATGTGCAACTGGGCATGACTGCTTATGTCAGCTTCAATGCAAAAAATCCAAATAACGCCATCAAAGTGCCTTTGACAGCCTTGTTCCAGGAAAAAAATGCATCTTCAGTCTGGGTAGTGGAGTCAGGCGTGGTCAGACTGGTGCCTGTGCAGGTTGCGGGTTCTTCTGGCGAAGAAGCTTTGCTGGCTGGTGGTGTCAAGCCTGGACAAGTGGTGGTAACGGCAGGTGCCAATTTGCTTAAAAATGGCCAAAAAGTGACTATTCTTGGTGTCGAGGCGGCGCCAGCTCCTGCCAAGACCGTCGCTGCCGCTAACAATGCAGCATCGGCAAATTCAGCAGTAGCGCCGGCAGCCGCAGGAGCGGCCAAATGAGTGATTCCTCACGTGGTTTCAATTTATCCAGATGGGCGCTGGAGCATATTCCGCTAACGCGCTATCTGATGGTCGTGCTGCTGCTGGGTGGCATACTCAGCTATGGCAAGCTGGGGCAGGATGAGGATCCGCCGTTTACATTCCGCGCCATGGTGGTGCGGGCTATCTGGCCAGGCGCCACCGCCTTGCAAATGGCCGATCAGGTGACTGACAAGCTGGAAAAAAAGCTGCAAGAGACACCTTATATAGACAAGATACGCAGCTACTCCAAGCCAGGTGAAACTTTAATCATCCTGCAATTGCGTGAATCTACGCCTCCCAAAGATACGGCGCAATCCTGGTATCAGGTGCGCAAGAAAATAGGCGACATGCGTGCAACTTTGCCGCCAGGTGTACTTGGGCCTTTCTTTAATGATGAATTCGGCGACACTTATGGTTCCATCTTTGCCTTGTCTGGCGATGGTTTCAAGTATGAAGAAGTCAAGGAATATGCAGACTTTGTACGTCAGCAATTCTTGCGAATTCCTTCTGTATCCAAGGTTGAGTTGTTTGGTGTGCAGGACGAGAAAATCAATATTGAATTCTCGCAAAAGAAATTTTCGCAACTGGGCGTACCTTTTGATGCCATCGTAGGGCAGATCAATTCGCAAAATGGTGTTGAAGCCACAGGTGTTTTGACGACTTCCACAGATAATTTGCAAGTGCGTGTTTCTGGTGCCTTGATGACGGTGAAAGAGCTGGAAAACCTGCAATTGCGCGCCAATGGCACGACTTTCCGTCTCGGTGATTTTGCGACCGTCAAGCGCGAATATAAAAATCCGCCGCAAGACAAAATGCGCTTCAACGGCAAAGAGGTTGTTGGCCTCGGCATTTCCATGGAAAAGGGTGGCAATATCATCGAGCTGGGCAAACATCTGCAAATTGATGTTGCTGAAATCAAGGCCAAACTGCCAGTTGGTATTACCCTTGAGCAGGTAACCAATCAGCCTGATGCTGTTAAATCCTCTGTCGGTGAATTTATTCGTACTTTGATTGAGGCGGTGATTATCGTGCTGGCCGTCAGTTTCCTGGCGCTGGGTTTGCATACCAAACCCTTCCGTCTGGATATCTGGCCGGGTCTGGTGGTTGGCCTGACGATACCGCTGGTGCTGGCGATTACTTTCCTGTTCATGCGCATACTGGATATCGATTTACACAAGATATCGCTGGGTGCCTTGATCATCGCCCTGGGTTTGCTGGTCGATGATGCGATTATTGCCGTGGAAATGATGGTCAGGAAGATGGAAGAGGGTTTCTCACGCTTTGATGCAGCGACCTTTGCCTATACGTCCACGGCCATGCCCATGTTGACGGGTACGCTGATTACGGCTGCGGGTTTCCTGCCTATTGGCCTGGCAAAATCGGCAGCGGGTGAATATACCTTCTCCATGTTCTCGGTGAATGCCCTGGCTTTGCTGATCTCCTGGCTGGCTGCAGTTATTTTTACGCCATACCTTGGTTATTTGCTGCTGAAGGTCAAGCCACATGCGGGTGGCGGTGGTAGTGAGCATGAAATTTTTGATACACCGTTTTATACCCGCTTCCGTGCGCTGGTGAACTGGTGCGTGACCTGGCGCAAGACCACCATAGTCATTACCTTGGGCGTCTTCATGCTGGGTGTGTACGGGTTCAAATTCATTGAGCAGCAGTTCTTCCCTGACTCCAGTCGCCCCGAACTGATGGTTGAATTGTGGTTGCCTGAAGGCTCTTCCTTCAAGGCGACTGAGGCGCAAGCCAAAAAGTTTGAAGCCTTCATGCAAAAGCAGGAGGGTGTAGAAAGTGTGACCAGCTATGTAGGTACGGGTAGCCCTCGTTTCTACCTGCCGCTGGATCAGATTTTTCCGCAAACCAACGTTTCGCAGATCGTCGTCTTGCCTAAGGATTTGAAGGCGCGTAGTGCATTGCGCTTGAAGATTATTGAAGCCTTCAAGACAGATTTTCCGGAAGTGCGTGGTCGCGTTAAGCTCTTGCCTAACGGCCCGCCAGTTCCTTATCCTGTGCAGTTCCGCGTAACAGGTTTGGAAGTGACCAAGGTCAGGGAAATTGCTGACCGCGTCAAGGAAGTCATGCGCGCCAACACCAATACGGTGGGTGTGAATGACAACTGGAATGAGTCAGTCAAGGTAGTGCGTATTGATCTGGATCAGGATAAATTGCGCGCTCTCGGCGTTACTTCGCAATCCGTCATGCGGGCAGCGAACACTATCCTGACAGGTTCTACCGTTGGGCAATTCCGTGATGGCAATAAGCTGATAGATATCGTCGTGCGTCAGCCTGTTGATGAGCGTTCTACCATTGACGCACTGGGTAATGCCAATGTGCCAACAGCCAGCGGCAAATATGTGCCGTTGTCGCAAGTGGCGCGCATCAACCTGGTCTGGGAGCCTGGTGTAGTCTGGCGTGAAGGTCGTGAATGGGCTGTGACTGTGCAGTCTGATGTGGTGGACGGCATACAGGGACCTACAGTGTCGAGCCAGATTTCCCCCAAGCTGGATGAAATCAGGGCAAGTCTCTTGCCTGGCTATAAGATAGAACTGGCAGGCGCGGCAGCTGATAGCGGCAAGGCGCAAGAATCAATTGCAGCAAACGTGCCTTTGGTGATCTTCATCATCTTCACCTTGCTGATGCTGCAATTGCATAGTTTCTCCAGAGCCTTGCTGGTGTTCCTGACGGGGCCTTTGGGTGTGGCAGGTGCGGCAATGGCCTTGTTGTTGCTGCAACGTCCTTTCGGCTTTGTGGCGCAACTTGGTGTGATTGCCCTGTTCGGTATGATTATCCGTAACTCGGTGATCCTGATCGATCAGATCGAGCATGATATAGGTGAGGGGGTGGCACCCTGGGATGCGATTGTGGAATCGGCAGTGCGCCGCTTCCGCCCCATCATCCTGACAGCAGCGGCAGCCGTGCTGGCGATGATACCTTTGTCTCGCTCCGTGTTCTGGGGGCCGATGGCGGTCGCCATCATGGGTGGCTTGATTATTGCGACAGCCTTGACCTTGCTGTTCTTGCCAGCCCTGTATGCTGCCTGGTTCAGGGTCAAGAAAACCAGTATTTAAGCGTGTTTTGATTTGCCCCTGCCTGCTCATATATAGGCGGGCAGGGGTGAAAAGCGGCTTAAATCCGGCAATCATGCCTGTATCGAGGGTGAAAAGTGCTGTTATTGGCTTCGTATTTAAAAAAATAAGGCACATGCTGGTAAAATCCAGTAGAATATCGGGCTGGAGTTGTAATGCCACATACATCAGTTTTGGGCGACGCTTGAATTTCGGGTCGCCCTTTGCTTTTGTGACGGCCGTGCTCAACGTGTGGCGGCATTGCGCCGGTGAACATAAACATACATCCCGCGAGGATGGCGAAATTGGTAGACGCACCAGGTTTAGGTCCTGACGCCAGCAATGGTGTGGGGGTTCGAGTCCCCCTCCTCGCACCACAGAATTTTTACTATTTGGACGATTTTCATGGCAACTGCAGTCGAAACTTTAGATAAATTGGAACGCCGCTTGACGATTTCCTTCCCGGTCGCTGATGTGCAATCGGAAGTTGAAAAACGTTTGAAACAGCGCGCACGCACAGCAAAAGCGCCTGGTTTCCGTCCTGGTAAAGTACCTATGAAAATGGTAGCTGCGCAATACGGCTATCAAGTAGAAACAGAAGTGCTGAACGACAAGGTTGGTCAGGCTTTTGCTGCTGCTGCAAATGAAAACAAACTGCGCGTTGCTGGTTACCCAAGCATAGAGCCAAAGTCTGGATCAGACGTGGCTGAAGGCAGCTTGGCATTCGATGCAACTTTCGAAGTGTATCCAGAAATCACAGTGGGCGATTTGTCTGCTGCTGAAGTAGAGCAAGTCAAATCTGACGTGACTGATGCTGAAATCGATAAAACTATCGATATCCTGCGCAAGCAACGTGTGCATTTCCACGTTAAAGGCGAGCAGGGCGCGCATGGTGACGGCGGTGCAGATCAATCCGCACAAAATGGCGACCGCGCTACTGTAGACTTTGTTGGCAAAATCGACGGCGTCGAATTTGCTGGTGGCAAAGCTGACGGTTTCGCATTCGTACTGGGCGAAGGCCGCATGCTGCCTGAGTTTGAAACAGCAACTATCGGTTTGAAAGTTGGCGAATCCAAGACTTTCCCATTGGCTTTCCCTGAAGACTACCATGGCAAGGATGTTGCTGGTAAGACTGCAGAATTCACCATCACGCTGACAAAACTGGAATGGGCGCATATGCCTGAAGTTGATTCCGAATTTGCCAAAATGCTGGGTGTAGAAGATGGCAATCTGGTCAAGATGCGTACTGACATCAAAGAAAACCTGGAGCGTGAAGTACGTGGTCGCGTTAAAGCCAAGACTAAAGAAAGCGTCATGGACGCATTGGTCAAGGTAGTAGAATTCGACGTACCTAAGACTCTGGTTGCACAAGATGGTGAGCGTCTGGCAGAAATGACACGTCAGGACATGGCACAGCGCGGCATGAACGTGAAAGACGTACCTTTCCCGGCTGACTTGTTCAATGCGCAAGCTGAACGTCGCGTTCGTCTGGGTTTGATCCTGGCTGAACTGGTCAAGGCTAATAACCTGCAAGCTACAACTGAGCAAATCAAAGCGCAAGTTGAAGATTTTGCACAAAGCTATGAAGATCCACAGCAAGTCGTTAAATATTATTTTAGCGATCGCAATCGTCTTGCTGAAGTTGAAGCCCTTGTATTAGAAGAAAACGTCGTTACCTATGTGCTGGGTAAGGCGAAAGTGACAGACAAAGTTCTGCCTTTCGACGAATTGATGGGCAACAACGCACAAGCGTAACAAATAAAGGAAAACACATGACAGGCATCATCCGTAATTCGGCACTGGACACAAACATGCTGGGCATGGTGCCTATGGTAATTGAGCAAAGTGGCCGAGGTGAGCGTGCATACGACATCTATTCCCGCTTGCTCAAGGAGCGTGTGATTTTCCTGGTAGGCCCGGTCAATGACCAGGCTGCCAACCTCATCGTTGCACAGCTGTTGTTTTTGGAAAGTGAGAATCCTGACAAGGATATTTCACTTTACATCAACTCTCCAGGCGGCTCAGTTTCTGCAGGTATGGCAATTTTTGATACCATGCAATTTATCAAGCCAGATGTGTCGACCTTGTGTACAGGCCTGGCGGCATCCATGGGTGCCTTCCTGCTGGCTGCTGGTGCCAAAGGGAAGCGTTTCTCTTTGCCAAATTCTCGTATCATGATTCATCAACCTCTGGGCGGCGCTCAAGGTCAGGCATCTGATATTGAAATTCAGGCGCGTGAAATCCTGTATTTGCGCGAACGTCTGAACAGCATACTGGCTGAAAAAACTGGCCGTAGCCTGGAGCAAATTGCGAAAGATACAGATCGCGATAATTTCATGTCTGCCGATGCAGCAGCAGAGTATGGCTTGATCGATAAGGTGCTGGCGCATCGCGCTTAAGTCATTTCGCAAAATAGCTTATCAAAAGAAGAACGCCTGTTCCATGATGGTCCGGGCGTTTTTTTATTCTGTTCTATAATGTCTCATTGCTCCCCATAGCTGCGTATTGATGTCATGACGAAAGACGTTTTTGCAGGTAATATGCAAGTCAAAGAAGCTGAGGAAAATTGTGTTGAGTTTTGTGCTGGCAAGCGCCAATTGAAAACTTGCCTTGTCACAGCTTAATCACCAGTTTTATAGATTAATTTTGTTTATTTTATATACGTATCATGCCCGATAAAAAATCCTCCAGCGGAGAAAAGTTGCTCTATTGCTCGTTTTGCGGCAAGAGTCAGCATGAGGTTAAGAAATTAATTGCAGGGCCATCCGTATTCATCTGCGACGAGTGCATCGATTTGTGCAATGACATCATTCGTGACGAAGTGTCCGAAATTGATAATATTGCCAGTGCGAAAACTGAACTGCCTACACCGCAAGAAATCACTGACTTGCTCGATCAATACGTCATTGGCCAGCTTGGTGCCAAGCGTATTCTGGCGGTAGCGGTATATAACCATTACAAGCGTCTCAAGCATTTGGGTAAAAAAGACGATGTCGAACTGGCAAAGAGTAATATTTTGCTGGTTGGCCCTACAGGCTCTGGTAAAACCCTGTTGGCGCAAACACTGGCGCGCATGTTGAACGTGCCTTTCGTCATCGCAGATGCGACCACTCTGACTGAGGCTGGTTATGTTGGTGAAGACGTAGAAAACATCATTCAAAAATTGCTGCAAAATTGCAATTATGAAGTCGAGCGCGCGCAAAAAGGTATCGTTTATATCGATGAAATCGACAAGATTTCCCGTAAATCTGATAACCCTTCTATTACCCGTGACGTTTCCGGCGAAGGTGTACAGCAAGCTTTGCTGAAGCTGGTTGAAGGTACGATGGCATCTGTGCCGCCTCAGGGTGGCCGTAAGCACCCTAATCAGGATTTCATCCAGATAGATACCACCAACATCATGTTCATCTGCGGTGGTGCTTTTGATGGCCTGGCCAAGATCATTTCTGACCGTTCCGAGCGTAGTGGCATAGGTTTTTCCGCCAGCGTCAAGAGTCAGGCAGAAAAGAGTGCCAGCGAAGTCATGCAAGATGCTGAGCCACAAGATTTGATCAAGTTCGGCCTCATCCCTGAACTGGTTGGCCGTCTGCCGGTAATTGCCACTTTGAATGAACTGGACGAGGCTGCCCTGATCCAGATTCTGGTTGAGCCTAAGAATGCCCTGATCAAGCAATATGCAAAATTGCTGGAAATGGAAGGCACTGAGCTGGAAATTCGCCCGGCCGCCTTGCAGGCCATCGCCAAGAAAGCGATCATGCGTAAAACCGGTGCCCGTGGTTTGCGTTCCATCCTTGAGCATGCCTTGCTCGACGTCATGTATGACCTGCCTAGCCACCAGAATGTGGAGAAGGTTGTTATTGATGAGAGTACGATCACTAATGGCGCAAAACCATTGCTGATTTACCATGAGCAGCCAAAAGTCTCAGGTGCCTGATGGCATTGTTTGCTGCGAAGTAACAAAAATGGGGACTTAGCTCCCCATTTTTATTTATTTTGCCTCGCTTTAATTTGATTCGAAGTACAATGGATTAACAAAACGATTCTGGCTTCAATCGTAAAGCTACCCAGAGAAGCTCTCTGAGTGGCTTTTTTTATTGTTTTTTTCCAGAATGGGCTTGTGTTTCCGCCCAGTGCGCCAACATTGTTAACCAGTATTTATGAAAGGTGCGCCATGACGACTACTCTGATTACCGAACAAACCCAATTGCCGTTGTTGCCACTGCGTGATGTCGTTGTATTCCCGCACATGGTAATCCCCCTGTTTGTGGGCCGCCCTAAATCCATTAAAGCCCTCGAAGCTGCCATGGATCAAGGCAAGAGCATCATGCTTGCTGCCCAGAAAGCTGCTGCCAAGGATGAGCCTTCAGCAGATGATATTTATGAAATTGGCTGTATTGCCAATATCCTGCAAATGCTGAAATTGCCAGACGGCACTGTCAAGGTGCTGGTCGAAGGTGCGCAACGTGCGCGCATCAGCAAGATCCATGATTCTGAATCGCATTTTTTTGCTGATCTGACACCTATCGCCGTCGATGAAGGTGACGAGTCAGAAGTCGAAGCTATGCGCCGTACCATCGTTCAGCAATTTGACCAATACGTCAAACTGAACAAAAAGATTCCTCCAGAAATCCTGGCATCCCTGTCCGGCATTGATGACGCTGGTCGCCTGGCTGATACCATCGCCGCGCACCTGCCATTGAAGCTGGAACAAAAACAAGTCATCCTGGAAATTTTCAGTGTGGCGAAACGTCTTGAGCATTTGCTCGGTCAGCTCGAAGGCGAGCTTGATATCCTGCAAGTCGAAAAACGTATTCGTGGTCGCGTCAAGCGCCAGATGGAGAAATCCCAACGCGAGTATTACCTGAACGAACAAGTCAAGGCGATACAAAAAGAGCTGGGCGAGGGTGAAGAGGGTGCAGATATTGACGAGCTGGAGAAAAAAATCCTGGCCGCCAAGATGCCTAAAGAGGCCCGCGACAAAGCACAGAATGAGTTGAAAAAGCTCAAGATGATGTCACCTATGTCGGCTGAAGCCACTGTCGTGCGCAATTACATCGACACCATCGTCAATTTGCCATGGAAGAAAAAATCCAAGGTCAATAATGATTTGACGAATGCTGAAAAAGTATTGGAAGACGAACACTTTGGCCTCGATAAGGTCAAGGAACGCATCCTGGAATATCTTGCAGTACAGCAGCGCGTCGACAAGCTGAAAGCGCCTATCCTGTGCCTGGTAGGTCCTCCGGGCGTGGGTAAAACCTCGCTGGGGCAATCCATTGCCCGCGCAACAAACCGCAAGTTTGTGCGCATGGCCCTGGGTGGCGTGCGTGATGAGGCTGAAATTCGCGGCCATCGCCGTACTTACATAGGCTCCATGCCAGGCAAGATCTTGCAAAGCCTGTCCAAGGTCGGTGTACGTAATCCCTTGTTCCTGCTGGATGAAGTGGACAAGATGGGTGCCGATTTCCGCGGCGACCCTTCGTCTGCCTTGCTGGAGGTATTGGACCCTGAGCAAAATCACACTTTCTCGGATCACTATATCGAAGTCGATTTCGATTTGTCCGACGTGATGTTTGTGGCAACATCCAACTCCTACAATATCCCGCCAGCTTTGCTGGACCGGATGGAAGTGATTCGTCTGTCGGGTTACACTGAAGATGAAAAGACCAGCATTGCGCAACGTTATCTGTTGCCTAAGCAAATCAAGAACAATGGTTTGAAAGAAGGCGAGATCACCGTGGCCGAAAGTGCAATACGCGACATTATTCGCTATTACACCCGTGAAGCAGGTGTGCGTTCGCTGGAAAGGGAAATATCCAAGATTTGCCGCAAGGTCGTGAAAATGCTCTTGTTGAAAAAGACAGAGAAAAAAGCGACTGTCAATTCCAAGAATCTGGATAAGTACTTGGGTGTGCGTCGCTATGACTTTGGTGTTGCCGTCAAGGATAACCAGGTTGGTCAGGTAGTTGGTTTGGCCTGGACTGAAGTGGGTGGCGATTTGCTGACCATAGAAGCTGTCGCCATGCCAGGTAAGGGCGGAGTCATTCGCACTGGTACATTGGGCGATGTCATGAAAGAATCGATTGAGGCAGCCCGCACGGTAGTACGCAGCCGCGCCAAGCGTCTGGGTATCAAGGCGGATGTGTTCGAGAAGAGTGATATCCATATCCACGTACCCGAAGGCGCAACACCGAAAGATGGACCATCTGCAGGTATTGCCATGACCACGGCGCTGGTGTCAGTTTTCACCGGCATCCCGGTTCGTGCTGATGTTGCCATGACAGGGGAAATCACACTGCGTGGTGAAGTATTGCCTATCGGTGGCTTGAAAGAGAAATTACTGGCTGCTCACCGTGGCGGTATCAAGACTGTGCTGATACCTGAGGAAAATGCAAAGGATCTGGCGGAGATCCCGGACAATGTCAAAAACAAACTGGAAATTATCCCGGTAAGGTGGATAGACAAAGTTCTGGAAATTGCGCTGGAAACGCAGCCTGTTCCGCTGGTGGATGAACCTGTTCCTGTGACCGCAGCGACGCCTGCCACAGCACCAACTGAGGCTCCTGCTGATACGACAGTTGTTAAGCACTAGGTTGTGAAGCACTAAGTTGTTGCACTGAAATGAAAAACGTCCGGAAAATCCGGACGTTTTTTTATGACTATCGCTTATAGTCAACTAAGAGGTAAGTCACTTACAGGCACACGCCTGCAGGCAGATGATAAATAAGTTTGAGATGCTGCCCGGGCATGAAATAAACGAGAGGGTAAAATCACACCCGGGCTGACCTCAAACCCAGTTGCGCATGAGGCCAACAGCCAGGCCTTCGAGCGCGAAATCTTCTTCAGTGTCACCAATCTTAATAACAGGGTAATCCGGGTTTTCCGGCATCAGTTCGATCAGGCTGCCAGTCTTCTTGTAACGCTTGACGGTCACATCATCGCCCAGGCGCGCGACTACGATCTGGCCATTGCGG
>Ga0207952_1000353_pt1 | contig 41573 bp, 43 predicted proteins | sample SubbioR12Aug_8Ca_FD_184831 | JGI IMG/M metagenome (GOLD analysis project Ga0207952, IMG submission 184831) | Serpentinite rock and fluid subsurface biosphere microbial communities from McLaughlin Reserve, California, USA - CR12Aug_8Ca (SPAdes) | ecosystem: Environmental > Terrestrial > Deep... | reverse complement strand
CTTCAGCGCCGTCTGGACTCTCCCCGGCGTGATGAGCGCGGGTGGTGCGCAGACGGCGCTGAAGGCGCAGGGCCTCGTGCCGAATGGCAAGACGGTACTGGCTGGCGGCGGGCCACTGCTCTGGCTGCTGGCGGCGCAGATCCTGCGGGCCGGCGGGAAGCTCGATGCGATCCTCGACACCACGCCGCGTATCAACTGGCTGCGCGCGCTCGCCCACCTGCCGGACTTCGTGTTGTCGCCATACTTCGGCAAGGGCCTGAAACTGCTGCGCGAGGTCCGCGCCAAGGTGCGGGTGATCCGAACCGATCGCCTGGAGGCCGTGGGCGACGACCGGTTGCGCGAGGTTGTGTTTGGCACCGGAGCTAGCGAACGTAGAATGCCGGCCGATCTCCTGCTGCTGCACCAGGGTGTTGTACCCAACGTCAATCTCGCGATTGCCGCGGGCGTGGCGCACGCCTGGAACGAGCGTCAGCTCTGCTTCGAGCCGGTGCTGGACGGAGATTTCACGAGCTCGGTGCCCGGCATTGCGGTGGCGGGCGATGGCGCGGGCATCGCGGGCGGCACGGCGGCGGCCGAACGCGGGCGCATCGCGGCCATCGCGGCCGTCCGTGCCCTCAAACCCGAGGCATCGGGGCCGGATCTCCAGACCATCCGCCAGAGACTGCAACGAGAAGAGATGGGCCGCGCCTTTCTCGACTGGCTCAATCGCCCCGCCGATTCATTCCGGCAGCCCACGGGCGACACGATCGTCTGCCGCTGCGAGGAGGTAACGGCCAGGCAGGTGCGCGATACCGCCGACATGGGCTGCGAGGGGCCGAACCAGATGAAATCCTTCCTGCGCTGCGGCATGGGGCCGTGCCAGGGCAGGCTCTGTGGCCTTACCGTCACCGAGCTGATCGCCGCCCAGCGCGGCACGACGCCGGCCGAGGTCGGCTACTATCGCCTGCGTCCCCCGGTAAAGCCGATCACCCTGGCCGAACTTGCTTCGCTGCCGATCGCCGAGGCCGAGCGCAAGGCCGTGGAGCGTTAGCGATGCGCACTGCCGACGTCGTGATCATCGGCGGTGGCATCCATGGCTGCTCGACGGCGCTGCATCTGGCGCTGCGCGGCCTGAAGCCGATCCTGGTCGAGAAGGACTATGCCGGCCGGCATGCCTCGGGCGTGAATGCCGGCGGCGTGCGCCAGCTTGCGCGCGACCTTGCGGAAATCCCCTTGTCGATCTCTTCGATGGGTCTGTGGGAGCGCATCGAAGAGCTGGTTGGCGACGATTGCGGCTTCGAGAGCCACGGCACGGTCCTGGTGGCGGAGAACGAGAGCGAACTCGCGAATTTCCGCGCCCGCGTCGAAGACCTGCGCCTGCGTGGCTTCACCCATGAGGAGCTGATCGATCGCGCCGAGCTCAAGCGTCTGGTGCCGGCGGTGGCCGATCACTGCCCTGGCGGCGTGGTCTCGCGCCGCGACGGCGCCGCCGATCCATTTCGCACGACCCAGGCCTTTCGCCGGCGAGCGGTCGAGAAGGGCGCCGAAGTACTGGAAGGCGTGACGGTCACCGGCCTGTCGAAAATCGGTGCCAACTGGCGGATCGAAACCAGTGCCGGGCCGATCGAAGCGCCCAAGATCGTGAACGCGGCTGGCGCCTGGGCCGACCGGATCGCGACCATGCTGGGCGAGCCGGTGCCGCTCACTGTCGTCGCCCCGATGCTGATGGTGACCAGCCACGTGCCTGCCTTCATCCAGCCGGTCGTCATCCTGCGCGGGCGAAAGCTCTCTTTCAAACAGCTCGGCAACGGCACGGTGGTGATCGGCGGCGGGCATCTGGCGACGTCCAACCGCGACCGCAACGAGACCGTGCTCGACTGGAACAAACTTGCCATCAGCGCACGTACCGTGTGGGAGCTGTTTCCGGCGATGCGTGCCGCCACGATCGTACGCGCCTGGGCCGGAATCGAGGCCTATATGCCCGATGGCATTCCCGTGGTCGGGCCGAGCTCGACCTCCGAGGGCGTCTATCACCAGTTCGGCTTCTCGACCCACGGCTTCCAGCTGGGGCCGGGAACCGGCGCCGTGATGGCCGAGCTGGTGGCGACCGGATCAACCAACACGCCGATCGACGGCCTCGGCATCGATCGATTCCTAAAGCCTGACGCGGCGCCAGTCATAGCCCAGGCGAGGAAAGTGCACGGCGACGGTGCCGACGATGGGATCCTGGCGCAGCAGCGCGATTTCCCAAGCGTCGATGAATAGCACCTCACCCTCGACCCAGTCTTTCGCATTGTCCGCCGGGCGTACGCGGGCGCGCTCGCCCGGCTTCGGATCGCCGTCCTGCGGCTGCGACGACCGCGGCGTCGCAGGCTCTGCAGCACACGCTTCTGCGAGGGCGACATCGGCATCGATGTCGCTGCGCGTGCCGTGGCCGATCGTGGCCATGCGATCACGCCAGGCAATCAGCTTCGGATGAGGATCGAACACTGAGCGGCAATCGATGTGCCGGCCGCGATAAAACCAGACGACATGATAGGCCGCGAAGTCGGCGATGCAGGGTACAGCGCCCAGCAGATAGGGCCGACCGTCGGCCAGCATGTCGGCCAGCCATTTGATCTGCGGTTTCACGAGGTGAAGGTTGCGGATCGCCGCCGCCCGCACCGCCTCGATGGAAGGCGGCGGCAGGCCGTGCAGGCGGGCGCGATCCTCGTGCAGGCCTTCAGGCATGTGATCGGCATTGATGCCCGAGACATAGAGCGCGGAGGGCCGCATGAACTGCTGCTCGGCCCAGCGCGTCAGCGCCTCGTCGGCGCCCGCGGTCGCCGCGGGATAGAAAGAGGGCGTGGCCACGCGCCGCTCCAGCTCGCGGGCAATCAGGTTGGTGTCGCACCAGATATCGGCGCCGTCCTGCAGTACCGGTGTGCGGCGATAGCCGCCGGTCAGCGGCGTCAGCTTGGGCTTGGGCGCGATCGGCGGGATTTCGACGCCGCGCCACGCCAGGCCCTTAAAACCCAGCATCAGCCGCGCCTTCTCGGCGAAGTTCGAGAAGTCGTAGTGGTGGAGGATGAGGCCGCTCACGCTGCTTTCAAGACGCCGTCGTCGGCCTCAGGCGGCAGCGCGTTCCAGTTGCGCGACACCACCCAGTCGGGCCGTGGATTCGGACCGAGCTGCGGCTTGTTGCCGACGATGTTGCACGAGACATAGATGTGCCAGCGGTCGTCGGCCGAGAGATTGTGGCCCGAGGCGTGCAGCACGTTGCAATGGAACAGGACGCAGGTCTCGGCGCGGCCGGTGACGGCCACCGGCTCAGGCGAACTCTTCAGCACTTCGATCATGCGCTGCTTGGGCATCGCCCAGAACTTGTACGAGGTCGATTCGTCGTAGACCGGTTCGATGCGACCGAGCTTATGGCTGCCCGGAATGAGATAGAGCGCGCCGCCCATCTCGTTGGTGTCGGTCATCATGACGTTGAAGGTCGCCATGTCGGGCCTGGCGCAACCGTCGCGCATCCACGAGCCATAGTCCTGGTGCCACTGCCACACGGTGCCCTCGATGGCGGGCTTGGTATTGATCTTGGCGCATGGAACGGCCTGGAGCGGGTCGGCCCGTCGTTCTCGTGGACGCGGAAGATGGTGCGGACGCCGCCGGTGTGCTCGCGCACCACCTCGTCGCCGTCGAACTGTTTTAGCTGCTGGGCGCTCAGTTCCATGGCGCATCTCCGTTTTGTCTGGTTCGCATGGCGGTCTGTCTAACATCGCTGGCCGGAGGCGGGAAAGAGCGCCAAAATCCCGAGATCGAAACGTGGGGAAACGCATCGTCATGAACGGCGTGGTGAATATCGACGACTTGCGCAAGCTGGCGAAGAAGCGGCTGCCGAAAATCGCCTACGACTTCATCGAGGGCGGCACCGACGACGAGGTCGGCCTCGTCACCAACGAGCAGGCCTTCCGCCAGGCCCGCATCGTGCCGCGCTACCTGGTCGACGTCTCGGTGCGCGACCAGTCGACGACGATCTTCGGCCGCACCTACTCGAGCCCCATCGGCATCGCGCCGACCGGTCTCGCCGGCCTCTTTCGCCACGGCGCCGATCTGATGTTGGCCGAGGCCGCGCGTGACGCCAACGTGCCCTTCATCATGTCGGGCTCCAGCACCGGCTCGATCGAGGATCTCGGCAAGCTCGCGCCCGACCATGGCTGGTACCAGCTCTATTCCGCCAAGGACCAGGCCGTCTCCGAGGACATGATCAAGCGCGCGGGCGATGCCGGCCTGCGCACGCTGGTCTTCACCGTCGACGTGCCCGAGGGGTCCAACCGCGAGCGCAATACCAGGAACGGCTGGGGCCGCCCGCTGAAGCTCACCTGGAAGACCAAGTTCGAGGCGCTGCGGCATCCGGCCTGGATGATGCAGTGGCTGCGCCACGGCACGCCCTACTTCGACAATTGGGCGAAGTACGCAGGCCCCAACCCCACGGCCAACGCGGTGGCCGATCTCGTAGCCTACCAGAACCGCGCGCCGATGACCTGGAAGAACGTCGAGCGCTACCGCGAACTGTGGAAGGGCAACTTCGTGCTGAAGGGGATCATGCATCCCGACGATGCGCTTCGGGCCCACTCGCTGGGTGTCGATGGCATCATGGTGTCGAACCATGGCGCGCGTCAGCTCGACATCGCGCCGTCGCCGCTTGAAGTCCTGCCGGCGATCCGCGACGCCGTGGGCGACAAGATGACGGTGATGTTCGACGGTGGCATTCGTCGCGGCATGGACGCGGTCGTGGCATTGTGCATGGGCGCCAAGTTCTGCTTCGTGGGCCGGCCGACGCTCTACGGCGTGACGGCGGGCGGTATTCCGGGGGCCTCGATGGCGCTGCAAATCTTCCGGCGCGAGATCGACCTCACCATGGCCCAGATCGGCGCACCCAAAATCGCCGATCTCGGCCCGCAGTTCCTGATGTGGAAGGACGTGGAGGATCTGCGCCGCAACAAGCGCTGAGGTTACGCCGGATCGTGGCAGCAGACGCATAGCTTGTTGCCGTCGGGATCGCGGAAGTAGGTCGCGTAGTAGTTGGGGTGGTACTCCGGACGGGGACCAGGCGCGCCTTCGGAGGTGCCGCCGACAGCGAGTGCCGTCGCATGGATTCTGTCGATGGTCGGCCGATCCGCCAGAAAGGCCGTCGTGTGACCGTTGCCACGGTGCGCCGCTTGGCCATCGAACGGGCGACCGATGAAGAACAGGGGGCGCGCGACACCGGGCGATTGCCAGCCGGCCCAGCCTTCCTTGAGAACCCGTTCCTCGAGACCGAGCAATGGCAAGATCGCGCGATAGAAGCGCCACGCGCGGTCGACGTCGGTGACGCCGATATAGATGTGGGAGAACACTCCCCCTCCTCAACCAAGAATCCTGCCCTCCCCCGTAGAGGGGAGGGCAGGATGGGGGACCTTACTGCACCACTTCGAACAGGCCGGCGGCGCCCATGCCGCCGCCGATGCACATGGTGACGACGACGTTCTTGGCCTTGCGGCGGCGGCCCTCGATCAGGGCGTGGCCGGTGCAGCGTGCGCCGGTCATGCCGAAGGGATGGCCGATCGAGATCGAGCCGCCGTTGACGTTGAGCTTCTCGTTGGGAATGCCGAGCTTGTCGCGGCAATAGAGGACCTGGACGGCGAAGGCCTCATTCAGCTCCCAGAGGTCGATGTCGTCCATTTTCAACCCGAAGCGCTTCAGGAGCTTGGGGATCGCGTAGACCGGGCCGATGCCCATCTCGTCGGGCTCGCAGCCGGCCACCACCAGGCCCTTGTAGATGCCGAGCGGCTTTAGGCCGCGCTTGGCGGCTTCGGCATCACTCATGATCACCGCGGCCGAGGCGCCGTCCGAGAGCTGGCTCGCGTTGCCCGCGGTGATCCACTTGTCCGGACCCATCACCGGCTGCAGCTTGGCCAGGCCCTCGATGTTGGTGTCGGGACGATTGCCCTCGTCCTTGGCGAGCTTCACCGTCTTCTTGCTGGTCTCGTTGGTGTTCTTGTCGGTGACCAGCATCGTGGTTTCCATCGGCACGATCTCGTCGTCGAACTTGCCGGCCTGCTGGCCCGCCGCGGTGCGGAGCTGGCTCTGCAGCGAATATTCGTCCTGCTTCTCGCGGCTGATCTTGTAGCGCGCCGCCACCGTGTCGGCCGTCGTGATCATGGCGTGATAGATGCCGGGCACATGCTCCTGCACCCAGGGATTCACGAGGCGGTTCTTGTTGCCGCCCGGCGGGCCCTGCACCAGCGATACCGACTCGAGGCCGCCCGCGATCATCACCGGCACCTTGTCGATCAGCACGCGCTGGGCCGCCATCGAGATGGTCTGCAGGCCCGAGGAACAGAAGCGGTTGACCGTCACGCCCGAGACGCTGACCGGCGCGCCGGCACGCATTGCCGAGACGCGGGCGACGTTGGAGCCGGTCGTGCCTTCAGGTGCTGCGCAGCCCAGGATCACGTCCTCGACTTCGGCGAGGTCGACCTTGGCGCGCTCGGCCGCGTGCTTGATCACATGGGCGCCCATGTCGGCGCCGTGGGTGTCGTTGAACACGCCGCGGAAAGCCTTTCCGATCGGAGTGCGGGCGGTGGAGACGATGACGGCATCAGCCATTGGATTTTCCTTCCCTCAAACTCGAATTGATCAAACGGTAGAGAATTTCTTGCCTTCCTGCACCAGCTTCTTCAGCAGCGGCGCGGGCTCCCAGAACGGGTCGCCGGAGGCGTCGCGATACTTCAAAAGCGCGTCGTGAATGGTCTTGAGCCCGACGACATTGTCGGCCCACCACATCGGGCCGCCACGATAGACCGGCCAGCCGTAGCCGTTGACCCAGATCACGTCGATGTCGAGCGCGCGCTGCGCCATGCCTTCTTCCAGGATCTTGGCGCCCTCGTTCACCATCGGATAGAGCGCGCGTTCCAGGATCTCCTGGTCGGAAATGGCGCGGCGGGTGATGCCGAGCTTCTTGGACGTCTCCTCGATGATCTTCTCGACCTCGGGATCGGGGATCGGCGTGCGGTCGGGCAGATTGTACTTGTAGTAGCCGGCGCCGGTCTTCTGGCCGAAGCGGCCGAGTTCGCAGATCGCGTCGGCGACATAGCCGGTGTAGCGGACGTTGCGCTTTTCCTTCTCCTTCTTGCCCTGGCGGATGCGCCAGCCCACGTCGTTGCCGGCGAGGTCGCTCATGGCGAAGGGGCCCATCGGGAAGCCGTAGTCGAACACCACTTTGTCGATCTGCTGCGGCAGCGCGCCTTCTTCCATCATGTAGGACGACTGGATGCCGCGCATGCGCAGCATGCGGTTGCCGACGAAGCCCTCGCAGACCCCGACCAGGACCGGGATCTTGCCGATCTTCTTGGAGAACGACATGACGGTGGCGATGACGTCCTTTTCGGTGGCCTTCCCGCGCACGTTCTCCAGCAGCTTCATGACGTTGGCCGGCGAGAAGAAGTGCATGCCGATCACGTCGCCGGGGCGCTTGGTGTAGGAGGCGATCTGATTGACGTCGAGGCCCGAGGTGTTGGTGGCCAGGATCGTGCCCGGCTTGGTCACCTCGTCGAGCTTCTTGAAGACGGTTTCCTTCACTTCCATGGTCTCGAACACCGCCTCGATGACGAGATCGACGTCCTTGAGATCGTTGTAATCGAGGGTCGGCGTGATCAGGGCCATGCGCTTGTCGACGTCTTCGGCCTTCATGCCGCCGCGCTTGGCGGTGTTCTCATAGTTGGTGCGGATCGTCTTCAGCCCGCGGTCGAGCGCCTCCTTGGACGTCTCGAGCATGGTGACCGGCACGCCGGCGTTGGCGAAGTTCATGGCGATGCCGCCGCCCATGGTGCCGGCGCCGATGATGCCGCCGGTCTTGATCTCGCGCTGCGGCGTGTCGGACGGCACGTCGAGCACCTTTGCCGCCTCGCGCTCGGCGAAGAAGTAATAGCGCTGCGCGGCGGACTCGGATGAGGTCAGCAATTCCACGAACAGCTCGCGCTCGCGCTTCATGCCCTCGTCGAACGGCAGTTCGACGGCGGCCTGCACCGTCTTGATGATGCTCCACGGCGCCTTGAAGCCGCGGGCGCGTCGCGCGATCGCTTTCTCGGTCTCCTTGAACAGGTCGGGCGATTCCAGCGTCGCGGTGAGGTCGCGCACGCGGCGCAGCGGCGCCTTTTGCGCCAGCAGCATCTCGGCATGGGCGACGGCGCCCTTCAGGAGGTCGCCTTCGACGATGGCATCGACGATGCCCTTGCTCTTGGCTTCGGGGGCGGGGATGTGACGGCCCGAGATGATGGCGTCGAGGGCGTACTTCGCACCAGTGAGGCGCGGCAGGCGCTGGGTGCCACCGGCGCCCGGCAGGATCCCGAGATGTACTTCCGGCAGGCCCATGCGGGTGGTCGGCAGCGAGACGCGATAGTGCGCGCCCAGCGCCGTCTCCAGCCCGCCGCCCAGCGGCGTGCCGTGCAACGCGGCCACGATCAGCTTGGGCGAGTTCTCCATGGTGGCGATGACGTCGTTCAGGTTGGCGCCCGACGGCGGCTTGCCGAATTCGCGGATGTCGGCGCCGGCGATGAAGGTGCGGCCACCGCCGATCAGCACGATGGCGTCGATGTTGGCATCCTTGCCGAACGCCTCGACACCTTCCTTGATGCCGTTGCGCACGGCGGCGGCCAGCGCATTCACCGGCGGATTGTTGACCGTGAGGATGCCGATACGCCCCTGGGTGGAGCGAAGGACTGCGTCGGACATGGGCGAATCTTTCCCTGTGAAGACTGTTGGTGTTGGGCTCGTCTTAGCACGGATGCAGCGACCGCAAGGCGTTCCGGGATTTCGCTTTGCGGAGGATCGTACGCATCTTTCGAGGGGCTGGCCGAGATTTCCTATCTGTTCGCGCAAACTTCTGAAAACACGAAGAGATGTACCCAAAAGCGACACACCCGGCGTGACATTTCCAGCCGCGACATTTCAGAACGTGTCGTCGCCGCGTACCTCGACGCGCCGGTTGCTGGACCGGGCTCGCGTGTGATTCAACATGAACATGATCAGACGCTCGTCGTGACGACGGTAGGTGGCGGTCATGACGCCATTGCGGAAGACGTAACGTGGAACGCCGGTGCGGGCGAGGGAGTAGCCGCGGTCGAGCAGTTCGTCCTCACGGAGCTGCAGGGCCCGGTCCCAGCGTTCGCGGAAACGGAGATCGGCATCGCGCCAGCGATAGAGTGTGCGACGATCGATTCCGGCGCGCGCCGCCGAATAGCTGACCGAACCGGTCTTTTCGAGTTCGCGCAGGAAGGTAACCCGCCGGCGCAGGTTGGTGCGCCGGCGTGATTCGCCGACCCGCGGCGCGGTCCACAAATACTCCGTGACGTTCTGCCGTGGATGGTCCATTCATATTCCCCTTTTGTTCTCCTAAGCAGGATAGTAGAAAGGATAGGAAATCCTCGTCAAGGACAGATTTCCGCCAAGGCGGACCCGCCCGAGCGGTGCTTCTTCCTCATGTCTTGATCTTCCGGACCGCGAGCCTCTGGCTCGCTCATGATCATGAGCGAGCCAGAGGCTCGCGGTCCGAATGAGCATGAGTGACACTGCAAGACAGCTCAGAGGACGCCCTTGTTTCCACCGTCGAGCAGGCTTTGCATGAGATCCTTGTCATCGTATCGCGCCAGGCTGAGGGGGCGGGCAAACTCCGGAAGCGCTTCGCCATAGACCCACCTGGCGCAGAGCGCTCCGGTGGCGCAGGCGGCCATGGTGCCAAATCCCGAAAGGGCGCCGGCGACATACGCGCCGTCCGTCTTCATCGGCCCGATCAGGGGCCAATTCTCCTTGGTCATCGTGTAGTAGCCGCCGTAGTGCGTCATGCGCGAGGGCAGGCGTCCATAGTACGCCTTCAAACCCGGGTTCAGTCGGCTGGCGCCTCTGAGCACGATCTCCGGAAAGTTCGGATCGAGGGGGAGGTCGGGGACTGGAACGGAGGCCGTGGTGTTGAACGCCCAACCGACCTTGATCCAGTTTCCGCGATCACCCCCTTCCGGGCGGCAATGGATCGCGCCGGGCATCGCCTTCGTCAGCCATTCGCTGGCCGGATCCTCGGCGAGGACAGCCCGCTCCTGCTCCGTCCAATCGATCGCCTGGCCATCCAGATCGATCGAGAACGGCATCTGCCGGTCAATCGCTCCGCGGACATCTTCAAAAGCGATCTTCTGCTGAAAGACGTTCACGACGGGGAGGCTCTCTCCGAGCAACTCCGCGACATCTCCGACCGACGGTCCGGCGGCATTCACGACAATGTCGGCGGTGAGGGATGTCCGGCCATCCGCGTCCGCCACCATCAGGGTAAAGTTCCGAGTCCGGCTGACCTCGACGACCCGGCCCCGGATGACCTTTCCGTCCTTCGCGCGAAGGTGCTCCAGCATGAAGCTGCCAAGCTGCTGGCCGCTGATGTCACCGGCACGGCGGATATGCAGCACCGTCGCCACGTCCCGATCGAAGGTCGGGAAGCAACGTTCCAGGATATCGCGATCCTGAATGACATCGACGCCGTCGGGCGCGCTCTGCCAGTCGGCCGAAAGCGCCCGCTGGTAGCTGGATGTCGACCCTTTGCGATGCGTCCTGATCTTTCCGGCACCTTCGGAGCCATAGCCTTCGTGGAGCTGCCGGAGGAGGTCATCGGGATTTGCCTGGCGCGTCGCCAGCGCATAGCCGCGCCGCGTCATGTGAAGCCGGTTGTCGCTCTCGTTCGAGATCACTTCCATCAGATCGGTGCTGAAGTCGGTGAAAGCGGTCATCACCGGATGCGGCCACCAATTGCGATAGTTCTCGCCGGAGGCAGCCGACGTGAGGCTCATCGGCGGCAGCGGATCGATGACGGCAACCTTTGGAGTCCGCCTGGACAAGGCCAGGTAATAGGCACAGGCAAGCCCAACGATGCCCGCGCCGATGACGGCGATGTCGACATGCCGGAATTTCACGGGCGCGCTTCGCGGAGGCACCGACCTAGCGCTGGAAAGGTGCGAGGCCGATGCCCCAGGGTTTGGTGGGATGGGCCGGGGCAACCGGCGGCGGAGGCGGGGCGTGCCGGTCGCCGCGTCGCGGCGACGCCTGGAAAAAGCCGGGCAGGAAGTAGACGGGGGCATAGGCCGGTTCGCCATAGGTCGCGACTGGCGCTTGCGGCGCGCTGGAGGCTTGGGGGGCGGGCGGTCCGCCCCACGGTTGCAGTGGCGCACTGCTGCCGCGTAGCACGACGACCGCCGTGGATTCGGCACGCGGCGTGACGTCGATCACGTTGGCCGGCGGCTCGGCAAGAGCGGGCCCGGCAACGGCGGTCATGATCAGAAAGACGATCAGTTTCGGGATGCGCATGGTCACCCTCATCGCGTGAAAGGTGCGGCGCGACTATGGCATTTGCGTGCCGTAGTCGCTATGCCTCCTGGCCTGGAAAAGACGGAGGAACGACCCGCGATGACGACGACCCGACGCACCCTTCTGCGCGCCACCGCCGGCTTTGCCCTTGTGGCGCCCTCGATCGTTCGGGCACAGGGCGGCGCCCAAGCGGCCTGGCCCACCAAGCCGATCACCATTGTGGTGAATTTCCCGGCCGGCGGTCTCACCGACGGCATCGCCCGTGCCTTCGGCCAGCACGTCAGCCAAGCGACCGGCCAGCAGGTGATCATCGACAACAAGCCCGGCGCCAGCGGCAACATCGGCGCGGCACAGGTCGCGCGCGCGCCGACCGACGGCTACACCCTCCTGCACTCGGTCTCGAGCACGCTGGTGCAGAACCGGGTGATGTTCAAGACGCTGGGCTTCGATCCAGACAAGGACCTCACCATCATCTCGGGCACATCCTCGGGCGTGCTGCCGGTGGTCGTGCACAAGTCGGTGCCGGCGACGAACCTCAAGGAATTCATCGAGTACGCCAAGAAGAACAAGGTCAACTTCGGCTCTTGGGCGCTCGGCTCCTCGGCCCACATCTTCGCCCAGGCGCTGAACGAGAAGTACGGGCTTGAGATCGAGGTCGTGACCTACAAGGGCGAAACCCCGATGTGGCAGGACATGGGGGCGGGCTCGCTGCAGGCCGCCATGGGCAGCATGCAGGCCATGAACGCGCTCCTGGTGAAGGGCGACGTCCGCGCCATCGTCGCGCCTTCGACGGTGCGGGCCAAGCAGCTTCCCGATCTGGCGACGTCGCGCGAGCAGGGCTTCACCGAAGAAGTCTTTACCGTGCGTGGCTGGCTGGCGCTGGCCGCACCGGCCGCTACGCCCAAGGAGATCGTGAAGAAGATGTCCGACCTCTGGGTCGCGGCCGCCGATTCCGAGCCCGGCCGCAAGATGATGGACGGCTTCGGCCTCACCGAGAAGCCGCTGAATCACGAAGAGGTCATGAAGGACTACGAGGTCCTGAAGGCCACCGTCATCCCGCGCATCGTGGCGCTGGGCATCAAGCCGGTGTAGCCCCTTTCACCCGACAATCGGCTTCACGGTCTGGCCGAACCAGCGCGCGATGCCGGTCATCCGCGCGTCCTCGTGCTGCTGGCCCATGAGCTGCACGCCCACGGGCATGCCGCCGACGCTCATCAGCGGCACGGTCACGACCGGTGCGAACAGCATCGAACTCGGCGCGTTGAAGACGAAGTCGCCGGTCGGGCGCGGTGCCAGCGGCTGACCGGGAATGTCGCCGGACCACAGCGGCGCCGGACCGGGACAGGCGAGCGTGATGGCCGCGTCCGCCAGCGGTGCCAGGGTGGCGTGGGTGTGTTGCGCTGTCTCGCGGGCAAGAAGCGCCATGCGATAGTCGTTCGGCGTCATCGCCTCGGCTTTCGCCAGCGTCGCTTTCGCGCGTTCGCTGACGCCGGCGGGATCGTTGTCGACGATGCCGCGCTGGTACCAGCGATTCTCCCAGCTCGTGACGCTGCCGCACACCGCGCGGCCGTTGGCGATCGCCTGTTCGAGCGCCTCGACCAAGGGATGGTCGGCGCGGCGGATCAAGGTGACGCCGGCATCGCGAAGCTGCCTCAGCACGGCGTCGAAGCCGGCCTTCGTCGCGTCATCGACGATCGACCATCCTTCCGTTTCCAGGACGATGAGCCGGTTCGGCTTCACCGCGGCGGGCAGAGTCGACGGGCCGATCAGACCGACCGAGCCGCGGTCGCCGCCGGCGCGGTTGGCGATCTCGATGGCGACCTGCCACATGTCTTCGAGGCAGCCGGCATGCGGGCCGTGCGTGCTCATGCTGGTCGCCTGGCGCTCGCCGCGGTTGAGGCCGCCCTGCGTGGGCTTCAGCGCGAAATTGCCGCAATAGGCGGCGGGCCGGATGATCGAGCCGCCGACCTGGGTGCCGATCGCCGCCGGTACCATGCGCGCGCCGACGGCCGCCGCCGAGCCCGAGGACGAGCCGCCCGGCGTGCGGGCCGGATCGAACGGGTTGGTCGTCGGCCCCGGATGCGAGCCGCCTAGTTCCGCCGTGACGGTCTTCGCCAGGATGACGGCACCGGCCTGCCGCAACGCCCAGACCGCCGCATTGTCGCGCTTGGGAAAGTTGCCTTTGAAAGCCGCGCAACCCATTTGCGTCGGCATGTCCCTGGTCTCGAGCAGATCTTTTATCGCGACAGGCATGCCGTCGATGGGTGAGAGCGGCTTGCCCGCCTTCCAGCGTGCCGCGCTGGCGTCGGCGGCGGCGCGGGCGCCGGTCTCGTTGATCGCCGTAAAAGCCTTCACCACCGGCTCGCGCTTGGCGATCGTCTCCAGGCAGCGCTCGAGATAGGCGCGCGGCGTCTCGCTGCCGTCGGCAAAGCGCGGCATGGCGTCGTGGAAGGTGAGCGGCTTGTAATCATGGTACGCGGTCATGGCTCGGCTGATCCTCAGGTGAATGCTTCTGGAACCATAGCATCCTTCAGCGCACCAACCCGGCCATGACGATGTCGAGGCCGGCGCGGAATTCCTTGTCGGCGCCCAGCTTGGCGGAGGCGCCGGCGATCTCGATCAGGCGGGGGAAGCGGTCGGCCGGCAGTGCCTGGGCACGGGCGACATCCTGGTGTTCCTCATTGGCTACCAGCGGATCGGAAAGCTGGGCCTGTGCGAAACCCATGACGAAGCCCGAGACAGTACGGAAGGCCACCAGCAGGTCGACGCCCGACCGCCCGCCGCGCGCCAGCGCGCGCAGCAGCGTCTCGGCCCAGTCGAGCGTGGTCTCGTGCAGGGTCCGCCGGGTGAGGACGAGCGGGATGACGTTGGGATGACGGCGCACGGTGCGCCAGGTCGCCTCGACGATCGCCCGCGCGTCGCGCTGCCACTCACCGCTGTCGCGCGGCAGTTTGACCTCGGCCATCACCGCCTCGACGACCAGCGCGTCGAGGTCGCCGCGGTCGCGCACGTAATTGTAGAGCGTCATCGGTCCGGTGCCGAGGGTGGCGGCCAGCGTCCGCATCGACAGCGCCGCCAGGCCATCCTTGTCGACCAGCGCCAGGGCGGCGGCCTGGAGCTGGGCACGGGTGAATTTGGCTTTGGGCGGCATGAGGGCTCCTTGACAACGTACAGTGTACGTAATACGTCCTGATTTACACGTACACCGTACCTCAAGGAGGTTGACATGACCATCCGCACGACCTTCCGCTCGGGTAGCGGGGATTGCGCCGCCTGGATCACCCTGCCGGCCGGTGAAGGCCCGCATCCGGTGGTGCTGCTGATCCACGGCGGCGGCGCCACCCATTCGATGATGCTCGACCAGTATGAACGCTGGTTCTCCGAGGCCGGCCTCGCGGTATTGGCCTTCGACTTTCGCCATCTGGGCGAATCCGGGGGCACGCCGCGCCAGCTCATGAGCCTGCGCCGCTACTTCGAGGACATCGATGCGGCCCTCGCCTTCATCCGGACGCGGCCGGAACTCGATCCGTCACGCATTGCGCTCTGGGGCACGTCCTTTGGCGCCAGCCATGTCGTGGCGACGGCGGCGCGCCGGCGCGACATTGCCGCCGCCGTGGTGCAATGCCCGATCCTGCAGGGACGGGCGCCGGCGCTCAGCGCGGGCCTGCTGCATCTGGCGCGGTTCACCGGGCCCATCGTGTCCGATCTGCTGCGCGGTGCGCTGGGGCTCGGCCGGCGCTACGTGTCGATCGTCGGGCGGCCCGGCGAACTTGCCTTCGTCATCCAGCCCGGTGCCTTCGAGGGCTGGATGTCGGTCGTGCCGAAGGGTGTCGTGTTCGACGGCCGCATCACGGCGGGGGCGGGGCTCTCGATGCTGTTCTACGATGCCGCGGCAAAAGCGCGGCAGGTGCAGTGCCCGCTGCTGGTCTGCATCAGCGATCGCGAGAACCTGATGGATCCCGCCATAGCGGTCCGGGTCGCCCGCGAGGCGCCGCGCGGGGTTGCCATCCATTATCCGACCGACCATTTCGAGGTCTATCACCCGCCTTTCGTCGAACGGATCGTGGCCGATCAGATCGCCTTCCTCGTCAGGCACCTCGATCCGGGGAGATGAGGGTTGGGTGATGATGGGCGACGTTCGCCGCATGACGCGCTAGGCTGGCGCCGATGCGAGAGGAGCTCCGATGACCTTTGCCGGCATGAACTACCTTGCCATCCTGATCGCGGCGGCAGCGGGCTTTGCCTTCGGTGCCGTCTACTACATATCGCTGTCCAAACAGTGGCTCGCCGCCGTCGGCAAGACCAAGGAAGACATTCATGGCAAGCGCTCGGTCACGCCGTTCATCGTCTCGATCGTGGCGTTGATCGTGATGGCCTGGATCCTGGCCGGCGGTATCGGCCATCTCGGTCCGGGCCAGGTGACGTTGAAGAACGGCATCATCTCCGCCCTCTTCATGTGGGTGGGCTTCGTTGCCACGACGGTGGCGGTGAACAACGCTTTCGGTGGCCGCAAGCCGATGTTGAGCATCATCGACGGCATCCATTGGCTGGGCGTGCTCGTTATACAAGGCGCCATCATCGGCGCCCTCGGTGTTTGAGATGAGCGTTTGAAAGGCGGCGGCATGTCCACGAAGCGTCCCCGGATCGAAGGTTTTGCCATCGTCTCGCGCGAGGGAATGATCGCGGGCTCCGACAGCTCGTTTCCCGAGGTCCTCAAGATTCCGGCCGACCAGGAATTCTACCAGGCCTCGCTCGACCGGGCCTCGGCGATCGCCAACGGCCGCCACTCGGCCGAGGGTGGACCCAAGGAGGCGGCGCGGCGGCGGATCGTGCTGACCCGGCGGGTGCAACGGCTCATGCCCGATCCGAAGAATGCCAAGGCCGTGCTCTGGAATCCGGCGACGGCGCCGTTCGACGAGGCCTGGCAGCGGCTGGGCGTCGAGGACGGCATGCTGGCGGTGGTGGGCGGCACCGATGTGTTCGGCCTGTTCCTCAACATCGGCTACGATGCGTTCTTCCTGACGCGCGCCCAGGCCAGCGTGCCGCGCGGCCGACCGGTGTTCCCGGGCGTCGGCAAGGGGACGACGCCGGCGGACGTGCTCGCCAAGCATGGGCTTGTGCTGCGCCATTCCCGCGTCCTCGATGCCGCGACCGATACCGTGGTCGAAGAATGGGGGCCGAAGTGAGCAATGCCGCCAAGCAGCCCACCATCGCCCGGATCTGGCGCGGCCGCGTCCCACGAGAGCGGGCCGACGAGTACGAAACCTACAACTATGATGTCGGCATCACGCCGCTGATCGAGAAGGCGCTGGGTGTCCAGACGTTCCGCGAGGATCGCGGGGCCGAGACGGAGTTCATGACGATCTCGTACTGGGAAAGCGTCGAGGCGATGTCGCGCTTCACCGGCGGCGACCCGACCAACATCCATCATCTCGACCGCGACGAGGAGTTCCTGATCGAGCTGCCGACGTCGGTGCAGATCCTGCGGCTGCTCAAGAGCCACGGCAACAAGGGCGAGTCCTAGAACTCCACGACCAGCCCGTCGTGGGCCGCTTCGCAGGCGATCTCGCGCTGGCGGCCCAAAAGCTCGGCGCTCATGTGGGTGACGATGGTGCGCTTGGCGCCGATCTCGGGCAGGTGCTTCATGAGCGTGGTGTAGTCGACGTGGTACTTCATCACCTTGTCGAAGAAATAGGCCTCGCAGATGAAGAGATCGGCGTCGCGCCCGGCCGGGATCAGCTCGTCGACCCATTCGGTGTCGCCCGAGTAGGTGAGCACCTTGCCCTCGGTCTCGATGCGGAGCGCGTAGGACGGCGCGCCGCTGAAATGCTTCATCAGGTAGGGCGTGACGGCAAGCGCGTTCAGCTCGACCCGCTGGTGCAGCTCGAGCTCGCGGATTCTTAGCTCGAACTTGCGCGGGGACTTGGTCGAGCCCGCGAACATCGCTTCCATCACGATCATCAGCCGCTCCTCGAAGCCCGGCGGGCCGGCCAGCAGCAGCGGTGCGGTGCGGCGGCTCACGAGCTGGGCGTCGAGCAGGAAGAAGGGCAGGCCGCCGAAATGATCGCCGTGCAGGTGGCTCACCAGCACGGTCGAGACGGCGTTGGGCTCGACGCCCCATTTGCGGATCGCCACCATCGAGGAGGCGCCGCAATCGATCAGCACGTTGCCATGCTCGGCGCGCTCGAGATGAAAGCAGGTGTTGAAGCGGCCGCCGCTGCCGAAGGCATCGCCGGACCCGAGGAACTGCAGGCGCATCGGTTCGTTACGGCGCCTGTTCCAGGCTCGACACTTCGTTGGTGAGCGTGGTGCGCCGCATGTCGCGGACTTCCGCCGGATCGTAGCGCCGCGCGCGGTGCATGGTGACGCGGTTGTCCCACATCACGAGGTCGAACGGCTTCCAGACATGGGCGTAGACGAACCGGCGCTGCGTGGCGTGCTCGGTGAGGTCGCGCAGGAAGGCGCGCGCCTCGGGAACGGGCCAACCCTCGATGGCGCCGGCATGGGAGGCGAGGTAGAGCGAGAGCCGGCCGGTGACGGGATGGCGGCGCACCAGGCGCTGGCGCACCGGCGCCCACTTCTGGCGCTCGGCGTCGGTGAACTCCTCGAAGCCCAGCACGCCGCGGGAATAGATCTGGCTGTGCAGGCAGACGAGGTCGTGCACCTCGCGTTTCGCCGCCTCGTCGAGCGCATCGTAGGCGGCGCGCATGTCGGCGAACTCGGTGTTGCCGCCGGCGGCCGGGATCTGCCGCGCCGACAGCAGCGAATACTTGGCCGGCACCTCCTTGAAGGAGCTGTCGGAGTGCCACAGCAGGTTGCCCAGGCCGAACAGGCGGCGGCGGTCGTCGCGGGCGACCACCTTGCCGTGCTTGTCGAGGTTGGAGATGTCGTTGACGTCCATGCTGAGGCGGCGTTCCTCGGGCGCGGCGATGTCGCCGGTCGCCGTCTCGAGGGGCCCGAGCTGGCGGCTGAAGGCGAGCTGCTGGTCGTCGCTCAGATGCTGGTCGTGGAATGCCAGCACGCCGAAGCGGTCCATGCCGGCATGGACGGCCGCCACCTCTGCATCGGAGAGAGGCCGGGTGAGGTCGATGCCGGAGACTTCGCCCGCGAAGAAGGCGCGAGAGACCGGATCGATGGGTTTGATGTCAATGGTCATAGCGCCAGTCTAACCTGCCGGGCGCTCCTTGGGGAGCGCCGACCATTCGCGAAACAGGCGGCCGTTGTCCTGGTCGAAATGCTCGTCCAGCACTTTGGAGGACTGGATGCGCTCGACACGGAAATTCCGGTAGTCGGCTCGGAGTTCGCACCACGCCCCGACCAGGGTGACATCGACGTAATAGGCCATGGCGATCGGCCAGATCGTGCGGTTGCTGCGCCGGCCCGTCACGTCGGCATAGGCGATGTAGAGCTTGCGGCTGTCGCGGATGGCGGCGCGGATGTCGGCCAGATCGGCACCCTGTGCTTCCGCCGCAATACCGGGCGAGACATAGATCGGCGTCTCCGCGAGATGGCCGCGCAGGCTGTCGGGCAGAACGACCGTCACCTTGGCGAGCACGGCTTCAGCAGCCTCCTGCAGTTTCGGATCGCGCAGGCGGCGGACGAGGCGGGCGCCCACGGCGATCGCCTCGACTTCGTCGATCGTGAACATCAATGGCGGCAGGTCGAACCCCCGGCGCAGCACGTAGCCGACGCCGGCCGCGCCCTCGATCGGCACGCGGCGCGCCTGCAGCGTGGCGATGTCGCGATAGACCGTGCGCGGCGTTACTTCGAGGCCGGCCGCCAGCGCCGCCGCCGTGGTCGGCCGCGAGGCCGTGCGCAGGCGCTGGATGATGTCGAACAGGCGGTCGGAACGGCGCATTTGCTAAGGATATCACTACTGACATAACGCTGTCAGGAGGGGGTCTTCATAAGAGCGCTCTACCTCATCGGAGTGCCAAATGCTGACCAACTGGATCCCCAAGGAATCGCTTGCCGCCCTCGACGAGGGCTTCGTCGTGGCGATCATGCTGGAGGCCAACGACGGCGACATCGACAAGGTGGTCGAAATCCAGCGCTGGCTGGCACCGCTGTCGATGGCGGAGCCGGGCGTGAAGCTCTTCCTGCCGTATCAGTCGCCGACCAATCCGGCGCTGTTCTTCGTGTTCGAGCTCTACGTCGACGAAGCGGGATGGGCGGCGCACCAGGAGACCGAGCACTTCAAGAAGGCGATCCCCCAGCTCCTGCCGCTCCTCAAGCGGCGCGAACGCATCCCGTTCGTTCCGTTCCTGTAGGTCGCATGCAGCGGAAGCGCTGGCTCGGCACGGCGCTGCTGGCGGCGTCGGCCGTCGCCTACTCGAGCGGTGGTTTCTACACGCGGCTGATAGAGACCGATGCCTGGACGATGCTGTTCTGGCGCGGCCTGTTCGGCGGCCTGTTCCTGTTCGGCGTGATGGCGTGGCGCGAGCACGGGCGCGTCGTCCAGGCGGTCCGCGACATCGGCCGGGATGGCATGCTGATCGCCGTCTGCTCGGCAGTCGCCACGGTCTGCTTCCTGAACGCGCTGCGTCTCTCGAGCGTGGCCGATGTGCTGGTGATCGACGCCACGATCCCCTTCATGACGGCCGGCATCGCCTGGCTGGTGATCGGCGAACGCGAGGACAGGGTCACGCTTCTGGCCAGCCTGGCGGCGCTGGCGGGCGTCGTGGTCATGGCAGGCTCCGCCATTGCAGGCGGCCGGTTGCTGGGCGATCTGCTGGCCTTGGCCATGGCGGTCCTGATGGCGACGGTGCTGGTCATGATCCGGCGCAATCCCAAGATCAGCATGCTGCCGGCGGTCGGCCTCTCGGCCTTCCTGTGCGCGCTGATCGTGCTGCCCTGGGCGCGGCCCCTGTCGGTGAGCGGCGGCGATCTGCTCCAGCTCGCTCTCTTCGGCACGACCCAGTTCGGCCTCGGCCTGCTCCTGCTCTCCTTCGGCACGCCGCTGGTTTCGGCCACGCGCGGCGCGCTGATCGGCACGTTGCAGGTGCCGCTGGGCGTGCTCTGGGTATGGCTCGCCTTCAGCGAGGCGACGGCCGTTGCCACGCTTGCCGGCGGCGCGATCGTGCTCGCGGCGGTGATCTGCGACGTCGTGGTGCCGCGGGGCAGAGAGCATATAACGTAACAAAAGTGCACCCTTGACAGGTCGGCATCTGGTGATAGATACTTGAACAGTTGTTCAAATGTCCAAAGTCAAGAAGCCCGCCTTTTCCGATGACGACGCCACCGCGCTGGCCGACCTGTTCCGCCTGCTGGGCGATCCCAGCCGGCTGCGCATCGTCGTGTCCTGCCTGCGCACCCCCCTTGCCGTCTCCGACATCGCCGATAAGCTTGGGCTTTCGGTGTCGCTGGTCAGCCATCATCTGCGGCTCCTGAAGGGCGCGCGGCTGGTGCGGGCCGATCGCCAGGGCAAGCAGGTCTTTTATGGCGCCGACGACGCCCATGTGCGGCGCATGGTCGAGGACATGGTCACCCACATCAGGGAGCATTGAGATGAGCGCCCATTGCTGCGATCACGCTCACGAACATGGCGCCGCCGCCGCGGCCTCGCCGGTCTACCGCCGCGTGCTGTGGGCGGCGCTGGCCGTCAACTTCGCCATGTTCGCAATCGAAATCGGCGCTGGCCTCGCCGCGCAATCGGTCTCGCTGCTGGCCGATTCGCTCGACTTCCTGGGCGACGCTGGCAACTACGGTATCAGCCTGTTCGTGCTCGGCATGGCGCTGCAGTGGCGCGCCCGCGCCTCGTTGCTGAAGGCCGCCAGCATGGCGGCGTTCGGTCTGTGGGTCGCCGTCACCACGATTCAGCACGCGCTGGCCGGCACGGTGCCTGCGGCGCCGGTGATGGGCGTGGTCGGCGCGCTCGCCTTTGCTGCCAACCTCGGCGTGGCGTTCCTGCTCTATCGCTGGCGCGAGGGCGACAGCAACATGCGCTCGGTGTGGCTCTGCACGCGCAACGACGCGATCGGCAATCTCGCGGTGCTGGTGGCGGCCGCCGGCGTATTCGGCTCTGGCACCGGCTGGCCGGACTATGTCGTGGCCGCCATCATGTCTGGCCTCGCCTTGGTGAGTTCCGTGCAGGTGGCGCGCCAGGCGTTCGCCGAGCTGCGCGAACCCCAGGCCGTCCGCGGCTAGTCGGCGACCATCAAGGTCTCATGCCTGCCGGAACGCGGGAAAATCGGTGTAGTAACCAACGAAGTCGTCGCTGGCAGCTTCGCCGCGCAGCAAGTACCCGGCCGGCTTTATGAAGCTGTAGATGCTGCGTACCGGCCGTTCATGCCAGCTGATGTTGAATGCGGCGAGCTTCGGAAAGAACTGTAGCTTGCTGTACGGAAGGTGGTCGTGGATCCAGTACGCCAGCGCTCGCCAGTCGGCGCCGTCGGCGTAACGGTCCGCGAACCAAGGCACGACAACGCAGGCCATGGCGCCGCGACAGCCGCGGGAATCCAGGCGGTCCCAAATATGCTCGGCATGGTTCTTGTCGTTCGAGGCGCAGCTATGGCCTTTGTCGTTTCCGAGCGCGTTGACCGTGGGAGATCGATAGGCCGAGCGGATCGCGATCCGGCCGAATGTCGCATTCAGCGGTTCGAGCAGTTCCTCGCAAAGCCGTTTGCCGACCTCCACGGCAAGGTCGGGATTTTCGGGAACGTTGGGTACCCCATAGTGGTTGGCGATCTCGCTGTAGAGGAAGTCGCGCATGAAGAAGGAGCGTGACAGGCGAATACGTCCGAGCTTCTCCAGCGCAGCAACGGACTTTGGCTTCATGTCGAACCTGTGATTGTGACAACGTTCTGTCAGCAAGGACGTCAGGCCGTCGGCAGTTTGTAATCCGCGAACTGCTTGCGCAGCGCCGTCTTCAGGATCTTGCCGGTGGCGCCGTGCGGGATGGCGTCGATGAACTGCACGTCGTCGGGCATCCACCATTTGGCGATTTTGCCCTCGAGGAACTTCAGCACGTCGCCCTTGTTCACCTCGGCCTCGGGCCGGCGCACAACGATCAACAGCGGCCGCTCGTCCCACTTAGGGTGAGGCACGCCGATCACCGCGGCTTCGGCCACACCCGGGCAGCCCATGGCGGCATTTTCCAGGTCGATCGAGCTGATCCATTCGCCGCCCGACTTGATCACGTCCTTGGAGCGGTCGGTGATGACGACCGAGCCGTCGGACTCGATCTTGCAAACGTCGCCGGTCTGGAACCAGTCGTCGTCGCCGAACTGGCTCCTGCCTTCGCCCTTCATGTAACCCGAGACGATCCACGGCCCGCGCACCACCATGTTGCCCGAGACGCTGCCATCGAGCGGCAGGTCCTCGCCGGCGTCGTCGACGATCTTCATCTCGCAGCCGAACACCGGCCGGCCTTGCTTGGCGGTGATGGCGAAGCGCTCGGCGTCCGGCAGGTCGCGTTCGCCCCGATTGAAGCGCGTCAGCGTGCCGAGCGGGCTCATCTCGGTCATGCCCCAGCCCTGCGCCACCTCGATCTCGTGTTCCTTCCAGAAGCGCTCGATCATGGCGATTGGCACGGCCGAGCCGCCGATCAGCGAGCGCTTGACCGACGACATCTTGAGCTTGTTCTGGGCGCAGTAGTCGAGGAGTGCCAGCCAGACCGTGGGCACGCCGGCGCTGAGCGTCACCTGCTCCTTGTCGAGCAACTCGTAGATGCTGGCGCCATCGAGCTTGAAGCCGGGGAACACCAGCTTGGCGCCGCAGATCGGGCCGGCATAGACGAGCCCCCAGGCGTTGGCATGGAACATCGGCACCACCGGCAGGATGGTGGTGTCCGGCGTCATCGCCAGCACCGGGCCGGAGCACATCATCATCGAGTGGATCACGGTCGAGCGGTGCGAGTAGAGCACGCCCTTCGGGTTGCCCGTGGTGCCCGAGGTGTAGCAGAGCGACGAGGCCGTACGCTCGTCGAAGATGGGCCATTTCAGCGTGCCGGGCTTGTCGGCGATCAGCTCCTCGTAGCACAGCAGCTTCGGGATCTTGCTCGAGGCCGGCATGTGGGCGCGGTCGGTCATGACCACGACGTGCTTCACGGTCTTGAGGTTTTCCCAGACTCCCTCGACGATCGGCAGCAGGTTGAGGTCGACGAAGAGGATCTGGTCCTCGGCGTGATTGGCGATATAGGCCACGTGCTCGGGCGCCAGGCGCGGGTTCAGCGTATGCAGGACCGCACCGATGCCGGAGATGCCGAAATAAAGCTCGAAATGGCGATAGCTGTTCCAGGCGATGGTGCCGACCCGATCGCCGAGCTTGATACCCAGTCCCTGCAATGCCTCGGCGAGCTTCTTGGCGCGCTTCTGGGCGTCGCGATAGCCATAGCGGTGGATCGGACCCTCGACCGTGCGCGAGACGATTTCGACCTCGGGATAGGCGGCGGCGGCGAAGTCGATGATCTGCGAGATCAGCAGCGGACGATCTTGCATCAGGCCGAGCATGGCGTTCCCCCTCGTTTCTTACGCCCGCCGCTCCAGATGAAGGGTTCTGAACGAGGCGAGCGTCTTGATGTCCGGTTCTAGACCGAGACCCTGCCCGCCGGGAAGAGACACGCCGCCGTCGCGCACGGTCAAAACGTCGCCCAGCAGGCCTTCGCGTAGCGGATTGGGATTGGCGTCGACTTCCAGCAGCCCAGGACCGCGCACCGCCGCCAGCAGATGGAGCGAATGGAGGAGCCCGATCGCACCGCCCAGGAAGTGCGGGCAGTAGGTTCGGCCGGCGGCCAGCGCCGCCCGCGCCACGGGCAGGCAACCGGAATGGCCGCCCCACTTGGCGACGTCGGGCTGGATCACGCCGAACAGGCCGGAATCGATCACCTCCTGGAAGGGACCGGCGCCACGCAGGTTCTCGCCACCGGCGAGCGGCGTCGGCGCCACGGCGGCGACCTGTGTCCACTCGATCATGGGCCGGTCGGCCGGCAGCGGCTCCTCGATCCAGTACAGCCCGAACTCGGCGAGCTTGGGCGCCATGGTGCAGGCGGTACGGAGGTCCCAGCCCTGGTTGACGTCGACCATCAGCCGTTCACCGTCATCCAGCGCCCGGGCGACCGGCCGCAGCGTGCCGAGGTCGGTGGCTGCGCCGAACCCGATCTTTATCTTGAAGGCGCGGTAGCCCGCCGCCCGCAGGCGCTCGACCGTATCGAACGCGCCGGGCCCGGGGTTGAGGCCCGAGCCGTAGACCGGCACCGGCCGGTCGTCGCTGCCGCCCCCCACCATTTGCCCGAGTGCCCGCCATAACGGCAGCCCGCGCTTGCGCGCTCTGAGATCATGGATCGCGAGGTCGAGCCCGGCCGCCGCAGCGGAGAGTGCGCCGGCGTCGCCGCTCTGCACGCGCAACACGTGGAGCGCGCGGTCGAGCTCGCTCCACAGCGCCACGGGATCGTCCAGCGATTTGCCGAGCACGCGCGGCGCCACGATGTCGGCAAACAGCAAAGCGCGGTGCTCGGCGCTGGCCGTCGGGAAGTTGCTCCAGATCTCGCCCCAGCCGCGGGCACCGTCGGAATCCTCCACCCGCACGAATACCGCCACCCGCTCGGTCATGGTGCCGAACGATGTTCGTATCGGCTCGGCGATTGGCGTGTGAAAGACGTGGGCTTCGACGCGGGCGAGCGTTGCACTCATTCGGCTGCTTGCTGGTTCAGCAGATCGTAGGTGCGCTTCTGATACAGGGCCATGTAGTCCGTATACCAGGTCGTCGGATATTTCGGCGGCCTGTCCGGTGTGACGGTGGTCGGCACCGCCGCGATTGGCCAGTCGATGTTGCTGTCGCAGAAGAAGGCCAGCGCATAGCGCTCGCCGCCGCTCCGGTTGACCGCGCGATGCGGCGTGGCGAGGAAGAAATCGTTGGTCCAGCGCTGCAGCAGCTGGCCGCCGTTCACGAGATAGGCTTTGGCGCTGGCCGGTGGCGAAATCCATTGGCCGCTTTGCGTACGGATCGACAGGCCTGGCACTTCGTTAGGCGCGAGCAGCGTGAGGAAGCTGGTATCGGTGTGCGGCGCGATGCCGAACTCGTCGTCCGGTGGCGCCTCGACCGGCGGGTAGTGCGTCATGCGCAGCTTGTACTGGCAGTCGCAGAACGGCCCGTCGAAGTAGGCGGCCGGCAGGCCAAGCGCCAGTGCGTAGAGCGGTACCAGTTTCTGCGCCAGCTGCTCCATGGCGTCGCAATAGGCGACGACGGTCTCGCGAAAGTCGGGCAGGTCGGCCGGCCACTGGTTGGAACTGCGGAAGCGTCGGCCGGCCAGCACGTCGGGGTGGTCGGCCGGCAGGTCACGCGCCACGAACAGCGCCTCGTTGAGGTTGGCCTTGGTGACAGTCTGTACCACCGAGGTCCGCAACGTGTCGCCGCGCATCGGCAGGTAGCCGACATTGTGTCTGTCGATGCGAATCTGCATCTTGTCCTCGAGCGGCAGGGCGTGGAACCGCGCAGCCTCGGCGTAGATGCCGCGTACCTGGCTCTCCGGCACGCCGTGATTGACGATGAAGTAGAAGCCGATGCTGGTGAGCGCAAAGCGCAGTTCCTGGGCGATGCGCTCCCGCGCGCCCGGCTCGCCCGCGAGGTAGGGGCCGAGATCGATGATCGGGACGGTTTCCGTGGCGCTCATTCCGCCGCTTGCTGCTCCGTGTTCAACACGTCGTAATTCCGCTTGAGGTACCAGGTCATGTAGTCGCTGTACCAGGTGATCGGATATTTCGGCGGCTTGTCGGGGCCGACAGTGGTCGGCACGGCGGCGATCGGCCAGTCGATGCCGGAGTCGCAGAAGAAGGGGAGCGCATAGCGCTCGCCGCCGCTCTTGTTGATGGCGCGGTGCGGCGTCGCCAGGAAAAGGTCGTTGGTGTAACGCTGCAGCATCTGCCCGCCGTTCACGACATAGGCGTTGTCGATCGCGGGCGCGTCGATCCAGTTGCCGCTCTGGGTACGGATCGACAGGCCCTGCACCTTGTTGGGCGCCAGCAGGGTGAGGAAACTGGTGTCCGTATGCGGTGCCAGGCCGAATTCGTCGTCGACGGGCCCGTCCTGCGGCGGATAGTGCGTCATGCGCATGGAGAACATCGGATCGGAGAACGCCGTGTCGAAATAGTTGGCCGGCAGGTCGAGGGCGCGGGCGTAGAGCCGTACCATCTTCTGCACCAGCCGCTCCATCTCGTTGCAATAGTCGACCACGGTGTCGCGGAAGCCCGGCAGATCGGGCCAGCGGTTCAGCCCGCGGAAGCGGCGGCCCGACAGCACGTCGGGATGGTCCGGCGCCATCTCGCGCTTCACGAAGAAGGCCTCGTTGAGATTGGCCTTGGTGCCGGCCTGCACGGTCGAGGTGCGGAGCGTATTGCCGCGCATCGGCAGATAGCCAGTATTGTGCTGGTCGAGTTTCAGTTCGAGCTTCTTCTCGACCGGCTGCTCGTGGAAGCGCTTCGCCTCGGCGAACATCGCCGAGATCTTCTCGCGCGCGATGCCGTGGTTGACGATGAAGTAGAAGCCGATTTCGGTGAGGGCGAAGCGGAGTTCCCTGGCGGTGCGGTCCATCGCGCCCTTTTCGCCAGCGAGGTAGGGGCCGAGGTCGATGATGGGTATGGTTTCGGTGGCCATGGCCTGCTCCTGTCCCACGCGAAGGGCGATCCGCGGAATACCGCTCCGCTACAGTCTTCCCCTTCGCAATCGAACTGAACGATACTGCCGCAGGAGGCCGGGGGTCCAGCCGGTGGGAGGCGAAAGGTCCGATGAGCGAACACTACGTGCTTAACGTCCAGTCGAGCCTGACGCTCGTGCAGGCCGAGCGGATGATCGACGGCGCACTCACCGCCGCCCGGGCCGCTGAACTCCTGCCGCTTACGGTGGCAGTCCTCGATTCGGGTGGCCAGCTCGTTGCCTTCAAGCGCGAGGACGGCTGCGGCGTACTGCGCTTCGACATTGCCTTCGGCAAGGCGTGGGGCGCGCTCGGCATGGGAATCTCCAGCCGTACCATCCGCGATCGCCTCGGCAACCGGCCGGCCTTTCAGGCGGCGCTGGCAGCGGCGTCTGACGGCCGTTTCGTGCCGGTGCCGGGCGGTGTGCTGGCGCTCGGCGACGGGCGCAAGGTCGTGGGTGCGATCGGCATCAGCGGCGATGCGTCCGACCGCGACGAATACGCCGCCATCATGGGCGTGCAGGCCGCCGGTCTTGCTTCTCATCCGGAGGCGCCGGCCGAGAACTGGCAGTCCGCCGGCCTCTGAGCCGATGCGGCAATCAACGACAATACGGGAGGAAACCTTGCGCCGTCGTACACTGATCGTCTCTTCAATTGCAGTTCTCGCTGCTCCGTTCGTGGCGCGCGCTCAGGCATGGCCGTCGCAGCCGCTGCGCCTGGTCGTGGCCTTTCCGCCGGGCGGTCCGACCGACGTCTATGGCCGACTGTTCGGCGAGCGCCTCGGCCGCGCGCTCGGCCAGCCCGTCGTGGTCGACAACAAGGCCGGTGCGGCCGGTGTGATTGGCACCTTGGGCGTCGCCCGCTCGAAGCCCGATGGCTACACGCTGGTCTTCGGTACTGCCTCGACGCAGACACTTTATCCCTCGATGACGGCCAAGCCGGACTATGACGTGTTGAAGGACTTCGCCTACATCGCCCATGTCGGCGGCGGGCCGGCGGCCTTCGTCGGAGGCCTGGCGCAACCCGATACGCTGAAGGGCCTGCTGGACGCAGCGCGCGCGAAACCCGGAACGTTGAGCTACGGCTCGCCGGGCTCCGGTACGCTCCTCCATCTGACGACCGAGCGCCTGAAGGCGGCCGCCGGCGGCGTGCAGATCACGCACGTGCCCTATCGCGGCAGCGGTCCGGCGATGAACGATTTGCTGAGTGGCCAGATCGCCCTGATGGTGACCACGCTGGGCAGTGCGCTGCCGCTTCACAGGTCGGGCAAGGCGCGGATGCTCGGAGTCGCCACGGCCAAGCGCCCCACGCTGGCGCCCGAGGTGCCGACGGTATCCGAGACATTGGGCGGGGCGCCGTTCGAGGCCGTGCTGTGGCATTGCCTGGCCGGTCCGGCGGGGTTGCCGCCGGAGGTCGTGGCGCGTCTCGCTGCGGCGACGCGGGAGACGATGAACGATCCCGCGCTCCTCAAGGCGCTGGCCGAGCAGGGCATCGTGCCCGTGACCGACTCGACGCCGGAGTCGACCCTGGCCTATGTGCGCGCCGAGACGGAGCGCTGGGCGCCGATCGTCAAGGCGGCGGGCATCAAGCTCGAATAGGCGGGAGCCACGCATGATCTTCGGTCTTCCGGCGCTGGTCGTGGCGGCACTGTTCACCGGCGCGGCGTTCTACATCAACGTCGCCGAGCAGCCGGCGCGGCTGGTGCTTGACGACCGCGCGTTGCTGGCCGAGTGGAAACCGGCCTACGCCCGCGGGTTCACGATGCAGGCGAGCCTGGCCGTTGCCGGCTTCGTGCTGGGTGTTGCAGCTTGGTGGACGACACGCGACGAGCTGTGGCTCGCCGGGGCGGTCGTGCTGGTGGCCAACTGGCCCTACACGCTGCTGGTCATCATGCCGGTCAACCGCCGGCTCGAGGCCATTGCGCCCGAGGCGGCCGGGCCGGAGAGCCGCGCGCTGATCGTCGGGTGGGGCGACCTGCACATGCGCCGCACCATGCTCGGTGCGGTCGCGACGCTTCTCTTCCTGTGGGCAGGGCTGAGCTAAGCGGTCGGCAGCTTGTAGTTCTTGAAGTCCTCGCGGAGCTTGGTCTTCAGGATCTTGCCGGTGGCGGTGTGCGGGATGGCCTCGACGAACTGCACGTCGTCGGGCAGCCACCATTTGGCGACCTTCGAGCTCAGGAACTCGATCAACTCCTTCTTGTCGACTTGGGTATCTGCCTTGCGATGCACGATCAGGAGCGGCCGCTCATCCCACTTCGGGTGCGCGATGCCGATCACCGCTGCCTCGGCGACGGCGGGATGAGCCATGGCGGCGTTCTCGAGGTCGATCGAGCTGATCCATTCGCCGCCCGACTTGATCACGTCCTTGGAGCGATCGGTGATCTGCATGAAGCCGTCGGGATCGATCGTGGCGACGTCGCCGGTCGCGAACCAACCACCCTCCCCAAGCACCTTGCCGCCTTCGCCCCTGAAGTAGCCCGAGGTGATCCAGGGGCCGCGTACCAGCAGGTCGCCGAAGGCCTTGCCGTCGCGCGGCAGTTCCTTGCCGGCATCGTCGACGATCGTCATGTCGACGCCGAACGGAGGACGGCCCTGCTTCAGTCGGAGGGCGAGCAGCTCGGCGGCCGGGAGCTTGAGGTGCTTCTCCTTGGGATGGTTGACCGTGCCGAGCGGACTCATCTCGCTCATGCCCCAGGCGTGCAGCACCTCGACGCCGAATTCCTTGTCGAACGTCTCGATCATGGCAGGCGGCGCCGCCGAGCCGCCGATCACCGCGTACTTGAGCGTCGAGAGCTTGAGCTTGTTCGCCTGCATGTGATTGAGGAGAGCGAGCCACACGGTGGGCACGCCGGCGGTGAAGGTCACGCGCTCCTTCTCGAACAGCTCGTAGAGGCTCGCACCGTCGAGCGCCACGCCTGGGAAGACGAGCTTGGCGCCGGTCAACGCGCCCGAGTAGGGCAGACCCCAGGCATTGACGTGGAACATCGGCACCACCGGCAGGACGACGGCCCGTGCCGAAATGCCGAGCGTGTCGGCCAACGCGCTGCCGTAGGCATGCAGGATGGTCGAGCGATGTGAGTAGAGCACGCCCTTCGGGTTGCCGGTGGTGCCCGAGGTGTAGCAGAGCGACGACGCCGTGCGTTCGTCGAACTCCGGCCATTCGTAAGTGCCGGGCTTGCCCTGGATCAGCTCCTCGTAGACCAGCAGGTTGGGGATCTTGCAGTCCTTGGGAAGGTGTGCACGGTCGGTCATGGCCACGACGTGGCGCACGCCCTTGAGTTCGGGCAGCAGCTTCTCGACCGCCGGCAGCAGGTTGAGGTCGACGAACAGGATCTGGTCGTCGGCGTGATTGACGATGTAGACGATCTGCTCGGGAAACAGGCGCGGGTTGATGGTGTGGCAAACCGCGCCCATGCCGGAGATGCCGTAGTAGAGCTCGAAATGGCGGTAGCCGTTCCACGCCAGCGTGCCGATGCGGTCACCCGGCTTGATGCCGAGGGCAATCAGGGCCTCGGCGACCTTTTTCGCCCTGACGCGGGCGTCGCGATAGGTATAGCGGTGGATCGGCCCCTCGACGGTGCGTGAAACGATCTCCGTATCGCCGTGGTTCAGCGCCGCATGCTCGATGAGCTGGGAGATCAAGAGCGGGCGATCCTGCATGAGGCCGAGCATCGGGGCGTTTCTCCTAGTGGGGGCGTCGTCTGGCGGGCTGGCGGCAATTGCCTTAGATTTGCCGGGCATTCTTGGGGGAAATCCAATGAAACGGTCAAGGCACGGTATCGCGAGCGCGATAGTGGCAGGGGGCCTGGTTGCCGGCTGGGCGTACTCGGTGGCGGCCCAGGTCGCCGCGGTCAGCGGCGCGGGCGACTCGTTTCTTCAGGTGGTCGCCAAGCGGCTGGAACTCACGATATCGCACTTTCCGGCGCTGGCCGCTCATCTGGCGCGGCTGCCCGAAATCATCGGCGGCCGCACGGCGCTGCTACTGGTGGGTATCCTGGTCGCCGGCCTCGCGGCGGAATACCTCGTACGGTGGATGCTGCGCGGCGTGCGGCTGAGGGGATTCGGTCGTCTCGCCGCCGGCTCGGCCTTGCATGGCTTCTGGCGCGCGGTGCTGTTCGATGTCATCGCCGTGGTGGCGTTCTGGGTGGCTGGCCGGCTGGTTCTCGGCCAGATCGGCGACAGCCAGGGCGTCGGCAGAAAGGTCGGCCAGATCCTCCTGATGGCGCTGATCTACTGGCGCGTGTTCAACTTGGTGTTCCTCGCCTGGCTGCGGCCCGGCGCGCCGGCCGGGCGCATCGCGCCGGTCGACGACGCCACGGCGCGCCGGTTGATGGTGGGCCTCAACCTGATGATCGTGTTGCCGCTCAGCGCCGACAAGCTGGAGGAAATCCTGCAGGCGACAGGCGCCTCGGGCGACGCGATCAATGTAGCCGACTTCTTCTACGTGGCGGCGGTTGCCGTGGCGTTGCTCGGAGTCATCTGGGCCTGGCGCCGCGACATGGCCGCCTGGCTGTCGGCGATGGTCCCGGAGGACGGATTCGCGCGCCAGCTGAAGCTCGATGTTGCCAGCAACTGGTGGATCGGGGGCTTGATCTTCTATGGCTTCACCGGAGCGGCCGAGCTCTATGGCGAACTGACCGAAAACGACGCGGCACCACGCGGTTTGGATATCATCGAAGGTGCGCTGATCGCGCTCCTCCTGTTCGAGACTCTGATGCACCGCATCACGCGGCATATCGTGTCGGAGTTGCCGATGGCGGGCGACGTGGTCGCCGACTGCGTGCGACTGGCGGCCAGACTCTATATCGCGATCGTCATCGTCCAGGCGCTCATGGTGCAGGTCCTGGCGGCGTCGACCGCGGCGGAGTGGGCGGGCCACGATCGCGGCGCCAAGATCGCCGCCATAAGCGCGGTGGCGATCTACGCCCTGTGGCGTTTCCTGCGCTACCGCATGGACTCCTATATCGCCGCCAATCCGCTGCCGTCGGCCGATTCGGCGGGCGAGTCGGAGGATGATGCCAAGGTGGCGGCATCTCGGCTGCGCACCCTGATGCCGCTGTTGCGCGCCGTTTCCGGCGGAGTCATCGCCGTGATCGGTACGCTGCTGGTGCTGTCCGAGCTCGGCGTCAACATCACGCCGCTGATTGCCGGCGCCTCAGTGCTGGGCCTCGCAGTGTCGTTCGGCAGCCAGTCGCTGGTGCGCGACGTCGTCTCCGGCGTGTTCTTCCTTGCCGAGGATTCGTTCCGCATTGGCGAGTATCTCGACTGCAGCAAGGTCAAGGGCACGGTCGAGGGCTTCAGCGTCCGCTCGCTTCGGCTGCGTCATCAAAACGGACAGCTCCACATCGTGCCGTTCGGCCAGGTCGGCCACATCACCAACTTCAGCCGCGACTGGACGGTGGTGAAGTTCACGCTCGCCTTCACGCAGGGAACGGACATTGAGCTGCTGCGCAAGACTGTGAAGAAAATGGGCCTCGACATGATGACGGAGCCGGCGTTCAAGTCCGTCCTGATGCAGCCGCTCAAGATGCAGGGCGTCGTTGATATCAAGGACAGCAGCGTCATCATCCGCTTCAAGTACATGGCGCGGCCGAACAATCCGGGCATCGTTCAGCGCGTCGCCGTTCGGCGCATGTATGATACGTTCCCGGCGCTCGGTATCCAGTTCGCCCAGGCATCCACGTTCCAGATGCCGATGGCGTACGCGCCACCGCCGCCGACGGCTCCCGCGCCTGCGCCTGCGCCGAGCCCTGCCCCGGCCGCCAAGGCCGCCGAATAGCGGATCTTGCAACACGAAGGAGTAACTCATGGAAAAGCGCAAGCTCGGCAAGTCGGGCATCGAATTCGCCCCCATCGCCTTCGGCGGCAACGTCTTCGGCTGGACGGCCGATGAGGCGACCTCGCACAAGCTGCTCGACGCCTTCGTCGATGCCGGCTTCTCCTTCGTCGACACCGCCGACGTCTATTCGCGCTGGGTGCCGGGCCACAAGGGCGGCGAGTCCGAGGCGATCATCGGCAACTGGCTGAAGAAGGACCCGGCCAAGCGCCGCAAGGTCCAGATCGCCACCAAGTGCGGCATGGAGATGCCGTCCGAAGGCCAGGGCCTTTCGCGGGCCCATATCGTGAAATCGGTCGATGCTTCCCTGAAGCGCCTCAATACCGACCGCATCGACCTCTTCCAGTCGCACAAGGACGATGCGGCGACGCCGCAGGAGGAGACGCTCTCGACCTACGGCGAGCTGGTGAAGGCGGGCAAGATCGGCGCCATCGGCGCCTCGAACTTCGACGCCAAGCGCCTGGCCGAGGCCGCGGCGATCTCCAGGGCCAAGGGCCTGCCGCGCTATGAGAGCCTGCAGCCGCACTACAATCTGATGGAACGCGGCCTGTTCGAGGGCGAGCTCGAGAACGAGTGCCTGAAGGAGGGGATCGGCGTCATCCCGTACTACTCCCTGGCCAGCGGGTTCCTGAGCGGCAAGTACCGCTCCGAGGCCGATGTCGGCGCCGCCAAGCGCGCCGGCGGCGTCAAGAAATACATCAACCCCAGGGGCATGGCGGTGCTGAAGGCGCTGGACGAGGCGGCAAAGAAGCACAACTCCAACCCGACGCAGGTTGCGCTGGCCTGGCTGATGCAGCGGAAGTCGATCACCGCGCCGATCGTGAGCGCCACCAGCCTGCAGCAGCTGAAAGACCTGATCGCCTCGCCCAGCATCAAGCTCGACGCCGAGTCCGTGGCGGCGCTCGACAAGGCGAGCGCGCCGGCCTGAGGAGACGGCCGTGCTCGTCTTCCGTCAGCTCTTCGACCCGACGTCGTCGACCTACACCTACCTGCTCGGCTGCAGCGCGACCAAGGAGGCGCTGCTGATCGATCCCGTCTTCGAGCAGGTGCGGCGCGATGCGGCGCTGGTCACCGAGCTCGGGCTCCAGCTCGCCTGGACGCTCGACACCCACGTCCATGCCGATCACGTGACCGGCGCCTGGCTGCTGAAGCAGCGGCTGGGCAGCCGGATCGCGCTGGCGGCCGCCTCGGGCGCGTCAGGCGCCGACCGGCTGCTGCAGGACGGCGATCGCATCGAGTTCGGTCGCCGCGCGCTGGAAGTGCGATCGACGCCCGGCCACACCTCGGGCTGCGTCACCTACGTGCTCGACGACGAGAGCATGGCCTTCACCGGCGACTGCATCCTGATCCGCGGCTCGGGCCGCACCGACTTCCAGCAGGGCGATCCGCGCGCGCTCTATCGCTCGGTGCGGTCGCGCATCTTCGCCTTGCCCGAAAGCTGCCTGCTCTATCCGGCGCACGACTATCGCGGCCTCACGGTCAGCAGCGTGATCGAGGAGAAGAGGTTCAATCCGCGGCTGGGCGGCGAGGTCGGCGAGAACGACTATGTCGGCTATATGAAGAACCTCGATCTTCCGCACCCCAAGAAGATCGACGAGGCGGTGCCGGCCAACCTGCGTTGCGGCCAGCCCGGCAACGAGGCCGCCGCGCCGGCCGATCCGGCCTGGGCGCCGCTGCGCTTCACCTTCGGCGGCGTCTGGGAAGTCGAGCCGCACTGGCTGGAAGAGAACCTCGCCAAGGTCCGCGTGGTCGACGTGCGCGAGCCGGCGGAATTCGGCGGACCCTTGGGTCATATCAAGGACGCGACGCTGGTGCCGCTGGGCGAGCTCGCGCAGCGCGCCAAGGACCTGCCGAGGGACAAGCCAATCGTCGCCGTCTGCCGTGCCGGCAGCCGTTCGGCGCATGCCACGGCGATCCTGCAGAAGGCAGGTTTCACCGACGTCGCCAACCTGCCCGGCGGCATGCTGCGCTGGCGCGCCGAGGGCCGCAGCGTCGAGGGTGGTGCTGCCTAGCTCAGAAGCCGTAGAGCTTCGCAGGCGTGTCGACTAGGATGGTGCGCCGCACCGCGGCGTCGGGCACCCAGTCCTCGAACCATTTGAGCGTCTTGGCGTAGGTCGTGACGCGATCAAGGCCGGTGTCGGTGTGCGGCCAGTCGCTGGCCCACATCAATCGTACCGGTCCGAAGGCGTCGAGCAGCATCGGTGTCGCCGCGCGGGCGCGCTCCGGCCCGACGCGATAGGCGCCGCACATCACCACCCAGACGCGGCCGCTGGCGGCGCTGTCCAGCAAGGTCTTGAAGCCGGGATCACGCGCCGGCCCCAGGGTGCGGTCGAAGGTGCCGTAATGCGGGATCACGACCTTGTGCCCGCCGTCCAGCAGCAGCGGCAGGATCTCGGGCAGGCGTTTGCTTTCGACGTAGAGATGGATTGGCCAGTCGCGCTTCAGCGCCTCGCCCAGCATGTCACGATAGGCCGACCATTGCGGCGTCGGCAGGCCGAAGATGGGAAAGCGAAGTCCCTTCACGCCAATCTGCGCCAGCCCCTCCCAGTCGTCCTGGCTGATCTCGATCGAGGGCGACACCCAGGGCACGCCGCGGAAGCGGCCGGGCTCGGCGCGCAGCGCCTCGAACAGGTAGGCATTGTCGAAACCCAGGAACGAGGGTTGCAGCAGCACGGCGCGGCCGACGCCGTTCTTTTGCGCGAGCTCGAGCAGCGTCTGCCACGAGGCGTCGTAGGTGGGCGCATAGCGCGCGTCGGTGGCGGGCTTCAGCCCACGCACGAAGACGTGGGCATGCGCATCGATCCAGGCCGGCTCGGCGGCGCGTGTGGGCCGGGTTGCCGGCAGGGCGGCGGCCAACGCGCCCGTCGTGAGTGCGCGGCGTCCGATCTTCACGCCGGCAGCGTCGCGTCGCGCGACGTCTCGCGGGAGGCGAGCAGCGCCGCGAAAGTGATGGCCGCCGCCGCCATGATGAGCCACGCTGGGCTGAGGTCCATGTCGGTGCGGGCCACCAGCCACGCCGCGGTGAGCGGTGTCAGGCCGCCGATGATGCCGAAGGCGATGTTGTAGCCCAGCGAAACGGCGGTGCAGCGCACGCCGGCCGGCACCGCTTCGGTCAGGACCGCGGGCATGACGCCGAGACAGATGCCCGCGGGCACCACGAAGGCAAGCTGTCCCGCCAGCATCAGCAGCGGATCGGGATGGTGCATCAGCCACAGGAAGGGAAGGGCGCCGGCGAAGCCCAGCACCAGCGCGCCGAACATCAGCGGTCGCCGGCCGACGCGGTCGCTGAGCCAGCCGGCGCCGATCATCACTGGCAACAGCGCCACCATGCTCACGGTGTTGATCTCGAGCGCCCGAGCGGGCGCAACGCCGTCGACGTCCTGCAGCCAGGTCACGATGTAGAGGAACATCAGGTAGAAGCCGACGGCGTTGAAGATCGCCACGCCGGCCACGCGCGCCACCAGCGGCCCGTGATTCCGCAGCGTATCGACGAGCGGCGAGGTGGACGGCCGCTTCACCGGAGGATCCTCCTCGAGCATGCGGCGGATCCACCAGCCCACGATGCCGACCAGCAGGCCCAGCAGGAAAGGGATGCGCCAGCCCCACTCGTCGAGTGCCTCGGCCGGCAGCAGGGCCGCGAAGAGGGCGCCGATCGCCGAGCCCATCAGGAAGCCGCCGTTGGCGGCGAGCGATGCCAGGCTGCCGACCAGGCCGCGGCGGCCCGGCGGCGCGCGCTCGACCAGGAAGACCATCGACATGGTGGCCTCGCCGCCGACCGACAGGCCCTGGATCATGCGCAGCAGCGTGAGCAGGATCGGCGCGGCCACGCCCAGCGTGGCGTGGCCTGGCAGCACGCCCACCAGGAACGTCGGCACCGCCATGGCGGAGATGGAGAAGGTGAGGGCGGCGCGGCGGCCGTAGTGGTCACCGATGTGGCCGACCACCATGCCACCCAGGGGACGCATCAGATAGCCCAGCGCGAAGATGCCGAAGGCCGACAGCACCTGCGCAACGGGATCCTGGGCGGGAAAGAACACGCGGCCGATGGTGGCGGCGAAATAGCCGTAGATCGCGAAATCGTACCATTCGAGCAGATTGCCGATCATGCCGGCGGCGATGGCGCGACGGGTGCTTGGGGGCTTCATTCCCCCGACTATGACACGGGCGCTAGATCTTCTCGACGGCCTGCCCCCTGACGCGTCTCGTCGTCACGCGCCTCATCATCAGGCGACGGCGCGGTGGGCCGGGCCTCTGCCTTGAGCAAAGACGATCTGGTTGCCGTCAGGATCGACGACGATCGCCACCGCGACACTGTTGGTATTGTTGGCCTGTTTGATTGCGATGCCCTTGGCCTTGAGATCGGCGATGCGGGCTTCGACGTCGGTTTCGACCAGCGTTACCGACGAGGTGCCGGCGCGTCCCGAATCCTTGAAGACCTGGATCCAGCCGCCGTCGCTGAATTCCCATTCCGCGACATCCGTCATCGGCCGCAGGTCGGGCTGGCGGCCGAGCAGCTTCGCGTACCAACTGATGGCGGACGCGAGGTTTCCGACGGCGACGCCGGCCAGGGCGTTCTTGGTCGTCATTTCGGGGTCCTCCGGAAAAATCGATGCCCAAGGCAACGCGCTTCAGGCGGATGCGTTCCCCGCCCAACGTGAAAACTGCGCTGCCGCTGAAATCGACTCTGCTTGCCCGACGTCTTGACTGTTCGTAGCCTTTCGACGCTTCGCCGTTGGGGATTCACCGAGGGGAGAGATCAATGATGCGGTTTTGCTTCGCGCTCGCCCTGCTTGCCGGCGTCGGCGCGGTGCACGCCCAGCAGCCGCCGGAGATCCTGAAGTCCGAGGCTCACACCGCCCTGCTCGCCGAGCTGCGTCAGGGCGGCTTTGTGATCTATCTGCGGCATGCCGTGACGGCGGCGACGCCCGAACCTGCCGTCGGCGACCTCGCCGACTGTTCCTGGCAGCGCAACCTCAACGACGCCGGCCGCCGCCAGGCCGCGACCGTCGGCGCCCGCCTGAAGGAGCAGGGCATCGCCGTGGCGGCGCTGGAGGCCAGTCCCTTCTGCCGTACGCGCCAGACGGCGGAACTCGCCTTCGGCCGCGAACCGGCAATCAATGTCGAGCTGCTCTATCACGTGACGCAGACGGCCGAGCAAGTGGCGGCGGCCAACGCCCGGCTGAAAGCGCGCCTCGGCGAGCGCCCGACGGCGGGCGGCAACCTCGTGCTGGTCGGCCATTCGCCGACCATGAAGGACGCGTCCGCCGTCGAGTTGCCCGAAGGCGAGGCCGCGATCGTCAAGCCGAATGGCGACGGCACCTTCCGCGTCGTCGGCCGGCTCACCGAGGCGGGCATCACGCCGCTTCCCTAGCCGCGCTCGATCACCCGTTCGAGCCGCCGGCTGAGCACCCAGGCGAGGCCGAGGAAGACCACCAGCATCGCCACGCCCAGACCCGATGCGGCGTCGCTCAGCGTCTTCTCCGCCACGAACCCGAAAGCATAGCCCGCCAGCACTGTGGCCGCCGACCACAGGCCTGCCGCCACGAAGTTCAGCGCCAGGAACAGCGGCCAGGACAGCGACGAGGCGCCGTAGGCGAAGGCCGCGATGCCGCGGATGCCGTAGGGAAAGCGGTGGACCAGGACCATCCAGAGCGCGTGCCGGTCGGCCAGCCGCGCCACCAGCCGCACCGCGCGCTCGATGCGCGGCCAGCGGCCGAGCCAGCGCGTACCGAAGCGCCGGCCGACCCAGAAGCGGATCACATCGCCGGTGAAACTGCCGGCCCAGCACACGGCAATGAGCGGCCCGAGCTCGAGCGCGCCGGCCTGTGCCGCGTAGCCCGCAAAGATCGCCAGCAGCAGCGTGTGCGCCATGGCGTAGCCGAACATCAGGCTGTAGGCCGCCTCGCCGTGATGGTGGATGAGGCTGAGGAACGCGTCGAGACTGGTCGGGAACATGCGCCTTCTCCCTACCGGATGACGCCGAGAGTGTCCCTACAGAAACCGATCATCGAGCTCGGCCCAGCGCGACGAGCCTTCCCTGAACACCACCAGGAACAGCTCGCGGAAGAGCTGCTCGATCCGGGGATCGGTCGGGCCCGAGGCGTCGGTCCGCGCCGTGGTGTAGGACAGCATGCGGTCGTTCCGGCAGTAGATCGCATAGACATAGAACACGCCCGGCCTGTTGGGGCGGAAGCGCGCCGGCTCGCCGGCGCACACCGGATCGGCGTTGAGGCTGTTGGCCGAATCGAACACCAGCACCAGCCGGTAGTCGGGGCTGGGTGGCGGCGAGGGCCGATCATAGGTGAAGGTGAGCGCCGGCCGCGGCTTCGCCCGCTGCATCATCGGCAGAAGGTCGCGCGCCACCGTGGCCGGGTCGACGCCGGGAAAGGGATTGCCCGCCAGCACGACCTGGAACGGCTTGTTGTCGGTGGCGGCCCAGAACTCGCGGTAGTCGTACTGCGGCGCGTAGTAGGCGCCACCGATGACGGCCGCGAGGGCGAGCGCCGGCAGCGCAGTCATGGCGGCGAGCGCGGCGGCGATCCTGCGGATGAGACGCATGGGAAACTCCTGAAGTTGAGCGAAGCTACTGCTCCGGGCAGAGGTCGCGCCAATCAGGCTTCCGTGAGGCTTGCGGTTGACCACTCGCGGCCAAGGGCAGAAGGCTGGGCCTTCGGTGACTTTAGCCCTGCCAGCGTGACGTGGCGCGCGCGCCGGGAGCGATCTCGTCCTCGGAGGCCACCGGCACCTTGGCCATGTGGCTATAACGCTGGGCCGCGAACCACAGCGCATAGTCGCCGAACTTGATCGGCGGATATTTCGCCGGCCGCGCCACCGACCGGCAGGACGGCAGGCACTCGATCATCGTGTCGTGGTCGGGGTCGCAGAAGAACGGGATGGCGTAGCGGATCTGGCCCGAGACGTTGCGCACGCGGTGCGGCGTCGACAGGAACCGCTCGTTGGTCCAGCGGTGGAGAATATCGCCGCCATTGACCACGAAGGCGTCCTCGACGCCCGGCGCCTCCATCCAGCGCCCGTCGGGCAGCAGGATCGACAGGCCCTGCACCTTGTTGGGCGGCAGCAAGGTCATGAAGCCTGAGTCGGTGTGCGGCACCAGGCTCTCGACGCTCTCGTCGGCGCCGTCGATCAGCGGATAGCGCGACATGCGCAGGATCATGTGCGGCGTGGCGAAGCACCTGTCGAAGAAGCTCTCCGGCAGATCGAGCGCCAGCGCATAGAGCTTCACCAGTCTGCGACAGAGCGCTTCCAGGGTGGCCATGTAGGCGAGCGTCGTTTCGCGGAAGCCGGCCAGGTCCGCGGGCCATTTGTTGGGCGCGTGGAAGCGCCGGCCCGACAGCACGTCGGGATCGTCGGCTGGGCGCTCGCGGCGCAGGAAGTAGGCCTCGTTCTGGCTGGGCTTCTTGCCCTGGGCGGCAGCGTTGCGCGGCGCTTCGCTGGCGATCGGCATGTAGCCGATATTGTGCTCGTCGACCCTGACCGCGAGCTTGGCCTCGATCGGCTGGGCGTGGAAGCGCGCCGCGGCGGCGTAGGTGTCGTCGATCATCTTCCGCGCCACGCCGTGGCCGGCGAGGTAGTAGAAGCCGACATGCTCGAAGGCGAAGCGCAGCTCGGCGGCGGCGCGTTCGGCGGCACCCGGCCTGCCGGCAAGATAGTCCGCGACATCGATCAGCGGGATCTCGCCACCGATCATCGTGGGCGTCACCGGCACACCTGCGACGGAATGGGTGGCTGTCTGCATCGCTCGACCTCCGGACCTGCGGTCGCGTCAACGCTAACACGCGTGGCGGGAACACGGCAAAAAAAAGCACCTGGCATGGTGTTTGTGCAGCGCATGGCACGCATGCTCGCCACCGCTCGCAGAACGCCCGGATACACCGCCCATGAGAAACGTTAGTTGATCCGTAAGCCCTCCAGGATGCCCTCCGTCGAGATCTTGGCGAAAAGGAGCGCCGGAACCTGGAAGCGGCGGCCAGGCTGAATCGCTGTCAACGCCGACGGGCCACTCTCCGGCCACGGCACCGGCTCGCAGGCCTCGCCGAGACAGCGCAGGACTTCGGTGGAGGCGGTCGGCACGAACGGCCAGGCGGCGAGTGCTGCGACCCGCACGAGATTGATTCCCGTTCGGACAATCACCGCGGCACGTTCGGGATCGCCCTTGATCGCTGACCACGGTGCGGTCTCTGCGAGGTAGACGTTGGCGAGCCGCCATACCGCACGAACTTCTCCCGCTGCCTTGCGCAGGTTGAGGGCTTCGTGGTGGTCCCTCAACCGGCGTAGGCACGATCCGAGATCGTCGGCGAGGCTTCGCTCCACCGGTCCGACCTCGCCACCTGATGGAACCTCCGCGGCGAATTTCGTGGCGGCGAAGCTGAGGCAGCGATTGACGAGGTTGCCGAAGCCATCGGCGAGATCCTTGTTCACGCCCGCGACAAAGCGCTCGACCGTGAAATCAGAGTCGGCGCCTTCCGGCGCATGGGCGGCGAGCCACCATCGCCATGCATCGGCCGGAAGGATCGCCAGCGCCGTATCGGTGAAGATGCCGTGCCGACCGCTGGTCGAGAATTTTCCACCGTCGTAGGTGAGCCAGTTGAAGCCCTTGATGTCGTCGGGAAGCTTCAACGGCCGGCCGGACCCGATGATCGTCGCGGGAAAGTTCACGGTATGGAAGGGCACGTTGTCCTTGGCGAGAAACTGGATGTAGCGCACCGCATCACCGCCCTCCCACCACGCGCGCCAATCGCGGTCCGGCGCC
>Ga0207952_1000350_pt1 | contig 41841 bp, 43 predicted proteins | sample SubbioR12Aug_8Ca_FD_184831 | JGI IMG/M metagenome (GOLD analysis project Ga0207952, IMG submission 184831) | Serpentinite rock and fluid subsurface biosphere microbial communities from McLaughlin Reserve, California, USA - CR12Aug_8Ca (SPAdes) | ecosystem: Environmental > Terrestrial > Deep... | reverse complement strand
ACTAAATGGTTCAATGCGGTGACTTCTGCACCCCAGCCTGGCTCTATGATGTTGGTGGCATTTTTTTCTGCGATGATGGCAGGGCCTTTGATCTTGTCGCCTGGCCGCATGTCATCGCGGCCATACAAGCCTGTGTCATGCCATTGCCCGCCTGAAAATAACTGGACGATTTCCACTGGCTGCAAAGACTGGCCGTTTTCTCTTGGTGGCAGATAGTCCACGCTTTCATTGCCTTCCCCAGAATTACCTATGGCTTCGACAGAAATCGCTTCGATGACGAGCTGCTTGTTGCTCATCAGGAAGGAATAGCGTTTTTTGTAGGCGGACTCAAACTGATAAGTCATGCTGGCAATATCCTGCATGGCCACCACGATGACAGAGTCCGTACCTTCATAGCGCAAGTGCACACGTTGTTTGACGCTGAGGTTTTCTGGCGCTACACCCTGGCTCAGTAAATCATTGCTGGCTGCATCGGACAGGCGTGCCAGTTCTTTTTCTAGTGCAGGTATTGATTCTGGTGCCAGAGGTAATTCCATGGCAAGTTCACGCATGGCAGTCTGGTCTGCCAGTCCCATGCCATAAGCAGACAAGACGCCGGAGAATGGGTGGGCAAATACCCTGGTCATGCCCAAAGCATCGGCCACCAGGCAGGCATGCTGGCCACCGGCACCGCCAAAGGTGGTCAGGGTATAGTCAGTCACATCATGGCCGCGTTGTACCGAGATGAATTTGATGGCATTGGCCATATTGCCAACGGCAATTTCAATAAAGCCTTCAGCCACTTCTTCTGGGGACTTGCGTATGCCTGTGGCTTTTTCTATCTCTGCTGCCATGGCCTTGAATTTTTCGACGACAGCATCGCGGTCCAGCGACATGTCGGCTTTTGGGCCAAACACTTTAGGAAAATAGCTGGGCTGGATTTTACCGAGCATGACATTGCAATCCGTCACTGCCAACTGTCCTCCTCGCCTATAACTGGTGGGGCCGGGATTCGCACCAGCACTGTCCGGGCCTACGCGATAGCGGGTGCCATCAAAATGCAGGATGGAGCCACCGCCAGCAGCAACAGTATGTATGCTCATCATCGGCGCGCGCATCCTGACACCGGCGACCTGAGTTTCAAACTCACGCTCAAACTCGCCAGCGAAATGGGACACATCTGTCGAGGTGCCGCCCATGTCAAAGCCAATGATCTTGTCAAAGCCCGCAGTCTGGGCAGTACGCACCATGCCGACGATGCCGCCTGCCGGGCCAGACAATATTGAATCCTTGCCCTGGAAGCGGTGCGCATCTGTCAAGCCGCCATTGCTTTGCATGAAGAACAGACGCACACCATCCATCTTGCTGGCAACCTGGTCAACGTAGCGGCGCAGGATAGGGGACAGATAGGCATCGACTACCGTTGTGTCGCCACGCGAGATCAGCTTCATCATGGGGCTGACCTGGTTGGAAATCGAAATTTGCGTAAAGCCTGCTTCAGCAGCCAGCTTGCCTATGATGTCTTCATGCTGGGTATGTCGGTAGCCATGCATGAGCACAATCGCAAGCGCGCGGTAGCCGTCTTTATATAAGGCAGCCAGTTCTTTTTTGACCGCCTCTTCATTCAGGGCTTGCAAGACATTGCCATGCGCATCGATGCGTTCATCTACTTCCACGACTTTTTCATACAAGAGTTCTGGCAAGACGATATGGCGGTCAAACAGGCGAGGGCGGTTTTGATAAGCAATGCGCAAGGCATCGCGAAAACCTTTGGTGATGATGAGCGCAGTAGGGTCACCCTTGCGTTCCAACAAGGCATTGGTGGCAACGGTGGTGCCCATTTTTACTGCGGACACGAGTTCAGGCGAAATATTCTGGTCAGCTGTCAAACCCAGCAGGCCTTGTATACCTGCAACAGCTGCATCTTTATATTGCTCAGGATTTTCTGACAGCAGTTTATGGGTCAGTAATTTTCCATCCGGACGGCGTGCCACGATGTCAGTAAACGTACCACCTCTGTCTATCCAGAATTGCCAGCGTTGATCTTCAACGAAGTCATTGTGTGCCTGTTTCTGTTGATTCATTTTGCAACCACCTTTCATAAAGAGATGTTGCCGTCACACGGCAAAGTCTTGTCCTGATCTGGAGCCATTTTTATCCAGGGCTGCAAATTTTGTGTCAAAAATCAGACATTAATTTGTTTGCAGCTTGCGCCCCGGATGTTCAGATGCAATGGATATCCAATATTAAAAAAGCAAAAAAGTTCACTATTCCTGTGCATCGCCGCTACAGCGTGGTGCAGTTTTATTCGTCATGTTCACTATAAGGAAAAAATTTTTATAAACATCTTGTGGATTTTTCCTTTGATGATATTGTAGTAGTTAATCAGATTAAATGTAAGATATTTTATTGACGTTTTATCGATAAAACGTTTACGATGTGATGTATTGAAAGGGTGAATAATGTTGGAATCAATTCAAGGCAAGCTGAGTTTCTCCCGCTTATCTACTCATTTATCTGCGTATTCTCGTAGACGATTTGTTGGTTTTTGCATGCTGACGAGCATGTCGACGATGGCATTTACAGTGAATGTATATGCAGAGACTGTGGATATACGCATTGCTACAGCCTATGCCGCGGATAATTTTCAGACCATGAATTTGCAACAGTTCGCAAATGAAGTGGCAAGTGCCACGGGTGCCACAAATGCCCAGGTAAAGATGAAAGTGTTTGCTGCTGGCAGCTTGTTAAAACCGGCAGAGATATTTTCTGGCGTGGTCAATGAAAAAGCCGAGGCTGGTGAAGTCATTATGTCCAGCCTCGCTAAAGAGATACCGGTGTTTGGCCTGGATTCTTTGCCATTCACTGTCAGGGGTTATGAAGATGCGCATCAGCTTTGGCAGGCATCAAGAGCAGAAGTAGAGAGGGCGCTGGCCAAGCGTGGTTTGAAATTGCTGTATTCCGTACCCTGGCCACCACAGAATTTGTACTCGAAAAAGCCGCTGAGTTCATTGGCTGATTTTAAAGGCATGCGCATGCGCAGCTATAACCCGGCCAGTGAGCGTATCGCTGAACTGGCGATGGCGACTGCAGTACCAGTCCAAGTGATAGACCTGGAAAAAGCCATTGCCAGCGACAAGCTCGATGTGATGATCACCTCAAGCTGGACCGGGGTGGAAACCAAAGCCTGGAGCAAGATGACGTACTACTACCAGGCTCATGCGTGGATACCAAAAAATATCGTCTTCATTAGCCAGAAAGTGTTTTCCAGGCTGGATGCAGAAGCACAAAAGAAAATGATGGATGCTGCCCAGGCAGCAGAGAAACGTGGCTGGTCTATGAGCCGCGACAGTGATGCAGGTTTTGAAAACCAGCTACGCAATAACAAGATCAAGGTTGACAGGGTAGATGCGCTGTTAAGAAATAACCTCGACAGGCTGGGTGAGCAGTTTGTCAGGGAATGGCTGAAAACTGCAAGCAATGAAGAAGTAGCGATTTTATTGAAATACACGACTGAAAGGTCGATGAAGTAAATCCTTGGCAAGTGCAAACAAATATCAGGCAAGGGCAGAAGTAGCAAACCAGGAAGCTAAGAAATCAGAAACAAGGTAGTCAGGAAACGGCTCTCATCTAAGTTATAAGAGAGGGCTGACATTTAATTAAATTGGAGCGTTTAATAATGTTTACAAACACCATCAAAAAAATTGCCCGCGCTGGCTTGCTTGTCAGCCTGGGCCTGAGTTTTTGCTACTCTGCCTATGCACAGCAAGAAATCAAGATAGGCGTGATTTATCCTCTGTCTGGCGCTGCCGCATCATCAGGCAGTGAAATGAAAAACGCGCTGGAACTGGCGGCTGACATTGTCAATAACGGCGCGAAAACTGTGCCCAATCTGCCATTTTCTGCTGGCGGTGGCTTGCCTAATCTGAAGGGGGCAAAAATCAAGCTGGTATTTGCTGATCATCAGGGCAATCCGCAAATTGGCGCGACAGAAACCGAGAGACTGATTACTCAGGAAAAAGTAGTCGCCATCGTTGGTGCCTACTTCAGCAATGTGACTGCGACTTCCAGCCAGGTCGCAGAAAAATACAAGATCCCCTATGTGAATCCTGAATCATCTTCTTCCACCTTGACACAGCGTGGCTTCAAATGGTTCTTCCGCACAACGGCGCATGATGATTTGTTTGTCCATAACTTCTTTGAGTTCTTCAAAGAACTGGAGGCAAAAAAAGGCATCAAGGTCAAGCAACTGGCTACCTTCAATGAAAACACTTTGTGGGGCAATGAAACCACCAAGCTGGAAACCAAACTCGCAGCAGAAAAAGGCTACAACCTGGTAAAGACCATCGTCTATCCAGCCAAGAGCACGCAGTTGACATCTGAAGTACAGCAATTGAAATCAGCCAGCCCGCAGGTTGTCATGCAGTCTTCTTATCTGGGTGATGCCATCATGTCCATGAAAACCTATAAGGAACTGGGCTTTTCACCTGAAATGATCTTGGCAAACAATGCAGGTTTTACGGATACAGAATTCCGCCGTACCCTGGGCAAGGATGCTGATTACGTCATCACCCGCGAAGTCTGGTCGCCTGATCTGGCAAAAAATAACCCGCTGATCAAGCAAGTCAATGATTTGTATAACAGCAAATACAAGGCTGACTTTACTGGCAATTCTTCCCGCACTTTTACTGGTTTGATGACGCTGGTTGATGCGATCAACCGTGCCGGTTCTACTGAGCCAGAAGCAATTCGCAAAGCTCTGGTGGAGACAAACATTCCTGCCAATAAACTCATCATGCCATGGAAAGGCATCAAGTTTGATGAGCATGGTCAGAACGTTTTGGGTTCCGGCATTCTGGTGCAGATCATTGATGGTAAGTACAACACAGTATGGCCTTTTGATCTGGCGACTAAAGACGTGGTGTGGCCTATGCCTAAGTGGGATCAACGCAAGTAATAAGTTCTATAAAACATGAAGCACGCTTGCCCGGTTTTTGATCGGGCAAGTTAGAAAATCAGAAAAAAATATCTGGCGAAACCTGACGCCAGATATACATATAGGAAGTGCGAGGAGAAAATGTCCCTTGAAATTATTATTCAAACCCTGGCGTCCGGGATCTTGATCGGTTTGATCTATGCGCTGGTGGCGATAGGTTTAACGCTGATCTTTGGCGTCATGGATATCGTCAATTTTTCTCATGGTGAATTTCTGATGTTTGGCATGTATTCCAGTTTCTGGATGTACTCGCTGTTTGCATTGGACCCCATGTTTACCCTGCCATTAACGGCACTGTTCTTGTTTGCACTTGGCACGATGTTGTACAAGCTCATCATCAAGAAAATCACCAATGCGCCGATGCTGTCGCAGATTTTTACCACTTTCGGTTTGATGATGTTGTTCCGGGGCCTGGCACAATTTTTCTGGAAGCCAGACTTCAGAACGGTTGATCATTCCATCGTCTCTGGTGCGGTACAGGTATTCGGCATACAAGTGGGCATGCCACAGGTGACTGCAGGTGTTGGCGCCATTCTGGTGACCATGGGCATCTACCTGTTTCTGACCAAGACTCGCGCTGGTGCTGCACTTGAGGCCACTGCTGCAGACAAGGAAGCCGCACAACTGATGGGCATAGATTCACAAAAAATGTTTGCCATGGCCTGGGGCATAGGCGCTGCCTGTGCTGGTGTAGCAGGTGCACTGTTGTCTACCTTCTTTCCCATCTTCCCGGAAGTGGGAGCGAACTTTATCCTGATTGCTTTCGTGGTCGTGAATCTCGGTGGTTTTGGTAGCGTGATTGGTGCCTTGTTTGCCGGGATCATCGTCGGTGTCATCGAAGTCATGGGCGGTTTCCTGATAGGCCCGCAATATAAATTGGCTCTGGTGCTTGGCTTGTTCCTGGCGGTGTTGATGTTCCGTCCGCAAGGACTGATGGGTAAGCAATAGCGTAGAAGAGAAGGTACAAAATGAACATACAAGACAAAACCGTGATCTCGGCGCATGAGCTACTGGCGCCAGATTCACATGGCAATTCTTCGGTCAAATACATACTGCTGGCCCTGTGCGTGCTTGCTGCATTACTGGTACCTGTGGTGGTCAAAGACCCTTCGCATCAAAATCTCGCAATATTGATTTTGATGGCAGCGCAACTGGGAGTGGCCTGGAATATCGTAGGTGGCTATGCGGGCCAGGTCTCGCTGGGGCATGTTGCCTTTTACGGCCTCGGCGCATACACCTCGACGTTGCTGCTGACGCAATGGGGCTTCAATGCCTGGGTGGCCATGTTATGTGGTGGCTTATTGTCAGCAGCAATCAGTCTCATCATAGGCTGGTCATGCTTTCGCCTCAACGGACATTATTTTGGCATGGCGACTATTGCCGTGGCTGAAATCATCCAGATCATTTTCACCAACTGGGAATATGCCGGTGCTGCTGTTGGCCTGACTCTGCCCATGGACCAGCAAGGCTGGGGCAGCATGATATTTACCGACAAGGCACCGTATTACTACATCGCCCTCGGTCTCTTGCTGGTGACGCTGGCAGTTAATTACTGGATAGAACACAGCTATCTGGGCTATTACTTCCGCGCCATCAAGGATGAGCCGGATGCAGCACGCAGCCTGGGCATCAACCTCAGCCGCTACAAGCAAATCGCTTTTGCCGTCAGCAGTTTTTTTACAGCCATCGGTGGCAGCCTGTATGCGCAGAAGGAACTGTATATAGACCCGGGTTCAGTCCTGCATACCGGCCTGTCGATCAAGATGGCACTGGTTTCCATCCTCGGTGGGGTAGGCACTTTGCTGGGGCCAGTCATAGGCGCAGGCGTCTTGACTTTCATAGAAGAAGGCACACGTGCCCTGTTTGGTGGCTCTGGCCGCGGTACTGACCTGGTTATCTATGCTGCATTGATCGTGGTGATTGCCGTGTATTACCCGACAGGCGTGATGGGCTGGATCAAGCAATTTTTTGCACGCAGAAAAGCAGTCAAGGCACAAAAAGAACAAGACGTACAAGAGGCAAAAAGGGAGGCAGCATGAGCTTGTTGCGAGTAGAGAGCGTCAGCAAACGCTTTGGCGGCATCACCGCCAACCAGGATGTCTCATTTGAAGTAGGGGCAGGCAAGATCGTTGGTCTGATAGGCCCGAATGGTGCAGGCAAGACCACCATGTTCAATTGCATCGCTGGCTATGCGCCACCGACTACCGGAGAAATCTGGATGAATGACATCAAGGTATCTGGCATGAGCCCCGAGCAATGTGCCCGTGCTGGCATAGGCCGTACCTTTCAGGTCGCCCGTACTTTTACCAGCATGACAGCGCTGGAAAACGTCATGGTCGGTGCTTTCCTGATCAACAAGAATGTCGGCGATGCGAGACAGAGTGCCGCCAGGCTGCTGAGCTTTGTCAACCTCGGACAATTCAGGGACAAGCCTGCAGGCAGCATGACCATCAGCGAACAACGCCGTCTTGCGGTCGCACGTGCACTGGCAGTCAAGCCGCGTCTGTTATTGATGGATGAAGTCATGGCTGGCCTGAACCCGACGGAAGTCAGGGAGACTGTGGACGTGGTTTTGAAAATCCGTGAAGAAGGTATTTCCTGTCTCATCGTTGAGCATGTGCTCGAAGGCATCATGCCAATTGCTGATGCCATCGTCGTGCTCGACTACGGCAAGAAGATCGCCGAAGGCAGTCCTGAACAAGTATCCAGGGATCCCAAAGTGATCGCTGCTTATCTGGGAGATGAATGATGCTGCAAGTAAGAAATCTGAGAGTCAGTTATGACGGTGTGCTGGCCTTGTCTAAGGTTGATATTGATGTAGAGAAGGGCAAGATCGTGGCCCTGGTTGGTGGTAATGGCAATGGCAAATCCACCACTTTGCGGGCAATTGCCGGCTTGAATGCGGCAGATGCAGGCCAGATCGTATTCGATGGTAAACCACTGGATAAGACTCCGGCCTGTAAACGGGTGGGTCTGGGCCTGTCGCTGGTGCCTGAAGGACGGCGCATCTTTGCCCGCCTGACGGTGGAAAGAAATCTGCAACTTGGTGCCTACACTCGCAAAGATGAAAACGAAGTGGCTGAATCCATCGACACTATGTACAGCTTATTTCCCATCCTGAAGGAAAGGCGTTATCAACTCGCAGGCACCATGAGTGGTGGTGAGCAGCAAATGCTGGCGATAGGGCGGGGTTTGATGGCAAAACCCAAGATGCTCTTGCTCGATGAGCCATCCTGGGGTATCGCACCCAAGTTTGTCACCAAGGTGCTAGATACCATACAGTTGATCAATCAGCAGGGCATGTCGATATTGCTGGTCGAGCAAAACCTGCACAAGGCGCTGGCGATTGCCCATCATGGCTATGTGATACAGACAGGCCGCATTGTCATGCAAGGTACGGGACAAGACTTGCTGAATAATGAAGATGTCAAAAAAGCCTATCTGGGAGTCTGAAATGCAGCCTGGCGACATCAATGTAAAAAGTTATCCAAGAATCAGCGCAAGAAAATTGCGTGGCCTTTGCCGTACGGGGGAGTTCAGCGGGCCTACCTCCGGGCTGGCCAGCGGCCATGTCCAGGCCAATCTGATGATAGTCCCCAGGGAATATGCTTTTGATTTTTTGCTGTTTTGCCAGCGCAACCCCAAGCCTTGTCCTTTGGTGGAAGTGTTGGAGGCGGGCCTGTTTGAAGCGCAGTGCGCACCAGGTTCAGATATCCGCACTGACCTCGGTGCTTACCGCATTTACGAACATGGCCAGTTGACAAAGGAAGTCAGCGAGATAAGACACATCTGGGATGCGTGCGGGCCAGATGGACTGGTCAGCTTTTTGCTGGGTTGCAGTTTTTCTTTTGAAACTGCCTTGGTGGAAGCGGGCATACCCTTGCGTCATATCCAGCAAAAGAAAAATGTGGCAATGTACCGCACGTCCATACCCTGTGTACCTGCAGGACGTTTCAGCGGCAATATGGTGGTTAGTATGCGTCCGGTCAAAAGCCGGGATATTGCCAGGGCCGTGGAGGTATCGGCACGTTATCCGCGTGTACATGGTGCACCTGTGCACATAGGCAACTCGTCGGCGCTGGGTATACGCGACCTGGCTTTACCGGATTATGGTGATGCGGTGGATATTGCTGACGATGAATTGCCGGTTTTCTGGGCTTGCGGTGTGACGCCGCAATATGTGGCAGAACTCAGCAAGCTGCCTTTCTGTATTTCGCATGCACCGGGCAAGATGTTTGTGACAGATCTACTGACTGATGATATGTGCAACTGATCCCAGGTTCGCTGTGTAATGATCAGAACATCGATTTTTTATTGATAAATTAATGCAAAAAGGCCGATTTTTTTAACAAAGAAGATAGAATTAAGCAAAGCACTTTGTTGGTCTTACAATCAATTTAAATTATAAAGAGTCAATATGTCCACGACAAAACCTGCCAAAAAAACTGGATTAAGCCCTGCAGCATCCAGTGCTACACCCAGAGTACCCATCGTCTCGTCTTCCCATCTGGCTGAGGGCAGGAGTTCAGAATTGAGTGAGTTTGAGTTCGGAATGATTATCGCCAGCAATGCCTTTAACCGCTGGGCAGTCAGATGCATGGCTGCGGTGGGCATGAAGGACATGACCATCACAGACGTGCTGGTGTTGCATCACATTAATCACCGCGCGAGGGAAAAGAAGCTGGCAGATATCGCCTTCATTTTGAATATTGAAGACACCCATATCGTCAATTATTCCTTGAAAAAATTACAGGCTCTGAAGCTGGTGCAGACAGAAAAACGCGGCAAGGAAATCCTGTATTCGACCAATGAAGCAGGGCGCGATGTATGCCAGCGTTATTCGGAAATTCGTGAACAGGTACTGGTATCTGCACTGACAGGCGATGGCACAGAAAGCTTTGAATTAAGCGAGCTGGCACGTTTTTTACGTGTCTTGTCTGGCTTGTATGAACAGGCGGCCAGGGCGGCTACATCGCTGTAGCACTGCCTGTCAGCAGATTTACTCTCAGGCTTTGTCACCTGAGAGTGTATGTGAGGCTGGATGTGGGGCTTTAAGCTTTATTCTTTTTATGATTCTTCGTGCAATTGTCTGGCGTGTTTCTGGTTCTTTTTCAGATTGATTGCCAGCAGGATCACAATGAGCTTGAAGATCATGAAAGCAATGAAGATACTCAGTGCCAGTGGCAATATCATGAGGGCAATAGCGATGGCCAGGCAGAGCACCAGTAAGTGAGGCAGCGGTAATTCCATCATGGCGATGAAAGCTTTGCGGCAGAAATAATAGAATTCATGCGCGCCCTGGCGCAGCAGTACCAGTATTTGGTCTATTTGAGCAGATTTCATGATGGTTTCCCTTGTTTTCTATGTTGTCTAAGTTCGCTTCTTGCTGCGATGGAGACAGAATACCCCTTTGATTTTCCGCTTGCTGCCGCTGTGCGACGAAATGCATGTTTGCGGGATTAAAAGGTGGCTTTGGCCGCTTAAGGTGGATCAAGTTTATCGATTGCTATTGAAACTAGTTCAATAGTGGCTCAATAGTGGAGCTGCGCAATTGATAAATCATGTAAGCAGTCGTTGCCAGACCTGCAAAAAACAGTTTGCCAAGGTACAATAAAAAATCGTCAGCATTCTCATTGCTATCATGACAGACCAAAAAACTACCGAATTTGCTTTCCTTGAAGCTTTTACTGCGGAATTGTCTGCCAAAAAGCTGGTCTTCCCTACCTCTCTGGGTGCGACCATGAAGATCAGGAAGGCACTGAGTCAGGCTGATATTTCTATCGACATGGTGACCCGCATCATAGGCACCGAGCCCGTCTTGTCTGCCAAGGTACTGCACCTGAGTAATTCAGTCAGCTTTAATCCCCAAGGTAAGAAAATCACCGATTTGCGTGCCGCCACCAATTTGTTGGGGTTTTCTGCCATACGCAATATCGCCATCTCAGTGGGCATGAAGCAACTGGCAGAGAATAAATACAATGGCAGCCTGTCAGCGCAGATGGATGGCCTGTGGCGACGCAGCTTGCGTGTAGCAGCGCTGGCCATGGTGATCGCCAGAAAATATACGCGCTTGAGTGCCGACAAGGCCATGCTGGCTGGTTTGCTGCACGATATAGGTAAATTCTATATTTTGAACCGGGCCAATCATTATCAGGAGTTATTCAGCACACAACAGGTATTGTGGGACTTGATTGATCACTGGCATGCCAGCATAGGTAGCGCGATACTGGAAGACTGGGAAATTTCTGAAGATATCCATAACGCAGTGCTGAACCACCGCGAGCACCATCCTGGGCCTACACACAGAGTGGGACTGATTGATGTTGTGACCGTGGCTGATTTTCTGGATGCCCATTTTGTCAATGAAAGCATCGCAGATCTGGACTGGAATACCGTACCGGCTAGCTTCAAACTGCTGAATATTGATCCTGATAATATTGACGAACTGATGCAGGAAACCAGGACTGAACTGGCCCTGGTACTGAAGGCGATTAACTAGAATGCACCTCTCGATCGGAGAGACGCGTTCCTATGTCAACTGAGTAGAGGTTTGATGCGCTCATAACCAGCCCGGCTGACCGGGATTTGCGCGCCACTCTTGAGTATGGCGACCTGGCTATCCTTGCTGGTTTTTTCCAGCGCCTGCAATGCACTGATCTGTATCAGGAAAGAACGGTGTACGCGCACGAATTTGCTGCTACCTTTTTGAGATTCCAGTTGGGTCTCCAGTTCAGCCAGGCTCTGGGTTTTCATATACGATTTGCCTGCTGCATGAATGAGGATATAGTCGTCCTGGGCCTCGACATAATCTATGCTTTCCAGCGGTACCACATGCACCTGGCCACGGTCACGTATCAGCAGGCGTGGCAGTTTCTCGCTTTGCTGTGTCAACAATGATTCCAGTGCCTGCGTGACGGGAGCTGCGTCCTGTGCCAGCAGCTTGCGTGCCTTGCCCAGGGCTTCATCGAAACGCTGCTGGGAAAAAGGTTTCAATAGATAATCGATTGCATGCAGGTCAAAGGCTTTCAGGGCATATTGATCGTAGGCGGTGCTGAAGATGACGCCGCTGCGCCTGCCCGTCATTTCCAATACTTCCAGGCCCGTCAATTGCGGCATTTGTATATCCAGCAAGATCAGGTCAGGGTTGAGCCTGCCTATGGCATCAACGGCTTCCAGGCCAGTTTCACATTCACCGATGACTTCGAGGTCAGGGTGAGCGCGCAAGTATTCCAGTGACAATCTGCGGGCGAGTTCTTCATCATCGACAATCAGGACTTGTAAGCGTTTATTCATGATAGGTTTGCTCAAAAGGCAGAGCCATTTCCAAAGTAAAATTGTCGTCTGTACGCTGCCAGCTGACGCGCGCCTGATCGCCATACAAGGCAAAAAAGCGCTGACGCAGATTGCTGAGGCCCAGGCCATTGCCTGTGCTATTGCCAGGATCAGCACTGACAGGATTTTGTACAGCTATATGCAACCAGCGGTCACGCTGAAATATGGTGACCTTGATGACGCCCCCCTTGGGTAAATTGCGTATGCCATGCTTGATGGCATTTTCCAGCAAGGGTTGCAAGATCATGGGCGGGATTTGCGCCTGTTCTGCATCGGCTGCGACCTCAAATTCCACACCCAGTTTTTTACCAAAACGGATTTTTTCCACCGCGAGAAAATTTTCACAAAGTAGCAATTCTTCCTTCAGGCTGATTTTTTCTTTCTCTGCTATCGCCAGGGTTTGCCGGAAAAAATCAGCAAGTGCTATGGTCATGGTCCTCGCAGCGACTGCATCGATGGCTGTCAGGGCGCTGATGGAATTAAGGCTATTGAATAAAAAATGGGGATCAATTTGCGAACGTAGCACTTGTAGTTCCGCATCCCTGGCTAACAGGCGTGAAGCAGCTTCGCGCCGCTCAGCTTCCCTTATATTGTCGAAGGCGATATAGACATCAAAGGCCAGCAGCGCCAGTAAATAAACTGCGAAACCGGTGATAAAAAAAAGCACCAGCAAATGAGGGCTCAAATGCAGCACTTCGACTTCTTCAGCAGCTAGTACCAACACCTTGTTCCAGCCATAGCAAAGCCCCAGCCAGCTGATACCGGAAACCATGGCAGCACTGGCAAATACCAGGGTGGCTATGCTGAAACTGCGGCGATTGAAGGGGAGTGAGCGACAAACAAAATAAGCTGAAGAAGTCAAAAAGCTGCCGAATAAAGCCACCGGCAGCGAAAACAACAATGCAAATGACCAGTTTGCCAAATCAGCCGCGACCAGTAGCCTGGCTATCAGTACGCCTGTGAAGATCCAGGCAATGATATAGACCATGAAGCGACGGCGATCTGACAAAATGGGATGCATGCAGCGATTGTCCTTAGTTTTTACTCAGTTTTTGTTTCAGTTTTTTATTTCTACGCCACCCATGATGGCGTAGCCCTTGATATACAATTTTTTTGCATTCAATATCGGGGGCACGGTTTTGTCATCGAAGCCACCAAGTATGGGGGATCCGTGTGATATTACGGTCCAGTCATTTGGTACTTTCAGGACGATACCGCCCCACATGGCAAATACATTCAGTACAGCCTCTGACTGTATCGACGCGCTGCGCAAATCCAGTTCTACACCACCCATGACGCAATTGATTTCACCACCGCGAAAATCCTGTGCACCGTTTTGCAGTTTGTTGCCACTCATGACGGCGACGATATTGCAGACTGATTCCTGTTCGCCATCCTTGGAAATCAATTTTTCCGGATTGCCGACCTTGCCTTTGAAGATCACGATCAAGCCAGCAACGATGAGGAAAACCGGCCACCAGTCACGCATGCGGAAGTAGATAATACCCATGTGATGCAAGAGTAGCAAACCACCAAGGCTGATAAAGCCGCAGCCTATGATGTACCCAGTTGTGGTATCACTCTTTGAGATTTTCAGGGCACCAATAGCAATGAAGACCATGGGCCAGAAGTGAAAAATCTCACGTGCCCTGAACAGGTTCAGGTTGTCCAGCAGTGCCAAAGCACCAAAAATAAGGAGTAGGGCACCGATTACTATTCGGCCCTGGGGATTGTCGTTTTTCATGATAGTGATCCGAAATTTTGATAGGGGAAAATTATTTTTGTGTTTCTCTGCTGGCCAGCAATCCACCGACGAGATGCTGGACGCCAAAAGCAATCAGCAGCAAGGGCCAGCTGGTGCGGAAGTTCCAGCCCCACAGGTGCTCTATTGAGGCATACAGCCAAAATGCAAATATCAGGTTAAAGCAGCCTTTGGCAATATGCTCAGGCTTACTGGGGCTGATAATGTCAACCACGCCACCTAAAGCAATCATGGCTGGTAACAGGAACCAGTAATCGACCGCATAAATCATTTCCATACGGTCCATCAGAAAGACACTGCCTGCGACGATCAGGGCCAGGCCAAAAAACAAATTACCTTTGCTGTGACGCTGAGCATTTGAGCTAACAGACATATCCTATCCTTTCATTTATCAAGAACTTCTGTGTTTTTGTTCTGTGAGATCAAGATACTGAAAGTGCAGACACTTGTCGCCTTCATTTCGGCGAATGGCGGTTTTCGTCGGTGATTGACGAAAAGCGGGTGTAATGATGAGATTGGAGCAGGATTGCATGACAGCCCTGTATAGACAGCACTGTCACGCCATGATGGGTTTAACTCAGGAGCTGTATGAAGTGCTCTGCAGTGCGCACTATGCGTTTTGATTCTGTGCCAAAGAGATCGTGGGTCTCTTGCACGATGTATTCGTTGGAACCCTTGGTGCAGTACAACAAACCACGGAAATTGGTCCCCAGATAGGTGAAAGGTGCCAGTTTGGTCTTGACTGGCACGTCGCTGCCTATCAGGGCACGCAGTTTGCGTTCTACATCGTAAAGACTTTTTTCATCGAGCGTGACCGTGGCACCCTTGGGGGTGGGGAAAGTCGATTGAAAAGAGGGATTTTGGCCCATGGGGTTCCTGAACGTGATTTTAATGCCCAGTTTCAAGAACTTGGATACTGCGGTGAAGTCATTTTCATCGTACATGGCAATATCCCGTAAAACGAGCCGCCAAGCATGGTGGCAGCGCTATATGATGTAGAAAGATTGCCAGAAATCAGTCATTTATACAACTTTTCTTGTATGCCACATGAGTCAAAAACAAAAGCATTTTACATACTGTAACCCTTGGCCATGATTACCGCGCCAGCCAAAATGAACAGTATGCCAGCCAGTTCCAGCTTCAGTATCGTCTGTATGCTCCTGGCCTGACTCTCAGGAAGGACTGGTAACTGGTTCAGTTTGACCGCCTTGCCCCAGCGCAGGAATACCATGGTCGGGTAAATGGATAGCAAGCCAACGATGATAAACCCAGTCATCTTGAGCATGAAGGCGTGGTTATGCAGATAATAATCCTGGCCTTTTTCAAAGTACATGACACGCAATACACCTAGCGCGATGATGAGCATGGCGCTCAAGCCATAGATGCTGTCGATTAAACGCAGGCTTTTTGCCGATGACAGGGTGAGGGGCTGGCGTATCAGTACCAGTTCTGCCAGCAAGGTAGCTACCAGTGTAAAGGCAGCGATGTGGTGCAGCAAGGCGATGACAATATTCATGGGGATAGCTCCAGTAGCAAGCAGGGAAGTGCAGAAAGTCTAAGCCATTTGCGCCTTGCTTGCTTTAAAAATAAGACCAACACCCTCAATTTTGTCGTCGGTCGGTCAAAATCCGGCGCGAGCAGTGTTATTGCTGCAGTGCATCACATAATGGCAGGCTCAGGGCTTGCAGGATATTGCCTTGCTTATCTTGGGCAAATGCCAGCAAGGACAAATTCTTGCGCTTTGCATTGACAGGTAAAGTTAATTGGCTGGCAAAGATGGCTGGCTTGCCAGCGGCGAGTTGATACGTATCTCCCCATTCCCTGGCAACAAAATCATGCTGTAAGCTGGCACCACGGTTTTCGCCTGCCTGTATCTTGCTGACGAGTCCTTGCTCAAGCAAGGCAAAGTGCAGCCTGGCATCTTGCCTGCTATTGCCTTGCAGATTGAAATGCAGCTTGTTATCTGCCAGCTTTTCTATACCAAGATGTAGGGATGCCATGGCTGGTTTTTGATTGATGCGACGGATGTCATCTGTCATGCCATTGCGCCAGTTGCGAAATTCTTTGCCAGCGATAAAAATCTCTGGCGTATACACAGTACGCGAGCCGGCCAGGTCGGCCAGATTTCTTTGTCTTTCGGTAAAAGTCTTTTTGCCAAACACATCTTTCCAGCCAAGGTGATCCCAGTAATCGACATGCAGGGACACGGGAATCACTTGCTCACTGTTTAGCCCTGTGCTTTGATACAGGCGACTGATGGTCTTATCGGCGGGTGGGCAACTGTCGCAACCCTCAGAGGTGTACAACTCAAGCAGGGCGACAGTGTGGGCAGGGCTGGATTTACTACAGATTTCTGCGGCTTGCATATTGCTAACTGCACAGGAAAAAATGCCAAATAAGAGCAGGGCTTTCATGAACTATCCTCAGTGGGCGTGTGTTCATTGGTCGTCGCTGGCGCGTTTACCTTACATCGCGCTACTCTTTATTGATCTATCTGCTTTTTCCAGTCCGCATAGTTTTGCGGGACATTGGCGTCTGGCACCATGATAGTTGACAGGCTTAGTTTCAGTGCAGCCAGTTCGTCCTCTGGATCAGCGTAATCGGCAGACAAGGGCAGGCTTAACATTCGACTTTGTAGTTCATGGAACTGCAATGCTGGATGTTCGTCTGATAAGGTCTTTATCGAATGCTCATCAGCCTGATTCAAAGCACCCTTGATGGCATACACAATGAGGTTGTAGCTGTCAGGTGAGCGCGTCCAACTGACCTGGCGTGCAAACTGCTGGCGCAAGCGGCTTAACATGCCAGCCAGTGCACTGGGTTTGCCCCAGACATTGGCAACCATGATGCCGTTTTCCACCAGATTGGCATGGCAGATCGCATAAAACTCTGCTGTATTCAAGTCAGCTACCAGGCCATTTTCGTCGTAGGCGTCCAGCAACAGCACGTCAGCATCATAAGTATTATCCCGCAAATGGGTCACCGCATCGCAATGGATGACTTGCAGGCGTTCACGATCTGGCGGCAGCATGAATAGCTCGCGCATGGCGATCACGTCGGCATTGATCTCCAGCACGGTGATGCGGCAGTCTGGCAAATGGCGGTAGCAGTATTTGACCAGTGAGCCACCGCCCAGGCCGATCAACAGGATATGGCGGGGCTTTGATTGAAACATGAGCAAGCCCATGACTGTGCGCGAGTAGGCGCATACCAGTTCGTCTGGCGCATCCAGCTTCATCGCGCTTTGCATGCATTTAGGGTTCAGGTACATAATGCGCAGATTGCCATCATCGAAGTGAAAAGGGCGACCGTCGTGCGCTTTTTGTATTTCTTCCAGGCGGCGGATATGCTCGCGTTCAGCCGCCGGCACCTGCTTCAGGAACAGGCTGGACAGGCTTTGCCGGGGTTTCGTCATATCCGCACCTTTATGTGTTTAGCCAGCCAGTTGTGCTTTCAGTGCTGCAATCTGGCTCAGTAATTCACTGTTTTCAGTCTGCAGATGCATAACTTGCTGGCGCAGGCTGCTGATTTCATCAACGCCGGTGCTGCTGGCGCTGTCTTGCCTTCCTTCCATCACTGCAGGAGCATTGGCTTCGTTGGTAGCAGCGGCGACTGGCTTGGCCGGGGCTTTTTGTTCGCGCACTTTTTCCCTTACCTGGCGGGCGGCCTGTTGCAATTCCTTGCGGCCACCAGCAACGGCAGCGACCTGATCTCCATTAGGCAGGGAGGCAATCGCTGCGGCTGCACTGATGGAGATAGTGCCATCGCGCACGGCCTGTACCAACTCAGGTGCTGCGGCTTTCTGGATTTTCTCTATCTGCACTACAGCATTGCTGCTGATGCCTGCCAGGCGGGCGATTTCCTGGCGGCTTTGCGTGGGTTTAACGACCGGGACTGCGACTTCACTTTCCGCATTGTCTGATGGTGCCTGTTCTTCCTGCGCCTTCATACGTGCAAGCACAATTTCCTTTTTGCGCAGGGCCAGCATACCGCGCTGGAAGTCGGTGACACTGCGGCGACCCAGATGATTGTCTATCATCCACAATTGCACGTCTTCGATATTGCTGAAGTTGTCGTTTTGAACAATATTGTATGGCAGATTATGACGTTGGCAAATCGCATAGCGGTTATGCCCGTCTATCAGGATATCACCCCAGCAAACCAGGGCATCACGGCAGCCTTCAGTCAGGATACTGCGTTCCAGAGCAGTGAATTCATGCTCGGTCAGGGGGTCTATATAGGCGCGCAAGGCCTCATGGATGATGATACTCATACAATAATATCCAGGCTGGAATTTTTCGGGGAAGGCAGCATTGTAGCCGAGAACAGGCGCAACACCGTTGTCAGCGGGTAGCACGTGTACAATACTGGTCTTTCGGCGTAATCTTTCAGGCAGCAAGCTGACCTATAGAGTACGCCCATTTTATAGACTATATTCGTTACAAAGATTGCCATGGATGCAATGCATCCACAGCCGCAGTTTCCAAACGCACTTCATGACAGACAGGAAAAACCAGCATGATGACCTATGAAGAATATCTGGATGAAGTCACGACTTTAATGACAGAGAGATTTGACCTCAGCGATGATGAAGCCATCAAGCACGTGATGCGCGCCCAGGCTGCTGATTTTTTTAGCTTGCACGATGATGTTCCCGAAATGCGAACGCAAGAGCGGGCAGAGCAGGATGCCAAGACTATTTACGACATGCGCAACAAGTCGCGCGGTCATGCGCCAGTCAAACTGGTAAAAACTGGCGGCAAGCCACGTAAAGCCTGAGTACCTTGACCGAATGAAAACACCAAAACGACTGCAGCCTCTGCAGGAAGAAGGTTTGATCGACGAAGTCATGCGCCAGCTCATGAGTGGCAAGGAAGCCACCGTATATGTCGTGCGTTGTGGCGAAGAAATTCGTTGTGCCAAGGTCTATAAAGAAGCCAGCCAGCGCAGTTTTAAGAACGCCGCTTCTTATCAGGAAGGCCGCAAGGTCAAGAACAGCCGCCAGGCTCGCGCCATGGAAAAAGGCACGCGCTATGGCCGCAAGATGCAGGAAGAAGTCTGGCAAAACGCCGAGGTTGATGCACTGTATCGCCTGGCTGCGGCTGGCGTTAAAGTCCCCAGGCCGTATATCTGCCATGAAGGCGTATTGCTGATGGACCTGGTGACAGATGCCGACGGCAACGCCGCACCCCGCCTCAACGATGTGGAATTGACGCCCGAGCTGGCACGCCAATACCACGCCCAGTTATTGCATCAGGTCGTACTGATGTTGTGCGCGGGTGTCATTCATGGCGATCTGTCTGAATTCAATATCCTCGTCGATGAAGATGGGCCGGTGATCATCGACCTGCCACAGGCGATTGATGCTGCCAGCAATACCGAGGCAGGCGTCATGCTGGAGCGCGATGTGAACAATTTGGCGACCTACTTTGGCCAATTTGCACCGGAGCTCAATGGTACAAAGTTCGGCAAGGAAATCTGGAAGCTGTTTACCGCGGGCTTGCTGACACCAGAAACCGTGTTGACAGGCGTTGTTGCACAAGATACCCGTCCGGTTGATCTGGGCGCTGTCATGGAAGAAATTGAATCTGCCATCTTTGAAGAAAAAGAAAGGCAAAGGCGTTTGCTGGAAATGTAGACGTTCTTGTGCATTTCTTGTGACCTTGGGAACTCTTGCCAGCAGTCTTTGTCCATCCTGAACACTGGTGTATCAGTCGCACATTGTTTTGCACAGGAGAATATGCATGATCAAAGGAAGTTGTTTTCATCTGCGCCATGTCAGAAAAGAAGATGTACTGCCCATGCTGGAGTTAATGAATCACCCTGATGCCAAGGGTGATTTTTTATCCCAGGAATTGATGTTGCCCGGTGTGGCAGAGAAAAAATTCGAAGATGAATCACGCTCCAAAGAGCAATTCGAAACTTTTCTGATCATCGATGAAAACAGTAAAATGATAGGTCGTGTATTTCATTTCAAGACCGTGCCTTACTTTAATTCCCGTGAAATTGGCTATGGCATGTTCGTCAAGAATTTGCATGGCAAAGGCATCATGACTGAAGCCGTGAAATTGCTCAGGGATTATCTGTTCAATACCATGCTGATCAATCGCCTGGAAATTCACATGAACGTAGATAATATCGCTTCAGAAAAAGTGGCGATCAATTGTGGCTTCCAGAAAGAAGGCATTGCGCGCGGTGCCATTTTCACTCACGGCAAGCACAGGGACATCGCCATGTATGCCTTGCTCAGGGATGAATGGGAAAAACTGGCCTAGCTAATTTATTTTTTCGGCGGATAAATTTTGAGCAAAGCCGTGTTGATCTTGCGCATTTGCTCAGCACTGACATCCTTGCTGCAAACGATGTAACGGTTCAAGCCTGCAGGCATGCCTTGCAAATCCAATTGCGTGGTTTGGCTCAGGCTTTCCTCATTTTCTTTCAGGTATTCCCAGTCTTCCCTGTCTATCAGCATATAGGACGCGCGATTGGCAGCAACCATGCGGGCCATGATCATTGGCAGGGTAGTGCTGCGCTCGACCTTGTTCCTGGTGGTGACGAACATGGCGTCAAGTTCCGGGCCGTAAGAGACTGCATCGACTACACCCAGCGTCAGGCTGGTATCAGACATTAAAGATTTCAGCGTGCGATGCGCTGCCACCAGCTTTGTAGCTGCCGGGCTGACCAGTAAGGTGTGTGGTGGGTCAGTATGAAAAGGCTCGGAAAACTGCACGAGTGCTTCTCTCTCGGCGATTCTGTACCAGCCAAATGAACAGTAATTTTTTGTGCCGCCAGAAAAATTACTCCAGATGCGTTTGGCTGGCTCTTCTACAAAACGGGAAGAGATTTGCGCCGCACTGAAAACCTGTCTGGCACGCTCCAGCAAGATGCCTTTCTCTACACCACTCTCCAGGTATTGATGAGGTGGCTTGATACGCCACGCAACCGTGATGGGTTCTTGTGCCTGGGCAATGTGGCTGAGTAGCCATAAACCCGCTGCGCAAGCTAAGTGATAATGGTTCATTGTGTTGTCGCCAAAAGTTTAAATCATTCTAAGCGATCACATGAGGCTAATGCCCGGTTGAATGCAGTATTAGCATGAAATACGAGAAATATTTGCTGCGGAGATACATTTTTTTGGGCCCGATAGATAAAGCATGGTGCCAGACGTAAAAAAGCCGCAGCATGCACCAGGCATGCTGCGGCTTAAGATAAATCAATTACTGACGAACTGGTTTCTTCGCACCTGTTGCCGCGCTGGATTTAGCCTTGTAAGTAGGCTTGCCATTATTGGCAGGGAAGCCTGGTGCTTTCTTGAGGTTGGGAGTCGCTGTGAAAGGGAACTTCACAGCAGATTTTTTCTCTGTGCCCTCAGTTGTTTCATTTGCGGCCAGGCTGGCAGTATTGCTTGCTTTTGTTGAGGATTTTTTGGTAGACACGATTTTCTTCTCTGATGCTTTTTCTGTAGCCGTAGCAGTTGCATTACTTGTACTGATTGCGGCTGGTGTTGATACAGCGCTTGTTGGAGCTTTTGGAACTGCGGCAGTTGCAGTAGCTGGTTTGGCTTCAACTACAGCAGGACTGCTTGTTGTTTTTTGAGTTTCTGCCTTGATGGTAGCAGGTTTTGCTTCGGCTTTGGCTGCCGGCGCTTTACTCGCAGGCTTGGCAGCAGTTTTGACTGGGGTTTTTTCTGCTACTTTCGCGACAGGCTTGGCTTTTGCAGGTGTTTTGGCTGGTTTGGCTTCTGCTTCTGCCAGCAAAGTCAATTGCTTGGTAGCTGCGATAGGTTTGGCTGCAACAGGTTTCGCAGCAACAGGTTCTTTAGCGACTGGTTTGGTCGCGACTACAGGGGCGGCTTTGACCTCGGGCGCTGATACTGCTGTTGCTGTTGTGATGGCTGGTATAGTCAAAATAGCAGGGCTTTGCTTGCTAACGATTTGCCATAATTCTGCCCTGGTGTTGCTGGTAATGCTGGCCAGTTCGCGGCCATATGAAAGGATTTTTTCCAATTGAGGCTGTCCATGGCTGCGGCTCACATCTAGTAGTTCTTGCGCTTGTTTGACTGCAAACAATTCACGGGTCGCAGTGTTGGCGTTGTCCAGGGATTGTTTGGCTGTATTGAAATTCAGGGCGATTAGTTTTTCCAGACCACCAAAGGCTGTTTGCGACCAGGCCTGGAAAACGGCGATTTGTGTCGCCAATTGATTCTGGGCAGCAGATGATAATTGTTCAGTAAGCAAAGACATGAAACTCTCCAGAGTGGGTGAAATTGAAGCAATGAGTAATGCACTCAATAAGCAAACGAGTAAGCCAGGGAATAAACCAATAAGAACTAAGTAACAGGGTCACGTAATTCTCATATTCTTAAAATTTGGCGCAATGCAGCATTTTTTGCTAAATTGCATTCTATCGCTTAGCTGCTTAATTTGTAAGCATTATTTTTGCATTGCAATATACGCTGGTAATCTAAGCTTACAATATTTTTTAATCTGGCTGTTTTGCTCGCTTACAATCTGCGCTTTCTTTATTATTTGCAGAGCTAATCATGCAGCAACAGACCGCTACAGCAGTAGATCAATACGCCGAAATCCGCCAGCGTTTACGTGAATTTGTTGCCGAGCGCGATTGGGCGCAATTCCATACCCCCAAGAACCTGGCGAGTGCGCTAACGGTAGAGGCGGCAGAATTGCTGGAAATTTTCCAGTGGCTGCCAACTGGCAAGGCAGATGAATTGAATGAAGAAGCCAGAATCGCCATACGCCATGAAATGGCTGATGTACTTAATTATCTGGTCATGCTGGCCGATGCACTCGATGTAGACTTGTTTGCAGCCAGTATGGAAAAGATAGTTTTGAATGGGCTAAAGTACCCGGCATTGCAAGTGAAAGGCGACGCCAGGAAATACACTGAGTATGAGGGAGCCAGTAAAACTGATAAGCCTTAATTTTTGAGGCTGGTTTTTCCAACACTTAGGGCTGCAAAATAAAACGTCAACGAGGCCAGCGAAAATAACAACAGGCAGCCCAGGATAGGGTAGGGCGACCTTGTCTGGTGTATCAGGCTGGCGATCAGCAAAGGCCCGGCTGCCTTGGAAAACAGGGCGGGGCCAGACATTGCGCCAGAGATAGCGGCATAGTTTTCTGAGCCAAACAGGGTTTGCGGTATGGTGCCGCGCACGATGGTCAGGATGCCATTGCTCAAGCCATACAGTATGCAAAATAAGGCAACTGCCCAGGCTTGGGTTCCTAAAAAAATCAAAGTCAGCAAGGCAGCGGGCAAAGCTGCAAAAGTAAATTTACCAACAGTCTGTGGCAAGGCATTGCGCGCCATTGTCATTTCGCCTATACGGCCCACCACCTGCATGGGCCCTATCAAGGCTGCCATCAGCACCGCCAGTTTGGCTGGATGCCCCATTTCCTTTAATAAGGGAATCAGGTGGACGGACAGGGCTGAGAAAACAAAACTATTGGCAGAAAAGGCAAATGCCAGTTTCCAGAATGTGGGATGCCGTATTGCTTCATGCAGGCTGAAATTTTTCTTTTGTGTTGTTGCGGCCTGTACTTTTCCATCTGTATTTTTCTCTGTGGTATTTTTCTTTTGCAGCAACAGATGCAGGGGCAGGCATAGCAGAATTTGCGCCAGACCGTAGGCCATATAGGTGTCACGCCAGCCCAGCAAGCTATTCAATTGTTGGGTCAGCGGCCAGAATACCGTGCTGGCAAAACCGCCAAACAGCGTCAGGGTAGAAATTGCCTGACGGCTGTGTTCTTTGAATTGCTGGGTGAGCGTGGCAAAAGCCGCTTCATACAAAGTCATTGCCATGGCCAGGCCAAGTATGCTCCAGGCAAAATAATACATGGACAGGCTGTGCGCCTGGCTAAGCAAGAGCAGACCTGTGCCACAGGTCAATGAGCCTAGACCCATGATGAACTTGCCACCATGGCGATCCAGCAGGATACCTATATAGGTTGACACCATGCCAGCCACCAGCAAGCTCCACGAAAAAGCCGCAAATACCAGCTCTGAGCGCCATGCCATTTCACGCTGGATTTCTGGTGCCAGGATGGCGATGGCGTAGTACAGCGAACCCCAGGATAAAATTTGTGTGACTGCGAGTATCGCAATAGTCTGGTAGGCGTGGTGTGTATGCTTCATTGAGTGTTACTGCTTTGGCGATCGGCGATACTTGCCAGCTCTGCTCTGATGGGCAATCTTTGTAGTGTCTGGCAGATAGTAAATAATTATTGTGGTGGTTTAACCGGATCTTCATCCGGCTTTTTGCCACTTCCTTCGAGCTTATAAAACAGCAGGCACATGGCAGGTGCAAAAATCAGCCACAAGAATACTGTCCACATTTGTGACTGTTGTTCGCCAGATGTTGGCAGAGCAAGGTAGGCTTTATTGGGATCTGTTGACGATACATACACCTTCAGTGCAGCACCAACAACCAGTTCTGCCGGTTTCAAGCCCGTCATTCTCAATACATGCTTGGCTTCGCAGCGGGTACAGATGGGGGAAATGGTGTCGGTAGTCCTTTCCACACCATTGAGGTTATAGCTATAGGTCAGTTGTAATAACTGCTTGTTGAAACTGCCGTTGACGACATAGCCGGGATTGTTGTCTACTTCGTGGACCAACAAGACGAGGGTGCCATCAACTTGCTCGAATTCGCTGACAGGTATTCGCATGGTATGCAGCTTTTGCAGATTGTCTATGCCAAAATAAATCGAGATGATGGCGCAAATAACGACTAGGGTTCTGACTATCATGTGCGGTCTACGTGTTTTTTGAATGTCTGGCGAGATTTTACCCCGCATACGATGACTATACTTGCGAAGCGACAATATGTGTCAAATGTCTTGCGTGACAGCAGTGCAGGCAAGTTTATTTGACAGGCAAAGCTTCAGTTTTTTTATTGTTGCTGCTAGCGAGCTTGACTGGTATCCATCCTGGATGGGCGGCTTCCAGTTTTTTCCAGAGTGTGCCATTGTTGCCCAGTTCACCGAACACCAGGGCTTTACTTAATTTCTTTTGGGTGATGATAGCCCAGGTTTGCATGTCATCGCATTTACCTTGAGTAAGCTGGACATTCAAGGAAAAGCTCTGGCTCTTCTCTTTGCCAGGTGCAATCAGGCGGCAGTAGGTATTGTCTTTTCCCGTTTCAAGGATATAAGCCTGCTGTTGTTCATCGTAGTAGGCGACGTTTTTTTGGGTATGTAAATCATCCCATTCATTCGCGGTCATACTGATGGTTTGCAGCGGATTGCCCTGGAAATCTGTACGCTTGATCGTCAATTTACTGGCTTTGCTGGTCTCTACGCAGTCTATGAATTGAGTATTGGCCGGTGCATTGATCAAGTCTGGCGATGGGCACAGTATGTCTTCACGTTTGCCGTCAACGCTCATCAGCTTTACGGCTGTCTCTGCTGCCTTGCCATCCTTGGTTTTCGCATACTTGCTGCTTCTGGCGACGAGGATATTTTTGTCGTCAATCACATTCACCAGATCGTAGTCCAGAATTGACCAGTTATCGTAGCTAATGAACCAGAATTTTTGTGGTTTTCGCAAAGCATATTGCAAGGATTGCTCTACAGGGGAAGCGCCTGGATGCGGTGCCTCTTGCGCGACCTTGCTTACCTTGAGCCAGTTGTTCAGTTGCAGGGCTTTGCCTTCGCCTTGATTTTCACAGCCTTGCAAACAGCCAGCCACAAGTAATGATAGCAGCATGGCTGCTATCCAGTGGGGCGCAGACTGACCGTTAATAGTGGGTTGTAGGTATAGTGGCAAACTGGTTCTCGATGTCGGGGGCGGAGTATCTGGCGACATTGTAACGCCTGACTTGCCCCGCATCATAGACAGTATCAGTTTAAGTTCAGGCTGAGTTGTAAATTTGCTTCCATGGCTAAGGCAGCAGAGTCACTGTCATTATCAAACAGTGTGGATGTAGCCCCCATGGCCGCAGCGATGACACGCATATCATGTGCACTGATGGCAAACAGGCCGTAACGAAATTGATATCCCCAGTTTTTCACTCCTGCAGAAAACTCCAGTGTCTGCAATAAAGGCAGGATGCTGGCCTGCCGGGACGCAGTCCACACCACATCGCGCCGGTAAGGATGAAAGCCACCGCCCATGTCTGCCTGATACGCGTCACGCGGTTTGAGCCTGCCTATGGCTGTAAAAGCCTGCAAGCTGATCTTGCTGCCAAAAACCTGGCTGGGGGAGTAATACACGACGATGTCGCCCGCTTGCATACGACGCAAGGGTGCAGCCTTGCCATGGCAGACTTGCATGTAGCCATCTGCCTGACCACGCTGTACGTGGTCGGCAGAGGCAACAGCGATCCAGTAACGGGACTGTTGTGTATGCATGATCAGGCCGGGGCAAAAACACGCAGGCGATGACCGTCAGGGTCCTGGGCGACAAAGGTGTAACCAAAATCCAGCTTGCATGGGGTTTGCGCTATGGCCAAACCACGCGTGGACCATTTGTCGTAGGTGCTGTCTACCGTAGCATTGTCACCAACCGCAAAGGCCAGCTCGCCGCCGCCCACGGGCGTGGCAGCAGGGTCTACCGTATGCCTGGACCACAAACCCAGCATGACGCCGGACTCAAGCTTGAACATGGCAAAAGTAGGGGAGGCTTCTATGGGAGCGTGGCCCAGTAATTCGCTGTAAAACTTTGCGCTGGCTTCCGGGCTGCTGACATACAAGAGTACAAAATTTGGATCAAACATGATGGTCTTCCTCTATAAGTTGACTAAGGCATTGATGTAGTTGCTCAAGGCCTGGCCATCTTATCGTTGGAGAGTGTCAGTTTCTGTCAGTAGTGTTTGCGGGGAAGAAGCTTAATGAAGAACATGAGCGACATCAGGGAGATATCGCTCATGGGGTAGGCAGGACGCGAGCTTATTTAGATGAGCAAATGAAGGGATACTCGCGATTGTCTATCAGGGGTTCAACACCAAAGAAGTCGTTCAATACCGATTCAGCCGTACAGTAGGCACCCTCTACCCAGGCCTGGTCATTCGAATAGGCTTCACCGACGATGAAGATATTGGCATCCGCACCCGGTATCAATTGCGAAGGTTTGCGGATTTTTTGCTGTACATCGCCAATGTCATAATGCGCTGCCCAGGCATGGTAGCCAGCATTGAAAGGCGGTAATGACCAGTCGATATAGGCTGCATCCAGTGGTTCTGGCACGGTACTGAAATCAGCATTTGGACCAAAATGGATATTTGCCAGCTGCTTGCGCAGCATCTTCAGCATACGGTCCGGCACTTTGCGCGGACCTTTTAGTGGCTCGGTATTTTCAGACAGGGGTACATGTCTTTGCTGCTCTGGCCCCAGTTCCAGGCCTTGCCAGAATGTCGTAAAGGCTTCATCGTCATAGGCAGCCAGCAAGCCATACACAGGTTCTGTGGTTTTATCTAGGGCGTTGTTACCAAAATACACGACCATGCGCACAGGATTGTCAGTCACGCTGGGGCCTATGGTATTGCGGGTAGAGGTCGTCAGGAGCTGCCCTTCTTGGGGCACGGTCAGCCTTTCTTGCAGGCGTTGTTCAACGGCCCTGAGCAAGCTGGTGTCGCTGGAATAGGGTGTATTCATGATCTCTGGCTGTCCTGCGGCTGCAGGCTGGGCCAGCTTATCCAGATAGCTTGCCGGAAAGCCTTGCTCTGCCAGTTGCGCAATCACATCTTTTGTGACTTCATAACCGCTGAGTTGCGGCGCATAGGCTGCCTGCGTCAGCCACCAGGGCTCCTTGAAGAACATACCTATCTTGTAGGAAGGCTGCATGATGCTGGATTCCATATACAACTGCACTTTCTGGTGATTCAACACATCCAGGCCAGGATGGTTTTCATAGCGGGTGGCCTGTGCCACCAGTTCCAGTGCATAGCGCGGCATGGCCAGCCAGGCTGCATCAGTCTTGCTGCTGCTGGATTTTTTGTTGGGGTCATCCCGGTTGGCGATGCCGTAATGGATGGTATTGTCAATTTCCAGTATCGAATGCAGGCGGCGGTTGGGCTGGTAATTGAAATGCACACCCTTGTTGCGGGCCAGCTCTGTGATGGCGGCAAACAAGGCCTTGAACATGCCGGAGTAGCCGGTGGTCAGGGTCATGTATTCATTGCCGGGGGTGAACTCATTATTGGCTTGGAAGGCCACGGCAGCATTCCAGTTGATGACATTTGAGGTATAGCCATTGCCATCGGCAGCATAGTTATAGCCTTCAGAACCCAGTTGATCAAACATCAGGTTCCAGTAGCCTATGTCTTTGAGTTTGTCGCCTTTCTGGAAGACGGACGAGGCGGGTAGCTCGGCAGTGATTTTGCCATGCTGATAAAAATGATCCCATTCCCTGCGGGTTTGCGGGCCAGTGGTCGCCGTCACCGCCAGGTTTTCTACTGTGGTAAAGCCCTGGTTCGGTGAAGTGCTGGCAGCAAAATTATTCACGTTATAGGGAGCAGGGTTGAATGAAGTCACATCATTCAGGTAAAAATTTTTACCGCGCAAATAGTAGAGAGGATTCTCTGATTCATTGAATGGTACGACGTATTTATCCAGCCCCAGTTGATGGATGACAGTAGTCACCAGCCTGTGTCCCGGTGCCTTGCCATTATTGTGATTTTTTGCCTTGGTGTCCCATTCAGAATAACGCATGCCGCCCAGTTCTACATAGGACTTGCAGGGGTCATTCTGGTAATGCCAGGTACAGACACGTGCACCTGGGGCGCGCGAGCCATTGTCATCTTTACTGAAGTCATATTGACCCCAGTCATACAGTTCCAGGGTATCGCCTTTTTCCAGCAGCTTGTTCTTCTCGCTACTCTTGCCACTAAGCAGACGCCAGGCGGTGTACAGACCGGCAGCACCGGCACCGAAGATGGAATAGGTTTTGGTTTTCATGATCTTGCTCACTCAAGTTTGGGTTTGAACTGCATGAAGCGCTTGTCATCGTGTGTTGTTCAACTACTCAGATGGCGCTGCTGTATTACTGCAACTGCCTGAAATATTTAATGCCTGTTGCAAAGTGCGAGATATCAAATGGGGTATGTCCATCCAGGCTCAGGTCTGCCAGGATTTTGCCCAGCAAAGGCACGAACTTGCCTGCCCAGCCTGTGGCATATATGACGATGTCCTTGTGTCCTGCTACATAGGGCGGGGCAAAGTCGACGATCAACTCTTTATTGGCGATCTTGCTTAGGGCAACCAGGCAGGTTGAGGTGTAATGCGGTACCGGGTCTAGCCCGCGCATATGATTTTTGACCCAGGCAGCGGTGTAGCCCAGTTCTTCAGGGTTGGGGATTAGCGTGCGCTGTTCTGGCGAATTGAGCGGTGAGATAACAAAGTCGGATGCTACCCGCACATATCCAGGATAATTCCAACTGACTTCAGGGAAACCATAAAACTGGTTGCCATTGTCGCCAACAGGATTCTGGAATACAAACCAGGTGGGATATTGTATGCGCGGATCTGTCTTTTTATAAAAGGCAGAAGCCATATTCCAGTAAGTGGCCGCGACCTGGAACTTGAGCAGTTTGAACACTGCATCTGCATAGGGGCCAGGCACCAGCACCAGTTTTTTTGCAGTGAAATTGCCAACAGGAGTAGTGATCTCAAATTGCTCATGACGGTGCTCAATTTTTGTCACCGGTGCTTCTTCTTTCAGTGTCACATAGCCAGATCTGCGGTTCCAGTTATACAGGGTTTGTTGGGTCGCTTTCAAATCTATGCTGGCCCCCTGCGGCTGGAACAAGCCTGTATACGTGGATGGCAAATCCTTGAAATGATATTTGCTTTCCAGTTCTGCTGCGCTCACCTTGGCGTAGGGCACATCCTGCGCCTTTAATGCCAGTTCCGCCTGCCGTATATTGCCCTCGGTTGAATGTACGTCGGGGTCACCAAACCACAGAGTGCCGACTTCATCCATCAAGGGAACGGGCGTCAGGCTTTGCAATTCTTCCCAGTATGGGATTGATTGCTTGACCAGTTTCACCATGTATTCATCCGGGTAAGGGATACGGAACTGGCGCGACACCCCGGCAGAGCTGCCTAACTGGTTGATGAAAGTAAATTGCTCCAGCACCAGGGTCCTGGCTTTTCTTTTACTCAAGTGATAGGCGGTGGACAAGCCCATGGGGCCACCACCGATGACGACGACATCAAAATGATTTTCATTGTCCATTTGCTTGCTCTCACTTCTTTCACTGCAATCGTCCTCGTACCTGCAGCGGATATGACTCAGGTACGTATCATTGTTCCGACTGAAATATGCGGCCAGTCTATGTTGAGGAAATTGAGTATCACGGTTTGCGTGTATTGCAGTTGTACAAACTGCGTACCATCAGGACGTTCTACCGTTTCTATCCAGAAAATCGCTTCCAGCCTGGTTGGGTTGGCATTGGCAGTCAGGAAGGGGATGTTGACGATGCCACCCACTGGTATCGAGGTGACAGACAGCACCGTGGTATCGACTATCTTTTGTCCCTGTATTGCATCTGTCAAAGCCTGATTCATATTGGCCACATAGCTTTGCTTCATGCCCGGTGGCAGATTGGAATGCAGATAGGGATCAAGATAGCCCAGTGGCACATGTGTCATGCCTGGACCAGTAGGTTTGGAGCTGACAGCGGTAATTTGCGGCCCTCCCGCGACTTTAAAAGCCGTTCCCTGTGCCAGCAAGGAATCACCATGCGGAATAGTCGATTGCCTGACGATACTGGGGCCAGCTTTGGGATTGCTGGTGGCAGGTACATTCAACCAGAGGCCAGGTTCGATATGCAGGCCTTCCATGGTAGTGGCATCGTTGACCTGTTGCAGATAAGTCAGGCCAAAAATACCAATATCATCCTGGACAGAACCACGATTGGGAACAACACCACCTATGGCGGTGAATTGTATGCGTTCTGCCGTTGCATTCAGCATGAGGCGAAACGCTGTATTGTTTTGCTTGTTGGGAACGGCGATCAGATTGAAGCCGCGTCCTGACCAGGTGCCCTCCAGTTCGGCAAGCAGCCCTAATGGAGATGAATCAAGATTACCTGGGGGTGCTGCACGCCTGGGTGAATAGGGAGTCATTTCAAGATCCTTAGTGTAGGTGTTACATGGAAAAAATCTGATGAGTGCGGCTGTAGCCAAAAGCTCTCTTGCCAGTTAGAAGGCAAAGGAGGCAATCCCTGAGCTAATTTTTCTTGCTGAATAGTATAATAAAAAATACAACATAAGAATTGTATTTTCAATATTTAACTTTGTGATTTTGAAAAAGTGTTGCGACGCGACTATGTCAATTGCACCGGGGGAAATTGCCGGGATTGATGTCAGATATGACGATAGGGGCGAAGAGGCGCAGCTATGCGGAACCGGATGCCTTTGCCGGGGCTTGATGAAGAAACCGGAAGCCAGACTGGCTTCCGGTAAAATCTGGTATTAGCTGGCGCTGGATGATGCTGATTGATGCTAGTTAATATTTGCCACTCTCTGGCCCGCATTGTAATAAAGCTCAGGGATTTTTTTCTTGCTCAGCGCCATCATCGCCAGGCTGGCTACCGCCAGCATGAACCAGTTCAGCCCCGGCATTTTCATGCTCTGGGCCATATCAAACAACACGCCGCCTGCCAGGCTGCCTACCATGGTGCCCATGCTTTGATAAAACATTTGTTGGGACATCAGTCTGCCCGTATCTGCTGCAGACCTATTGGCAAAGCGTGCTACCAGTACATCCAGCGACGGGCCATAAAACACCTGGCCAAAGGACAGCAAGATTGCCGAAATGATGACTGCGGCAGCACTATGGGTAAATACCACCATGATGGCGAAACTGAGGAACAGGCAGGCGTAACCTATCTTTAAAAAACGAAAATGGTCGAGGGTACGCACTGCGCGTTTGGAGATAGGTATCTGGAAAAAAATGATGACCAGAGCTGCCAGCCAGAATGGCGTGGAGACCGGTATCTCAGGTGTGAATTTGGGGATATGCAAACTGAAACCTATCATAGGCTGCACGGCAAAACACCAGAATACAGAATTTGACAGGTAAAACATCAGTGGCAATTCTACCGGCTTGCCTTGCTCTTCATTGCCAGTCAGGGCAGTTTGCATGGTCTGATCAGAGAGCGCATTTTGCTCTTCTGCCAAATCAATCTCTTCATTTTCACTGATGGCACGCATGGCAATCAGCATGAACAAACCGTACACAATAAAAGTGATGAAGACGATTAAAAACACCAGCTTCAATTGATCATGCGGGACAAAGCTGGCCGTCAGGTAACCACCAACCAGACCCATGCGAATTGCAAATGCCAGCTTGCTGAAAAGAGAGGTTTGGTCCAGTCCTTTAAGCTTCAATAAGTAATTTTTCAAGCCAGGGAAGGACAAGCCACTTCCCAGACCCGCCAATAAAGCAAACAAGGCCAATGCCCAGGCCTGTTGTAAATACGCCATGAAATACAGGGCTATGCCTTCCAGCAGGATATTGCCGGTAATTGCCAGCGGATGGTTGGCCATACGGGAAAACCTGACACCCATGTAGGAACCAAGTACGCGCCCCAGATTCAAGCCAAACAAGATCGATGCCGCCCAAAAACCAGAGAAAGCCTTGCCTGTTTCAGAGACGATGATCGGCGTATATAAGGCAACGCCCCCAGAGGCTATGGCGACGCCTATGTAAATCAGATAGGAATTGAATACAGGATTGAATTTCTTGGTTTGCATAGATCAGGGCTAAGCGCAGGACAGGCGCCGGGGAAATTAAGCAGAACGAGGCAATCGAACCGGATTGGCTCTTTATGTTGTGATGCCAATCAACATAAAAAGTTCATCGATATTTGTGCAGCGCATATGCTTTAAATTGTACGCCTAATTTACAAACCCTGTTGCCGGGTCGCAATATGGCAATATACCCTGATGCTGTAGCGCTAAATTTTTCCCAGATACAGCCAGGTCCAGGCTGCCAGCAAGCAGATGCTGAGCAAGAACAAGCCAGTTGCCCCGTTCGGGCGCAAGATACCCATGTAACCAATGGCGACAGTGGTGACCCCTTTTTTAACCCGCTTCATGCTACGCCAGCGCTGTATGAATTTCAGCATGGACAAAACAAAGGTAAACGTCGCGCAAGACAGTAAAGTGACCCTGAAGACATTCAGCAGGTTGACTTCTCCCAGCGATATTTTTTTATAAACCAGGCCGACAAGCGCCATGAGCACCGCTGCTGCAATCGAGATGGCAACATTCGCATACATGGATTTGCGGCTGGCAACAGCAGCATCTTCCAGTTCACATTTCAGTAAATCCACCTTCTCATTGATGAGGGTCGATGTTTCATGTTTGATGGCAATGATACGCTGGTCTATCGCCGCACCTATCTGCACCGTGGAATAATCAATGAGTTCCTTGATATCATCCTTGGTCATGCTGCGCTGGCTATGAATTTCATCAGACAGCAAGGCAATATTCCTGTCTACCTGTTCACCAGCCTGACGTATGACTTGCGATAATTCATTACTGACCTGATGGATGGACCTGTCCACCAGTGGAGCTACCCGTTCATCAATGATACGGTTCAGGCTTTCTTCAAAATTAACGGATGCCTTTTTCAGATTGAGTGGGTCAAACGCCATCTTTTCTCCGGTGACATGCTAGATAGTGTCTTTATCTGATGCCGTATCGACTAATTTCAAGTCTGTGAACCATACTTCAGTATTGGCGACAAATTTCCATAGCTCAAGTATTGTGTCAAAAATAATGTCGGTTAACAGTTTTGGGGAAGCGTCATATGCGGAATTTACTGGTTTTATTATTGATCGTCGGGGCAGCCTGGTATTGGAAAAAAGGGCATGGCAAGAATGATATTTCTTTCGATAAGTCAGGTAATCCCACGGTGGTTTTGTTTACCGCTCCGCAATGCGGCGAGCATTGCCAGATCAGTGTGCGCTTTTTGCGTGAACGTGGCGTACCTTTTGAGGAAAAGCAGGTCGTTCTTGAAGACGACAATGATAGTAATACCAAACTCTGGAAAAAATATAGTAGCGGACAATTGCCAGTCACCCTGATAGGCAATGAAAAAATCATGGGTAATTCCAAATGGGACATGATTGCCGCCCTGGGCCAGAATTTTGGCGATCAATATTTCACCCAGACAGAGCGGACATATTTCAAGAAACACTTCAAGGCAGACGGCAAGCCCAAGGTCGCCTTGTATGGCACAGACTGGTGCCCATCCTGTGCGCAATTACGCACAGACTTTAAAGATAACCAAATAGATTTTGTTGATATCGATGTAGAAAAAAGCGGTGAATTCAATCAAATGACCAGAGTCATGGAGATACCCGGCTATCCTGCTACCTGGTATGGCTATACCAGGGTTCATGGTACGTCCATAGGCGACGTCAAGCGGGCCATGTCACCTTGAGTACTGCTGAAAGCATGCTCATTCCCCGCTTTTCCTGGACATTCTTTCATGGAAATGTATTTCTTTGAGTGATGGCTTTGAGCAAGGCCTATATAAAGGCATGAGAGGGTAGATGTACCTATTTGCAGACTACCTGTTTTTGGGTTTTGTCTCCAAGCATTCTTTCAAAATCAAGTATGTATCTTTGACTTCAATTTTGCTTTCCCTGGCAAAAGTCTCTTCAAGCAATCCCGACAGGTCAGTCAAGCGGGACTTATGCATTTTTAATTTCCTTTTTGTATAAATTCTATACGCTGCGTCTTATCCCCTTGGCAATAAAGCATGTGCTTCCAATTGACCGAGTTGTTATGTCCAGGGCCGATTTCCTGATTCAGTTCAGATACATCATCAAAGGATTACTTATTATGTTGATTAAGAAAATTTCGATTATCGTTTGTGCAGCAGCTGGTATGCTTGCCAGCTCTTTTGCCTCTGCTCAAACTTATCTCGGTGGCTCTGTTGGACAGAGCGATACAGCCAATTACTGTAACTACAGCACTACTTGTGATTCCAAATCCACCAGCTTCAAGGTGTTTGGTGGCTATAACATAGACAATCATTTTGCTGTGGAAAGCAGTTATTTTTCCTCTGGTAAAACATCATTCAACCCAGGACTTGCACTTGGACATAGTGAACAAAAGAAGACTGGCTTGAGCCTCGCTGGTGTCTACAATCATGAATTTACTGAGGTGTTTTCCGGTTTTGCCAAATTGGGCATTGCACGACTGAAGACGGAAACTTCATACGATACTTCTGGTCTGCCTGGATATACTGCTTCATATTCGCGTAACAATGCCTTGTACGGTGTGGGTGTGAGTTACAAGATCAATCCTAATCTTGCAGTTCGTGCAGAATTCGAGAAATACAATCCCCATACGTTTTCAAACGGTGGGACATCAAGCAGTAATTTGTCCGCTGGTCTGCAATACAATTTTTAAATAAATACCTGGCGTTGATGAGCGGATTTTTTTCATCAACGCCATTAATAAAAATCCTAGGACTGCTTGTTAGGAATGTCACGGCTCAGTAGTACCTCGTTTTTTCGCAGCTTTCTTTTCTTTTATTTTGGGTAGCGGCAAAGCTGCCGCCGTTGTGCGAGCCAGATTGCTCAAGGCATCGCGGTCTTCCAGTAATTCAGTATCGATCAGATACCATGGCTTGGCCTGAGGGTAGGGTGGTGCCTCAGTGACCGTTTTCAGCAGTTCCCGTCCCGCTGCTGTTGGTTTGATGAATAGCTGGTCATCACATATCAGCGCAAACATTTTCCCTGACATATACAAGGCATACTCACCAAACATTTTTTTGGCGATCACATCGTCGCATCCACTTAACTGGTCAAGAATAAAATCAACAAAGCTTGCTTGTGAGGCCATGATCTTGTCCCGGGAAATTAGTCTGGACGCCGAAAATCATCCGCTATCCACGCCCTGGCATTTTGCTGGTTCAATTTGTAGTTGGGGGCAACCCTGACCCTGGCTATTTCGGTATTGCCAGCATCCTGGGCACTCAGCCAGGCATAGGGATCATCTTCGTCAGGGACGATGTCGAGCAGGATTTTGTAATCAGCATCTTCAGTCGCCACCATCAGACTCTTGTGCAGAGTCGCATGCAATTGCTGCTCATGACGGCGTATTACTTCAGAGGCAGTTTTTACCAGGGTACCAAAAGCATTCGCATCCAGAGGTTTGGGATTTTTTTTGTCGCGCCCCATAGTCCAGGGGCCGACCAGGGCAGGTTCTGGTTCGCCATCCTTGATCATGGCAACGGCCCAGCCTTCATCATCATCGTTCTTGATGACTTGTGCAGTCCAGCCTTTGTCGCGCCATAAACGTGGCTGGTGGATTTTACTGCCCTCTTCCTGAGGTGTGTCATCTTCTGCGCTGTAAGCGTTATTGTTCGTCAAGGCTGCTCCTGATTATTTTTACAGGCTGCATCCTACACTTAAGCTGCCAGTTTGTCTGAAACCTTCTGTAGCGTGACTGGCAGGGCAGGCAATCCATGTCTGGCGCGGGCTTTTTGGCATTTGTCGTCACCGGCCTGTACTTCCCGGCAAGGGGATGGCCTTTGCTCATACATAATGCATTTCACGCCTTTACCAACCTCGCCCATCAGCGCCTGACAGTGTGGGTTGGCCTGATTAGTGCCTGCCAGGCAAGAGTAAACAGGTGTCAACGCCTGAATCATGGAGTCCGCAATTCCATTTGCATCAGCCTCGGCCCAATAAAATGACACCCTGTAGCTGGCACAGCAGGCACCACAATCGAGGCAAGGCTCGTGTTCCTTACTCATTTGTCTTTCCATAAGCGTGTCCAGCGTTCCTTTGCTAAGTTATTCGCAAGTAAGCAGATATCGAATCTTCAAGCGCTATAAAGTTGGTAAAAGAAAAATTACTATTGTAATAATTTACTGATTGATAAATACTCTATTTTTTGTAATATTTATTGTTCCTCTTTGTTGGAAAGATCAAGCATGAAAATTGTGGCCTGCCTTTGTTTCTTCCTGTTTGTCAGCCTTACCTCGCAAGTTCATGCACAAGCCCCCGCAGATAGTCTTAAGCCCCAGGCCCCACAAACCCTGGATGCTTTGAAGGCCATGATAGAAAAAATTCGCAAAGAGACCAATACACCGGCAGTGGGTATTGCACTGGTCAACAAGGACGGGCCATACTGGCTGGCAGGTCTGGGTGAGGCAAATCTTGAAAAACATGTCAAGGCAGATGAAAACACCTTGTTCCGCATAGGCTCGGTGTCCAAGATGTTTGTCGGGCTGGCAGTGCTGAAACTGGTGGAAGAAGGCAAGTTGCGCCTCGATGACACGCTCAGTGCCCTGGCCCCAGAAATTGAATTCAAGAACCCATGGGAAACAAGCAGGCCAGTACTGCTTGCACATTTGCTTGAGCATACCACTGGCTGGGAAGATGGCCATCTGGTCGAAGCAGGCTTTAAAGCACCAGATAACATCAGCCTGAAAGATGATCTGGCGTTTCATCCGCATTCAAGAGTCTCGCGCTGGATGCCAGGCAGCCGCTATGCCTATTGCAACAGCGGGCCAGTGGTAGCTGCCTATATAGTCGAAAAGATCAGTGGCAAGAAATTTGAAGACTATATGCAAGAGAAATTCTTTACACCACTGCAAATGCCCACGACCAGTTATTTTGAAACTGAGACTGTCAAACGGCTGGGTGTAAAGCAATATGCAGGTGGTCAGGTGGAAGCTTATCGCCATGAACTGGGAAGACCTTCAGGCTCGATTAATTCATCGGCCAGAGAAATGGCAAATTTCCTGCAGTTGCTGATCTTGCGCGGCCAATTTGGCGGGCAGCAATTGCTGTCAGCGTCATCAATAGACCGTATGGAGCAAGGCAAGACCACCACAGGAGCAGCCAAGGGCATCCTGCATGCTTATGGTATTGCCAGCCATGCGTATGGCTATGATGGCTACCAGGTGCCATTCTATGGACATACAGGTCATTCTGGCGCTGGCCTGACCCGTCTTGCTTATGCACCTTCCTTGCAGCAAGGCTTTGTGATAATGCTGAGCGCAGAAAATTACGACGCTGAGAGCCGTATGTCTGCCGCCATACAAAAGTTTCTGCTGAAAGACACTGTAAAGAAAGCCTTGCCAGACAAGCCCTTGCCGCCAGCATTTCAGCAACTTGATGGCTGGTATCAACAGATCAACCCGCGCTATGAAGTGCTGCGCTATATCTCGGATGTCATGAGTTATACCAGGATCAGCATCGTGGGCAATAAGTTGCAGCGTACCTCATTGTTCGAAGGTGATGAGAGTGAAGACGGTGCATACAATGAGCAGTTGTTGATGGATGCTGACTCTGGCTTGCCCAAGATCGCCTTCGTCAATGACCCCCTGGCTGGTGAAGCGGTGCAGATAGAGAGTGACCTCTACGAGCGTTTGTCGCCCCTGCATTTTTATGGCTTGCTGGCACTGCTGGGCACATGGCTGGTTTTTATCTTATTGAATTTTGTCATGGCCGCTATCACAGGTTTGCGCCGCATCGCTGGCAAGGGCAAGCCCATAACAAATGCCCGCTTGATAGTCATGCCGGTACTGGCCAGCCTGATCTTGATCTGGTTCAAAAATTCAGGCGCAATTTTTGGTAATGCAGCGGCGCAGTGGGGCAATGTCTCAGCCACTTCGCTGAATGTCATGATAGGCAGCCTGGCTTATGCCGCGGTATCGCTGTATAGCCTGTGGCTGGCTTTCCAGCAAATCAGAACGCCAGCAAAGCGTTATGCTCACTGGTATGCATCGATACTGTCCGTCTTGCATGCAGGCATCGTGGTGTACTTACTGTGTTACGGCATAATAGGCGTCAGAACCTGGGCGTGAGAAATGCTGGTAGCAAAACCAGCGCACGCAACAACATTCTTGCTATGGACGGTTAGCAAAAATACTGAGCAGGCAGGTATCACACCTGCTCAGTACATGTCAGCCTCTTGCTGATTAGACTGACAGTGCCTCTTTGCATCTCCCTTTTTTAAAGGTTGGCATCACACACACAAAAATTGTGTGAAGCAAAGCATTCTATTCCACAAAAATCCACATTCATTCCCGTAATTTGTGCTTCCGTCTCAATCTGCCTCCTTTCAATTCCTGATTTATCTATATTGCGTCAAGTGTATCCAGGCTGCTGCACCAAACGGTGAACAGTCTGGTCCTTGCACGGCGTAGTGAATCCACAGATCCCTATGGCAGAGGGTCTGATTTTGTTAACCCTGAATCAGAAAGCAAATTGAAAATGAAAACAGCACTCCGTCTCCTCCCTATGAAATTGCTGATGGCTACACTGGCGCTAGGTGCGTTTCAGGCACATGCTGCGACTTCCATGTCAGATGCTGAGATACTCAATGTCCTCAAGCAGCGCATTGATACAGAAAAGAAAGGTGTTGGTATTGTAGTGGGTGTCGTTGATGACAAAGGTAGCAGGGTGATCAGCTATGGCTATGCTAATCTGGCAGATCGCCGTCCTGTCGATGCCGACACTCTGTTTGAACTTGGCTCCATCACCAGCGTATTTACTGGTGTGACCTTGATGGAAATGGCAGAAAAAAGCGAAATCAGATTAAAGGATCCGCTGGCAAAATACCTGCCTGATACCGTCACTGTGCCGTCTTCCGATGACAGGAAAATTACCCTCGCCGATTTGTCTGCACACCGCTCTGGTTTGCCAGCCTTGCCTGCCAACCTCAAGCAGGTCGGTAACGATAATCCCTATACAGGTTTTACCGCTGGCAAGGCTTATGAATTTTTGTCCGGCTATCAATTAAAATATGATGTTGGCAGTCGCTACGAATACTCAAGCTTTGGCAGTGGCTTACTGGCTCAGGTACTTAGTCAGCGTGCTGGCACAGACTATGAAACTCTCGTGAAAAACCGTATTGCTGCACCTCTGGGCATGACGGCAACAGGCGTCACACTGAATGCTGACTTGCAAAAGCGCATGGCGACAGGCTACAGCAGTAAAGCGCAATTTTCTGCCGTACCAGGCTGGAGTTTCAGTTCATTTGAAGGTGCAGGCGGTTTGCGCTCATCGGCTAACGACATGCTCAAATTTGTTGCCGCTAATATGGGTCAAACCAATGTCCCATTGAAAGACACCATGCGCAAATTGCAGGAACCATTTGAACCAGGCAACCGCCTCTTGCTGGTCTGGGGTGGCTACAATAATAAATTTGGCAGTTCCATCCTGGCGCAAGAAGGTAAAACTGGTGGCTATAGCAGCTATATGGCCTTCGATAAAAAAGCGGGTAAAGGCGTGGTGATATTGTCGAATGCAGATATCAGTGTCAGCGATATAGGCAATAAGATCATCAATAGTGAGTTTCCACTGGCGCAGTAAAGTCAAAGAGGCGGGCAGGCTGTAGTATCAGAAATGGTAATGCTATTTGCCTGCTTTTTGACCGGTCATTGTTGATTGCTTGTTGGTTTAGATGTCGACAAGTTGTCAAATGAGTTGGTCAATATGGTTTTATTGCAGAGGTTTGAGGCTTCGCGTCAGCAGCAGACTTATTGGTCGGCTGCATATGTTTATTCCACATGCCTGACAATGCCTGTTCAAAATGCTGGGTAAATTGTTTTGCATCATATAGTGGGCTAGCTAGCGTGCGCTTGCGCAGGGTAGCACGCAGTTGCGCCAAATTTTCAAGGTCAGCGGCATGGCTGATGGCACGGCTGACATAGTCATCTTCAGACGTGGCAATCCAGTCTTCCAGACCAGCATACGTAAGCAGACTGGCACCCTGGAGTGAGGACATTCGATTGCCTGCGAGACTGAGTGTAGGCACTCCCATCCAGAAAGCTTCGCAGGTAGTTGTGCCACCTCCGTAGGGATAAGTATCCAGAATGATATCGACCTCAGCATGTGCTGCCAGATAGGCTTCTCTTGAGCCTGGACCAAATATGCTGATGCGTTCTGCACTTATGCCATGTTGGGCAAATCTTTCCAGCATCTTCTTGCGCTCAGGCTCCGAACCCATTTGCCAGCATTGAAATCGCAATTTGGCATCGGGTATGCTCTCAAAAATTCTTGCCCACACTTGCAAAGTGAAATCATTCAATTTCCTGACGTTTTGAAAGCAGCCAAACGTTATATGGCCATTAGTCAACGCAGGTAAAGGCGGGACTGACGCTAGCAGTTCACTGGGTGCCGGTGGTGTGAAACACAGTCTGGATGAAGGCAGATACCAGATCTGCTCAGTAAAATATTCATTATGTGTCTCCGGTACAGAAATCTTGTCTGCCAGTAGATAATCCATCCCTGGGACACCAGTCGTTGCAAAATATCCCAGCCAGCTAACTTGCAATGGCGCAGGTTTGAATGCAAATACTGGCAAACGGTTGTGTAAAGTGTGTCCTGCAAGATCGATGAGGATATCGATGCCATCCCCATGGATGATGCTGGCAGAGCTTGCATCATCAACATCTTCAATCGATACCCATTTGCTGAAGTATGGTTTGATGCGCGCAGTGAGGGCATCATTGCGCGCTTTACTGGAATAGGCATAAAGTTCTATCTGTTGCAGATTTATGTGACTGATGACGTTTTCCAGGAAAAAACCAACTGGGTGCAAGCCAAAATCACCGGACACGAAACCTACTCTCAAACGTCTGTGTTCATTTGATAAGGGGCGACATTTCCAATCAGTATAGGCCTGAGCACGGGCAAGCAGTATTGCCGCATACCTGTTAACTTCATGCTGATATTGCTCAGGGCTACCCAGGTCGCCGAAACACAAACTGAAGAGCATTGTGCTGTATGCCTCAAAATAATCCGGGTCGATCAGCGTTGCTGCCTTGTAAC